>Ga0209509_1002643_pt1 | contig 11736 bp, 9 predicted proteins | sample BioC13SIPDNA_FD_185743 | JGI IMG/M metagenome (GOLD analysis project Ga0209509, IMG submission 185743) | Anaerobic biogas reactor microbial communites from Washington, USA - Biogas_R1_A C13 SIP DNA (SPAdes) (version 2) | ecosystem: Engineered > Bioreactor > Anaerobic > Unclassified | place...
TGACCTTGAACTCGCTGGCTGCACCTGTGTTTCAATCCACGCACCCGCGAGGGGTGCGACAAGAGTGTCGCCAATGATAGCAATCGAGCATATCTGTTTCAATCCACGCACCCGCGAGGGGTGCGACCTGTCCTTCCAGTTGCTCAGGAAGTAGACCGCATCACGTTTCAATCCACGCACCCGCGAGGGGTGCGACTTATATATCGATTGGATAGGGAATAACTCCTGGATGTTTCAATCCACGCACCCGCGAGGGGTGCGACCCAAGAAAACCTGGAAAATATAAAAAGGAAAAAAGAGTTTCAATCCACGCACCCGCGAGGGGTGCGACAAAGGCGAAAGATGATAATAAACCAACCAAGAAGTTTCAATCCACGCACCCGCGAGGGGTGCGACCTTTTACTGGACTAATGAAGAGATAACGATCGAGTTTCAATCCACGCACCCGCGAGGGGTGCGACTCAAGTGTTGGGTTTCCGGTACGGTTCATTTCATCCTGTTTCAATCCACGCACCCGCGAGGGGTGCGACCCGGTATCATAATGACTATCTAAATAATCTTTAATAGTTTCAATCCACGCACCCGCGAGGGGTGCGACTGGAGGCTTTGACGATGATTTAATACTGCCGGAGGTTTCAATCCACGCACCCGCGAGGGGTGCGACCCGTGAGGTATATGTCATACTCGCAAACTTCACCCTCAAGTTTCAATCCACGCACCCGCGAGGGGTGCGACTCTGCCGTCCGACACGTCGGTTATTGGGATACCCAAGTTTCAATCCACGCACCCGCGAGGGGTGCGACTGCGCTTGTCTCCTCCGTCTACTGGGGCCAGGTTGTTTCAATCCACGCACCCGCGAGGGGTGCGACGGCTTGAGTCTCACCAAAGCCGCTAGGGAGGTAGGTTTCAATCCACGCACCCGCGAGGGGTGCGACAGAGCACTGTTGTTAAAGACCCTGACTTATTAAGGAGGTTTCAATCCACGCACCCGCGAGGGGTGCGACGCGTTTTCACAGAAGTTTATTTTGATAACATCAGGGTTTCAATCCACGCACCCGCGAGGGGTGCGACAGTCATAGATATCATCAAAGATACATTCCCTGACGTTTCAATCCACGCACCCGCGAGGGGTGCGACTTACTGTCCAAGGCCGCAACACCGCCATTGTTCTGTTTCAATCCACGCACCCGCGAGGGGTGCGACGTTATCATGGGGGCCAAGACTCTGTCTGCTCCGATGTTTCAATCCACGCACCCGCGAGGGGTGCGACTGCCATGCAGTAGTTTCACTTGCCGTTCCCGAATGTTTCAATCCACGCACCCGCGAGGGGTGCGACGTCCGATATGCTGACCATGGCCTTTTCAGCCGAGTTTCAATCCACGCACCCGCGAGGGGTGCGACCGCTTGCTTGGAAACCCGAGCGATTATCTCTAGTAGTGTTTCAATCCACGCACCCGCGAGGGGTGCGACCTTAGTTGTCATTTATCGTCAACCCCTTTCTTTAAGTTTCAATCCACGCACCCGCGAGGGGTGCGACGTTGTCCCGGACGGAAGAGACGGAAGAGGGGAAATGGGTTTCAATCCACGCACCCGCGAGGGGTGCGACCATCTTCTGTTGTGCTTCTCCCGCTTCGGCTTCAAGTTTCAATCCACGCACCCGCGAGGGGTGCGACGCTGTTGGAGTCACTGGCCAACGGTTCAAATTTGCTGTTTCAATCCACGCACCCGCGAGGGGTGCGACAGGGTTTTTCCTCTATTTGTACTGCATCTAGGTAGTTTCAATCCACGCACCCGCGAGGGGTGCGACCCGCCACCTACTTTTGCATGGCCATGTTCCAAAAGATGTTTCAATCCACGCACCCGCGAGGGGTGCGACAAGATTATTGATGGGGAAATATACAGCACTTTTATAGTTTCAATCCACGCACCCGCGAGGGGTGCGACGTACCACCCGGACATATTCGGTACCCAAGGTAACTTTGTTTCAATCCACGCACCCGCGAGGGGTGCGACTCATTTTCGCTTTAGAAAAAGGAATGATTGAAAAAGCGTTTCAATCCACGCACCCGCGAGGGGTGCGACTGCCAAAACCAGCAATATCACCAACAAATTCATGTTTCAATCCACGCACCCGCGAGGGGTGCGACATTACGATATTCTCCGTCTTAACCTCATTTTTTTGTTTCAATCCACGCACCCGCGAGGGGTGCGACCCACCACTTTTCTACCTGGGCAGACACTACAGCCGTTTCAATCCACGCACCCGCGAGGGGTGCGACCAATGAGAATGTTCTCTGGTTTTACGATTTCTCCTGTTTCAATCCACGCACCCGCGAGGGGTGCGACCTTATGATGGCCTCCACAAACATTTCCTTAACCGGGTTTCAATCCACGCACCCGCGAGGGGTGCGACATAAAAATTATGTATAAAACTTAGATAAACAGAGAGTTTCAATCCACGCACCCGCGAGGGGTGCGACTTGAACTTAGTGATGGCTTTGATACCACAGCTTCTGTTTCAATCCACGCACCCGCGAGGGGTGCGACTATCGACAATACCGTTTATAGATACAAGCTAGATGTTTCAATCCACGCACCCGCGAGGGGTGCGACATGACGAGATCGGTCCGTTGATTATCACCCGAGGGTTTCAATCCACGCACCCGCGAGGGGTGCGACATGGCTCACCTTTTTTGCGCTGGCCTATAGCAGTGTTTCAATCCACGCACCCGCGAGGGGTGCGACAAGAGTTGATCCGGATCATGACCGACCCGACCAGCGTTTCAATCCACGCACCCGCGAGGGGTGCGACGTGATCGAGTGGGGCTTTTTGATTTTTTGAAAACGTTTCAATCCACGCACCCGCGAGGGGTGCGACGGGTTGAGTCTAAAAACCTTTACGGTGTTATCAACGTTTCAATCCACGCACCCGCGAGGGGTGCGACTCCGGTCTGGTACTCCGTTATTACCTGGTGAGCTGTTTCAATCCACGCACCCGCGAGGGGTGCGACCCACCAGTTGCAGAAAGACATGGCCGGGGGCGGTGTTTCAATCCACGCACCCGCGAGGGGTGCGACACCGTTTGGGGCACCATGTAACCCCCATTCTATCGGGTTTCAATCCACGCACCCGCGAGGGGTGCGACGCACATGGTCAGCCTCGTGGTTCAGCGCCTCGTGGTTTCAATCCACGCACCCGCGAGGGGTGCGACGGTCGGATGCTATTAAGGGGGTAACAGTATGGAGTTTCAATCCACGCACCCGCGAGGGGTGCGACTTCTTCTGACTGGCGTTGCCCTTTGGTAATAAACTCCTGTTTCAATCCACGCACCCGCGAGGGGTGCGACGAGCATCTGCAGGGTTGGCTGACGGCCTATGAGGAGTTTCAATCCACGCACCCGCGAGGGGTGCGACCCAGATATTCCTGGTTGGTAGCACTCAAAGTATCTGGTTTCAATCCACGCACCCGCGAGGGGTGCGACAAGCTGCTGCTGTGTGCGGCGATTAATGCATATTATGTTTCAATCCACGCACCCGCGAGGGGTGCGACGCTCAAATGTTCCTCGCTGCTGGTAGCCAGGTTGACGTTTCAATCCACGCACCCGCGAGGGGTGCGACGACTACCACGACTGAGACCAAAGGCGAGACCTGGAAGTTTCAATCCACGCACCCGCGAGGGGTGCGACAACTGTGAATACTTTATCCGGCTCCCGTGTACTGGTTTCAATCCACGCACCCGCGAGGGGTGCGACGTTCTCAATATTGATTTCCTCATTCGGCCAGTATAAGTTTCAATCCACGCACCCGCGAGGGGTGCGACAAAAAAGGTGGCGTGATGTTGGGCTCGGTCTTACGTTTCAATCCACGCACCCGCGAGGGGTGCGACAATGATCCTCACTTCCACCTGTCTGCGGCCCCATGTTTCAATCCACGCACCCGCGAGGGGTGCGACGATGAAATGACATTGACTAAGGCTCGTTTAGATCTCATGTTTCAATCCACGCACCCGCGAGGGGTGCGACGTTGCGGCCGTTAAGGTTTCAAATTCTATTCCTGTGGTTTCAATCCACGCACCCGCGAGGGGTGCGACCCTTTTTAATCTCCCGCTTTGTAAATTTAATAGGGTTTCAATCCACGCACCCGCGAGGGGTGCGACTAGGCAGATTCGAGGTTATATAGAGACAGAAAAGTTTCAATCCACGCACCCGCGAGGGGTGCGACATGTTCTTGGGAGCCGCATCCTCCATGGCATCTTTGTTTCAATCCACGCACCCGCGAGGGGTGCGACAGTGGATACCTGACTTGCCATATCGATCATAACTTGTTTCAATCCACGCACCCGCGAGGGGTGCGACATGATAGGAGGAGTATTTCATCTACTTACTATTCGAGTTTCAATCCACGCACCCGCGAGGGGTGCGACAGTAGGCTGCTTCTTCCTCCATGCGGACCTTAAGGTTTCAATCCACGCACCCGCGAGGGGTGCGACGGCAGTTCCTTTTCAGTTTCTTCAAAGGCATCACGTTTCAATCCACGCACCCGCGAGGGGTGCGACCCAGGCGGGCAAGCAGTACCGGGCTGATCTGGAGGTTTCAATCCACGCACCCGCGAGGGGTGCGACCTTATGCACCCCTATCTGTATTCCATCTCGCTGACGTTTCAATCCACGCACCCGCGAGGGGTGCGACATGCCCTTCAGCCTCAAGATTGATATTTACTGGTGTTTCAATCCACGCACCCGCGAGGGGTGCGACTTCTTTGCCCAGTTTTTTCTTCCACCATTGTTAAGTTTCAATCCACGCACCCGCGAGGGGTGCGACATTCCTAGCTGCAAAGCGACTGGAAGGATTATCGTTTCAATCCACGCACCCGCGAGGGGTGCGACGCCGAGTTTATGCACTTTGTAAGCACCATGCTAAAGTTTCAATCCACGCACCCGCGAGGGGTGCGACCAATGTACTCTTGGTATGGCTCTGTACTGTTGGGTTTCAATCCACGCACCCGCGAGGGGTGCGACCAAACCCTCCCATGCCGGTACACCAGGCAATCAGTTTCAATCCACGCACCCGCGAGGGGTGCGACTGTGCTCCAAGACTTCTTTAGGTTCCAAGTGAGTATGTTTCAATCCACGCACCCGCGAGGGGTGCGACGTTCGTTCTTCTCAGTGGTAGAACTGCTGGATCTGTGGTTTCAATCCACGCACCCGCGAGGGGTGCGACAATGCGTATTTTACAAAAATGCAGTTGACAAGATGTTTCAATCCACGCACCCGCGAGGGGTGCGACTCCAGTTCATCGCAACATGAGTATGGATCTTCATGTTTCAATCCACGCACCCGCGAGGGGTGCGACCAACCTTTAGCATTTAGCCAAGTTGCAGGGTAGGGTTTCAATCCACGCACCCGCGAGGGGTGCGACCATACAAGCTGGTTTGCACGGCAACGCCCAGCCCGTTTCAATCCACGCACCCGCGAGGGGTGCGACAACAGATTTTATGATCTTGCCGAGCAGTGCTTTGTTTCAATCCACGCACCCGCGAGGGGTGCGACGGGTGGCTACGAAAACCGGCAGGTCATCGGGTACCGTTTCAATCCACGCACCCGCGAGGGGTGCGACAAGCCCCGGACTTCTCCGAGGCTCTCACTAGAATGTTTCAATCCACGCACCCGCGAGGGGTGCGACGCCTAAGCACTTAAACAGCGTGGCAAAGAAGGAATGGTTTCAATCCACGCACCCGCGAGGGGTGCGACATCGCGTGTCGGGGCAAATTTGCGCCCCTGAATGTTTCAATCCACGCACCCGCGAGGGGTGCGACGAGTAGTGCGCATTCTGTTAATTATGTGCAATAAGTTTCAATCCACGCACCCGCGAGGGGTGCGACAGCATCCGAAGAAGGCATCGATATATAGCAGTGTTGGAATACACTTGGCGCGAAACACTGTTTAGACAACTAACAAACATATGTCACAAAATCAAATATTATGTGAGAAGCCTCACCAACGCAACGTCGCGAATGAACTAAGGGTTATCCAATCACTTCTGGTTCGCGCTACAAAACCAGTGGCCCTTCCGGATCATAACAAGCTTTCGCGCCCACGTGTTCTACTCTGCGTTTCCAATTAGAACCCAAGAAATAATAACGGAGGCTATCTTGGTTTTTGTCTATGATTGACTCCAAATCATTTCTTAGTTTAACGAATTGCGCCGGTTCTAATAAGCACTCAAAGACGGAATTCTGAACTCTTTGTCCATGGTCGACACATTTTTTTGCTACTTTTCTTAATCGTTTGGCTCCTTCTGAGTCAACGGTACTTACATCGTAAGTAATGAGAACCATCATTGATAATCACTCCTATTTCCAGACAAAAGCCGGATAGGCGTCTATATCACCGCGCAAAAACCTGGCTAGCAAAAGTGCTTGAGTGTATGGGAGCAGCCCTATTGGTATTCTCTCATTCAAATACGGATGCACTATCTCCTCTTGCTTGCGTTTCTGCCAGGCTGCGAGAACATTCTTCCTCGCATCCTTTTTTAAGTACACTGCTCCATTAGGGTTTACTACAAAGTCATCCTTACAAATCTGTTTTCGATTGATTAAAGAAAGTGCCATTCTGTCCCCCAGGTAGGCTCGCAATTCTTCCATTAGGTCTAATGCTAGACTTGGCCGTCCTGGGCGGTCTCTATGAAGGAAGCCAACTGCTGGATCAAGACCCACGGTTTCAAGTGCGGAACGACACTCGTGTACAAGTAGGGTGTAGAAAAGTGAGAGCAAAGCATTAAATTTGTCCAACGGGGGTCGCCGACTGCGTCCTTTCATGAAAAATTCGCTTTTATCTTCAAAAATCAAGTGATCAATTTGCTCAAAGTATCTCTGAGCCGTCTCACCTTCTATGCCCCGAATATCTCCTAAGTTTTTACTTTCAAAGACCTTCTTGGTCTGCCTGCCCATGATGATGATTGCTTGTTCAAAGTTATCTCCAACTTTTTCGGGATGATCACGACGGCCCCTCAGCAGAACAGCTCGGCTGTTGATTATTTTCGCAGCTATAAAATACTTGGCTAATAAAGGTGATTGATTCTCTTCATCGGCTAAGCGATATTGCCGACGCCGCAGTAATACATTCCCACTTTGTGGTCCTTCAACCCGTGCCAGAAATCTTCCGTGCTCTGTTAAGAAACTTACTGTAATACCCCTCTCTGCGCATAACCCCAACAAGGATGGGCTAGCTCCAGGATAGCCGAAGTATACTATAGCTTCGAGGTTGTGGCACGGGATGCGAAAAGTATTTTTATCATCTACCCTAACAAGTATGTTTTCTCCTTCTCTGGCCAAGTAAGATTCGGGGTTGGTCACATATAAAGTATTTAATAACTTCCTCAATAACTCACCTCAGTTATTCTATTGAATAGAAATGTCTTTTAACATCTCATCCCAATACGCCTTACCGCTGGTTTGTAATCGAATGCCCGGCAGACAGATATTTTTCAAGGAACAGGTTCTGCAAACACTCATCTTAATATCCGGTTGGGGAGTTACACCTTCGCGGTATAATCGATGCATTCGCTCAGAAAGTTCAATTACTCTTGACCTTAATTCATCATTCAATGGAACCTTTTCTCGCCTTCTTGTCTCAGCGTAATAAAGATCTCCTTCGCTAAGATGGCTGTTTGTCATTTCTTCAAGGCACATAGCTTGAGCGCACAGTTGAATACGATCACAATCTCCCTGCTTGGTTTTTCCACGCTTATATTCAACCGGTCTTGGCAGGTAAAGACCATGTGCATTCGGCAATGCTATTCCGATTGGTCCCTGCTGTGGTATGAATTCAACAACATCTGCTTCTCCGAATAATCCCAGACGAAGCGATTGTAATCGCATGCTTCGTACTACTATTACACCTGGTTTGTGAGCTTTATAATCGGGGTCGTGAACTCGCTCATGAATCACTCCTCCTTCAGCTGTACGTTGGTTTTCTTCCCACTGCTGTTCAATGTGTATTAAAGCCCACTGCCGTTCACAAAAGGCCATATGCTGTAAACCAGATATGGGTAGAAGTTCATCTTCGGTGTATAGATGTCCCATAAGACTATCTCTCAATCAGTTTGACACCTTCAGGAATCTTGTCCTTGTCAACCACAATCTCATAATCATTGAAATCTCTTGCTGGCTTATTTTCATCGATTCTCTTTACGGAAATAGTATCGAACAATTTTTGAACAGGGGCATTACCCATCTTGGAAGAGTGTTCAAAGATAATTACTTTTCGAGTTCCCATCAAGCCTCTGGCAGCCGAACGATCGTGTTCGAACATATTGTCCAACGCTTCCCAAAATAGGTCTAAGTCATCGGCGGAAAAACCAGTTTGTTCAGCTAAGGGAGAGGAGATAAAACCATGAGCACGATATAATCCATATGGAACCGTAAATTTACGCCCCATAGTACGATTATCACCACCTTGTTTTTCGGCCTCCGCTTCAGTGGCTACTGCCATTCGAGTAATACTGTGCTCCAAAGAAACAATAGGGTCTATAGAGCGGGCGAAAGTAAACTGCACTGGGCCACGTACTTGACCTGCATTAGCACCCGTAGAAAGAACCGCCCCAAAGGTTCGTATATCAAAAAAGTTCTGGCATAAAAACTGCTTAGCTCGATCTATTTCCTTTCCTTGACCTTGACCTTTCTTGTTGCGTTTGGCACCATCTGAGGGGTCACTTGGAGGGTTTTCTAAATCTATGCCTAAACTTATATAAGCTTGAGAGATAGTATTGTTGAGAATTGACTTCTCTTTCACGAAGATCGCATAAGGTGGTTGTTCATTATTCTTGAGTGCTACGTAATTGCGGATTTTCCTTTTCAGACAGACGTCTGTAATGAGACCATGACCTGTTTCAGCATCTACGCGAGGTAAATTGCCTGCATCCGGATCCCCATTGGGATTACCGTCTTTAACGTCAAAAAGAATAACAAAGTCATAACGGTTTTGTATTTTATTATCGGTACTCATATTTAACAACTCCTTAACATTTATTTCTGTGGATTGTCGGCATTGTCATTTTTAGCAGTAAAAAATGCTTGCCTTTGATGGTAATAACCAATAGCAAATCTCCCTTGTTCATGCAGATCAAGATGAGCTGGAAAATCAGTTAACTTACTCATGATTTCTCCTAACAATCGTTCAAAGTTTACAACCCTTCCCTTATTCTCGATTTTAGCAAGATGATGATTCTTCAGCCGAAGAAGGTTGGCAAAAACAGTTACAGGGGTGGCACAGGCTGCCCCATAATAGCGTTCCTTAATAGTTGTATTTATACCTGGATTAGCTTCTTCTTGAATCTTTTCCAGCGTGGCAAACAATCTTCCCAATTGGTATCCAACAGATGGTTGATTAATGTCCAATTCCATAGCAACCTCCTTATGGTTTTGATGGGGATAAAAACGGTAATAACGGTTTAGATACGCTTTGATTAAGGCGGCACGTACAGGCTTTACTCTATACTGTGCATCACTGCGAATACGTCGCAAACAGGCTTGTAATAAAGTGGCTGGATAAGGAGTGCCGTTTAAGATAGAGCGCATAAATTCACCAGCTAGATTGGGAGGTATATTTTCGCTCTTATCTTGGGTTGCAGTATTGACTAGAACTCGCCAAATTGAATAGTACTCTGGCTCTCCAGGAGGCTTAACGATGGCAAAATCATTAAAGTATTGTTTGATTCTGGCAGCAAACTCAGCTATAGTACCAACCTGCCAGAAACGAACGGCAATTCGCGCTGCATTAGGAGCTAGGCCAAGAATATAAAATCGATTAGTTCCCTCGTCCTCTATATAAGCGCCAGTATGTACTGAATCAAATAGCGCTTTCACTTTTTGAGAGCCTGCATCAGGATCATCTTTGTCTGGTTCTTTAAAAAAGAAAGCAAAATCTGATTCAAAAGATGATGGCTTTTCCGACCAAAAAACCGTTGTAGCATCAGCGATATGCATGCGCTGGGTTTTAGATTTTAGTAGGGTATTTAATGCAGTTACATAGGCAAATTCAGTAGATTGAATAACTGGTGCATTATAACCTTGTTCTTTCCCATATGAATCATAGCCACTATTTTTTTGAAAGCCAACCAAACTCTTTGCATCTTTATCAATCGGTGTTCTTCCATGAATCCTTGCGATAATTCCATATTCCCCCGTAACTAAACATATCCCTGATTTACCACTCATACCATCGTTTATTGCATCATCTGTATTATTTCTAAGACTTTTTTTGACATATTCTTGAACCGCAGGTCTACATGGTACTGGTACATCAGAAACCAAGCGAAAAGTCATATTACACGAAAGAACTTTTAAGCATTCCTTAATCTGAGGTGATGCAACTACCTTAGTAACTTCACCTTTATCATAGAAATTTAGGATTGCCTTCACTCCAACATCTTCAAGTAGCTCCTGAGGAAGCGACCTTAACATATTTAGCCATGTTTCGTGTTGTTTGCTAGACTTGCTATCACTTATTGGCAATCCAAGCACATATCCAATATGGTCCCATAACAAAAACGTTGTTTCATAGGCCTTACTTCCGCTTCTGCCTTTTGACCTAGGTAACAAAAAGGTTTTTCCGACTGGTTTATTGTCTATTGTTTCTCTAGTATCTTCGATTTCAATGAACTCGCCCTTTTCATTGATAACTATCAAAAATGGCAATTCCCTTATTTCAAAGCCCTCAGATGCTATATCGCTATCCGTATCCAATACTTTCCGATCATAGTACTCTTTTAATGCCTGTAATATCATCCTCTAATCTCCACCTCCCTCCGGTCGGTGTTAATCACCCCTTTATTAAGTTGGGCACGGAAAAACATCGGCTTAGGGTTGTTGGCATCGTGTTCAAAATCCATATCGTACAACATGTACCCTAAGTCCAGAGTTTCATTAATTGGATCAATCAAATCCTCATCTGGATCGACCAACCGAAAGTCGCAGGCGAATTCCCGGCAGCCCAGGTAAGGCCGGTGAAAGCACTGCCCTTTCTTGGCTCGCCTTTTAAACATAGCAGCATACTTAGCTGGGGTTTCGTCCATTTTGGCAATTTCTGCATGCTCTTGTTGATCTGCCCAAAGTTTTGGTGATACTGAATGGTTTTCTTTTCTTTTCTCTGGAGGTATAAAATCGAAGTAACCATGAATACGATATCTAACATCCCGCAGAAATAGTCCGGCACGTTGCTGACGTTCATCTTCAATGAAGATGCCCATCGGAGCACCCAGCACACCGGACATTTGTTTGGCTGTAGGAGCAGGTATGGTCTTTCCGACTTCATTACGCCGCACGGAAATCCATTTGATTGGGTTAATCACCTCTATTTTGGTCACATTCCACCGAATAGCAGGCTTCCAAAGAATAGCTTCAAATATAGCTCGAGCTGCCGAGGGAGTCATAACATCATAGCTAACCCTTTCCACCTTCATTTCTGGCCGGGTAAAACATGCGTATTCTCCCCATACTTCTAAGCACCAACTGGACAATTCATCATCTCCTTTCCTATAAAATAAATTTGTTAGGATCAAATTGCGGGTTCACCATAAGGCCAACTTCCTCAGAGTAGTCAGCATCTGATGCAAGGGCAAAAATGTCAGGACTTACTTCAACTATCGCCCCCCTTTTCAGCAACTGGTTAAATTCATGATCATAAACATTCACTAAATATCTCTGCAGTTTACGCATTAGTGCGCGGCTCGGTCCAACT
>Ga0209509_1002687_pt1 | contig 11591 bp, 7 predicted proteins | sample BioC13SIPDNA_FD_185743 | JGI IMG/M metagenome (GOLD analysis project Ga0209509, IMG submission 185743) | Anaerobic biogas reactor microbial communites from Washington, USA - Biogas_R1_A C13 SIP DNA (SPAdes) (version 2) | ecosystem: Engineered > Bioreactor > Anaerobic > Unclassified | place...
GGTTTTGCAGAATCTTCTTCCACCAGGCCAGGTCTTTTTCTGCTCCTATTTTACCTGCGGTTAAAAGAGTGGCATCATCCAGCTGCACCTGCAGCCCGGTATGGGAAAAAAGTTTCTTTCTTAGCCAGCTCGCCGGCTCGCTGAAATCCAGACAGCCGTGGGTAAAACAGTAGTCCAGTAAAAAGCTGAGCTTATCCTGTTCCCGGCTGACATAGAATACTACCTTATCTGATTTATGCCGGGTTTCAGCTTCATAACGCAATAACAGTTCTTCTTTGACTGTTTGCCATGGCTCGGTTAAATTGCTATCAGTCCTGAGCAGGGTGTATCCCTGTAACTCCAGTAATGGCAATAAAAAGCCATACTGAGACCTGGGGTCTAATATTACTACCCGCCCCCGTTTTTTTATGAGATTTTCAATATCTTCTAAAAACCATTGATTAGTCATTACCAATCCGCCTTTAAGTATTTGTCCAATTGCCCGGCAGTCAGCACTTCACTGCGCAGTAAGCCTTTCTTTTGCAGGGGAGCAATATTTTTACCCACTCCACCATCCAACTGGGGATCGTATCCTTCAGCTATTAGCTCATCTATCTTGCTGGTAAACTCGGCGATTTCCTGCAACTGCAACCGGATTTTTTCTTTTTCATTTTGGGCCTGGGCAGTCTTGCTATCGGCCAATTGAATCTGTCGAAACTCCAAGCTTTCAACCCGTTTACTGAGGTAGCGGGTTTTGAGTTTAAACAGGCTGTCCCGGTTCCATTTATAGATGATTATATAGGCTTCAAAACCCTGCTGAGGACCGCTGTTCAGGTGCCAGATAAAGGGGGTTTTGGGCAGGTACATGAATAGATTGAGGTGATTACTCAAGTCTCTAAAAAAATGATGCTCCAGGTATTCATTGACAGGTCGGCCTAAAAGTTCATCCAACTGGCTGAACTGTGCTGAAGTAAAGCCGTTATTTAGGCAATAATGCTCCAAACGATCCAACAGTCCAGGCTCACCGGGCAGGCCTACCAGGGGAATAATACCGTCTTCATCTTCCATGAGAACGGTACGACAGGTATCCGCCAGAAATTCCAAAGCTATTTCTGCGGCTCTACCCGAGGGTAATATCTGACTTTCTCGGAACCAGTACCATACATTAATGGGGTTAAGCTGATGGCGGATGCAAAACTCCTCCAGATCGTTGTTGCTCTGATAAAGGGCAGTAAACTCATTCTTTACGTTATGTATCTGTTCCTCATCAAAGGTGGTAACGGGGAGCTTTTGGATAAACTCCCTGACAGTTTCGTTTTCAATAGTAGTTGACGCTAAATACGCATCTCGGGCCTCTGTCAGTACCGGTAATTCTCCCACCGACTTACCCTTTTTGTTTTCTACCTGCAAGCGATCCTCAGGGCTGAGCTCGTATACGTCGAAAATAAGCTGATTAATGATAGCTTCATTGATAAGTACCAGTGTTAATTGGGCATTTTCGTAGTTAAGGTAAGATAATAACCTGTCCCGCAAGGCTGGTTCGGAACCGGCAGTAAGGGCTGTTTTATCAAAATTGGTTTCAATAATATGATAAGAGCAGAGATGTTTTTTGATTTTGATATTTTGCACTGCTAATGTAGATATTAGCTCTTCTATTGCTTTTGTGGGTTTCACAAAAGGTATTCTTTCAATATCATTTGGTTGCTTGTTAACGGTCGGATTCAAACAATCAGTAATATAATAAACGAGTTTTGTATTAAGTATGGCTAGCAGTATAATTGGAGTATCAGAAAATATCGCTGACGATCCCATATCATACAATGTATCGTTTTCAAGAAGTCGAAAACTAACTCCTTTACTTCCACTCCCGTTATAAGTTACACCTTGCCGTCTTAGGTATTCTTCTCTGGGAATGTTGTAGCTATTTTGGCTCCTTAAAAATGAGAAGTTATCTCTGGAATTTAGCATTATCCATACATTTCCATACCATTTGTTAAAGGGACCACCTTTTGCATATTTGAACCATTCAGTTCCACTATCAGTTATGTTTAATTCCCACCAATATCTTAATGCACCTTCATTGTTTCCTGTTTTAATACCACTTACTATTTTAGCTTTCTTTCTTAATAAATTATTTTTAAACTTCTCCCTAAATCCATCGGAAATCCAATAAATAAAGGGCCAACCTTCAATAACTTCGAGCTTAGATTGATCTAGGCGATATACCCGTTTATTCATTTGATTATTTAGCAAATCATGGAGCGCTTGTTCTAACGAGGCTTTCTTATATTTTTCCTGCTGATTAGAAGTTATGTCAAAATAAAATCCTTGTTCGTCGTTTTTCTTTTTGTTCAATATGTACCAGGCAGCATCTAATACAATCCCGGGGCCAAAAAGATTCACCCTATCCAAGCCATATTCCACTAGTAAGTCAATATGTGTATGACTAATCATATACTTTCGCACATCTTCAAAAGATTTTATAAACATAAACGTATGGGGATGTATTAAAGCTACATATCCTACTTCATCTGTCAATTCACAGCATCTTTTAATAAACGTCGTATAAAGATTTGAGTTAAATTTATACGGTTTTTGATAGTTAGTATTGATAAACTTTTTCAATTCCGGGCCAAAATCGTTGCTATCGGTATAAGGAGGATTGGCTACCGCTACATCGTATTTCTGGGTCAGCAATTCTAAAAAACTAATAGCATCACCGGTTTTGGTGTTTAAAAAATTAATGCCATGCTTTGCGGCATTATGAGCTACTGCATTTTGTAAATCGGTAAAGAAGTTTTCCCGGAACTGTTCATAGTTTGCCAGGGTCTCTTCTTCAAATAAGCGGCCTTCGCCCCATTGCTGCACCAGTTCCTGCATACGCAGGTTAAATTTCTCTTCCAGGCGTATCAAAGAACCAAATTTATGAGCCTGTTGCAGGTCATCCCACATTTCTATAACAATGTTCTCCAATTCGGGACTGAGTTTTCCCCCATTTTCAAAGAGATGCTTTACCTCGGGATAATCGGGTAAAAAGAAATCTGAGCTGACAATGCTGAACTGCTCTATTTTGGCTGAGCGATTCTGACGTTTAACTTTTATATGTAATCCTAATTGCGCCAGTTGTACGGCCCGGTCATCTATATCGATCCCATGCAGGTTATGCCGAATGATTAGTTCCGGTATCTTATCATCGTCATAGTCAGCACCATAGTTATCAATCTGGTCAATATAAAGGTCATATAGTAAATCAAAAGCATAGAGCAAAAAATTGCCCGAACCACAGGCGGGGTCAATCAGGCGTATTTCAGTAAGCGGTTTCCTTTCCCGGGTTGGTTTGGCCGGGGCATTGGCAACTTTATATTTTTCTTTAATACTGGAATCCGGAAACATTTCCAGATATAATTTGCCCAGACTATTATCCACCAGAAATTTCACTACCCATCCGGGGGTATAAACCTGGCTCTGGATACTGACTTTGTCATATTCGGTTTTAGCTTTGCTGTCTTTGTGGGCAGCTTTTTTGTAATTGTTGTAGCTTTCATATAACCAACCTAAGACATCATCACTTTTCCAGATATCTGGTTCAACCTGTTCATCCTTTTCCACCGCATTAAAAGCATCTATGATATCTCTCAACTCAATAGCAGTAGGCAGAAGATGATAAGGATACTGGAGGCTGAATAAAGGAATATCAGCCGACATGGTATCCAGCTGTTCTTCTATAAAAGGCAGCAGCCCTTCCTGTTCTTCATCGCGCCCTTCGGGATTTTGTTCCAGCCACAGAAAGTGAGCAAAGGAGCGATCCCCATGCTGGCTGCTGCGAGTAAGTATCGGGCTATTCAGGCCATGGGCTTCCATTACCTTGAGTGCTGCCAACCGGTTAAAAAGTGTGAAAGTAAGTTCTTCTACCAGTTTCTCGTAGGCACCAGTAGCAGAACCTGTTTCAGCAATAAAGGTTTCGATAATATCATCTATGCGTATTCTATGAAGGTGAAATTGCTGTGGTATGTTATCCAGCGGTTGCCGGATAGAGTCAGTTATGCCCATGCGCCCCAAAGTATTACGGAATGCCTGGGCTATTATCTGCCGAATCTGTTCAACGTGCTCAGCCAGTTTCATGATTATCCCTTCCTAATCTCTATTTCATCGTTATCACTTACAGCGGCCAGTTTATGCATTTCCTGCTGTAGCCATTTTTTGTATGCACCTACTTTAAGCCGAAACCCGGGTAGCCGGGTAGTATGGGTAATCTTTTCCGGAATCGGATCACCCGGTTCAGGTTTAGACGGGGCTTCTTTTATCAAACCTGCTCTTATAATTTCCAGTTCAGTTTTCTTTGTATTATACAGCTCAATAAACGAGAGCATTTCCGAATAAGTAAAATGGGAATGCTTGTCCTGCACCTCATAATCAATCTCTACATTGGCCAGTATTCTTTGCTCGGCGTAGTGTAACAGGGTCTCTACTTTAACCAGAACTTCATCATTCAACCCGGCCGGGAGGCGGTTGATTTCTTCAACAACTGCTTGGGCGGTAGTTTTTAACTGGCTGTATTTTCCAGCCATATCAACAGCGGCACCGCTTAAGAGGGCATAGTATTCATCCTTGATTTTTTGAGCAGTCTCTTGTAAAGCAGCATAGTTTTTCACTACTCCCTGCCCGTATAAATTATTAAATTCCGATATGAGGCGGGTAAGGGTTTTATTATTGCGGGCTGATTTATTTAATTCATCCTTTACTCCGTTAGCAAAAGCGTACCACTGCCGAAGTTTGGGTAGTTTGGTGTGAATAAACTTTTCCGCCTTTTCGATGGCTTTAACCGCACGGGTAAAGGTATCTTTATGGGTGAGAAAGTTTTCCGCTCTTTCGATATAGTTGGCTTCACTAACAACCCCGGTAAAATCGCCCAGGGTTTTCTTTTGCTCGTTTATATCGGCAAACAGCAAATCAAAGTCCTGGTTTTGCCTGCGCATTTCATCCGCTTTGTTGCAGAACATTTTAGCCAATTCTTTACCGGCATTGGCTAAATCAAAATCATTAGTATTCCAGTCAATTTTCTTATCGATTCTTTGCTCACATTTCAACTCCTGCAGAGTAGTAATCATATCGTTTTTTTGCTGGGCTGATAAAGATTTTGCTACGGCTTTGAAGGAGGCTTTACGAAACTCCCGGGCTGTTGTAAAAATAGTGCTTACCCCTTCATCACGCCAGGAAAACTTCTCCATCCCATTGTATTTAGCTATTATTTTACCGCCGCGCATCAAAGCGGCCACCGTTGAAATAACCGTGCCAAAAGCATAACCGGTAGGAGGTTTTCCCAATTCTTTAGCTATGGTATCCCCATCTACAAAAGTATTTCTAATTTTAAACAGTATCTCCTCGGCAGCTTTTAAGTTTTCACCAATGAAATTTCCCTGGGCATCAAAAAACTGAAATTCGGGACCGGTAAAGTACGACTTTAACCGAGAATTGTTCCCTTCTTTAATTACCCTGCCTGCTACTTCATCATTTAATTGAGCGGTCAGCCGTTTGTAATAGACGTTCTGTATGACATTGCGCTGCAGGTTTTGCAAGGTAGTCTGCCAGTTATCCTGATCCAATTGATAAGTGTTATATAGATAAATAGCGGTAGCATTATGTAAAGACTGCTCTATCAGTTCCTCAACTCGATTTTCTTTTTCGCTTTTGGCAGTTGAAAAACTCCTTATGATGCCGGTTTCCTCAGACTGCGGGTTATTATAGTTTTCTTCCAGGTAAGTAATGCGTTGAATTTCATCAATGAGACGATCAAGTTCAGGGAATGAACTATTATCCGGTAAGAGCCAGATCAGATCTTTATCATTTTGGCTTTGTACTTTCAAGGTCTCTATGTCAGCACCGCGGTTATCGCCCTGGTTATATACACTTTTAACTTTAATTTTCAGTTCCTTCATGGCGGGATTAGTTAATTCGTCATCATTGTCGGTGCTGATGTAAAAATCATAAGGCAGATTGCTGTCGGTAATGCGAGCCAATGTTTTTATAAATGAGCTGTCTTTATAAGCAGTAACGGCATTCTTCTTCTTCACAAAACCCTGTACGATAAAGCGGTTCATTTCCTCCAATAAACGCTGTTCCAGGTCGGAAGTAATACGATAGGTGTTATTAGCTGATAAGAGTATTTTGGCCTCCACTAAATCATCCAGGGCTTTGACTATATGTTCGTGCACTTTATGGTAGTCTTCCGGATCATCTATATAGGACTTAATAATATTAGATACGGTGGTTGTGGGGCCAACTTCCGCTTCATTTAAAAAATTAATAGTTTCCAATAATCTGCGGCCAGAAATACTGGAGCCGCATTCTTTTAGTATGCGTTCAGCATTATCGTATCGGATAACCAGGTGCGCCGGCGGTTGGGGCTGAGCCTGTTTGTTTATTTGCCAGCCAGTAGCAGTGGCAAACAGTTCTTTGTCGGCTAACTCGCGCTTCAAAATATCATAGGTGGTTATGATCATACCCCGGGCAGCTACTTTAGTCGAGGTATAGCCTTTGGTTCCGAACAGGAAATTTTGCAGCAGGTTGAATTGATATTGGTAAAAAGGATAATAAGTTAAATAAGAATCCAACGTATCCGTTTTAGTTATGCCTATACCAGTTAAAGCAGCATGATCACTGACTTTTCCGGAGTTTTTATTGTAATGAACCTTTAATTTATCTATTGCGCCAGCTTTTTTGTTTAATAATCGATTGCGGATTATGATATCTACCTCGGTAGCTTCCAGGTGTATTTTGGTCTTAAAGCGATCGGTTACTTTGGTAAGCTGAGCTTTGTTTATATTGGAATTATTAATGACATCATCTAATTTTTCCTGGGCAATAGCTATGGTCCATACTTTAGCACCCAATGATGATAAGGCCTCGCTGATACCTTCCAGATCCAGCAGGTTAAACTTTTGCTGGGTAATAGCTTCACTGGCTTCATCAAAGAGAAAAATAATTTTCTCATCAGTATTTATCTGTAAATAATTGCTTAATTCATCTTTTAAGCGGGATGCACTAAATTGATCCATATCGCGGCGAATGGTAGTCATTAAATTTTCATAATCACTCTCGCTGTTTCCCGTATTGATATAGATTGATTTGGCTGCTTTGGAGTACTCCAGCATTTTGGTTTGAATTTGACTCCAGTTTCGATCCATTTTTTTGTTAATGTAATCATGAATGTTGGTTTGATTATCGTTTATCATTAGTTGATATAAAAATATACCGTGTTCGTTCTCCGGTAGATGCAATGATTTTAAAAATACTCTAAAGAGAGTATAGGCTAAACCTTTTGATGTATCCTGCTTAGCTACATCCATAAATACGACCCGGCAATTCTCCGTACCAAGCCGGGCAATCGAGTTTTTGATTAAGGCTTCATCCCTTATACCGGTAAACCTTTGCAGGATTCTATCCCGGGCCGGGGTACCTGCAATGCTGCGATTACTGAGCAGGTAGCCCAGCAATTTGGCAAAATATGATTTTCCCGAACCATAAAATCCAGAAATCCAAACTCCGGTTTCTACGATATCAGAAGTAAATGTAGCTACAAATTCTTCATAATCACGGGCCAGGCCATCAGTAACTATGTAGTTTTCGATTTCAGCCTGAATTTCTGCTTCGGAATGGTCTTCCAGGTCGATAACATTTTTAATATCCTCAGTCAAATCAATGGTCAGACTATCCTTTATCTTCATTGCTAACCCCACCAACCTCCCATATATTCTACTTAACCACCATACATCTGTATTTGGATGCCGGTCTCTTTCCTAAAAACATAAGCGTATCCTGAGCCCAGGTGGCCGGATATAACATAATTAAAGGTAATTTGGCCCGCATTACTAAATCGTTCTCTACAATATGTATACTCCCAATTCCGCTGCCGTACAAAGTACCGGTGTTAATCAATACCGGGATCTTATCTGCTTTTAAACTGCTCTCGATAGCCTGCAGAATTAACCCTAAATAATCGCTGCCTTCTTCTCCGTCCGGGGTTTTAAATATTTGATGCGGCGATCCTTGCAGCAAGTCAAACATTTCTTCCAGGTCGGCCTTATTTTGCTCAACAAATTGACAGAGCAAATCGCCTAAATCAATGACCTGGTATTTATCCTCCGGCATTAGTTTCGTAATAGCCTGGATATAATCTAATTCCCGGTCTGGCTCGCAAACCAGTAAAATAGAATTGCCGCCATTGGCATTTAAGCGAATATGAGATTTTTCATCGGATTCAACCAGCCGCATGGTGGTCAAAACCATGTTTTCAGGGTTAATTAAGTTCATGATATAACTCCTTGTACGATAACGTTGACTCGATTTTCAGGTTATTGACCGAATACTGAAGGTTATAAAACTTCATATACCTTTTCTGCATAACCTGCTGAATAAACAATTCTTTTTCTAAAAAGCAGTACGGCAGCCACCCGCTTTCCAGTAAATTAGTTTTGGGCTCAACGGTTAATAACCAATAGATAAACAGTATTATTTCTTTATCTCCCATACTGGGGGGAGCTATGGTTTTATTAACCCTGCCCTCCATCAGGCTAAATTTTTTTAGAAATGTTAGGTACTTGGAGGCAGTAGTTTCTATAGTTGAATCAGTCCACTTCTGCATAGCTGTTTCGGTCTGCTTTAATTCCTGCAAGCAGGCCACAACCTCATCTTTCTTAAGCGCCACCCGCCCGCTGTATAAAGCCGGAAAATAGACTTTTTGATTTAGATAATCAAGCAGTTCATTGTTTACACAAGCATTCCAGAAAAGCAAAAGCAAACAGTGAGCAGAAAGCCCTTCGTGCTCAAATACGTTCCGGATTAAATATTCCATATTGGGGTCAGTAAATTTAATAAGGGTGTTCTTTATTGCACTGGCAAATCTTTTGTAGGATTTATTGGTCTTAATATTAGAATAGGCCTGGTAATCTGTATTGGCTTTATCTTCAACCAACAGAGTCGATATCAGGCTAAAATCTGATAAACTACCCAGGACATTTATATCCGAATTAATATTCATGTTTGTTGCATTCACCCCAGTAAATAATTTGATTCCAACTGTTACTTAATAACTATTCTGTATAAAGTACTAAATCCAGTACTTAAAGTATACACCAATACATGGTTGAACCAAACGCTGCCGCCACTTCAGGAGCTTTTGATTTCTGTTTCCTCATCTATCTCTATTAGCATACACCAATAACATGACAGCTTTTTGTCATTGCAGTTTATTGATTACACCAATGGCTGATAAAAAATAAATAATATTATTAAAAACCCACATGGTAAGTATTTTGACACATGCTACATTTTTCCTCTAAATTATGGTGCTGTTTTCAAACTGTGGGCTTTTGAATGGGCGTGCTCGGTCTTATCTCAGCGGCAAACAGGGTTTCGGTTAGAAGACCTGTCTCAATGCCCTGGGAAAGCGGGCGGCTCATTGTTACCTTAATGAATGATGGAAATTACAAGGCTTCGATTTGATGTCTCAATGCCCTGGAAAGCGGGCGGCTCATTGTTACGATTAGTTTTAGCACTTGAAGATGCAGAAGGAATGTTGTCTCAATGCCCTGGAAAGCGGGCTAGTCATTGTTACAATATAAACCGGTCCTTTCAAACTTGTGGAGGGCAGTCTCAATGCCCTGGAAAGCGGGCTAGTCATTGTTACAGACCCCATTTTGGAGGCCGGTGGCTCTAAGGCTCGTGAGCCCCGAATCGCTAACCTCCTCTCCTGACCCCCTCCGGAGTCAAAATAAGGAGTTTGGGGCCCCATTTTACGAAACAGTTTATCTCCTCCACGCTTCATTAATCTCACTCAATCTCCCTCATTCTTTGAAATCGCTAACCTCCCATGGACTTTCGGCGTTTGTGAGGCCTGCCTGAGTGCAACATTAGATCATAATCTACTAACCTTTTTCCGCGCCCTCTTCTCTAAATATCTCCGCTAATGTCATTACTACCTCACTCCCTTCCCGATAAGTAGTGAAGAATCCAGCGATGAGCGTCCTGCCTCAATGCCTTGGAAAGCGGGTCGGTAATTGTTTCTAGAGTTACCCGTTTGATTCGATGGGAGTCGTAAAAGCTTGCTAATGTCACAACTATTCTTATCCTCTCATCCTCTTATCCCTATTAAACAATCCATTTTATTAGTAAAGATACTGATATCCCGTTTCACACTACTGGAAATCTCGGGGAGATTGTTCAATGCTTTAATTATTTTATCCGGGTGAATATTGAATCCATATATATTACGAAATACATGTCGAAACCCGCGCAAGTCGTCAATTAGAGCAGCAGTAGCATTATCTAATACTACAGGTCTTTCTTCCGGCATTTCCCAGGTCATTTGTTGCAGTAATTTTTTATGCCAGTCTTCGCCTTTAGGAAGAGTATTATCAATATCAACTGCAACATGAATAAATATTTTTTCCAAGCAGGAATAATAGTCGTGTAGATAAGTTCCCAAAACCCTACATGAATCCTCATCTGTTAAAGGATAACCTCTAAAAGTATCCGTATGGACTCCGGGGAACAAATCATAATCTACCAGGCGACCCTCAATCCGGTCAAGGTTTGCTAATTCTTCCTTAATTCGCAACGTGAAGGCATAGTAATCCTGTTGATTAATCATAACTCCAACCCCTTCTCCAGAATTTTTTCCCTTAAAGAGGGGAAAGCGTCTTCATAACATACCAGATCAAAAGGAAACGGGTCAGCTATAGCCTCAACTTCTACCCAGGCTTTCCAGTAATCGCCCTTCAGGTTAACAACCAGTATATCTATATCAGAACGTTCGTGAAATTTGCCCCAAACCAATGAACCATATAAGTATACTTTTTCCGCCTGATATTTATCTTTTAGCAATTCCGCTATTTTGCTGGCTTTCTGTCGGGCCTGCTCAATGCGTTCATTTCTTGCCTTTTCGTGTTTATGGCGGTTTTGCAAAAATGAATCCAAAAATTCTTGGCTGAGCCCTTTTTGCAGACATGCTTCTCTCCACTCTTTGGAGCCAATCATAGTAAACACCCCTTTTATAGGCAATTACCTGTTATAACTTCATCGCCTCATTAATAGCAAATTATAAGGATTGGTACATTAATATCCATTTTTACCCAACTCCATTATATTGAAAATTCCTGTTTTATTCAATGCCGGGTTCTATTAATCTGCTTGGCATGAGCCGGTATGGTAATCAAATTAATCTGGTTTTTTCTCAAAATAAACCCGATAGATAGATATTTACAAGGCTTCGTTCCATAAATTGTACCCCACTTAATTATATCTTATTATTCAGTTATACTAATAACCTGGTTAATTTAATTAAATGTCATTACTTACACCAATGCGCCTTATATTGAAAACCGGCACTTACGAAACTTATCCCGATAAGGCATTTGAAGTTACACTTAATACCCCGGGTGAATAGTAATAGTATTTCTGGTTGTTATCCTGGTAAAGACGACTCTGGCTAAAAGAAGTAGGGCTATATCTTCCATATGTAGGAAGTCATAGCCCTTTTGTCTAAATCGGTTTAGTTATTTCGTGTGTAAACAGATTTCTGTTTTGTGGACTTAATACTGTTATTCTTACCCGCA
>Ga0209509_1002691_pt1 | contig 11572 bp, 7 predicted proteins | sample BioC13SIPDNA_FD_185743 | JGI IMG/M metagenome (GOLD analysis project Ga0209509, IMG submission 185743) | Anaerobic biogas reactor microbial communites from Washington, USA - Biogas_R1_A C13 SIP DNA (SPAdes) (version 2) | ecosystem: Engineered > Bioreactor > Anaerobic > Unclassified | place...
GAGCTTTCACGAATTCCTCTCGCGGTTTTTCGGCGAGGCCTCCCGGCGTTTCGACGGCAAACGGCACAATCGCAAGCCGTCTGCTGCGGCACGATTCGCGGCGGCGGGGCATCGGCCGCCATGCGGCGCAAAAAAAAGACCCGGCTGATTTGAAAAGCCGGGTCTTGAAGGGCATGCAAGTTCACAGCGCCTCGACGACGAGATCGCCGACTTCGGTCGTACTGTGGCCCATCTTGCCGGCAGCCTGGCTCTTCATCTTCGTGCCGGTAACGACCTGGACCGCTTCCCAGACCCGTTTTCCCGCCGCCTCCTGGCCGGTGTGCGTCAACAACATGGACATGGCGCTGATCGCGGCGATCGGGTTGATCACGTTCTTGCCCGTGTACTTCGGAGCGCTGCCGCCCATCGGCTCGAACATGCTCACGCCCTCGGCATCCGGGTTGATGTTGCCGCCCGCAGCGACGCCCATGCCGCCTTGGATCATCGCCGCCAAATCGGTGATGATGTCGCCGAACATGTTCGTGGTCACGATCACGTCGTAGTATTCGGGGTTCTTGACCATCCACATGCAGCAAGCGTCCACGTGGTTGTAGTCCGGCTGGACGTCCGGGTACTCCTTGGCCACCTCCTGGAACGTCCGCCACCACAAATCGTGGCCGAACGTCAGCACATTGGTCTTGGCCACCAAGGTGAGCTTCTTGCCCTTGGGGTTATTCCGTTTGCGGGTGTACTCGAAGGCCCAGCGGATGCAGCGTTCGCAGCCTTTGCGCGTGTACACGGCGATCTGCGTCGCCACCTCGTCCGGCGTGTTCTTCTTCAGGAAGCCGCCGACTCCGGTGTACATGTCCTCGGTGTTCTCCCGGACCACGACGAAATCGACGTCCTTCGGTCCCTTGTTGGCCAGCGGCGTCTCGACGCCCGGAAACAGCTTGACGGGCCGCAGGTTGATGTACTGGTCAAATTCGAACCGCAATTGCAGCAGCAAGCCACGCTCCAGGATTCCCGGCGCTACGTCGGGGTGGCCGATCGCGCCCAGAAAAATCGCCTGATACTGACGCAACTCGTCAATGGCGCCGGCCGGCAGAATCTCGCCCGTCTTCAAATACCGCTCGCCGCCGAAATCGTAGTCGGTCGAACTGTAGTCGAAGCCTTCCAACTTGGCCACCGCTTTGAGCACTTTCAAGGCTTCGGCAGTCACTTCCGGACCCGTCCCGTCGCCCCCGATCACTGCAATCTTCATAGTCCTTCCTTCTTTCCAACTCGCAATCCCACGGTCACTGCCGACAACGCGGTCAGTTCAATCACCAAGACAGCGAATTGTACTCGGGCGGGCACGCAGTCACAAGTTGCCCAAAGGCCGAGACGTAGCGAAAACGCCCGTCGTCGGAGCCGCCGCCACGAAACTCAGCCGCCGCCTCCTGGCCCCCCCACGAACGGCCACGAACGGCCACGGGGGGAAGCCACTCAGCGATCCGGCTTCCAGAAACGCCCGGCTGGGGCGGCACGGGGCGTCTGGCCAGCATCCGCTTCCGCGGGCAGCACGCGGGCGTGTGGCGATTCTGCCGCGGTTTGTGCAGGCGTCTGTGCCGCGGTGGGCTTGCTGGCATCGTCATTCGATCGGGGGGAAGAAGGCATTTCGGCCGCCGCTTGTGCGACCGCTGGCTTGTCCGCATCGGTTGGCGGTTGCCAGCTCGCGGGCACGGCTCCCTCGGCCTCTTTCTCAGGCACCGGGGTGGGCCGCGGCGTCCAGCTTTGGGCGATCCGATCGGTGGCTTGGATTCTGATCTCCCGATCCGCTTCGATTTTCCGTCCGTCCGCGGTCAGGTAGCGGACGAACAGGTGCGCCCGGTTGTGTTCCGGCGGACCGTCCTGCCAAGGCAAACGCAGCAGCAGGCCGCGGTCCAGCGCATCGGTCTGCAGGAATTCAGCCGCGTCGTCGGCAGCGAGGTCCCAGCGGGCGATCCGCGCCGCCTGGCCGCTCTGGGCCGGATCCAGCAGCACGATCGAGAGGCTGGCAATCCGCCACTGCGATTTCGAGGCTCGACCAGCACGCGAATCCCGTCGTCGCCGGGTTGTCCGTCAAAATCCGCGCCGCCGCTGACCCGCGGATTCAGGTAGATCGACTCCACCCGCTGATCCAGCGCAGACACAATCGCGGCGGCCAGTTGTTCGTCGTTCAACCTGCGTTTTCCCGTCGTCACGACAGGCACTTCCGTCTTGACCGCCGCAGCGGGCCGCACGGCGGCAGGACCCGAGCTTCGACGTTTTCCTTCTTCGACGCCCGGCGGCAATTCGATCTTGGGCAGTTCTGGGACTTCCGTGGGCACGCCCGAATCCTGTCCAGGTTCCTCTTCGGCGGGTTCCGTCAAAGGCTGTTCGGATTCGGCGGTACGTTTGCCAGCAAACGGCTTGCGGCCTTCCTTGGTGGTTCCGCGCGCGGCCTTCAATTCGGCCAGCGCCTGTTCATAGTTGTACTCGGCATCGTACAGCCGGTCCTCCAGGACGCGTTTCTCCGCGTTCAGCATCTCGAAATAGGCATCGGCATACGGGTCGCGCCGGCAGCCCAGCGACAGCACACTCAGCACGGTTGCCGCCAGCAACATGGTCCAGCGCACACACGCCGCGACGGTGCGTTGACCAGGCCGGATATCGAAGGGACGCGTCTGCATCGACTGCTATCACTTCAGGAGAAAATGAAGTCCGCCAGGGGATAGAGGCCGCAGAGGGTACGCGGAAAGCGAAAATCGCACAAGACGAACCGGACAATTTGCAGCTCCACAGGCGCGGGAACGAGCTTGCGGCCAGAGCCTGTGTCCGGCGCATTCCGGCGCTGCTTTTCGGATGGAAAGCGGCCAGTTGGCGGAACACCCGCTACCGAGCGCCAGGAGTGCTTTCGCTGGCACCAGACGGGATTTCGGCCCCTTTTTTAGGCGCCGTTGATGACGTAACGCTTACGGTGCTGGGATCAGGCTTACAGAATTAAATGTTTTCCGAGCAGGGTCCTATGCTGTGGCCGGCGTTACGATCGGCCAAAACTGAATTCTGTAGGCCTGACCCCCCTTCGCTAGTCTCCCGCCTGGTGCTAGCAGGCAATTCGAGCTGGCAAGGCCGGGAAGTGTCTGGCGGGAAAGATCAGGGGCCGGTCAAGACTCGCCCCGCTCGGCACCGCCAGAGGCGACGCGCCGGATCTCGCGGCCCTGGGCGTCCACGACCACCAACTCCAGCGGCATCCGACCCAGGGCGTGAGTCGAGCAGGACAGACACGGGTCGTAGGCCCGAATCGCCGCCTCGACGCGGTTCAACGCCCCATCTTTAATGTTCGCGCCGTCGACATAACGCCTGGCGACCTCCTCCACCGCGCGGCTCATGGCCCAGTTATTGTTGCCGGTGGCGACGATCAGGTTGACCTTTTCCACCTGGCCGTTCTCGTCGACCCAGTAGTGATGGAACAGCGTGCCGCGGGGAGCCTCCAGCACTCCCACGCCTTCGTGGTTGGTGATTCGGCCGGTGCAAAGGATGTCTTGGGACAACACTTCCCGGTCTTCCAGGATCTCGCGCGCCCGCTCGATGGCGTACAAGTCTTCCACCAATCGCGCGTGGTGGTAATACAGCGTGCCCTCGACCACTCGCCCGCCGCAAGCCTGTTGGTAAACTTCGTATTCCTGTTGGGCCAGCGGCGTGGCCATCTTGGCGGCTGCGTTCAACCGCCCCAACGGCCCGACGCGGTACACGCCGCCGGGATATCCGCCGGTCCGGAAATACGGGAACTTGAGGTAGCTCCAGGATTCGACGTGCTCCGCGATGTGGTTCAAGTATTCGCTTCCGTCGAACCGGTGCAGTTCTTGGCGATGCTCGTCCACGTGCCGCAGCTCGCCGTCGTACAGTTCCACCGCGTTGTCCGGGCTGACCATGCCCAGGTAGCCGGACGGGAACGAGGCGAATTCGTCCAGCAGCGTGCGGTTGCGGTCCGCCCAGTCCTTGATGATCGTCAGCGACTCTTGGACGTAGCCGATCATCGTGTCGACCTCGCCGAGCAAAACGTCGCGGTCTTTGCCGTCCAGCGCCTGGTTTACCCCGCCGGGGACGGCAAAGTTGGGATGAATGCGGCGGTCGCCCAAGGTTGAAATCAGGGACTGCCCGAAGCGGCGGAGGTTGATCGCCTTGACCACCAATTCGGGGTTGGCCGCGTACAACCCCGCCACGTTGCGGATTTCGGGTTCGGCGTCGAACCCCAGCAGCAAGTCCGGACCGGCCAATTCGAAAAAGTGCATCGAGTGCGATTGGATCACCTGGCCCATGTGCATCAGTTCGCGCAACAGCTGAGCCGGACGCGGGGCCTGGACGCCCAGGATCTGGTCGCACGCCTTGACCGAAACCAGATGATGGCTGACAGGGCAGATCCCGCAGATCCGCTCCGTAATCTGCGGCATCTCGAAGAACATCCGGCCTTCACAGAATTTTTCGAAGCCGCGAAACTCGTTCACGATGAACAGGGCCCGCTCGACCCGATTGTCGTCGCCCAAATGCACCACGACCTTGGCGTGGCCTTCGATCCGGGTCACCGGTTCGATTACGACTTTTTGGACCATCCCAGACTCCTTCAGCGTTCAGCTCTCGGCTCTCTGCCCGCGGTCGCCAGCCGGACACGTCCTCCCGGTTGACGATCAACAGGGGGCAACGGACAAGCGACCGTTTTTCAATGCCAATCCAGGTACTTGCCGCGCAGCTTCGGCTGCCGGCCTTGGACCAGTTCGCTCAAGACGTAGAAAATGGCGTCGGCCGAGGGCGGGCAACCGGGCAGATAGATGTCCACCGGCACGACCTGATCCACCGGACGCACGTCCTGCATGACGGCCAGGTCCTCGTGGCGGGGCACGACACCGTCCACCGTGCTCTCGCTTTCGACGTAGGCCCGCTGCAGCGCCCCTGCGGTGGTTACCGCGTTCCGCATGGCGGGGATGCCGCCGAACACCGCGCAATCGCCCAGCGCGATCAACGTTTTGCAGCGGGCCCGCATCCGCCGGGCGACTTCTTCGGTCGACGAGTTGGCGACCGCGCCCTCCAGAATGCCGACGTCGACGCCGCCTTCGTCCGGGTGCTTCAAGTCGGTGATCGGCGTCGCACGCAGCTGCACGACCTCCAGCAATTGGACAATCCGCTCGTCGATATCCAGAAACGACATGTGGCAGCCGGCGCAACCCGCCAGCCAGTCCGAAGCCACTGTGACTTTTTCGCTCATCGTGTTCTCCTCCGCATCGCGGAGTGTTTTTCCGCAGCACAACGCTCCCGGTTGCGCTGCCCGACTCTTTGCTTCGCCAAGGCCCGCACGCCTCGCAGAGCCTTGCGACGAGTTCCGCACCTACAACGACCGCTGCACGTCGGCCATCGACCCGAACAGTACGGCATTGCCCATCAGCGACGACAGCGTGGCCAGGGTCACCCAGTCCGGATGGATGTCCCGCGGCGCTTCGGTCAGCGGGACGACGGGCAGTTCGCGGCCTTCCAAATTCACCAGGCTCCCTTGCTTTTCGGTCCACACGCGCGCCGGCAGCACCACGTCGGCGGCGTCGGTCCAGGCAGTGCGGTAGGCGGACTGGATCACCGTGAACCCGGCCTCGGGCAGCGGCTTGCCATTGGGCAGTTCATCGCCCGCCAACACAAACAAGGCGTCGCCTTGGACGGCGCGAGCGGTCAGGCCGAGCCGCGCGGCGCCGGCGGCGTTGGCGCCTTCGATCAACGGCAGGAACCGGGCTTTGCGCGGCAGTCCGCGCAAGGCCGCGTAGACCGCGATGCTCAAATTCGGGCCGTACATCACCACGGGGTGCTGAGCGCAATCCACCGCGGATTTGAGCTTCGAGACCCCCTCCAGCCGCAAATGGTACGTGTACCGCAACCGCTCGAACGGCGACGCCCCGGTGTGAGCGATCGCATCCAACTTCATCCGCTGCTGAGCGTACGCGTCCAGGTCCGTCCGGGCATCGTTCACAATCACCAACTGGGCGCCGCGGTCGAAGGCTCGCTTGGTCAGATAGCCCACCACCTTCTGATTCTGCAACAGGTCGCCGCCCACCACGACCAGGCAGTCGGCGTCGTTGATTTCCGCGATGGACGCCGGTTCGCCCACCTCCGGCGGAACTTCGCCGTGCAGCAGCGCCAGTTCGTCGCTGTTCAAAACCTCGTTAAAAAAGCAGCTGAACGCCACCAGTCCTTCGTTGATTGTGCGGGGCGAAACCAAGCCGGCGACGTTGCTGGTTTCCCGCAACCGCTGGGCCGTCAACTCCAGGGCTTCGCCCCAGGAACTGGGCCGCAACTGCCCGTCGGTCCGGACCCACGGCGTGGTGATCCGCGGAGGCCTTGCATCGACGGCCTCAAACCGTCCCACGGAGCACAGCAAACCGCCGTTGTGGCCCGTCCAGTCGCCTTCGATCCGCAGCAGGATGTTGTCGCGAGTCAAGCACTCGATCGCACAGCCGACCGAGCAGCCCAAACACGTCGTCTTCACGCGCCGGACATCCGTCTCGTGCCCCAGAAACGAACTCCGACGTTCCATCAAGGCACCGGTCGGACAGACTTGCAGGCAACTGCCGCAGGACACGCACGTCGATTGCCCCAACGGCTGGTCGTCGTCGGCGCCGATCATGGTCCGCGCGCCGCGCTGATGGACGCCCAACGTGTGGTTCGCGGAAATCTCGCGGCACGCGCGGACACAGCGCCGGCACAGGATGCAGCGGCTATGGTCCAGAACAAAGTACTTGCCACTGGCGTCCAACGGCCAACTCTTCTGCAGATTGGGAGCGTATTCCCAGCACGTCAGGCCGTAGCGGTACGCCAGTTTCTGCAACTCGCAATCCGTATTGCTGTCACTGCCGCTGGCCGGACAAAACATGCAATAGTGCGAACGCTCGGAAAAGAGCATCTGCAAGGCGAAAACGCGCGCCGCCACGATGGCTTCCGTTTCCGTCCGCACGACCATGCCCTCAAAAACCGGAAACGTGCAAGCCGGCTGCAACGTTCGCTGGCCCTCGATTTCCACCAGACAGACCCGACAAGCGCCCTCGGGCGGCAAGGCCGGATGATAGCACAGGGTGGGAATGTCGATGCCCGCCGCGGCCGCAGCCTCCAGCACCGTCTGGCCAGCCCGCGCATGAATCTGGCGGCCGTTGATTGTGATGTTCACAACGCCGGTGTTGATCATAAGGGCCTCTTGTCACTTGTCACTTGTCACTTGTCACTTGTCACTTGTCACTTGTCACTTGTCACTTGTCACTTGTCACTTGTCAGTCGTCAGTCGTCAGTCGTCAGTCGTCAGTCGTCAGTCGTCAGGAAGCGGAGATCAGCGGCTTACCCGCAGTCGGTGACCCAAGGGGACTGAGCACCGATCACTCGTTGCGGATCACCGCTCACTCATCACGCTCTCCAACCACCGGACGGGGCAGTTTCATGGCATCCAGCCATTCCAGGTCACAGCGCAGACAGCGGCGGGCTTCCTCCTGGGCAGTCCGTTCGTCGAATCCGGTCTCGACCTCCTGGAAATTGGCGTCGCGTTGTTCCACCGGCAGCCGGGACGAAGCGGGCCGATGACGTTCGGCATACGCCGCCAGGTCGTACAGTTGCGGCACATCTTCGCGCTCGGCTTCCAGGTGCGGCTTGACCAGTTCGCCGGTCTTCAGCCAATGATCGATCGACAGGGCGACCAGGTTGCCTTGGGCGACGGCCTCGACGATCGTCGCCGGGCCGGTCACCGCGTCGCCCGCGGCAAAGACGCCGGGTCGCGTCGTGGCGTACGCATCATCCACGATGAACGTATCGCCGCGTTGGCGCGCGATCTCGGAGCCGTGCAACCAGGACAGATCGGGAACCTGGCCGATGGCGGGGATCAGCACTTCGACGTTCAACACGTACGAGTCTGCGCCCAACGGCACCGGTCGGCGGCGGGCGCTATCGTCGAAGTCGGCCAGACGCTGTTGCTGCAGTCGCACACCCGAAACCGCCCCGTTGCCCAGCACTTCGGCGGGATTCACCAGGGTGTGGAAGCGAATTCCCTCCTGCCGGGCCGCCTCGATCTCTTCGGGCAAGTGCGCCGCCGGCATATCGTCGCCGGCCCGGCGATAGATCACGTGGACTTCGCGCGCCCCCATGCGGAGCGACGAACGGGCCACGTCGATCGCCACATCGCCGCCGCCCACGACCGCCACCCGCTTGCCGCGGACGTCCGGCAAAGGCGATTCGGCGGGCAAGCCGGCGGCCCGCATCGTCGCCTCGCCCGCCACCCGGCTCAAAAACTCCACCCCGTCGATCACGCCGGACTTGTCGTCGCCCGCGACGCCCAAGCGGCGACTGCGGTGCGCGCCGATGGCCAGCAGCACCGCGCTGTAGCCGCGTTGGCCCAGCAGATCGTCCAGGCTGAAATCGCGGCCCAACGCCTCGTTGCAGCGGATCTCGACGCCCGCGCGGCGGATGTTTTCGATTTCGGCCAGCAACGGCCCGCGCGGCAGCCGGTACTCGGGAATCGCCCAAGCCATCATGCCGCCCGCAACGGGATACCTTTCGAAGACGGTCACTCGGTATCCGCGTTGCGCCAAGCGCAGCGCGGCGGTCAAGCCGGCGGGGCCGGCCCCGATGACGGCGATCTTCTTTTCCGCCGCCGCCGCCCGTTCGGCCTCCGTGCCGATCGGTTCGGGCACCCAGGGCGTCTCGATTTCGCGATCCGCCATGTACCGCTTGACCAACCGGATCGCGACCGGTTCGTCGATCTCGCCGCGGCGGCACTTGCTTTCACAGAACGCCGGACAAGCGCGGCCGCAGACCAGGGCAAACGGATTGCGGCGGCGGTGGATTGCCAGGCCTTCGGCATAGCGGCCTTGGGCGACCAGGGCCAGATAGGCGGGCGTGTCTACGCCGGCCGGGCATGCATTGACGCAGCGGGCCCGGACCAAGGCCCGGCATTGGCCCGCCCGGCAGTGTTTCTGGTCGATGTGCTCGATGAACTCGTCCTCAAAGAACCGCAACGCCGCCAGCACCGGACCCGGCGTGCGCTGGCCCAGGCCGCAGAGCGACGAGGACATCATGTGATTCGAGACGTCCTTGATGATCTGCAGGTCCTTGCGCGTCCCCTGCCCGTCGCCGATCCGCGTCAAGGCCTCCAGCAACCGTTGGCCGCCCACGCGGCACGGCACGCACTTGCCACACGATTCGGCGGCGGCAAACGTCAGAAAGTACCGGGAGAACTCGACCATGCACGTGTCGTCGTCCAGCACGATCATGCCGCCCGATCCCATCACGGCGCCGGCTTCGGCCAAGGCGTCGAAATCGACGGGCGTATTCAGCGCGCTGGCGGGCAGACAGCCGCCCAACGGCCCGCCTGTCTGGACGGCTTTGAACTTCTTGCCCTGCGGGACTCCGCCGCCGACGTCGAAGATGATATCGCCCAGCGGGGTGCCCATGGGGACCTCGATCAGGCCCGTGTTATTGACCTTGCCCGTCAAGGCAAACACGGCGGTCCCCGGCGACTTGGGCGTGCCGATGCTGCCGAACCACTTCGCCCCGCGCAGGATGATTTGGGGCGTCATGGCGTAACTCTTGACGTTGTTGATGTTGGTCGGCAGGCCCCACAGTCCCGCGACGACCGGATAGGGCGGACGCGGACGCGGCTCGCCGCGGCGACCTTCGATCGAGGCGATCAGGGCGGTCTCCTCGCCGCACACGAAGGCCCCGGCGCCCTCCTTGACGTCGATGTCAAAGGCGAAACCCGAACCGCAGATGTTCTCGCCCAGCAGCCCCAAGTCGCGAGCCTGATGAATGGCTGTCTCCAGCCGGTCGATGGCCAGCGGGTACTCCTCGCGGCAGTAGACGTACCCCTGACTGGCGCCGATGGCATAGGCGGCGATCGTCATGCCCTCGATCACGCTGTGCGGGTCGCTCTCCAGGATCGAGCGGTCCATGAAAGCGCCCGGATCGCCCTCGTCGGCGTTGCAGACGACGTACTTGAGATCCCCCGGTGCATGGCGGCAGAACTCCCACTTGGCCCCCGCCAAAAACCCCGCGCCGCCACGGCCGCGCAGCCCGGAGGCTTTTACCTCTCGAATCACTTCGTCGGGCGACAACTCGCCCAGAACCTTGCCCAGCGCCGCGTAGCCGTCGCGGGCGATGTATTCCTCGATTCGCTCCGGATCGATCACGCCACAGTTGCGCAGCGCGATCCGCACCTGTTTGCTGAACAACGGCATGTCCCGGTAAGACGGAAGCGAACGCAACGGTTCGGGCTCGTCGTAACGCAGACGCTCGACGACCTTGCCCTGAATCAGCGTCTGTTCGACGATCTCGGGCACGTCCTCGGGCGTCACGCGGCAGTACAGCACGCCGGGCGGTTGGACGATCGCGATCGGTCCGGCCGTACAGAAGCCGCGGCAGGGGCTGGGGCTGAGCCGCACGTTGCGTCCCAGCGTCCGCCGCGCCAGCTCGACTTCAAAAGCCCGCAGCACGCGTTGACAGCGGGCGGACGTACAGCGGGCGCCGCCGCACACGGTGACGCTGCCGCGGATGGCAGCCGTCGGGGAAGCCGCAACCTGATCCATAACTTCACCTGCTGGAATACAACGCGGACTCGTCGCTGGGCATGCGGCCGACCACCCATTCCTTGACCGGCTGGCCCTTGATCACGTGTTCTTCGATCAGCCGAGGGACCATCGCCGGATGCACGTTGGCGTACACGATGCGGCTCCGGCCCGCTTGCTGGATATCCACCAGCGGCTCGCGGACACAGACGCCAATGCAGCCCGCGGTGACGACCAACGCGTCGATTTGGCGTCTGTTCAACTCTTCCTCAATCGCCTGCAGCGTCTCCCGCGCCCCCGCCGCGATGCCGCACGTGCCCATGCCCACGGTGATCACCGTGCTGGTTTCGCGGCGGACCTGCTCGGCCTGCTTCATCTCCTGGCACATCTGCTGCAGTTCTTCGAGGCTTTTGAGTTGCGCCATCGGGCGGTCACCTTTCCTTCCCTTTTCCCGTCACAAGACCCTGCCGAGCCGTGCGCCGGCTTGCGCACACGGCGCGACAACCGCACGGCTCAAGAGCGGCGAACGGACGTCACTCCAGGGATTCCAATCGCTGGACGAGCGCTTCGGGGGCCAGCCGCGCATAGACCTTGTCGTCGACGACGGCGATCGGCGCCAGGCCACAAGAGCCCAGGCAATAGACAATCTCCAGCGTGTACTTGTAGTCCTCCGACGTCTGGCCGGGTCCGACGCCCAGCGAACGCTCGACGGCCTCAACATTCTTGCCACTGCCCCGCACGTGGCAAGCCGTGCCGTCGCAAATTCGGACCAAATGCCGGCCGCGGCGCTGCAAATGAAATTGGGCGTAAAACGTGGCTACGCCGTACAGCTGATTCAGCGGAATCAGAGTTTTCTGCGAAATCGCCCGCAGCACTTCGCGAGGCAGGTACCCGTAGGCGTCCTGGGCCCGTTGCAAAATGGGAATCACCGCGCCCCTACGGCCCTTGAATTCTTCCAGGATGTGATCCAGCGGCGTGAGATCCAGCGGCTCTCCCGCCGCCGCTTCTGGGACGCAAGT
>Ga0209509_1002693_pt1 | contig 11571 bp, 10 predicted proteins | sample BioC13SIPDNA_FD_185743 | JGI IMG/M metagenome (GOLD analysis project Ga0209509, IMG submission 185743) | Anaerobic biogas reactor microbial communites from Washington, USA - Biogas_R1_A C13 SIP DNA (SPAdes) (version 2) | ecosystem: Engineered > Bioreactor > Anaerobic > Unclassified | place...
CGGCAAGCGCCCCGGCGGCGGCGGCCGCCGAGACCGAGTTCAGGGCAAACGGTGTTGCCGCCCGGTGGTAGAACGGCTCGAACCACTCCGGCACGAAGGCGTAGCCGACCCGGAGGCCGGCAAGGGCGAATAGCTTCGACATCGTCCGCCCGATGACCAGGTTATCGTGGCGCCGCATGAGGGGGCGGTAGTCGGTATCCGCAAAATCGACGTAGGCGTTGTCGAGAAAGAGCAGCCCGTCCATGCGATCGAGGATCTCCTCGACATCCTCCGGCGGGACCGAGTTTCCGGTCGGGTTGTTCGGGGAGCAGAGGAAGGCAAGTTTCGCCCCACGCGCTGCCCCGGCAAAAGCCGCCGGATCGACCGAGAAGTCTTCCCGGCGGGGGATATTCACGACCTCTGCGCCGTGTGCCCCGGCCGCGAGGGCGTAGAACGAGAAGGTGGGGGTCGAGACGGCCACCTTCTCGCCGGGCTCGACGACCGTCCGGATCACCGTCTCGATGACGCCGTCCATCCCGGCGCCGGTGACGAACCGGTAATCGCCGTGGTAACGGCGGAGCGCCTCGACGAGGGCCGATGCCCGCGTGTCCGGGTAGCGGTTCCCCTCTCTGAGAGCGGCCGCTGCCGCCTCGAGCGCGGCAGGCGAGGGCGGGCGGGGGTTCTCGTTGCTCGCGAGGCGGGCCACCCGGTCAAAACCGTGCTCCCGCGCGACGTCGTCGGCCGACTTCGCGTAGGAGTAGCCCGCCGCGCCTGCATAGCACGCCCTAACCGAGCGCCGCATCGATGACACCGACAGCCGCGTCGATCTCCTCATCCGTGATAACGAGCGGCGGGATAAGCCGGAGGTTCCCGTCGGCGGCGCAGTTGACGAGCACGCCGTTCTCGGCGCAGGTCTTCTGCACATCCGGGCACCGGTCGCCGACCGACATGCCGATGATCAGGCCGCGGCCGCGGGGGTTGTGGCGCGAGAGGCCTCTCATGAACCGCTCGCCCTTCCGGGCCACGTCGGGGAGAACCTCCTCGATGACGCCGATCGTCGCGAGCGCCGCAGCGCAGGCGAGCGGGCCTCCGGCAAACGTGCTCCCGTGCTCGCCCTTCTTGAACTCGATCCCCTCGCGGGCGACGAGCGCGCCTATGGGAAACCCGCTCGCGAGTCCCTTTGCAGTCGTGACGATGTCGGGGGTGATGCCGGCATGCTGGAAGGCGAACCATTTGCCCGTCCGGCCCATACCGGTCTGCACCTCGTCGTCGATCATCAGCGCGCCGGTATCGTCGCATATATCCCGGACGCCCCGGAGGAACTCGTCGGGCGGTATCAGGACGCCTGCTTCGCCCTGGATAGGCTCGATGAAGACCCCGGCGGTCTCCTTATCGACCGCGCCCGCGAGGGCGTCGATGTCGCCGTAGTCGACGAAGGTGCAGGGGACCGAGAGAGGCTCAAACGGCTCCCGTATCGCGGGCTTGTGGGTGACCGCAAGCGACCCGCATGTCCGGCCGTGGAACCCGTGGGTGAACGCGACGAACTTCTTCCTCCCCGTCCGGACGCGGGCGAGTTTGATCGCGCCGTCGTTTGCCTCCGCGCCGGAGTTCGAGAAGAACGCCTTCGAAAGACCTGATATCTCGACGAGTTTCTCCGCGAGTTCCGCCTGGTTCGGGACGTAGTAGAGGTTTGAGCAGTGGATCAGCTCATGGGCCTGGTCGCAGATCGCTTTTACCACCAACGGGTGGCAGTGGCCGGTGCTGCAGACCGCAATGCCTGCCACGCAGTCGATATACTCGCGCCCCCGGTCGTCCCGGACGCACGACCCCGCGCCGCGGACGATCTTCATCGTCCGGGAGAACGCGGGCATGTAGTAGCGTGCATCAAGCACGCGCGAATCTTCTGCCATAGTATCACTCATACTCGATCGTTGCGGGGGGTTTTGAGGTGACGTCGTAGACCACCCGGGCGACGCCGGGGATCTCGCCGGTGATCCGGGCCACCATCCTTGATAACGCCTCGTAGGGGAGAGGAAGCGGATCGGCAGTCATGCCGTCGCGGGACTGGACGGCCCGGACGGCGACGATCCAGCCGTGGAGCCGGGCATCGCCCTTCATGCCGGTCCCAAGCCCGAGAAGCACGGCAAAACACTGCCAGGGGTGGAACTCCTCCACCAGGCACTCCTCGACGATGGCGTTTGCCTCCCGGACGACCGCAATCTTCTCCCGCGTCACCTCGCCGAGCACCCGGACGGCAAGCCCCGGGCCCGGGAAGGGCATCCGGTGCTGGATCTCCGCCGGGAGCGATAGACCGCCGGCGACCTCGCGGACATCGTCCTTGTAGAGGTCCGCAAGCGGCTCGATGACGCCTTTGAATGCTATGTTGAGGGGCATCCCGCCGACGTTGTGGTGGCTCTTGATGCCTCCCTCGCTCTCGATGCGGTCGGGGTAGATCGTCCCCTGGAGGAGGAGCGTTGCTCCGGTCCGCTTTGCCTCCCGCTCGAATATCCGGATGAACCGCTCGCCGATGGCCTTGCGCTTCTCTTCGGGGTCGGTGATGCCTGCGAGCGCCGCAAAGAACTCGTCCGCGGCATCCACGGTGCGGAGGTTTGTATCGGCAAAGAGGGAGCGGATCCGCTCCGTCTCACCTTTGCGCATGAGGCCGGTATCGACGTATATCGGGACGAGCCGATCGCCTATCGCGCGGGCGGCGAGCGCCGCACAGACCGACGAGTCCACGCCGCCGGAGAGCGCCATCACGACCTTATCCTCGCCGGCAGCATCACGTATCTGCCGGACTGCCTGATCGATAAACTTCTCGATGTCTAACATACTGTTTTCACCTGATCCCGGTAGCGGACCTGCTCTTCTTACATGCCTCCACAAACCCGATGTAGGGTGGGGAGGGGTTTGTCGGGCTCGACCTGAACTCCGGGTGGAACTGGGTCGCAAGGTAGAAGGGATGGTCCGGGAGTTCGCAGACCTCCATCCGGTCCCTGCACGCGCCCGAGAAGACGAGCCCGGCATCTTCGAGGTCGCCGATGAACGCCGGGTTCACCTCGTAACGGTGGCGGTGCCGCTCCACGATCTCTGTCTTCCCGTAGAGGCGGGCCGCCATCGTGTCCTCCCTGAGGGTTACGGTGCAGTTCCCAAGGCGCATCGTGCCGCCGAGGTTAAAGATCTCTTCCTGCTCGGGGAGGAGAGCGATGACGTGCGTTCCCGGCCCCATCTCCTCGCTCGTGGCGTCGGGGATGCCGAGGACGTGGCGCGCGTACTCGATCACCGCGAGCTGGAACCCGAGGCAGAGGCCGAGGAAGGGTTTCTTGTTCTCGCGGGCATACCGGATCGCCCGTAGCTTCCCCTCGATCCCGCGCTGCCCGAACCCGCCCGGTATCAGGATGCCGTCGACGTCGACGAGATCGCGAAGATCGAGCGTCTCCGCATCCAGCCAGCGTATGTTCACCTCGGTGGAGAGCGCTCTTCCCGCGTGCTTGAGCGACTCCTTGATGGATATGTAGACATCCTCGATCCCGTACTTGCTCACGATGGCGACCGTCGCCCGGTTCGTGTACTCCTGCGAGACCAGGCGGTACCACGCGGGGTCCGGTTCGCGGTTCTCAAGGGCGAGGTAACTGCAGACGACATCCGCAAGCCCCTCCTTCTCGAGCTCCACCGGTATCTGGTAGATGTCGGGGACATCCTTTGCGGATACGACGGCCTTGACCGGGACGTCGGTGAAGGCGGATATCTTCTTCTTCGTCTGCGGGCTGATCACCTCGCTGCTCCTCCCTACGATGATGTCGGGCTGCAACCCGAGTTCGCGGAGCGCCTTGACCGAGTGCTGCGTGGGTTTGGTCTTGTGGTCGCCCATGGTATCCACCGGAACCAGGGTGACGTGGACGAGGAGCATATCCTGCGGCGCAAGTTCCCCGTGCATCTGGCGGACGGCCTCGAGGAACGGCATGCTCTCGATATCCCCGACCGTGCCGCCGACCTCCACGAGGCAGATCTCCGCGACCCTGCCGCTGTTGATCCCCTCCGCCGCCGCTCGATCGATGCAGTGCCGGATCTCGTCGGTGATGTGGGGTATGATCTGGACGGTCGCGCCGAGGAAGTCGCCGTGCCGTTCTCTCTCGATGACGTTTCGGTATACCTTCCCGGTCGTGATGTTATGGAGCGATTTTAAGTTGATATCCAGGAATCGCTCGTAGTTGCCGAGATCGAGATCGACCTCTCCGCCGTCGGAGAGGACGAAGACCTCTCCGTGCTGGGCGGGGTTCATGGTGCCGGCATCGATGTTGAGGTACGGGTCGATCTTGACCGCCGTCACCTCATAGCCGCGATTTTTTAAGAGGCGGCCGATGGATGCGGTGGTGATGCCTTTCCCGAGTCCGCTCATGACGCCGCCGGTTACAACGATATACTTCAAACTCTCGTTCCCCTCCGGTTCTTCCAGGGTCTCTCAGTCATGTATGGGATCTCTGGCATTGAGAATGTATTGTTCCGGCACTCCCCCGGGAGAATCCCTGCCGGTGCGACGGCCGATCTCTCTGCACACCGCGGCGCTACCTCCCGATGACCGCAAACGATGTCGACGTCCGGGAGAGGAGCGCGCCGTCCGCCGCATCCCTGACCTCGCCGTCGGCAAACGCGACCCGGCGGCCTTTGCGGATGACTCTCCCCGTGGCGGCGATCGTCCCCGCGTTGACGCCTTTTATGAAACTGGTGTGCTCGTCGATCGTGGCGATCTTCTCGTCATCGGCAAGAAGCGTGCAGAGCGCAAGCGCAATCGCCTCGTCTGCAAGCGCCACGTAGATCCCGCCCTGGAGCCACCCGGCGCCGTTCAGCATATCCGACCGGACCTCCATCGTGAGACTCGCGCGCCCGTCGCCGTATTCGCCCAATTCTATCCCCATCAGCGTAAAGAATGGATTTGCATCCCTTCCCACCCGCTTCAGTTCTTCTATGTAGCCCACGCGACCACCATCCTCGCGGAAAGGTTCGAGGCCGGCCGGGATAAGGCTTGCCGGCAATTCGCCCGGAGGCCCTGGAGCGCCAGAAAAAATATAGGAACAAATATCTTCCCGGATCTCCACCTGTAGGGTATGGAAGACGTGTGGCAGCCCGAGGCGCTCCGGAACAGGAGACTTGAGCAGCTCCAGGCTACCATGAACGACTACGTCGAGAAGAACACCGTCCAGATAGAAGGAAACCTGCCGGTCTTCTTCGGGCACGTTGCCGCCACCCTCGACCGGACGTTTCCCGATCTGGATGACCGGTCGTATGACGACTTCATCGACGGGATCACCTTCACGCTCCTCAATGTGACGCGCGAGGCCCCGACGGTGGAGTTCCTCGAGAAGACCCTGCGGCACGCTATGGGGAACAAGCGGCGGAGGAGAGGGCGGGCAACCCTCGACGTGGTGGTGGCGCTCAAACTGATCGATACCGGCAATTACGTCATGGCGATCGATTACCTGATGCGTTATCGTAACTACGACGGCCGGGTCAACGCCGCGATCGCCTACTGTCACTACGTCCTCTCGCAGGGGACCGCCAGAGAACAGGGCCTTCGCCCCAACGACCGGGAACTCCACGCCCGCGAGGAGATGCTGAACCTTGCGCGGTCGTGTGCGCCGCTCGACCGGCTCGGGGTCTTCGACCGCAAAGACGCCCGCCTGAACCGGATCTTCTGGTTCATGCTGGACCTGGCGTTCACCTGGTTCCCTGGCGAACCCGAGTTCTACCGCATCGGGATCGTGCGGGCAAAGCACGAGGGGGATATCGAGCGTCGCCGGCATCTCCTCGATCTCGCGACGGAACGGTTCTCGGACAACAAGTATTTCCTGGTCGAGGCGTTCAACACCAGCATCGAGCAGCGCAACGGGAGCGGTGCGGCCGCCATCGTCAAGCAGATGATGCAGCAGTACCCGGAAGACCATGAACCGATCTACTTCGGGCTGAAACTCGCGATACTCGGGTCGCAGCCGGGGTCCTACGCCAACTTCCGGAAGCTCGCGATCCTGAAGCAGTTTCCCCAGCGCCTGCTCCTGCTGCTCGATGCCGCCCTCGAGGTGATGTGCAACCGAAAAGCCGAGGCGCAACTCTGCTTTCCGGAGGTGAAGAAGACCTCTTCTGGGCAGGGGCACTACGTTATGGCGCTCGAGTACATCCTCCGTGATTTCGTCGAAGGCGACGAAGATCGGACGAAGCGGGCACGATCCGCTTTCTTTGCAAGCATCGACCAGTACTGCATGCTCGCCCTGAAGATCGGGGAGGCCCGAGCCGCCTTTGGGCTGCAGAGCGATAATCCCGGGATACCCTCAGAAAAAACCTGATCGCAACGATAAAAGGGAAAGGTACAACGATGAATTTATCAAGAGTAACAGGCAAATCCCTCTGCAGGGAGCGTTTGCCGGCCCGGATATACGGATGTGCCGGGGAGGGTTGGTTACCATGACGGGAAACGATACGGGTTCGGGCACCGGCCGGGGAGGACCGGATGCCGACGGCGCACGGGAGGCCTGCCAGACGTTGCACCCGGGAGAGAGCGTCGGCCTCTCGATCTTCCGCGAACTGCCGGATGGTCTTGTTCTGATAGATGGTGAAGGGAGATGCCGGTACCTGAACCCGGCGTTTACCCGGATCACCGGGTACTTCCCGGGGGATTTCCCGACCCTGGAGGCCTGGTTCGAGCGTGCCCACCCCAATCCCGCATACCGCCGGAACGTGCAGGATACGATGCAGAGGCTTCTCCGGGGCGACCAGAGCATCCTTGTCGCGAGCGTGGTCTGCCGGAGCGGAAAGGTGCGGGATATCGAGTTCCGGCATGCGCCGCTCCCTGCCGGGTGCGCCCTGCTCGTCATCCGCGACGTCACCGAGCAGGTCCTGGTCGAGGAACACCTCCGGCAGGCCACATCCGAACTGACGGCGGTGATCGAGGCGTTCCCCGACCTCTTCCTCCGCCTGAACGCCGACGGCACGATCCTGGACTCACGGGCCGGGAGGCTTGCGGAGGTGCCTCTCGTCTCCCGGGCGCTGCTCGGCCGGCGTCTGCAGGAGCTGCTCCCCGCCGAGGTCGGGGTGATCCTCGGGAAGGCGATGCAGGAGGCCGCCCGGACAAACATGCCGGCAGCGCCCATGGAGTTCTCCTGTGCGGGAGCCGGAAAAGTCCGGCACTACGAGACCCGGATCATGCCGCTGCGCGAGCTGCATCTCCTTGCCGTCATCAGGGAGATCACGGACCGGAAAGAGGCGGAAGAGGAACTGCACCGCCACCGCGAGCACCTGGAAGACCTGATAGCGGAGCGGACCGTGGAGCTCGAACGCGCAAACCAGCGGCTTGAGCACCTCCTCTACTGCATCGAGGTGACGGAACGCCGGGCCGCAACCGACTGGCTGGACTCATCGATCGGGCAGGGCGCCCCGGGAACGGCCGAACCCGACGCGGGGAGGATCACGACGGATGCGGACGGTATAATCGTCATCGTCGATGGGACGGCCGAACGCCTGACCGGCTACGCCGGAAGCAAGCTGGCCGGCCGCACGGTATGGGATGTTCTTGTCGGCGATGCCCGGGAAGCCCTCACCGTGGAGGTGCTCGGCGAGGCGAGATCCGTGGAGTGCGCGCAGGGTGCGGCGATCGTGAGGACCGACGGGTCGCAGTTCCCGGTCCACCTCCTGGGCGATGCGATCGTCGACGCCGGGGGCGCCGTGATCGGCATGGTCTGCACGTTCTGGAAGGTGTGAGGGCGCGCGGTCAGAGCCGGAAACCGCAGGTCTCGGGATGCACCGGGCCGGGGTCCTGGGGCGCCACGGTGACGGCAATCTGGTCGGAGTAGAACCCGAGCCCCTCGAGTGCGGAGAGGAGCACCTTCTCGGGCGTGTTGTTGATCTCGCTGACGTGGGCGAGCACCGCCATCTGGATCCGGCCGGCAAGTCCCTGGAGGCAGCGGGCGGCGTCGGAGTTCGAGAGGTGCCCGCGTTTCGACCGTATACGACTCTTGAGGTACGCGGGGTAGGGACCGTCCTCGAGCATCTTCGAGCAGTGGTTGCTCTCGAGGAGGACGGCGTCGCAGGAGGCGAGGCGGTCGAATATGGCGGGGGTGATGGTGCCGGTGTCGGTGCAGCACCCGATGCGGAGGTCGCCCTCGGCGACACAGAACCCGCAGGGGTCGCGGGCATCGTGGGAAGCGGCGAAGGGTTCGATCGAGAAATCGCCGACGGCGAACGCCTCGCCGCGCCGGCACCGCCGGACATCTGCCGACGTCGGCCCGTATTTCTCCGAGAACGCCTCAAGCGTGCCGCCGGTCGCGTAAACCGGAACGTGAAGCTTCCGCGCGAGGACGTCGACCCCCCTGACGTGATCGATGTGTTCGTGGGTGACGAGGATCGCCTCGATGAGCGATGCGTCGGCGCCGGCGTTTGCGATGCGGCGGAGGGTCTCGCGTGCGGAGAGCCCCGCGTCGATGAGCAGCGCACCATGCTCCCCCCGGATATAGGCGCAGTTTCCCTTGCTTCCGCTCGCAAGGACGGTCAATTCCATTATACAATTGGTGGTCTGCGCGGCTATTTAAGCACACGGCGGGGAGGGTGTACAAAGAGCCTTGTGGTTCGGGATACTATCTCCTGACGAGAGGTAATGAGCGGGACGGAGGGCTCCTGGCAGGGGCAGGTTCACCGGATCATCGCGGGGCTTGAGGACGGTCGGGCACGCATCGACCGGGGAGCGGTGCGGGATCTCGTCAACACCTACGCCGTCCGGTCGCTCGCTGGGACGGCGCTCCGGTTCAGCCTCCCGGTCTTCCTCCCGGCGCCGGCCGGGGCATCCGGCCGGGGTGCCGACGGGGCTGCCGGGATCCTCATCGAGGCGATCAAGGCGGCGGTTCCCGTCGAGCGGGACCTCGGCCCGATCGCCGGCGCCGGGACGGAACACCCCCGTCACTCTCTCCCGAACGTTGAACCGGTCACGCTGATCGCGTCAGGGAGCGCCATCGGGACCGACCTCTGGTGGCCGAATGCCGGGAACCGTATCGATGGCGACGGCCTCCGGCTGGTCGTCAGGGGCGCTCTCCCTTACCCCGGCCCGCCGACACCGGGCGCGGTCAGGGGTGTCGCAGAATGCTTTGCAGCGCTCCTCGATGCTCTCGACCGCGTCGTGCGCCGGGTGCCGGGCCGTGACCTTGCCGCGGCGCGGGATCTCTCCGTCGACCAGAAAGAACTCCGGCGCGCTCTCCCGGGGATGGGGCTCGTCGCGTTCGTCGCAGACGGCACGCGCCCGGCCCGCAGGTTCACCGACCTCCGGTGCCACCACCGGATAGCGGGGCCGAAGGAGGGCGTGCACATCCCCTTTTCGTGCCCGCGGGAGCTCGACCCGGTCGAGGTGGAACTTGCCGGGAGCGGCCGGACCGTGACGGGGCTTGGGGTCCGGCGGCGGGAGGTCTTCGCGGTCGCAGGCTCGAACGCCGAGGGGAAGAGCACCTTCCTCCACGCGCTCATCGCGGGAGAGGACGACCACGCCGCCGGGGACGGGCGGGAGGGATTGGTCAGTGTGAACGGGATCGCCCGGGCGGAGGCGGGCGAGCGCTACCTTGCGGGGGCCGACGTCAGCCTCTTCTTCTCCCGCCTCCCGCCCGGGCTTTCGGGCAATCCGGAGGCGGCAACCGGCCAGGGGAGCGGGTCGCTCGTCATGGCGCACGAGATCCGGACCGCGCTCTTTGCCGCCGTGCCGCTCCTCATCCTCGACGAGGACCGTTCCGCGACGAACCTGCTGGTTCCGGGCTGCCTCCAGGGCGACGGGGTGATGCCGCTTGCGACCCTGCTTGCGACCCGGCGCGAGGCGCTCGGCGAGACGGCGCTCCTCTTTGCGGCCTCGTCGCTCGATATCCTGATCGCACAGGCCGACCGGATCCTGGTGTTGTCGGGCCATGAAGCGCACGCAATCGATCCCCGTGAGTTCCGGCGGCGTCTGGACCGGCACCTCGCGGAGATGCGGGAGCACCTGGCGAGGAGGGAGGGGGGTGGTCCGCCGTGAACTCGCGCAGAGAACGCGAAGATTGGGAGATGGGTGTGCGATCCGGCTGTTAGAGGTTCACCCGATGGTTCTTTTCGACCTCTTGTATTCTCTGTTCTCGTTGCCCGATCTGTTCTCGAAGGATCTCTCCGACGACCTCCCGTTCCTCATCGGAGAGCGGCGTCGAGAGATCGATTCCGGCATTTTCTGCGTCTCGCACAACATTCCGGGCATAGGTGTCCCCGACTTCCCAGGAATCGAGCATCAATCGAGTATACTCATCGGTATACGAGGGGACCGGAGTACCGCGGACAAACCCGGCTTCTGCGCCATGCGAATCGCTTTCGTTCGCGGTCATCGATCCATCTCGCCCTATGTAACCGAAATCGCCGATCGCAGTCACCGTTGTGCCGAGCAGTTTGTTCGCGCTCACCTGGACCGCGTAAACGGTCTTGCCGTTCTTCTGAACGTAATACCGGTAATACAGGGGGCTTTTGTTGGAATCGAGCAGGATTGCAGGATCCGGAGATACCGTCGAACCGTTGAACATATCGTATGTTTCCTGGTTGGCCCTGGTAAGCACGTATTGTTCAAGAATTGCCACTGTCGCCTGGTTCCATCCGTGTTCTATAGGGACGGTTGTATTGACGGCTGCAGGCTGATCATCAGCTGCTGCACAGCCGCATGCAACGACACAGGCCACGATGAGTGCTACCGGTGCAAACAGGGGGATCATGCTGCGGTTCATGGATACGACCTCTTTGAGGGGTCTATCTTTGCGCTGATAACGGTTGCCCTTCGTCATGGCGTTCTCCCGCGGTCAGGCGGCCGGCGGGGGAACCAGAACTTCGTGCAGGTGCCCTGCCACAAGTTCCGGCAGACGTTGAAGAGCATGTGCGAGTTGATCGGGATCCGGTTCGATGATTCTCATTCTGAAGCCTACACCTCGCAGGTCGATGCTCTCGCGCTTGATCCGATCAAGAAACCGCCCTATGGGCGGAAACGGCGGGTCAAGCGCGGGCTCTACCAGAGTGCTCCGGGCACCCTGATCAACGCCGATGTGAACGGCGCTCTGAATCATCTGAGAAAGATAGCCGGTGATTCCGTGATCCCACGGATAATCGGTAGGGGCCGCGTCAACCGGTAGTAGGACCGTCAACTGCACCTCTCGATCGGTCTTTGCCTCCAGTGCCGGCACCCGATCGCGATCGACCCGACTCCCGTCGCCGATGATCAGGACGACGATGTCGCTCTGCCCATCATAGGTCATCGCTGCGGTGTTCCCTGTAGAATCGCGACCGCGATATCCTCCGGCGCGAGCTCTTCGATGCCGGCCCGGACGAGAAAAAGGGCCATGCAGGCTCGCTTCAACTCCCGGACGGCAAAAAAATCGTTGTCAGGAGAGAGGAGCCCTCCTCACTCCCGCCGGACGACGTGGACCGACTCCGGCGCAAACGATACCTCGACCTGGCTCCCCTCCCGGATATCCAGGTCATCCACCTTCTTCCAGGAGAGGATCGACGTGATCATGAACCCGCAGTCGACCGTCACCCTGCTGAACGGCCCGCGGGGGACGATGG
>Ga0209509_1002694_pt1 | contig 11570 bp, 10 predicted proteins | sample BioC13SIPDNA_FD_185743 | JGI IMG/M metagenome (GOLD analysis project Ga0209509, IMG submission 185743) | Anaerobic biogas reactor microbial communites from Washington, USA - Biogas_R1_A C13 SIP DNA (SPAdes) (version 2) | ecosystem: Engineered > Bioreactor > Anaerobic > Unclassified | place...
TGGGGCTGTACTTCTTCATCTCCTGGCGGTTCGGCGCTTCCATGATCCTGGCTTCGAGCGGCGCGAAGGAGATCTCCCACGACGAGGCCCCCCAGCTCTGGAACGTGGTGGAGGAGCTTTCCATCGCGGGAGGGATGCCCATGCCGAAGGTGTACCTCATCGAGGACGAGGCCATGAACGCCTTCGCCACCGGGAGGGACCCCCAGCACGCCAGCGTTGCCATCACCAGGGGGCTTCTGGAAAAGCTGAACAGGGAAGAGCTCCAGGGAGTCATGGCCCACGAGATGTCCCACGTGCGGAACTATGACATCCGGTTCGCCATGCTCATGGCGGTGATGGTGGGGTCCATCGTCCTCCTGGCCGACGTGGTGCGGCGAAGCATATTCTACAGCTCCCTGGGCGGCAGACGGCGGAGCCGCGATTCCCGGGGAGGCGGACAGGCCCAGGCCGTCCTGGCCATCGTGGCCGTGATCCTTTCCATTATCGCCCCCCTTCTGGCATCCATCATCCAGCTTGCGGTGAGCCGCCAGAGGGAATACCTGGCCGATGCATCCGCCGTGGAGCTGACACGGAACCCGGCCGGGCTCATCTCGGCCCTGAAGAAGCTCACCGCCGACACCGCGGAGCTGAAGGGTGCGAGCCAGGGGATGCAGCACCTCTACATCGTGAACCCCCTCCTGAAGAAAAAGAAGGGGAAGGACAGCCTCTTCAGCACCCATCCGGCCCTTTCGTCCCGGATCGAGCGCCTGGAGGGACTCATGGGAGCGTCCGCCTGACGGTGGAACGGCATCACTTTCTCGTGGAGGGAAGGGTACAGGGAGTGGGATTCCGCCACTGGACGGCCAGGACGGCCCTCTCCCTCGGGCTCACGGGATGGGTCCGGAACCTCCCCGACGGGTCGGTCGAAGTCCAGGCCCAGGGGGAAAGGGAATCCCTTGAGAGAATGGCGGACTGGCTGCGGCGGGGACCGTCTTCCGCCAGGGTCACACGATTGACGATCATTGAAAAGCCCCCTGAAAACGGGGAGGACTCGTTCGTCATACGCCATTTCTGACATTTTATCCGGAGGTTTTCTTCCATGACAGGTCTTCTCCTCGTTTTCGCCGCAGGAATCACCGGCTATTTCGTTTTCCGGCGCCTCAGGCTGCCCGTTCCGGGGGTGCTGGGCTCTCTTTCTTTCGCCGCGGCCCTGAACCTGGCAGGCTTCTATCCCGAGTTTCCTCTCCGGTACGTGGTGTGGTTCAGCAACATCGTCATCGGCACCTACGTGGGGCAGAAGGTGACCCGCACCTCCGTCCGCTTTCTGCGGGACCTCCCGGTCCCCGCCCTCACGATTTCGGCGGGTATGCTGGTCATCTCCCTTGCGGGAGGCGGACTGCTCTATCTCATGAGTGACCTCTCCCCCGTCACGGCCCTCCTGGGTTCCACCGCAGGAGGGATTTCAGAGATGGCCCTGCTTTCCATGTCCCTCGGCGCGGACGTGGCAAGCGTTACCCTTCTGCAGGTGTTCCGGCTTCTCGCCGCCATTCTGGCCACGCCCGTCTTTTGCAGGAGGTGGACCGCCTGGTGCGAAGGCAGAACACAGGGCGCCGTTTCATGCCCCTGCCCCCTGCCCCGGGAAATCCGTGATATGGGCGCCGACGATGACCTTCCTCCCCCGCGGGGGGAAAACAGGCCTTCGGCCCGTGGATTTGCCGTCCTTGCGGCCGCGGCCCTCGCCGGAGGATTCACGGGGTACCGGCTCCATCTTCCCGTGGGCATTCTGACCGGGGCCATGTTTGCCGTATCCGCCATGAACCTGGCGGGGAAAGAACAGCCTCCCCTGCCCGGAGGCCTGAGAACCTCCGCTCAAATCGGCATCGGTATCATCATCGCCGCCAACATCACCCTGGACACCCTGAGGCAGTTCACCACCATGGCCGGTCCGGTCATCCTCATCACCTTCGCCATGCTGGCGGCAAGCCTTTCCCTCGGCTTTCTGCTCCACAGGATGACGGGGTGGAACTACCCCACCTGCCTGCTCTCCACTTCCCTGGGAGGACTCTCCCAGATGTCCATCATCTCCGAAGAAATGGGGGCGGACCCCCTGAAGGTGAGCATTCTCCAGACGGTCCGCCTCGTAACGATTCTGATGGTATTTCCCCTTCTCATGACCTTTCTGTTCGGCTAGGGCCGGGTCATTCCCCCGTTTTCGGCCAGATTCCTGAAGCAGCGGCTCCAGGGCAGGAATTTCTCGTGGAGGGCCCGGTCGGGAAAGACCATGGTCCCTCCTCCGCCCATGGCTTTCAGCTCATCCGGCGGAAGGAAGCCCGACGCGGAGGCCGCAATGAGGGCATCTCCGTAGGACGCGTCAACATCCCGGTGAAGCCTGAGCTTTTTCCCCGTAATGGAGCTGATGATCCCCATGAGGGTCCTGTCGTTGCAGAGCCCCCCGGAAACGTCGAGCACGTCCGGAACGGCTCGGACCTCCCCTATCCTGGAAAGCAGGAAGGAAAGCTCGTAGCCCAGGGCTTCCCTTCCTGCCCGGATCATTCTTCCGGGGGTGGCTGACCCGTCCATGCCGTTGAAGGTCATCCTTGCCTCCGGGTTGTGGAAGGGCGTCCGTGCCCCGTCGAGCCAGGGAAGGATGAGAATGCCCGTGGGAGACTGCTCCCGCTCCGGATCCCCCGAACGAAACGTCCGGTTCATCCACTGGAGGAACCGGGAGCCCGACGCCGTGGCCGCGCCGACGCGGAAGGTCCCTTCGAGGAGGGACATGCCTGAGACGAAGCCCGGAACCTCGGCAGGTCTCTCCGTGGTCAGGAGCAGGCTTACCGTGGAGCCGAAGACCACCACGCAGTCCCCCGGGAAAAAGGCCCTGGCCGCGGCCGCCTCGGCGTTGATGTCGCAGGCTCCGACGGCGACGGGAATGCCCTCGGGGAGTCCCGTTTCACGGGCAGCGCCGGCCGTCACCCGCCCGAGGACGGAGAGAGGCCAGCGGAGAGGGGGAAACCGGGCAGTATCGACCCCTTCCGCGGCAAAGAGCTCCCCGGGCCACTCCAGAGCCGGACGATCCACCAGGGTCGTCCCGGCGGCGGAAGGAAAATCCCAGGCCCGTTCTCCGGTAAGGCGGAAGGTGACGAAGTTGTTGGGCTCCAGGAAGAAGGCTGTCCTGTGGAATACATCCGGGCAGCGCTCCTTCAGCCAGAGGATCTTGGGGAAGACGGAATGGGTGGTGAAAGGGCCTCCGAGCCTTGCAGCGAGCTGGGGACCGTATTTTTCATTCAGTTCCTCCGCCTGTTTGGCCGCCCGCCGGTCGATACCGTAAAGGATGGCATTGTGGGTCTGCCGCCCCTGCCCGTCCACCGGGATGAAGGATCCGCACACGGAGCTGACGCAGATCCCGGCGATGTCCGACAGCGGAACGGAATGGGAAATCTCCCCGCAGAGAGAAAGGAACCCCCGCCACCAGCATGTTTCTCCGTCCACCTCGTACATGCCCGGCCCCGGAGAAAGGGTCTCCGACGGAACCTTGGCCCCGGCGGCCCCATGGCCTTCACCGTCGATGACGCAGGCTTTGAGGGAGGATGTTCCCATGTCCACACCCAGAAACAGGGGCATACACTTCATCTCCTTTGAAAAGGGCCGCGCGGAAAAAAGCTTCCGGCGGCCCGCGGCGTTCCGCTTGTTTTTACCTGGTCGGATGTTATTCCGGCAGGCTGGTTCTGTCAATGAGAGGAGCGTCCATGTAGAAGATCTTCCGGCCGCCCGTGGCTTCCTCAACGGTCTTTCCTTCCACGGCGAGGGCGTTCACCAGCTCTATGGCCTTCCCCGCCATGGCTTCGAAGGGCTGGGCCACCGTGGCTGCCATCTGTCCGGCGCCGATCCGGCGGAAGGTCTCCTGGTTGCCGTCAACGCCCACGATCACTGCCTTCTTGTTGCCCCGCTCCTGGAGCACGTCGCCGGCCACATAAGCAAGCTGGTCGAAGGCGCACCACACACCGTCGATCTGGTCGCCGAAACGGGTCGCGTAGGTCTCCATGGCGGCCCTTGTGTCGTCCATGAAGCGCTTGGTGGCCACCACGCTGTACTCGGCCAGAATCTTCACGCCGGGATACTCGGTGAGCACCACGTCGAGGACCTTGCCCCTCCGGCGGGTGCCGTAGTGCTTCTCGAACTTGATGACGATGATGTTGCCCTGGCCACCGATGGTGTCCATCAGGAAGGTGGACGCCTTCGCACCCATGGCGAAGTTATCGGCCGTGATGTCCGCCACAACGCCGTCCACGTACCCGGAGTCGATGGTAATCACGGGGATCTTCGCCTCCACGAGCTTGTCCAGGGCGGGGCGGATCTCCTGGGGATGGGCCATGGCCATGACCACGGCGTCGACCTTCATCTGGTACAGGTTCTCGAGCTGGTTGGACTGGGTCTCGATGGATCCGGCCGAGTTGAGCATCTTCACGTCCCAGCCCTTGTCCTTCGCCAGCTTCTCGAAGGAATTGGCCACCCGCGCCTGGGCTTCCGCCGAGAAGTTCGTGGCGATGAAGCCCACCGAGATCTCCTTCGCCGCTCCGTACCCCGCCGCCGCGAGGACAACCGCTATTGCCGCCAACAGTACCGCCGTTCTTTTCATCGTTCTTCCCTCCCTGATGTGTGTTTCGTTCCAGAAAAAGTGCTTCCCGGGCACGGTCAGTGCCGCGCCATCTTTTTCGCCTGAAGGGACGTTATGGTGACGGACAGCAGGATAATGAGCCCCTTCACGATGTCCTGGGTGTAGTAGGGCGCCCCGGCGAGGGTCATGCCGTTGTTGATGACCCCGATCATAAGGGCACCGACGAAGGTACCGAAGGGATTTGCCCGGCCGACGCTGAGCACCGTCATGCCGAGGAGGGCCGCCGCGAAGGCGTCCATCATGAACCCCGACGCACCTTCGGGGTTGGCCGAGCCGAGGCGGGACGTGAGCAGGATGCCCGTGAAGGCCGCAGCCAGGCCGGAGAGGCTAAGGGCGAATATTTTGCACCGGTCGATGTTGATGCCCGCGAGGCGGGAGGCTGCAGGGTTGGCCCCCGTGGCCTGCATGTACTTGCCCGTGCGGGTGGAGGAAATCATCACCTGGGCCGCCGCGACCACGGCGAACATGATGAAGATGAGGGACGGCACCGGCCCCACGCTCCCCCTGCCGAGGGCGAGGAAGGACGGGGGCATCTGGCCGTAGAAGGAGACACCCTTGGTGTACATGTAGACCATGCCGCCTGCGATGATGCCCGTGGCGAGGGTGGTGATGAGGGACGGGATGCCGATCTTGGTCACCAGCAGTCCCGCCGCCAGGCCGAAGGCGATCCCCACGGCCAGGGAGATGAGCACCGCCGCCAGGGGGTGCATCCCCCCGAAGATAAGCCCCGCCACGAGTGCCCCGGACAGGCTGGCGATATGGGGAAAGGCCAGGTCCAGTTCGCCCACGATGAGGCACATGGTGAACCCTTCAGAAATGACGGCAAGCAGGGCGATCTGCCGGAGGATGTTCATGATGTTCTCCCCGCCCGCAAAGCCGGGGACGGCGACGGCAAAACCCGCCGAGATGACGATCAGGGCGAGTATGGTGCCGAACCTCGTCAGCGACCGCTGGAAATTCAGTTTTTCCTGGGACATGTCAGCTCTCCTCCCCCATCATGGTGGCGAGTATTTCTTCGCTGTCGCAGGGAGGACGGAACTCCCCGGCGATGCGGTTGTTTTTCATGACAATGATCCTGTCGGCCATGGCGAGCAGTTCCCGAAGGTCGGAACTTATGAACCACACGCCCGCGCCGCCCTCGGCGAGGTCCTCCATGATGGAGTAGACCTCCCGCTTGGTGTCCACATCGATCCCCTGGGTGGGCTCGTCGAAAATCCAAAGTAAGGAGGGTGTGCCGAACCACTTCCCCACCGAGACCTTCTGCTGGTTGCCTCCGCTCAGGGTCCGCACGTCCTGGGACAGGCCCGCCGACTTGATGGACAGCCGTTCAGACACTGAAACTGCATGGCGGGCGGCATCCTTCTTCCGCAGGAAGCCGAGGGAGGTGAAATTGCCCAGCAGGGGCAGCACCAGGTTCTCCCCCACGGACAGGTCGGAAACCACCCCTTCTTCCCTGCGGTTCTCCGGTATCATGGCCATGCCTTTCGCGATGCTCTCCCCCGGACTTCCTGAGGTGAAGGGTTTCCCGGCGAGGCGCATGGTCCCTTCCTCGAAGGGGAGCCCGCAGAAGACGGCCCGGGCAAGTTCCGTCCTGCCCGAGCCCACAAGCCCGGCGAAGCCGACGATCTCCCCCCGGCGGACGGAAAAGGACACGTCCTTGAACCTGCCCGCCGCCGAAGAGCATCCTTCCATGGCAAAGACCTCTTCCCCCAGTGCGACTGGGCGCTTGGGATACTGCCCGGCGAGGTCCCGGTCGATCATCAGGCGGATGAGCCCCTGCTCGTCCACGGAGGAAGCGTCCAATGTATCCACCTTTTTCCCGTTCCTGAGGACCGTGACCCGGTCGGCCAGGTCGAGCACCTCGGAAAGGTGGTGCGATATGTAGAGGATGGCCAGCCCCCGGGCCTTCAGGTCCCGGACGAGGGCGAAGAGGCTTTCGCACTCCTTCACGCTCAGCGGGGCGGTGGGCTCGTCGAAGATCACCACTTCCGGATTCCGGAAAAGCACCTTCAGGATGGAGAGCATTTCCTGCCTCCCGCTGCCCATCTCGGACGCGGGGGCGTCGAGATCCACGTCCATGCCGTATTTTTCAGCGAACCGGAGGGCATCTTCCCGCATTTTCCTCTTCAGGAGGAAACCGGCCGAGGAGAATTCCAGGCCGAGGAACAGGTTCTCCCACCCTGAAAAATGGGGAACAAGCTCTCTCTCCTGGTGCACCACGCCGATGCGGTCCGCCGCGTCCCTGGGAGACCGGAAATGCATCTCCCTGCCGTTCAGGAGGAAGGACCCCGAGGAGGGGGTGTGAACCCCCGCGAGGATCTTCACCAGGGTGGATTTCCCCGCCCCGTTTTCGCCCACGAGCCCATGAATCTCTCCCTTCTCCAGGGTAAAGGAGAAGTCAGAAAGTGCCCGTACCCCGGGAAATTCCTTGGTGAGGTTCCGGGTCTCGAGGACGGTCATTTCAGCCTGTCCCTGATGTCCTTCGCCCGGCGGATGAACTCGGCGGCCTTCTCCGGATCCACGGGTTTGAAGGTGTCCCTGCCGAACTTGATGCTCGTTCCCATGATCACGCCGTCGGCAAGGGAGAGCATCCGCTCCGCGTTCTCCACGCTCACGCCGGTGCCGGCGATCACAGGAGCATCCCCCGCTCCCCGGCGGGCGGCACGGAGATCGTCCTCGGCGATCTCGCTCCCGGCGGTGGTGCCCGCCAGGCAGACCGCATCGGCAAGGCCGAACTTCACGGCCCCCCGGGCGATGTCTTCGAGTTTCCGGCCCCCCAGGGGTTCCGTGTGGCCCGAGATGTTGGCAAAGACCTTCATCTTTCCCGACAGGGAGGACTTAAGTCTCTGGATCTTCCCCGCGTCGGGGTCCACGATGCCCCAGTCGCCCACGAAGACCCAGGAGAGGAAGATCCGCACGAAGTCAGCCTCCACCGCCGCGCCGATGGCCACGGCTGCCTCGGGGTCGGCGAGGACCGAAAGGCCGAAGGGCACGTCGAAGGTCGCCGAGGTCTCGGAGATGACTCTGCTCATGGCCGCCACGGTGGCGTGGTCAACCTTCGAAAGGTAGGGCCGGTCTCCCTCGTTGCTGAAGACGATGCCGTCGAAGCCCGCCTTCACCAGGGCTTCCGCGTCCCTCAGAGCCGTGTCGCGGATTTTTTGCATGCCCGCCCCGGCGTCGTAGAGAGGGGACCCGGGAAGGGGAGGAAAGTGCACCATCCCGAGAAGGGGTTTCTTTACCTTGAACAGTTCTTCAAATACCGTCATGTTCCATCGCCTCCAGATGCAAGAGATATTCGCTCGTCTCGAAATCCGTGATGAGCACGTTCACCAGTTTTCCCGCCAGGGCGGCGTAGATTCCCCTGTACTTCTGGGGCCCGCCGCCGATGCCCACGCGGCGGGGAATGTTCTTCAGGGTTTCGAAGGGGATGCTCACCAGCCTGCCGTTGTAGGGGATGGGCACTTCCCTTCCCTTTCCGTCGATGATCCTGCCGAGCACATCGCCCACGCCCCCTGCTTTGCGGGCCTTTTCCATGTCGAGGTATTCCGCCGGGATGTAGGGAAAGAACATTCTGTCCAGCTCCGGCCCGATGGAGAAAAAGGCCGTCTTCACAGAATCCCACAGGCGGGTGGTCAGCTGGATCTGGGGCTCCTGCAGCAGCAGGTCACGCACTTCCGCGGAGCTGACGATGGCGGGGGCCAGCAGGTAGGAGAAAGCGCACCCCAGGATGTTGCCCATGTCGCTGGCGAGGCGGTTCGTTTCCCGCTCGGGCTCCTCTTTGCCCCATCCCCCCAGGAGGGGGACGATCCTCAGGTCGGGGAAACGGCGCGACCGGTCCAGGGATTCGATCATCTCCCGGATGGTCACCCCGCAGCCGATGCCTATGGTCCCTCCCCGGTCGCAGAATCGGGGCAGCAGCTCGCTGGCCTTCTTTCCGAGAAGCTTGCGGAGAAAATTGCCGTCGGTGTCCTGGGGAATCTCCACCACCACGGCGTCCAGCAGGCCGAACTTTTTTTTCAGCGCCTCCTCGGCGTCTGCCGTCCGGGTAAGGGTGTCCCGGATGCGGACCTCGATGATGCCCCGTTCCATGGCTTCCTGGAGGATGCGGGAGACCGTGGGGACGGAGACGCCCAGCACGCGGCCGATCTCGGCCTGGGACATCCGGGAGTAGTAGTAGAGCTCCGAGGTTTTTACCAGCAGGGCGTCCGAATACATGGGGATCCTCCGTTTGAAATATATTCCTGAAATAATTTTCTCATCAGGCACAGTATAGGCAAAGGGCGGCGGGAATGCAAGCCCCTCTCTTCCGGTCCGGGGACTTGTCTGCTATCCTGTGGTGAAATGCCGGAAACCGTCCGGCGAGAAGGAGCTGACGACCATGCAATATTTTCCCTTCGGCACCACAGGAGTCTCCGTCTCCGAACTCGGATTCGGGGCCATACCCATCATCCGGCTGTCCTTCGCCGAGGCCGAGCGGACCCTCCGCCGGGCCTGCGACCTGGGCATCACCCTCTTCGACACGGCGAACGCCTACCACGACAGCGAGGAGAAAATCGGCAGGGCCCTTGCCCCGGTGAGAGACACAATCTTCCTCGCCACAAAGACCATGAAGCGGGACGCCGCCTCCGCCGCGGAGCACATCGACCTGAGCCTGAGGCGGCTGAATACCGACTATATCGACCTCTTCCAGTTCCACCAGGTGGCCCTTGAAAAGGACTGGGAGAAGATCATGGCTCCCGGAGGCGCCATGGAGGCGGTCCTGGAGGCACAAAAGGCGGGGAAGATCCGCTTTATCGGCATCACCTCCCACAGCCTCTCCATGGCGAAGAAGTACGTGGAGTCGGGCCTGTTCGTCTCCATCCAGTTCCCCTTCAACTTCATCGAGACCGACGCGGCGAAGGAACTCCACCCCCTCGCGCGGGAAAAGGGCGTGGCCATCCTCGCCATGAAACCCTTCGCGGGCGGGGCCATCACCGACGCTGCCCTGGCCTTCAAGTACCTCCGCTCCCACGAAAATCTCTTTCCCATTCCCGGGTACGACTCGGTAGAGTCGGTGGAGCAGATCGTCGCGTTCTACGAGAAACCGAACGAAGTCACAGGCAATGACCTTGCCGCCATGGAGGCGGTAAGGAGCGAGCTGGGAGGCCAGTTCTGCCGACGGTGCGAGTACTGCCAGCCCTGTCCCCAGGGAGTCTCCATCACCCAGGGAATGATCTATCCCCTCCTGGCGAGCCGCATGTCCCCGGAGGTTGCGTCCGAATTCGCCTCCGCGGGCATGGACACCCTGCCCAAATGCACGGAGTGCGGGGCCTGCGTGAAAAAGTGCCCCTACACCCTCCCCATTCCGTCCATGCTGAAAAAGCACTACGATCTGTACCTCGGCCACAGGAAGGCGAAGGCCTAGACTGTCATGGCGGAGAAGCCCCCGGTATCGCCCTGGCTCGTCCTTTCCGTGGGGGTGTTCGCCATCTCCACCGGGGCCATCTTCGCCCGCATGGCGGACGCCCCGGCCCTGGTGATCGCCGCCTACAGAACGGGGCTCGCCTCCCTCTTCCTCCTGCCCTTCACCGGCGCGGGTACTCTTCGGGAGGCCCGGGGCCTCTCAAGAAAGGACCTCCTGACGGTGGTTCTCTCGGGGGGCTTCCTCGCCCTGCACTTCGCCGCGTGGATCTCCTCCCTCTTCTACACCACCGTGGCGAGCAGCGTGGTTATCGTGAACGCCATCCCCCTGTGGACGGGGCTGCTCTCTCCCATGCTGACGGGGGATCCTTTTTCCTCCCGGCTGAAGAAGGGCCTGCTGCTCGCCCTTCCCGGAGGGGTCATCATAGGGTGGGGGGATTTCGCCCTGGGCGGGACAGCTCTCTGGGGGGATTTTCTCGCCCTGCTGGGAAGCTTCTTCGCTGCCCTGTACATCCTCTTCGGCAGAAGAGTCCGACCGAGGATGTCCCTGACGGGCTACGTGACCCTGAACTACGGCACCTCCGCCCTCGTTCTGTGGGCCATCGTGGCCGCCATGGGCCTCCCGCCCTCGGGGTATTCCGGGACAACCTGGGCTGCCTTCTTTCTCATGGCCCTGGTGCCCCAGATCCTGGGCCATTCAAGCTACAACTGGGCCCTCCGCTGGCTCTCGGGGGGAACCGTGGCGCTCTGCCTTCTGGGGGAGCCCATCGGCAGCACCATCCTCGCGGCCCTCTTCCTCTCCGAGCCCGTGACCCTGGGCAAGGCGGCGGGAGGGGCCCTCATCCTGGCGGGGATTTTCATCGCGTCACAAGAGGAAAAGAACGAACCGCACAAGAGAAGAAAGGAAGGATAGACATGCTGGAGGCAAAAACAGAGAGGATCAGAAAGGACATCGAAACCATGGCCGGGTTCACGGCAACGCCCGGGAAGGGCATGACGAGGTTCTCCTTCTCGAAGGAGGACCGGATGACCAGGGACTACATCGCCTCGGAAATGAAAGGGGCAGGGCTTACGGTCTTCGAGGACGCGGCAGGAAACCTGTTCGGACGGCGGGAGGGAACCGTTCCCGGGGCGCCGGCTGTCATGATCGGATCCCATTTCGACTCGGTGAAGAACGGCGGGGCCTTCGACGGCCCGGCGGGGGTGGTCATGGGCCTGGAAATCGCCAGGGTTCTCCACGAGAACGGCATCGCCGCGGAGCACCCCCTGGAGTTCGCCGCCCTGGTGGAAGAAGAAGGAGCCCGGTTCGGCGGAGGGCTCTACGGCAGCAGGGCCATGACCGGCAAAGTCACCAGGGAGGCCCTGGACACCTTCAAAGACCGGGACGGCGTGTCCGCCGCAGAGGCCATGAAAGCCTTCGGCTTCGATCCCGACAAAATCGGCGAGGCAGTCCGGCCAAAGGGCAGCCTGAAGGCCTTCATCGAGATGCACATCGAGCAGGGCCCCATCCTCGAGA
>Ga0209509_1002698_pt1 | contig 11541 bp, 7 predicted proteins | sample BioC13SIPDNA_FD_185743 | JGI IMG/M metagenome (GOLD analysis project Ga0209509, IMG submission 185743) | Anaerobic biogas reactor microbial communites from Washington, USA - Biogas_R1_A C13 SIP DNA (SPAdes) (version 2) | ecosystem: Engineered > Bioreactor > Anaerobic > Unclassified | place...
TCGAATTCAAAATAGTATCGTTTTCCTATTTCGAAACAGATATGCTTTACAAAGTTTATCTTTTCTTCATCTAAAAGTAATTTTTTCCTATATTTAATACACAGCACCATATGATACCTAATTTTATATGCACAATGAGATGCGCTGCGTAATTCTATCATAGATACTCATATTCGAAACTCCTGTTAAGACGTTTATCCTCTCATCCCCGCAGCAGAGCTGCGGGGTATTCGTTAAAATAAATTTAGTTTCAACCATGGGAATATAGTCAAAACATTGTATGCTTCAGAATCGGTTAGTCTCCTGAAAAAGATTATATATCATATATTCAAATTTATAACAGCTTTAAACTGCTATAAATGATTGAGGTGGTATACGATGATGATAAAATGCTTATCAATCATAGCGCTAATCTTTGTTTTTTTTGGCGCTGCCGCAGATGAAGGCGGTTCAGCAGAGATGAACGAATCCCTAAATGGGCCGAACGAAACCGCATTCGATTCGGCTTACAACGCCACCAATCCCGAGTACCGCGTCTCAGACAGCCCTTTCATGCGACGCTCAGACCTGGAGGACTGGAGGCCTATCGTACCCCCTGAACCGCGGGAAGTTGAAGATATGGTGGACCCCACCGCCGTCGAGATATATGACGTCTCCACGAAAGATGTCGCAGTAATCCCGAGCGACAACGTCACTCAGCAGGCGGATGAGACCGGCCTGAATGCGACCCCGCCTTTTGAGGGAATGCCGTCTCCGGTGCTTTCGCCCACCACAGTCTTCCTCCCCGATGACCGCGTAAGGATCACAGACACCACCGTATATCCCTGGAGAACCATCTGCAAGCTCCTGATCACCATGCCGGATACCACCCAGTGGATGGGCTCAGGAGCCCTGATCGGATGCCAGGATGGGCACGGATACCACGTTCTGACGGCGGGACATTGCGTTTACGATCCGGATCACGGCGGCTGGGCAAGCTCGATTGAGGTGATCCCGGGGCTCGACGATAACTACATGCCGTATTACTCTGCGTGGTCCACATACATGCGATCCTATACCGGTTGGACCCAATACCAGGATCATCAGCACGACTGGGCGGTCATAACCTTAGACAGAAATATTGGAGACTATACCGGATGGATGGGGAGGATGACCGCGGCTTACACCGACGCCATGTATACGGGGGTCTTGAACACGGCGGGTTATCCGGGGGATAAGGGCGGCTGGACGATGTGGTACGACTCCGACAACGGCCGAACGGCGAACGAATACAACCACTGGTACTACATGGACACCTACGAAGGCCAGAGCGGCTCCCCGGTCTGGAGGCTTGTGGATTCCGACCGGTACATACTGACCGTCCACGCCTACGGGGACGACGGGTCCGCCAGCAATCATGGAACCAGACTAAACCAGGACAAGTTCGACAGGGTCATCACCTGGTGCGGCGAAGATCTGCCGCCGACGGATAAGGCCGACCTGATAGACGACGGCCAGACCTGGTCTGGCTTCACCCCCGGGACGATCATTCCGGGACAGACCTTCAACGTATGGAGCGATGTCCGCAACGTAGGCACAGCAGCCTCGGGCGGATTCTACATCTCGTATTATGCCTCCACCAATAATATAATCAGCACCGGCGATTACCTGATAGGCGATGATTATGTATCATCCATATCACCCTTCGCATACGGGGATTCGGACTGGTCCGGGGCCTTCCCCAGCATCCCTGCCGGTACTTACTATGTAGGCTGGATCATCGACCGATACAACCAGGTGACGGAGTTCGATAAAACAAATAACGTGGCCTACAAGGACAGCTATCAGCTGGTCGTAAATCCTCCGGCGAGTTCTGATTTTATCGGGGTATTCAGGCCTGCGGCAGGCACGTTCTTCCTGGATTACCAGAACAACGGGTGGACATCGGGCGATGCAGTGATACCCTTTGGGATGTCGGGGGATCTGCCGGTGGCTGGAGACTGGGACAACGACGGGATCGACGAGATCGGGGTGTTCAGGCCGACTGCGGGCACCTTCTTCCTAGATTACCAGAACAACGGGTGGACATCGGGCGATGCGGTCATACCCTTTGGGATGTCGGGGGATCTGCCGGTGGCTGGAGACTGGGACAACGACGGGATCGACGAGATCGGGGTGTTCAGGCCTGCGGCAGGCACGTTCTTCCTCGATTACCAGAACAACGGGTGGACATCGGGCGATGCGGTCATACCCTTTGGGATGTCGGGGGATCTGCCGGTAGCTGGAGACTGGGACAACGACGGGATCGACGAAATCGGGGTATTCAGGCCGTCTGCGGGCACCTTCTTCCTCGATTACCAGAACAACGGGTGGACATCAGGCGATGCGGTCATACCCTTTGGGATGTCGGGGGATCTGCCGGTAGCCGGAGACTGGGACGGTGACGGTATAGACGAGATCGGGGTGTTCAGGCCAGCTGCGGGCACCTTCTTCCTCGATTACCAGAACAACGGGTGGACATCAGGCGATGCGGCCATACCCTTTGGGATGTCGGGTGATCTGCCGGTGGCTGGAGACTGGCTTTAACTCGATCTGATCGATTTAAAGCCCTGAAAATTATTTTTTCAAAAAGTGCTTTAGTATCATACCCCGGATTATTTTGCTTGTCACAAGAATAAGAAATACATTCCTTAAGATAGGTATAGCAAGGGTCAACTTGATGGGTGCAGAGTTCAGCATGTACATCTTCGGATGGACAATCGAAAGCTGGGATTTGACTGTATTTTCAAGTTCAAGTTTAAGTAATGGATATTTATTCAAACAATCTTCTTTTATAAAGATCAATATATTTTGTGCATACCAGTAATCCACGTTATCGTTTTGCCAAATCTTTTTCCTTATCGCATCAACCACCAGGTAACCCCTTTTCTCAAAATGTTCAGCCCAGTAATCAGGCCATTGATTATTTGAATGATTTTTTCCCACCTGAAAAGGTATGGCAGCAGAGAATAGGACGATTGGTGCAAGACCAACGAGAGTATCTACAAAGGTCTCCGCAGATCCTTCGGGTAAATGCTCAGCTACCTCCAAAGATATTGCTAAATCGAATCGTTTATTAATTATTAAAGAGTTCTTAAGATCATATGATAAAAATCGTTCTTCTGGAATTTGAAGAATTTTGCCATCAACCCAATCTCCATCTACCCCAAATATATCTTCAACTCCAAATTCTTTGAAGACTGATAGCCACGTTCCAGCGCCACAACCGACGTCTATTACGCTAACTGGATGGATCATGTTTATTATTAAAGGAACAATCTCCTCAGCAGATCTCCGCGCACCCTCATGACGGATTTTATAAAATTCATTAGTATACATTTTTATATCCATCGCTTCCATTTACCAAGTCGTCGTTTTATTTATCACGAAGCCTGTGATGATCGTATCAACTTCGAATCGTTTAACCAAATAATGATATGGTGCTAACCGATATGAGGGAGCAGTTTGGTATAATGCTCAATAGAGAAAGGCCACAATCTCATTGATATAGGTTTCGATCATCATGTGTCCGATGTTTTCTGCTAGTAAGCGTTATAAAGGTTATCAATATCATATATCAAGGATCTTGTTTATATATAAGTTTGAGATTAGAAAGCAATCCTAAGAATCAATAACAACAAAGGACGTCAAAAAGTTTAAATAAGCATGTCTTTAACCTGAGACCAAATGTCTAAACCGAAGATCGTCAAAGACCGTGGCCCTGGCGAGTCCGTGCATATCAGAGGGGCCTCAGATTCAGGGAATCTCAATTTAAAACGAAAAAGTCGTATTCTAATAACAATAATAATACCTATATATAATGAATCAGATAAGATAGTGCCTGCAGTAGAGATCACCTTGAGAACCCTCCATGAGATAAGTATCCCATCAGAAGTGATATTGGCGGAAGATGGAAGCAACGACGGATCTTACGAGACGGCATCCCAACTTGTCGCAAAAAATTCCTCAATCCGCCTCATTCACTCAAAGGAACGGCTCGGCAGGGGTCGGGCCTTGAATAAGGCTATAAAAGCGTCTAAAGGAGATGTGATCTGCTATATAGATGCGGATCTTGCCACCGACATGGCCCATCTCCCCCTACTAATAAGGGCGATCCTAGACGAGGGGTACGACCTCGCCACAGGATCGAGGATGTTGACAGATAGCGACGCCACGAGAGCGAAGACGAGGTATGTGGCCAGTAGCACTTATAACATGATGGTGAGGACTATCCTAAGATCGAAGATCGCCGATCATCAGTGTGGATTTAAAGCCTTCAGGCGAGATTCAATAATGCCCCTCCTCGACCAGGTGAAGGATGGCCATTGGTTCTGGGATACCGAACTGTTGGTGAGGGGACAACGCGAGGGTTTAAGATGTAAAGAGATCCCGGTGAGGTGGAACGAAGCTAAAGATACAAAGGTCAGGCTATTCAAGGATTCGTACAGGATGGGATCTAGCATACTGAGGCTCTGGTGGAATCTGCAGAAGAACGGTAGGAGCCACTAAGGCTTTATCGCGACAGGAGAGATGCTGGTGAAATTATGGAGGGGTCAAAAAGCGATGTTCGCCATGATGCTGCTCTTCATCTGTATACTGGCTGGGGCTTCAGGGCAGATCTGCTGGAAGCACGCCATGAATAACCGAGAGGAGATAAGAGATATCAACAGCCTCTTTAACGCTAAAACGATATTCGGAATTATTACGGATAAATACATAATAGCTGGCCTTATGTTTTATGGATTCGCCCTCATATTCTGGCTCGGAGCCATGTCAACTCTGGAGATCAGCTTCATGTACCCGATGCTGAGCCTTGGTTACGTGATAGTAGCCGTTATGGCGTTTATTTTCCTGGGGGAAAATATTGCCCTTGCAAGATGGGCTGGGATAGCGTTGATAGTAGTGGGGAGCATCTTAATAACGAGGGGTTGAAGAAGATATCAACCAGTTTTCCATATATCGGTGTTAATCGATGAATCGAAGTGATCGTGACTTCGGCGTCCTGGATGTATTTAAGGGTAAACTAAAATTTTTATTAGATAAATGGAGGACCAGCATAGCTGTATTTGTTCTATATACAGTATTAACGCTTATATTTACATATCCTGTAGCGTTTTCCGAGAATATGGTACCAGGAGGGGGGGACGTATTTCAATTTTTGTGGTTTTTTTGGTCAGTTAAAACATCATTACTCAGTTTAACCACGCCATATTATTCTCCGATGATCTTTTATCCTTCAGGAGTTAGTCTTGCTTTTTCGGGGATCACAATATTAAATTCAGCCGCCTCCATCCCCCTGCAGATAGCTTTTGGGCTAGTGAATGCTTATAATATAATATGGATTTCTAGTTTCATATTATCCGGATGCGGGATGTTCCTTTTGGTTAAATACCTCACTGACGATACGAAAGCTGCCTTCGTATCCGGATTAATTTTCATGTTTTGTCCCTATCGTTTCGCCCATGCTCTTGGCCACATGAACTTGATTTCTACACAATGGATTCCATTATATATATTATTTCTGACCAAAACTGTTGACGAGAAGAAGCTATCCAACGCACTATTGGCCAGCCTATTCCTCCTCCTGAATACTTTATCTTGTTATTATTATCTTATATATATGTTCACATTTACCTTGATATATCTATTATACAACGAATTGAATAACAAAAATATTTTTAAGATTGATGTTGTAAAGAGGGTAGGAATAATGGCAATTTCATTCATCTTCGTAGTATCTCCATTTTTATACCCTCTTTTTAAAGAAATGTTTGCATCTAAATCAGAATATATGTATTATAGTGGGTTTGTGGAGTATTCCGCGGACTTATTAGCTTTTTTCGTTCCTTCAATCATGCATCCCGTTTTTAAGGATATAGTATCTCCATTATATGCCAATTTTACTGGTGGTTGGGCGGAATTTACTGTTTTTGCTGGCTATACCGTAATAATAATATCTGCATTTACTTTCTTGAAACTGAGGACCAAGGAAGTCAAATTTTGGACCCTTTCTGCAGCTATCTTCTTTATATTGTCATTGGGTCCGATACTACATATACGTGGAGTTTTCAGCTTTGCAATTGAGCATTATACAGTTTACATTCCGCTACCTTACGCGATCTTGATGCAAATACCCCTCTTTTCTCTTGCTCGAGTTCCGAGCAGGTGGGATGTATTGGTGATGCTGTCTCTCGCCGTATTATGCGGATATGGCCTAAATCACATATTCAAATCCTGCACACGTGGAGTTTTCAGCAAAAAGAACCTGATCTTTGTAGTTGTCACGGTATTAATTCTCTTCGAATATCTATCGGTTCCATACCCGATGATAAGCGCAGAAGTCCCTGAGATCTACAGAGAACTAGCGAACGATCAAGAAGATTATGCGATCATCGAGATTCCCAATTATGGTCCTTCAACGGTAACGCGTTCTGAGTACATGTACTACCAGACGTTGCATGGGAAGAGGCTTGTCAACGGATATACATCACGGACGCCCGATCATGCGACCAAGTTTATTCTCAATACGCCACTGATAAACCAGTTGATGCAAATTACACAATGGGACGCTGGAATAGAGCCCTCATTCAATGATATAATCGATCAAGATATTATAAATATCGCCCCTGCTATATTAAATTATTATAATATAAGATATGTACTGGTCCATGAAGATCTTTTAAAAAAGAGACAGATTGAGCTGGTAAAAGAGCTACTTCAAAACTCGACCGCAGGAGATCCTAGAATATATGAAAATGATTCTATAATTGTTTTCGACATCCGAGAAGGGCCTATAGGGCCATTTATATCTTTGACTAATAGTGGTTGGCACGGCCTTGAAGACTGGGACGGCATCCCCACCCGCTGGATAGAGAACGACGCCACCCTTATGATATACACCGACGAGAACCACGTCGTTGATCTCAGCTTTAAAGCCCTAAGCTTCTACCGCCCTAGGTCTGTCGAGGTTTACGTAAACGACCTCCTGGAGATGCAATCTCAGGTGACCTCCAACAACTTCGTAATAACGAAGGTGACGGGGGTAAGACTGAAAGAAGGCGTCAATATCGTGAGATTCCATGTCCCTGAAGGAGGTGAGAGGCCATCAGATATTAAGGCAATGAATAATCCGGATTCGAGGTGTTTCAGCATAGCGATTCAGGGAATCGAGATATCCTAAGAATATGATCAGCTGCTTGGAACCGGCTTGGCACGGCCTCGAGGATCTGGGACTTTAATTTATTTTACGGATGCCGCCAATATACAAAAATCACTTTCTAATACCTTTTCTTTTATCAACACATATTCAATATATTGTATTAATTTTAATATTGATATATCTTCGTCTGATACAAAATTTGCAACAATAGTATGCAATAGCTGATTCAAAATCGTCCCTCCATAATCCAATCTGAATATTATATTGAAATAGTTTTTCATAATAGGGATTATCTCCTTAGAGCGAACGGCTTCAGATGGATCGATAAGAATCATATCGGAGATCGAGGGTCGATTTACAGAAGTTTTAAGCCTTCCCATTGCATCCCTCTTTAAATGTTCAGGCAAGATATCTAGGATTCCATTAATTATATCGAGCTGCTTTTCAGTCCATTGAAATCTAGTTGGACCTACGAACTCATTGATTATGAAAAGACCATCTTGCTTCAAACTTTTTCTAACTTCTTCAAACACATATTCAAGATTTGTGATGTGATGTATGGAAGCGCCTGCATAAACTACATCATAAGAAAACGGATTTAGGCGGATGGAATTAAGATCGGATTTGATGTAGTTTATACGATCTGAATAGCCTTCCTCATGGGCTTTCTTCCTTGCCAGTTCAATAGACTTGCCGGATATATCTATACCATCAAAATGAGAACAAATGCCAAATTTTATTGCATGTCTTTCAAGAGTGCCATCTCCACAACCAAGCGATAGACCACGTTCCTTGCAATGGTGAATATATTTCTTTTTAGACCAGTAGACCCACTGAGAAGGATTACACTCATCATCGAGCTTGGGAAGCATATCTAGAACGATGGGGGAATCCAACCAGTTGACAGGCGCTGCAATATCTTCATGTATTTTGATATTTTTATCCCAATACTTCGCTGCGATATCAACCAACCGGGCAGAGATTTCGTGGTCTTTATTTTTAAGTATTCTTGTCACAGAGCCTCACCACCTCGTAGCTCTTTTTCGATATCATCGAAGAATTGTGAAACAATATCGCGGAATATATCTGAGGTAAAAAGGAAGCTTCGTTCATGAGAATTCCTTGCAAGATCTTCCCTTAATTTTGGGTTATTTATTATCTTAGCAGTATAGGACATAAGTTCATCTAATGTCCTGAACCTAAATCCACTTATCCCGTGCTCTACGATTTCCCGTTGTCCGCCACCATCTATCACTATAGGCACACAATAGTTTTGCATAGCTTCGACGGTTGTCATCCCAAAGTGCTCTACAAGATGTGGATTTGTTTCACCCAATCCACACGCATGCCAAAAGATGGCCGCTTTGCAATATAAATCTTTTAATTCTTTATTTGTTAAATTTGTCATCAATTCAATATCTGCATCGTGAAAAGTATTCACTACTTGTCGAACTCTATCAAAATACGGGTTTCCCTCAGAAGATCCGCCTGCTAGTATGAGTTTCCAATCATCTTTTATTTTCTTATCTCTTTGACAGAGATTACCAAACGCTTGCACCATCTCTGCTTGTTTCTTACTACCTCCATATTCAAATCGAGCCACAGATAATATTAATTTATCTTTATTATTTAATTGACTTGAATTATTGAACATATCAACTGGAGGATACAAACGCAGCGTAGTTTCAAGTCCCCATTTTTCCTTCAACCAAAAGGTACCGTAATTACTATTAGTAATCAAATAGTCATATTTATCAACGCTGAAAAATCTCTCTTTGTCTCTATCTGGAAAATGGCAGATAAATATGGATAGACTGGATAGAGGTTCAACTTTTCCCAACATATTTGCGTTTATAAATATATCATAATTAATACTTTCCTTACTAATTATATTGAATGGATTCGTTTCTTCGTTTATAACCATGCCCTCGTCAATAAAAAACCTTCTGCGACTTTCGAAGAATGGTATTTTGATTACCTTTAAATTGCATTGTGATATATCAATATCGAACCATTCTTTATAACAATCTAAGCTTATATCCTTATTTGCTATGTAAGTTATGTCATATCTATCCTTAAGAATTTCAGCTATCTTTGCTGCATATTTCTGTCCCCCACCAGCAAAATGAAATGCATGATCATAAATGCCAACTTTTATTTTTCTTAAATCCAGGGCTACCTCTAATTGATTGAAAAAGTTATATGCCTTTTGATTCCCGAATACTTCTATTAAAACGTCCTTCAGAGAATCTAGAACTTCCTTTGAGGTTTCAGTATCATTATATTCGACTAATTTTTTTACTGCTTGTAATAAGGAGCGATATAGAGATACAAATTCGTTCCTGAGATAAAAGTGAGATGTTTTTACACTTTGAGATAATCTTTGCGGAAAATGCTTACCAATAAGAAGAAATCTGTTTCTTGAGCAAAAATAATCGCACAAATCTGAAGAAGCTGTTCCATGATATTTATGATAACATATGCTTTTTGGTGTAAAAAAGATCTTCCATCCTTTATCGCGACATCTTATGCTATAATCCATATCCTCCATATACATGATAAAATCTTCATCAAAGGGTCCTACAGACTGGAGACACTCTCGCCTAAGTAAAACTGAACCCCCAGTTATGTATTCTCGTTCTTCCTCTTCATAAGCTTCAAAGGCATCTGGCTTTCCGAATCCAATATCCCTAAAATAGAAGTCCTCTACTTCTTCGACTCCAACACTGTTTATCGTCTTACCGTCAGAGAAAAGGATCTTGCTTTGAACCGCTCCTATGAGACGATCTTTTTTTATAACATCCACAAGTCCCTTGAGCCAATTTTTTTCCACCGTCATATCGTTATTTAATATCGCAATGTAATCTCCTTTGGATTCACTTATTCCCCAATTCAGCGCCTTCGCATAACTATTTACATTATTTTGTATTATACGTATATACGGATACTTATCTTTAACAAAATCAACTGAACCGTCATCAGAGAGGTTATCTACCATGATTATTTCTACGAATTCAAAGCTATTTGTATCCAATTCTGCAATCGAATTAAAGCAAGGGTCGAGATATTTAATTCCATTATAATTGACGACAATTATTGATACACCAGCACACAATTTTAAATCCTCCTATATATGTCGTTGATTATATTATCTAGTTTCATCTTAATTTCGTCTTTATCTGCAGACAGATGAATATTGCTGATAACATAATTTTTTTTTGGATATTTTTTTGTATTCGACGATATATGCACAGGCATCATGTCGACATCTACAAAAGATGCAAATTTATTTCTGTATAGATTTTTACTATAACATTTGAGACATTGTAGAAATCTTGCCCCCCCCTCATTCACAAAGATTCTACCACCACTCAAACTCAGATCATATATATATCGCCTACGGGTGCTATGAGGCAATAACCGCTCTACAAATCCATTGTGATACATCATAACAATATGCCAGACTATACTTCTCCTCATTTCAAAGATCTCACTTTCTAAACTATGAACTTGGCTCTCATACTGCATAAGCTGGCCCTTCAGGTCTGCTAATCGTCCATCCCGCTCCACTAACGCATGATCTAGGGATTCAGCCTGATCCCTCATTACCTCCAGGTCTCCTAGAAGCTCCGCTATCCTACCATCTCGCACCTCAACCGCCTGATCGAGGGACCTCGCTCTCTCCCCCGCTTCCGCCAGCTCCCCAGAAAGCTCGGCGATCCTCTCCTCCCTTTCTGATACCGCCTTATCGAGGGACTTCGACCGCTCCCCCGCCTCCGCCACCTCTCCGAGAAGACCGGCGATCCTTCCCTCCCGCTCCGATATATCCTGACTTAGGACCCGTACCCGCTCCGTCGCCTCCTGGCTCTTCGCCATCGCCTCGGCTACCTCCCGCCGGAGGGGCTCCTCGTGCTCCCTCAGGAGGGGCTCCACCGACCGGTCGAAGATCCCCTTCAGGTCTGGGGCGGAGACGGGTGGGCTCTTGGGGTCGGCGCTCGGCCTCGCCAGAAGGACGAACTGGTAGACGTCGGAGTTGGGGAGGCCATCGATGAAGCGTCTGATCTCCTCGGGGACCTCCTCGGGGCTTCGCCGCAGCTCCGTCCCCCCGACGGGGTGGCGGGTCGTCCGGACCTCTTCGATCGAGTAGCCGGAGCCGGCGAGGAGGTCGAAGACGTTCTTGAGGCCGAAGAACCGCAGGTGCGTCTCGTCGAGGAGGCCCATGGAGGTGTACCGGAAGTCTCCATTGAGGAGGTTGATGAGGACGTCGCCGTGGCAGACGTTCGGGATCGAGACGACGACGCTGCCATGGGGCTTCAGGTACCGCCTCACCTTCTTGAGGACGGCGGCCGGATACTTCAGGTGCT
>Ga0209509_1002708_pt1 | contig 11525 bp, 5 predicted proteins | sample BioC13SIPDNA_FD_185743 | JGI IMG/M metagenome (GOLD analysis project Ga0209509, IMG submission 185743) | Anaerobic biogas reactor microbial communites from Washington, USA - Biogas_R1_A C13 SIP DNA (SPAdes) (version 2) | ecosystem: Engineered > Bioreactor > Anaerobic > Unclassified | place...
CCCTGCCAGGAATCGGTTGGCCCCTAAGCTTCTCTGGTTCCGTTGTTTCAAACATCGCGTGCGGCACAGTACGAACGTGACACTGCCAGCCTGATTGCCTCGTCAAAGCCCGGGCGATTCTCGACGTCCGTTGTCCAAATGGCCTCTCACGGCTCCCAGAAAGTGGCTTGCCTAATCTCTCAGTCGCAGCAGTCTTCCGCAAGACGAGCAGCGGTAGCAGTAGCTCCGTCCCAGCAATCCCATGAAGAGATAGGACGGTTTGCCACATTCGCAACGATGCCGGATGCCGTGAACCTGCCAGTTGGCTGCTGATCGCCGGTTTTTCACGGCCGTCCGCCCCCAAACAGGCTGCACAAGACAGCGATACATTACCCGTGGATGGTGGTAACATAGGGGGGGATTGGGGCGACTTCCGTTGACTGCCCGGTTATACTCCGGACTGGCACTCCCCTCTCCAGGTCCCAACAAGGAACGGCTGACATGACCCTGAGACACCCCAATCGAGCGATTCTCCCAATTCTCGTCTTCTTTTCGATGTTGTCGATTCTGCTCGGCGCGTCCGCGACGTCGTCGCAGGCCGCCGAGCGACCCAACGTACTCTTCATCGCCGTCGACGACCTCCGGCCGGAGATCTTCTGTTTCGGCGTGGAGAAGATGGTGACTCCGAACCTCGACCGGCTGGCAGAGCGCGGCGTGAAGTTCGATCGGGCCTACTGCAATATCGCCGTCTGCGGGGCGTCGCGAGCCAGCCTGATGAAGGGCCTGAGGCCGACGCCCACCCGGTTCACCTCGTATCTCACCCGGGCCGACAACGACGCTGCCGACGTGCCCTCCCTCCCCATGGTCTTCAAACAGGCCGGATATCACACGGCCAGCAACGGCAAGGTTTACCATCACAACAACGACGACGTGGAGGCCTGGAGCCGGCCGTCCTGGCGTCCCGACAAGTCGAGCCTCTGGTGGGCCTTGCCGGAGAATCGTGCGCTCGTAACCGGTCAGCGCATCCGCGGGCCGGCCTACGAGGCGGCCGACGAGCCGGAGGAGAGCTATCCCGATCACCAGATCTGCGACAAGACCCTCGCCGACCTGCGGCAGCTTGCCGGGCAGGACAAACCGTTCTTCCTCGCCTGCGGCTTCTACCGCCCGCACCTGCCGTTCGTGGCACCCAAGAAGTACTGGGACCTGTATCCGACCGACACGATCAGGTTGCCCGACAATAGGTACTTCCCTCGCGATCTCCCGGATGCGTTCAACTACACCTGGGGTGAGATGCGGGCCTACCACGGCATTCCGAAACAGGGACCCGTTTCCGACGAGACGGCCGTGCAACTCATCCGCGGCTACCACGCCTGCGTGAGCCTCGTCGACGCCCAGGTCGGCCGGCTGCTCGACGAACTGGAGAAGCTCGGCGTGGCCGACAATACGATCATCGTCTTCTGGGGCGACCACGGCTGGCAGCTCGGCGAACACGGCTTCTGGTGCAAGCACACCAACTTCGAGGTCGCCTCCCGCACGCCCCTGCTGATCGCCGCCCCCGGCGTCGAGGGCGGGCGAGTATGCCGGCGAATCGTCGAATACGTCGACATCTACCCGACCCTTTGCGACCTGGCAGGTCTGCCCAAGCCGGCGCACTTGCAGGGCATGAGCATGCGTCCACTGTTGGCAGACGTCCAGGCCGAACATAAGGAGGCCGTTATCACCCGCCACGGCGGCGGCGACGCCGTGCGCACCGACGGCTTCCGCTATATGGAGATGCACACGAAAAACGGCGCCGGCCAGTTGCAGGGAATCGGCATGTTCGATCTGAAGAAGGATCCCGGCGAAAACCAGAACGTGGCCGAGGATCCGGCCTATGCACAAGTCCGCAGCCGGCTCCAGGGCGTACTCGACGCGGAGCGAAAGAAGTGGAACCTGAAATAGACGCGGAGCATCCGCCAATCCAGATTGCTGCCGGCCGTATCATCTGCCCGAACTGCGACGCCGCCGTTCGGGTAGTTGACGAAACGCCCTGCCCGAATTGTCGCGGCTGTCCTTCCTGCGGGCGAAAGCTTGCCCGGGGTGAAGCATGGTGTGGGTGCGGATTCTCCGACGACTCTGCGAGAGTCGCCAGGTTGACCGAACTGTTTGGTGTGACGGACGAGCAAGCAGAGATCGCGTCGCGACGATTCACAATCCGAAAGACCCGCGAGCGGAACGCTGTCATCTTCGCCGCCGTCGTTGCGCCCATCCTGATGGTCAGCGGTGCGGCTCTCGATGACATCCTCGACCCGCAGTCCTTCCTCGACTACGTCGTCTATTGGCTGAGTATTCTCGCCATATCAGCCCCTTGCGCGTATGCCCTTCGTCGATGGCTGAACGGCGAGGAGAATCGATTGTTCCAGGAAGAACTGAAAGGACCGGAATACTGATCTCATTTGATCTTCTTGATGAGCGTTGATCAGGGAAGATCAGTGTTCGTGGAGTTCCCTTGCTTAATTCTACGCAATCACCTCGACCTCCAACTTCAACATCTTACCGATCTGCCGCAGCTCTTCCGTGTAGTCTCCGTAGACCCATTGGAGATGGTTGCCGAAGTCGAGCCGCTTCTTGGGGACTGTCCCCTTCCCGCAGCATCACGAGCACAGAATTCGGTACAGGCCCGCTTCTTGAGGAACTCTTCCACCCTCCCCTCGGGCGGCTTGATCAAGGCTTCCACGGAACAGCCGATCAGATCCAGCCCCCAACCGCTCGCTCCCACGAGCTGCCCCTTGAGGACCAGGAGTCTTGTGGCGCTCGGATCGACTCGGGCCACGGTAACCGTCTTCTCGGCGTTGTTCATGAAATCCACCGCGAACTTCGTTCCCCAGCCCTTGGAGACGAAGCGGCCCAGTTGGTACGGCAGGTCGGGCCGGTCGAAACCGTTCATCTTGAGCGCCGGGTTGCTGTGGTTGATGCGAAACGTGCCTTCCGCCCGCGGGTCGGAATTGCCCCGGTGACAGGATTCGCCTGACACCGACATGAGCAGCCGGAACGCCAGCAGCGATCCGAGATCGCCCTCGCTAAGCCGATCGATGACCGACACGAGCCGTTTGTGGTGATCCCAAACGTATTCGGTGACCTGGCCCGTGGCAATGTGGACGCGTTTGCTGCAATTTCCTTCGCCGTCGTCCACCCCATTTTTCGGTCGGCAGATAGGCCTGCTCAAGGTGGGCATTCTGCGCGGTATTTTCCGGCAAATGCTTGACAGGCGCATCCGAGGGGGTCATGATAAGCCCGGCTTCGGAGCCAGAGGTGTAGGACTCCGTTGGGGCAGCCCCGGCTGGAAAGGGGGTGCCTGTTCTTTCGGGCGGGAGCACGCGCAAACGTCGCCCTGCCACGGATGGAAGGCGGCCCGAACGTTTGTGGCGGCTTCGCGGATTTGGCGTATTGGCTGTCGTGTTCCGGACGCGCCGGAACGCGTCTGGAAGCCGTCGGACTTCCATTCATCGCAACGGCTCTGCAGCGCCTCGATCCTGTCGTTTCCCAAGAGGTGTGGCATCATGCGCCGATTCAACTTTGAACGCATCCGCCGGTCGATTTTCCCTTCCACCCCACGCGACCTCCTGCAACGATCGAGACCCGCCCTTCGTCGTCTAGGTTGCGAGCCCCTCGAGGATCGGCGATTGCTCAACGGTGACGCCCCTGTGATCACCGACCTGGAGGCCGATCCGGCCGCAATCCAGGAGGGCGGATCGACGACGCTCTGGTGCGCTTTTGCCGACTCCAGCCAGGTTGACGTCCATACCGTGTCGATCGACTGGGGCGACGGGAGCAGCGACGAATTCGACTTGACCGAAGGCGAACGTGGGTTCGCCCGCCCGCACCAGTATCTCAACGAGAACCCCGCCGCGGGGTCGGGAGGGGCCTACACCATCTTGGTGGCGGTCACGGACCGCGACGGCGGAATCGACACGGAAACGGAAGTCCTGGCGGTGGCCAACGTGGCGCCCGTCGTGAGTGCGGGCGAGGACGCGGTCATCAAGGAAGGGGAGACGCTGATTCGCGACGTGACCTTCACCGACCCCGGTGTGGACCAATGGACGGCCCAGATCGATTACGGCGACGGTTCGGCCCTGCAGACGCTGGAAGGCGTCGGCAAGACATTCAAACTGGAGCATGACTTCGGAGCGAAGCTCGGCACCTACAACGTCCAGGTCCAGGTGACCGACGACCAGGGAGCACTAGGGACCGACACGTTCTCCGTGACCGTCGAGAACGCCGCGCCGAGCCTGTGGGTCCGCGGACTGCGGGTGGTTGCGGAGGGGACCGAACTGGTCGTTGCCGACCTGGGTATTTTTACCGACCCTGGGCATTATGAGGTCCAAGCCGACTCGCCGGCGTTCACGTACGAAATCGACTGGGGCGACGGCACCGTCACCGGCGGCAATGCCGACGTTGACATCGCCGGCGAGCCCGGAAAGCTGACCTGGGGGACCTTCGACGGCGCGCATACTTATCAGCAGGACGGCCGTTACGTGGTGACCGTCGGTTTGAACGACGACCACGGCGGCTTTTCGCCCGACCGTTTCATGACGGTGGTTGTGAACAACGCGGCGCCCCGCGACCTGGTAGTCGACGACATCGCGCCGGTCAACGAGGGCGAGGCGGCGTCGGTCCACGGCACCTTTGAGGACGCCAGCCAGGATGCGCACACGGTGACGGTCACTTGGGGCGACGGCACGGACGACACGGTCGTCGAGTTGGCGGCCGGGGTGAAGGAGTTCACGATTCCTCACACCTACGCCGACGACGGCCCGAACTCCGCCGGCGGCGCTTCGCCGACCGAGATTTACACCGTGCGGGTGACCGTTGCCGACGCCGACGGCGGCAGCACCGCCGCCGACAAGACCGTCGAGGTCAGCAACGTCGCGCCGGTGCTGGCTCCAATTGCCAATGCCGCCGTCCAGGAAGGCGGAGATTTTACCTTCGGTCCGATCACGTTTACCGACGCAGGCGCCGGCGACACGCACGTAGCGCTGATCGATTGGGGTGATGGAACGCCGGCCGAAGCCGCGGTCGTCGATCCCGAAGCCCGCACGGTTTCGGGGAGCCACGCGTACGGCGACGAAAAGAAGGACGACACGGGAAATGTGATTCCCTACACGGTGACCGTGACGGTCACCGACGACGACGGCGGGGTCGGAACGGGGACTTTCCAGGTGACGGTGGGCAACGCCAATCCGCAGGTAACGCCCGTCGAACCGCAGGAGATTCTCGAAGGGCAGACTTTCAGCATGGTTGTGGCCGGTTTTGCCGACCCGGGAACGGGTGACACCCACACGGCCCTGATCGACTGGGGCGACGGAACGCCGGCCGAGCCCGGCACGGTCAATCAAGTCGCCCGCACCGTTTCAGGCAGCCACGTCTATGCCGACGAGAAGGCCGGCGGCGCGCCCTACACGGTGACCGTGACGGTCACCGACGACGACGGCGGCGCCGCGAACGGGACCTTCGAGATCGCCGTCGGCAACGCCGACCCGCAAGTGACACCCATCGGATCCCAGACGATTTCGGAAGGAGAGTCGCTGGACAAGGCTCTGGCGCGGTTTGCCGACGCAGGCTCGCTCGACACCCACACGGCCCTGATCGACTGGGGCGACGGGACGCAACCCGTAGTGGGAGTTGTCGACCAAGGCGCCGGGACCGTCTCGGGCAGCCATGTCTATCCGGACGAGGAAGGGTCGCCCTACACGGTGACCGTGACGGTCACCGACAACGACGGCGGGGTCGGAACGGGGACCTTCCAGGTGACCGTGAGCAACGCCGCGCCGGTGCTGGAGGCGATTGCCGATACGGCCGTGAACGAAGGCGACGTTTTCACGCTCGGTCCGGCCGCCTTCACCGACGCGGGCACGCTCGACACCCACACGGCCCTGATCAACTGGGGCGATGGGACGGCGGCCGAGGCCGGCAGCGTCAATCCAGCCGCTCGCACCGTTTCAGGCAGCCACATCTATGCCGACGAGAAGGCGGACGGGTCGCCCTACACGGTGACCGTAACGGTCACCGACAACGACGGCGGGGTGGGAACGAGAACTTTCCAAGTGACGGTGAACAACGTCGATCCGGTGGCCGGCGAGGCCTCCACCGCGGTCCAGACGGCAAAGGGTTTTGTCGGCCCCTTGACGCTGGCGGAGTACCAGGCGTCGAACCCTGTGGCGATGAAGGTTCAAGTGCGAAGCGAGTTCGTCGGCCCGCTGACTTTTGAGCAATACGTGGCCTCAACCGGCGTCGCCCGCAAACAGTCTGCCGATGGAGGCGACGGCTCGTCGAGCGAGGGCGTCCGTCTCATGGCGCGGAGAGATGCCCGATCCGGCAGGCTCTTCGTTGGCCCGCTGGAAGAAGGCGCCGACTCCGCGCCGGCTCCGGTTGCCCTTGCGGCCATGGCCCAGGCGGAGGGCCAGGCGCCGACTTTGGCCGGCCTCGGTGACCTCACGCAGCCCGAAGGGTTGATCGATTTCGGCCAGATCGCCACGTTCTTCGATCCCGACAGCGTGGGACCGTTCACGTACCAGATCGATTGGGGCGACAACTCGGCGAACGCCTCGGGCCAGGCCCACGTCGATCAGCAGGGGCCGCCGACGGCCGGGTGGATCGTCGCCAGCCACCTCTACGATGACGACGGATCCTACGCGCTGGTGGTGACGGTGACCGACGAGCAGGGAAACTCGACCACGGAGGAGTTTGCCCTGACGGTTGAAAACCGGCCTCCGGTGGTTGACGCAGGCGGCCCCTACGAGGTCGACGAAGCCGGCACGGTGACGCTCTCCGGATCGGCCACCGACGCCCCTGGCGATCAGGCGAGCCTGGTCTACGAGTGGGACCTGGACGGCGACGGACAGTTCGGCGAGACGGGCGAGGATGCCGAACGCGGCGACGAGAACGTCCAGAACCCCGTCTTCTCGGCCGAGGGGCTCGACGGTCCCGGCTCCAGAACGGTTTCTTTCCGCAGCCGCGACGACGAAGGCGCGCAGAGCCAGACCGTCCACGCGACCATCCAGATCGTGAACGTCGCGCCGCTGGTCGCGGTGGATCACCAGTCGGTGGCGGTGCAGGAAGGGGTGGCGGCGGCGAACACGGGCACCTACAGCGATCCGGGCGGCGACGACGTCGACCTGGATGTCTCTGCCGGCACCATCCAGGACAACGGCGACGGCACGTGGACCTGGTCTTCGGGGACCATCGACAATCCGGAGGATTTTGCGGTCGTGACGGTCACCGCAACCGATAAGGACGGCGCCGCCGGCACGGTCACCTTCAGCGTGACCGTGGAGAACGTTCCGCCCGTGGTGACCGTCGACGAGGAATCGGTGACGGTCGAAGAAGGCCAGACCGCGGTCAACACGGGAGCCTACAACGATCCGGGCGCCGACGCGGTCACGCTTGAGGCCTCGGTTGGCGAGATTGTCGACGAGGGGGCCGGCAAATGGAGTTGGTCGTTCGACACGACCGATGGCCCGCTTCAGTCGCAATTGGTGACGATCAAGGCGACCGACAGCGACGGCGGCTCGAGTTCGACCAGCTTCGACCTGGTGGTCGAAAACGTGGCTCCGTCGGCAGCGGTGAACGAGGGATCGGTGGCGGTGGACGAGGGCGAGGTGGCGACGAACACCGGCACCTACCAGGACCCGGGCGACGATGCCCTGGCCTTCGCCGCTTCCGTCGGCACGGTCGTCGACGGCGGCAACGGCACGTGGAGCTGGTCGCTGCAGACGACCGACGGGCCCGACGATTCGGGAACCGTCACGGTGACGATCACCGACAAGGACGGCGGCCAGGCCGCGGTGACCTTCGAGCTGGCGGTCGCGAACGTGGCTCCCTCGCTGGCTGTCGACCAGACGGAGGTCGAGGTCCTGGAGGGTCAGGCTGCCGCCAACACCGGCACTTATGCCGAACCGGGCGACGACACGTTGGTGTTTGCGGCCTCGGTGGGCACGGTGGCCTGCCGTGGCGACGGCACGTGGAGCTGGTCATTCGTGCCGGAAGACGGTCCCGATGCGACCCAGGTGGTCACGGTGACGGTTACCGACAGCGACGGAGACAAGGCGACCGTGACGTTCGACCTGGTGGTTAAGAACGCTCCGCCGGTGGCCAACGGCGACTACTACGTCTTCGACGGCGTCGGCGTCCTTGACGTCAATGCGGCGGAAGGCGTGCTGGCGAACGATTCGGATCCCGGCGGCGACCGGATTGTCGTCGACTCCTGGGGCGACCCGAGCGTGGGACAGTTGGCCGAGCGGAGGCCCGACGGTTCGTTTGTCTACGTGGGGCCTGATGGTTTTTCGGGCACGGTCACCTTCAACTACACGATTCGCGACGAGGACGGGGCCCTTTCGGAACACGAGGCGGTGGTGAGAATCGACGTGGGCATGAATGCCGCCGTGACCGGCTACGTGTACGCCCGCAACGCCGACAGCCGCTTCCAGCCCGTCGAACTGCCGCTGCCGGGAGTCTTCGTGACGCTCACGGCGATCGACGACACGGACCGGCGCGGTATGGTGGAGATCAACACGATCACCGACGACCAGGGACGTTACCGGTTCGAAGGGCTGCGGGCCGGCGAATACCGGATCGAGGCGAGGCAGCCGGCCGCGTGCCAGGTGGGAGAAGAACTGGCGACGACCGTGACACTGGGGGCGAACCAGGAGGGCCAGGCGAGCGGGCTCTACACCGGCTGGCTCCGCCCGACGTCGATGTCGATCGGCAGCTTTCTGGGCTCCACGATCCGCACCAGCGCGACCACCTACGGCTGGCAGCACGGGCTGCGGGAGCAGATGGCCCGGGCCGAAGAGCGGGCGGGAGACGCCGAAGCCGCCTATTGGATCCGGCTGGGCGAAGTAATCCAGGTCGCCCGGCGAGGGAGGGAAGTCACCGTCACCGGGACGAGCCGCGACGAGGCGTTTGAATTCCTGCCGGCCACCGACGGCTACCACGTGAGCCTGGACCAGTGGAGTGCCGTCTACTCGGCCGACTCGACGAGCCGGCTGCTGGTCCGCTCCGGAGGCGGAGACGACGACGCCGTGCTCCACGACTCGGCGCTCGACGACCTTCTCACGGCGGAATTCAACTCGGTGAGCCTGGTCAACGACGAATTCGCCTGCGAGCTTCGCGACTTCTCCTTCGTCAAGGCCCGGTCGGAAGCGGGAGGCGACGACAGCAAATCGATCGCCCGAAACATCGACTTCGTGCTGAAGGCCCTGGGCGACTGGGACTGACACGCCGCCCGCCGCGTCGCGCAAGGACGCAGGAGGCGGTCAGAAGCGGAAGTCCACTCCGAAATCGATCCCCTGGATCCACATGTCGGAGGTCATGAAGACAAACTCGGGCAGGGGAGCCCCGGCGGGCGGACCGTTGTCGGGAAAATAGCTCGGGTTGAGGTTGCGGTCGATCTGCTCTCCCGGCCTGGCCACCCGGCTCCAGTAGATGAAGCTGTAGCCGAGGGTGGCGCGGAGCCGCTGCGTGATGTTGTAACCCAGCGTGACGCCGAGTTCGGGAATCGCGGCCAGGTTGTTCTGGGTGTAAGAGCCGGAGTTCGTGGCCAGTGCGAGGAGCCCACCGTCGGACACCGCCGGTGCGCCGCCGGCCGTCGTTGTCGTCGTCCCGTCGATGACGACGTCGGCGGAAGAGTGGCCCAAGGCGAGCAGCATCGCCAGTTCCAACGAGAACCCCCAGCAGCGCATCTCGGCCAGCATGCCGAGATTGACTCCGTGAAACGTATTCTCGGCGTCGAACGAGTCGTGGAGATCGAAGCGGGTCGGACCGGCCGCTTCAAACGATTCGTTGATCGTCAGTCCCTCGTCGAGCTGCACGAACCGGTAGCCCACAACCCAGTCCACGCGGGAACCGGCCCCGTCGTCTCCAGGAAGCACGACGTCGTTGGTTTCGAGGATCGCCTTGCGCAAGCAGATGCCCGCCGCCTGAAAGCAACTGTCCGACGAAATGGCAATCGTGCCGATCGCCGCGTCCGGAAAGGCAAACACGTGCGAGTCTTCGTGGCCGGCGACTACGTCAAAATATGGCCGAGCGAGCACCGGATTGCCGTCGCTCGAAATGGAGAAATGCTCGCTCTCTTCCAGCATGATCAGGTAATCTCCGTCGATACCGATCTGCCGCTCGTTGTCGAACCAGTAAGTGGCCCCGGCGCGAAACCCGGATCGCATATCGGAATTCAACAGGCTCGTCGGAAAGAGGACGTCGGTGCCGGTCTCGCCCAGGATGCCCACGGATCCGCCGATCCCGCTGGTGACCAGCGGCGGCGTCCGGCTTCCTTCGAGCCACCACATGAGATACTCGAAGTCGAGCCAAAGGCGCGACCGGTAGGGCGGAGCAAGCGGAGTGCCCGGCTGGAGGGGCGGCACGACCACCACCAGATCGTTCCCAGGGCCCTCTGTGACGACCGGTTCGAGCGGCAGCCCATATTCCTCGGAGTACGGAGCGTGCAGGCTTCCCACCTTCCCCGAGACGGGCGCAGCCACGACGCCCCTGGCCGATCCGCCGCCCAAACTGCCCGACGCCCCGAGCGAACCGGCCGTTTGCGCCGACGACGTGGAAACCGAGTCGACCGCGGGCTGGCCGGTGCCGTCTTGGCGGGAAGGGCCCCAGATCGGCAGCCGCTGAGGCGGCATCGCCACGCTTCTGACGCCCAATCCGCCGGCAGCCTGCTGAGCCTGGGCCGGATATGCCATGAGTCCTGCGCAAACGCAGAGACTCACCACGAAAATGAGGTCACGCGGGTAGGCGCTTCGAGGATTCATTGCGTTTGCGCAGTGTGAGACCGGGAACCAACGAGACAGACGGAGCGGTCACCGTCATTACGTGGCGTGGCTACAAACGGTGTCTTCCGCTGCCACATGCCGTCCGTCGCTCATAGTCCGCGACTTATTGCAGCAAGACCAAATCACGTCAAGAGCGATGTTGCACTATTCAGTGACTTTGTGCTGGATTTGTACGCATGGTACGCACATGTTTGTGAAGGTTGGGTCGCGGGCTTGTCCCGCATTGGGACACCGGCCATACAACGCCGAGCCGGCCGCCAGAGCCGCATCCAGGGCCGGGGCATCCAGTGGATGAAACCCGGAAGGCACGGCCCAACTGCCGGACAAACACTGATTTCGGTACGCCTCCATGACCAAGCGTGAATTCCCCACAAGCGGGACAGGCCCGCAACCCAACCTTCACAAACATGCGCGCACCATGCGCACAAGTCCCGAGAAGAGACTCTAAAGACGACAAAAAGCTTTCTTCCGGCTTCCCCACCTGCTAGACTCACCGGTACCCGCCTCCCCTCCCGCCGAGTGAGTACCATGCCGAAGAAGTCAAGCAAGAAGCAGAAGTCTTCGACCAGCTTCAAGGCTCGCGCAAATCTCCCAGCGAACCTGGAAGAACGGTTGAAGGTCGTCTGGCGACGACTCGGGCACCTCATCGACTGGTGCGACAGCAACCAAGCCTGGACGAAGACGTTCTGTTCGGAAGCCAGACCGTATCGGGCGGTATTCTACTGGGAGGCC
>Ga0209509_1002712_pt1 | contig 11518 bp, 10 predicted proteins | sample BioC13SIPDNA_FD_185743 | JGI IMG/M metagenome (GOLD analysis project Ga0209509, IMG submission 185743) | Anaerobic biogas reactor microbial communites from Washington, USA - Biogas_R1_A C13 SIP DNA (SPAdes) (version 2) | ecosystem: Engineered > Bioreactor > Anaerobic > Unclassified | place...
TGACAGTCAACCTCTTTGAATTCGATGGCGAAAGGCTGCCCTTTAAGGATGCCACCTTCGATTCCATTATCCTTTCCGATGTGGTAGAACATGTGAATGATAAAACTCTCAGCACCCTTGTAAAAGAATGTGCAAGGTTATTGTCCCCAGACGGTTGGCTGGTAATCCATACTTCGCCCACGCAGAATATTCTTGCTCTCACTCAGCTTATGAAAATAGCTACCTTCGGATTGGTGGATCATCATGCCCGGCTTGTGAATCCGGATTATGAATACCTCCACGTGAGATACCACTCACCAGGAAGCCTGAGAAAGGTCTTGGAGAGATTCAATCTCCAACCAGTTATCTGGGGAGATTTCAAATACTTATCGGGAACTGCAATATCCAGATGGGCAGAAACCCTCCGCTTAAGGAATTATCTAGCAGATCAACTTTGGTGTATAGCTTTCGCGGATCCAAAAAGTGCGAAGACAATTCGCCAGGATAGGCCTTATCTTGATCTGATAAAAGCATCATCCACTATAGACCTGGGAATATGTGATGAGCTCTGCATAAACGATGGATTTTATGAGCCGGAGCTTAATAGCTATCGTTGGACAGGTCAGACCGCAAGCCTCTTTATAGAGGTTCCTCAAGGCTACAGCCAGATTAAAATAAAATTAAACACATCAAATCCTGATGTAGCTAGTAGGCCAGTGAAAGTTGGGCTCTACCTTGCAGGCCGCCATGTGATGGAATTTCATCTCCAAGATCAAGCGGTAACCGAGGTCTCAGGCAAGATTGAAGAACGATTGAAGCCAGGACTCACTGAACTCAAATTGGTTGTGGATAGGACTTTTGTCCCAAAAGATCAAGGAATGAATGAGGATGCGAGAGAGCTAGGGATTGCAGTTTATAGGATAGAGATATCATGAGGCATTTGGAATGGCTAGAGTATTGTTTATAAATCCAAGTACTAGACACCAGGGAACAGCACTCACTGCCTTCCCACCATTGGGTATTCTCTCCATATGTGCCATTTTGCGAAAAGCTGGACACGAGGTTAGGTTTATAGATGCCGACATAGATGAGATCAGACCGGAGAACGTCCAGCAAACAATTAAAACATTTGCCCCACAGGTAGTGGGCATAACCATGACCACACTCCAATTTAGGTCGACAATTGAGACAGCTGAGACGATAAAGAGAGTAGCTGAGGGAACTGTGATCGTGGTGGGGGGGGCCCATCCTTCAGCCCTCAAAGATGAAATCTTAAAGAGTTGCAGCTCGATCGATGTCGTAGTATATGGAGAGGGCGAAATTACAGCCGTGGAACTGGTGAGGGCGATTGAGGATGAGCGTAGCCTGAAAGGAATCAAAGGGCTATGTTTCAGGGAGGGTATGAATGTGATAATCAACCCTCCGAGGGAGCCAATCGAAGATCTCGACTCCTTGCCCAAGCCCGCCCTAGATCTGGCGATGCCGATAAGGAGATACCCGGGGGCATATCCGGTCGGGGCCAGGCCCAGCATCCAGTTCATGGCATCCAGGGGTTGTCCCTTTCACTGCACTTTCTGCAGTAATTCTGTATGGGGGAGAAGGTTGAGACTTAGAAGCCCCGAGTCGGTCCTAAATGAAGTTGAAGATCTATGGAACGATTTCAGAGTTCGAGAAGTTTTTTTCCAAGACGATACGTTTAATGTAAAGAGAGACTGGTTCGAGGCCATCTGCAATGGTATTTTAGAGAGGGGCTTGCAGCAGAAGATGGTCTTTAAAGCTCCTTTCCGTGCCAATGAGAGGTTGATGGACTTAGAGATGTTGAAGCTTGCCAAGAAGGCAGGCTTTTGGATGATTTTCTATGGAGTCGAGAGTGGAAGCCAGGAGATCCTGAACTCAGTAAAGAAGGACCTGAAACGAGAAGAGATCGAAAGAGCCTTTAAGCTGACAAAAAGGGCAGGCATAAAAACCTATGCCTCTTTCATGATTGGAAACCTGGGTGAGAACAGAAGAACGGTGCAAGAGACTATAGACTTCGCCATTAAACTGGACCCTGACTTTTATGGATTTGCAATAGCCACACCATATCCAGGAAGCGAACTCTACGAGGTCGCCAAAGAGAGGGGGCTTATAAATTCCGGTTTCGCTGGATACAGCTTGAGCAAATACGTTATGAGTGGAGGGGATATATCCCCGCAAGATATGGCGGGGATAGTGAGCGAAGCATATCAGGCCATGGAGGCCCGAAGAAATAGGTGGCACTATAAGCTCAAGAGGCACTGGCTCAACAGCGGTCATGTCCCGCCTGAAAAGCACCTGGATCACTATCCCGTGAAGGAACCGGATCGGGATCTTCTAGGGGAGGAGATCCTTATGGGAGATAGCGATTGGGACGTCTTGGGCAAGGGCTGGTATGGCCTAGAAAACGCTCCTCCTCGATTTAGATGGACGGAAAGGAAAGCTACTGCTTATATGAGAGGGCATGAAGGGGCCGCCAAGCTGCTCATTAGGAGCTTGACAGGACCCGACGGCTTGGAACTGAGTGTCTCGGTCAACCGTGTTGCTTCAAGGAAGTTCATAGTCGGAACAAATTGGACTGTACTCGAGGTACCTTTAAAAGGTGTAACCAGCGACATCTTGAGGGTGGATCTAGTGGCAGAGAGATCATGGGTTCCGGATGAGCTACTAGGAAACGGAGATCTAAGGCAGCTGGGTGTGGCCATTGAAAGAATGTGGATTGAATGAGATATTAGTTTTGAAAAGAGGACTCTATGTAAAAAAGGATGCAAGAGTATTACCCTTACATTCCTGCAGCTCTTATTAGCCAGTTCACGGGTATGGTCTGGTTATTCTTTGTTTGCACCACGCCTTCGAAGAGCTGATGTGTAATCTTATCATAGAGATATGAGCCGCCTGTTGAATTCTGCAGTTCTGCTGCAAGAGCAATAGATCTGTAGCCGTAGAAGCTGACAAAGAAATCTCCCTCGATGGGTATATCAGGAATTTCCACATCTGCCATCCGGATCCCTGTTGCATTAGTGAAGTATGGAAACTGAGCATCTGCGAAATGATATAGGACACTCAAGTTCGCATCGCGAATTTCGACAGCGAATGGCAATGACTTCGGCAACTCGTTTCTGCTCTCATTCCAGCCGTCTGTAGCTACTATCAACACATACTTCAACTTCCAGCCTGGGTTCGGAGCAGTGAACTTCACCGTCTGTGCCGAACCGAAGGTGGGTGAAACAACAAAAGAGAGGTTCATCTTAGATAGGTCTGTCCCGCTATCTTGTTTCAAAACAGTGATATTTCCTTGTGATGCTGTTGCAGATGTGGCAGTTTCAGCCTTCGGATCTTCAGCCAGGCAGCTGAAACAGATGGTTGTAAAACATAGCAGCGCTGTAATTAAAATCAATTTCCTCAATTGATCACCCGGCCGCTAATTGGATCTTGCCTATAAATAGGTAATGCTATAGCCCTTTATTCATCGAATACCTTTTGCCTGTTGAAGATATTGCAGTGTATGCAGCTCTCGTTTATCGTCTGATTCAAATCCAAAGTCTCTTTATTGGATAACCTTCTGTTCAATGCGAAAGTGCCCCGGTATTCCTCGAAAATCTCCGATCTATTTCCAGATCCAATCTTTAAATTAAAGCTCGATGTACCGTTATATACTGCCCCAAGATTATATATAAATGAGTTATTATATAATGATTGATTATAAAACTCTTTGTAGTCTTCAGGCGAATAGGAATAACTCAATTTGCTAAAATAATTGGACTCCTTAGAGATTCCGGCGACATCAAATGCGTTTGCAATGCGATCCGAACCGCTATTAAAGTTTTCAGTATCTCTGTAGCTCATGCCTGAGAATTTAACTACATCTCGAGAAATAACAATTGTGGATTTGTTTGATCGAGATAGAGTCGAACTGAGTTCAACTTCGTTAGACAAAAGGAGTCTATTATCTGAATCGAGGGCACCATTTTCGCCGTTTGATTTCTGCTTTGCCATCACTCCATCCAACTCGCCGAGCGATCTCCAGACGGAGAAGTTACCCGTACCATTTACGGTACCTATTGAAGCAAATAGGAATGGAGAAATTGCCATGGACGTGCCCATATCCGTTTGAGTTTGATTATCTGAAGTTGGCTTCGTATAATTATACTTGCCTGGACTGCTGTATCTGCTGGGGTCGTTATACACACCTGAAGGAGTTCGGACGAGATCCAATTCAGGTGCAGGTCCCCCTGATGAGTTCTGACCTATCCCTATCACCACAACATGCGGCCCGCCTGAGATCTCCTTGGCACATGCAAGACAGCATATGGAAAAAATCAATAGCGAGAAGGCCAAAACCCCTACGATCTTCATGCAAATATCTCATTAGGGGAATGGAATTTAAATATTGCGCCCAGATCTCTTGTGAAAAAAAAGGCTAATGGGCCTGGAAATAGGACCCATCAGTTCTAGACCAGGCCACATTGGGGTCTTCAAGGTTGTCGATTTTGTATGGCTGGTACAGCATCTCAGAGCCACTTGGATTAGATGAGACATATGCACGAGTCAATATGGCGTGTGTTTCCACCCATGGAAGGGGCGTCCTTCCAGCGTCCACAAATGAGAAGTGGTAAAGACCCCCTGTAAATCCTGCCTCATTCTGCATAAATTCGTCGCTTGAGCGGAGGGTTCCGTCGCCATCAGGTCCCATCAGAGTCCCTGCGAGAGCAATCTTGCCATTAGTCGCCTCTGCATAAGTATCCAGGCTCATATTGCCAAGCGAGGACACCTGGTCGGTCTGGAACAGGTAATCTGTTGTCATCAGGATCTTTCCAAAAGAGAGTGCATTGGATCCTGCTTCATAAGTGTGTGCTCCAGACCCAAGATCGCTCAGATTGCCCCAATGTACGACCATCTGGTTATTGTTGGTCCTGGATACAGAGCCCCATATAGAGTTCTGGACCCAGGTCTCTGCGTAGGTCCTGGTGGCGTCTGATGATTGGGTGACTGCTGCATAGCTTGCGGGACCACCAGAGATGAGCATGCCGCTAGTATCATTTATGGCCTCGGCCTGAAGGATGGCTGATACATGAGAAGCATCCAAATAGCCGTTTGCCTCTGCATAACCCTTCAACTCCCCGGTAACCGAGCTTGCAGCATTCTCATTTAAGAGCCTCTGATTGATGTTGGCGAAGCTCGAATCCCAAGCGCCGCCCTGTGCAGTTCCTGAGGAGGTCACATTAGCCTTTCCCTCATTGATGACTGAAGCTTCTGCATATATCCAACTATCACTGGCTGAGCTTATCTTTCCGTTTATATCTTTCACACTTCTCGACTCGGTATGCAGGCCATTCAGCTGTCCAGTGCTGACGAGAGAATTCGATGAGAGGCCCACTATATTTAGGGAGCTCATCCCAGATACACTTCCCCAGACCTCTGAGGGAGTGCCCATGGCTTTCACATTGTACTCGGCCATTCCATCGGCCGATGCTCGACCGGTGCCACTCCCGCTGAGGTATCCCTCTGTCGTTATATCTGCATAACCCAAAAGGTCATAGCTGCCTTCTCCAGTAGAGACTCCTGAGGCAGTAGATCCTATTTTGGACGTCACTGAGCCAGATCCTGAGCTAGTTAGGGTAAGGCTTGAGCTCACGGTGCCGTCATAGGCCACAGAGAGCTCGTATCCTCCCAGGGGAAGCTGCAGACTCTGGGAGCCTGTTTTCTGGTCGAAGACGCTTCCGGTGCCGTAAAGAGAAGAGGTCGAGGTTATGCCCAGGGTGACGAAGGGATCACCAAAACAACTGGACACGGTGCTCTCACCCAGGCTTGTGCCTTCTCCGTTAACCACAGCGCTCCAGCCGCCAGTTATCTCAGTTAAAGCACAGCTCTGGCTGATGAGAGCAGCGTACACGAGAAGTACTATCTGAAATCTGTATCGCATAATGCCTCCATGAACTAATTCAGAAGGCTATGATGGAAAGACTGACTATAAAACACTTATGTTAAAAAAAAAATAAAAAGCCCTCTCTATTGGATTCCGCCATGTGCTGTGGCAGAAAGCCAGAGAGAGTTACGTCCGGCCGGGGTCTCAAAGTAGACCGGTATGTCGGCCTTTCCAGAAACCTGGACTAACGATCCCGCGATATTATCCTCGAAGACAGATTGGTAATTCTGGCCGAACCACCTTGGGTTGAAATCGCTGCCCTCTGTCCAAGTAATAAAATCGAGAGGCCCATTGTCTGTTCTGAAGTATGCAGAGTTGGGGGTAGTTCCCTTGCGGGAGTCCATCAGTCCCTCATCGAAATTAATCAAGGTGCCGGCATCGTCCCATCTGTCGCCATCAGCTGTCGGACCAAAGGTTGCTGCTCCATAGATCCCTACATTGGCATGAAGCTCAGGTGAGGCAATTGGTGTGCCCCAAGCCTGCCCTGCCGCTTGAATACCAAGACCGAGAGAGCCGACTGTATCGACATGGCTTCTCAGGTGGGCTCCTGAGCCCATATTGAGGTTTTCCTGGGAGGCTAAGACAGATCTATCGCCCATTCTAGCTACCGCATTGGTATCGGCATCGTTGATGAAAGCCTCGGCAGTCAGTACTGGTGAGCTATAGGTTCCCATCTGGTTCCTGCTCGCAACTGCACCGGTAACCGCGATATCTGCAGCGACGATTGGATCATCCATTGGAACGATTCTTCCACCTTCTTGTATGAACTTAATCTTAGGTATAAACTGGTCCAGAAGCATATCCAGTTCGTTCTCCTTTCCGGCAGCTTTGAATATTTCCTCTGCCCCGCCAGTCACTTCATTGACATGGGGTTCAACCTCTTTAATCTGATCAATGACGTCACTATAATCTATACCTGTCTGTCCTTCGAGCGCACCCAGCAGTTCATTATTAAATGCTTCCTTCATGGCTGCGGGCATTACGATGGGAGAGTTGCTGTGGAAGGCAACGTTGCCCAGCAGTGATAGTGAGCCTGCAGAGTCACCAAACAGATATGTGTTTGCGACGGAGTTCACTGACCCAGATGTCACGGTCCTGACATTATCATTAGCGTTCTTTATCTCCGTGGTGCCAATAGGGGTTGAGCCATCCCAAGCTCCGCCAACCGCCTCACCAGAAACAGTAGCTGTAATACTGCCATTATTACGATTAGCCAAAGCTGGTAGATCAGGCAGATTGGTTACTGCAGTGGTCACCGTGCCCATGCCGCTTGCAGATAATGCTGCACCTTCCCATGTCGCTGGGGCGGGTAGGGCGTAGTCTACAGCCATGGTTGCTGTTCCCAGGCTCGCTACTCCAAAGACTTTGTTCTGAGCAGCAGGTGCGCCGTTGATGAGCTGACCATCCCCAGCAATAACGGCCTCACCTATGACACTTCCATAGGTTCTGAGCACTTCATCGCTAGCCAAGCCAGTCGGGCCCATTACCGGATCGCCCAATTTCTCTATATTGAACATAGCGCTGCCAGAAGCACCTGCATTGCCCACGGCAAAATTCGGAAGGGACAATGTTGCAAGCATGCCTGAACCACCAAGCATACCATCTAAGCAATCATTTGCAATAGGGGCCATTGCAAAGTCGGCTACGCCGCTTCCTATGCCCGCATAAGCAATAGCAGTGCCTACGGGACTGCTCTTTTCCACATTAGCAGATACAGATCCCGAATATGCCATGTCGAAGCGAACCATATCCCCATGGTTGTCTCCGGGTTGCAGGTCAATTGACTTGCTGAATGAGTCTCCCTGATTCGCCATGTTCACATAAGCATATCCTATCGAGCCAGCTGGAACGGTGGAATACGCGTTTAATCCAAGAAGGGCCCAGTACCCGCCATCCTTGGAATCCCCAGTGGGATCCGTTACCAGTAGCTTTCCTCCTAATGCAGTAGCACCAGTACTTGACGCCATAGCGCTAGGACCTTGAATGATCTGCATATCAGCCATCGCCGTTGGAAGCATAACCAATAGCAATGACACTATTGCAGCTCTTAGTATATGATTCATATTCTCCTCCTATTTGATTGGGTACTGGGATCTCTCAACGAAACTATATAAAACCTTTGGGGCCTTATTGATCCCGGTAGTGTCCCGTTTTTTCATGTTTATTCTGGTCTTTTAGAGTTTATTCTCCAGGATGATGCTTGAGAGTCTCTCTGTGCTCTGCCTCCAGCTAAGCCATGGCATGCCATCAGAATCCGGATTCTTGCCGGATTCGTACAGCTCAAGCCACCGGACGACAGCGCCAGCAAGGTCGGTGGGCCCCCTTGCCGCTGAAATAGAAGGCATGGTTACCCGCAACTTCTCTAAATACAGGGATGGCACGGGCTATTATTGGCAGCTTATGCTGTGCAGCTTCGATCAGGTGCAGCCCAAAGCCCTCGCCCTCGGAGGCTGCTATCAGGCAGGTGCTGGCTGTATAGATCTTCTCCAGGTACTCGTCGCTGATGCCTTCGAGCCAGAAGAGCCGGCGTCCAAGCTCAGGATGATGACGCAGCCTGCTTACAATCTCAGGAATTGTGCGGCGCAATTCTTCCGGAAAATCCTTCCAGCCATCCTTCCCAACGATGACGAGGTTGGCATCCACTCCGCTGCCCCAAAGCTGTTCAAAGGCTGCTATGGTCTGTAGGTATCCCTTCCGCGGTGGAGTGAACCCCTCCGAGTGGACAAAAAGTTAAGCAATGCCGACTCATGGAGGGAATTGCATGAAGAAGACCAGGCGGCGTTACGATCGGGACTTCAAGATATCAGTATTAGCCGAACTTGAGGCAGGTAAGCCACTTACTCAGATCGCCCGCGAATATGGCATCCATCCGAGTCTTCCTTGCCGATGGAAGGCAGAGCTGGCCGAAAATCCCGAAAAAGCATTCAGGGGCAACGGAAACAAATACAAAGATCAGGCGAAGATTGCAGAATTGGAAAGACTTCTGGGCCAGGCTCACGCCGAAATTGACCTTTTAAAAAAAGCCTTCGCCATGACCCAGAAGAAGGTGCGCGAGGAGAGACTAAAGCCGATGTTGAGGGACGACATATGATCATTCAGGAAGCTCAATCAGATGGCCTTCTGTTGCCAATATCTCACTCCTGCTTGGCGCTGGATGTGAGTCGCAGCGGTTACTACGAATGGTTAAAGCGGTCCGAAAAGATCCCTGCGGAGAATAGCGAATCTTGGTAGTCTACCTTTATTGAGTTTACCGATTCTCTGTGGCCTGAATTGCGGGCAAGAGATGAGTTGATTGCATCGGATTGGCTCCTCATAAGTGCATCTAGGCGGGCGGCGCCTATTGCTATTGTTTTCATACCCGACAGCTCATAATAGGTAGACTACCCAACCTGGTAGGCTTGACAAATCCTTAAAGCTTAGTCACTTAATGTTATCATTAGTCTTTTCATAACGTCCTCCAGTCTATTGTGATTAACATGGATCATCGCTTATGAAAGGATTTAACGGAGTCTGCTTGTTGGCCGCAATCCATTTAAATAAAGCTTACTAATTCAGTCCCGTGAATCCTCTCATCAAAGTCGTCCTTCAAGTTATTATCCATTTATATTACATTATTTTCAGCGAGTTTAGTTATCTTGCTGCGCAGGCTAGATACGTGCCTGGAATAAAATTCCCTAAAGATTCGCTAGTTTATTGGCGCTGTCGCTATATCAGCCCCGGAGGGATACATATAGGACATCACACTATTATCTCCAATGATGCCTTTTTGGATGGTCGTCGGGGGATTTTTATAGGAGATAATGTTCAGATTGGCGCCGAAGTCAGAATATACACCATGCGTCACGACTTAGCGGGACCAACATTCACAGAGACAAAGAGCGGGCCTGTGCATATTAAAGATTGGAGTTACATCGCCAACAGAGTGACTATTTTAGATAGCGTTACCATCGGAGAAGGTTCGGTGGTTGCATCAGGAGCGATGGTGACTAAAGACGTTGCTCCCTGGACGGTAGTAGGTGGTGTACCTGCGAGATTTATCAAGACGCGACCAGTGGTGAAGTACACCCTTGATACGAGTAAACCGGCAAAGCTATATTAAAAAAAAGGCCCTTCGCTGTTTTGTATGGGTAGACTTGGTGTTCTGAGTCCAACGGCCAGATCATATCAGTGACATAATCCCCGAGATTACACAGCTTATTGATCGGTTATCGCTATGCATCACCTCTCGGTCAGACTCTTGAAGGATGTCGAGGCACGAACCTCAAGATCGATATCCTGAGGTTACCCACGAGGAACAGCGAAGAGCCAGATTTAAATATTGAGAAGATACAAATTCTCTTCGGTCGCTTGTTTACGGTAGCGATTGATACCCATGAGGTCAAAGCTTATGGTTGGAGAGACGAGCAATTCTCCTTTGAGATACAGCCGAAGGGAAGAGATGCTGGAATCTTTGAGATCCCCTGCAGATGGAGCATGTGAATAAGGGTGTTCGCCTTGGATACATTTGAGATCAATGATGAAGAGATAAATGTCGAAGAGATAATGCAGAAGATCCGAGAGAATATAAAGAGACGGAAAGAGAATGAGGATCTTAGGGAAAACGAGATAAGAGATTCCTATCAACATCAAGATCAAATTATGAATCAGAATAATAATCCGCCTAGATGGGCAGACGAGATTAAGAGGGACCTAGACTATGTCAATTGGAGTTGGGATATTCAAAATAATAGCTATTTAATAAGCTCTCATCGTCCTGTCGTAGGAAAGCTGCTTGTAAAGGGAAGGAATATTGTTCATGGCGAAGTTAAACGCTATGTAGATCCGGTGATAAACAAGCAAAGGGAATTTAATGAATCTGTATTGAGAATCCTGAATAGTATTGTCAAGAAGATGCCTGAACAGGAAGAGCATATTATTAGCAAATTAATCTCAGAAACAGAAAAAACCATCAAGGAAGAAATCAATAATGCTAAGTCGGAAATTGAAGGCAAATTGGATCAGCAAATCTTCAATGCCAAGTCAGAGATCGAAGGCAAATTGGATCAGCAAATCTTCAATGCCAAGTCAGAGATCGAAGGCAAATTGGATCAGCAGATCTTCAATGCCAAGTCGGAAATTAAAGGAAATCTCGATGAGACAATTGGTCAAATAAGGCCTGATTTAAGCATGGAGATGATCGAACTGATTAAGTCAGCTCTTATGGATATGGATCATGAAATCTATAATCGAACCTGGTTGGCAAATGTACTTGGCGAAAAGATAACAAGCCATTATGATAAAGAAACGCCACCAGGTAATAAGGAATTAGACTTAAATTATTTTTTATTTGAGGAAAAATTCCGCGGCAGCAGGGCGGATATTAAACAACGTCAAACATCATTTCTCCATTACTTTAAAGGATGTAAGAATATTCTTGATATCGGTTGTGGGCGCGGAGAGCTTCTCGAGCTTCTACGCGATAATGACATTATCGGTCATGGAATAGATATTGATGAAGAGATGGTAAATTTTTGTATTTCAAAAGGCTTTGATGTTGAGAAAAACGATGCCATATCTTATCTTGAAAAATTAGAAGATGGGAGTTTAGATGGTATAATA
>Ga0209509_1002718_pt1 | contig 11498 bp, 10 predicted proteins | sample BioC13SIPDNA_FD_185743 | JGI IMG/M metagenome (GOLD analysis project Ga0209509, IMG submission 185743) | Anaerobic biogas reactor microbial communites from Washington, USA - Biogas_R1_A C13 SIP DNA (SPAdes) (version 2) | ecosystem: Engineered > Bioreactor > Anaerobic > Unclassified | place...
AACTTGCCTTGACAGTTGTTTTCTCCTCAAAAAGCCCGTTGTTATAAATTTCACCAAATTGACTTAAATTTTTCACTTGAGAATTTTGACAAGAATCTAAGCCTGATTACAGAATTACAAATACGGCAGCTCAATTCAGAACATCGAAAAGAAAAGATCTTTTCGGTAATCAAAGTTGTTGATACTATCTTGACCTTTTTAATCATATTCAAAGAATTTTTTCTGATGGGTAAAATTTCAGCAATAGTACTAAAAAGTAATCGTGATTTTTTGCACAAATCAGTGTACGATAATAGCCCTTTGAGGTAGAATTGGGTAGTTGCTCATATTGGAGGTATGGCTTTTGTTGCTTATGACATTTGACTGTAAAGAACCGGATGCGAAATGGACTTTTATTACAAACCCGAATCTACCTATGAAGTCAAAAATGGTGGCAAGATATAAATTGGCAACCTTAACCAAGAGCATCAAATCGAATTATCTACTTAAAAGGAAGGCAAATGACTAAAATAACCATCAACGGAATTGAAGTTCAATCGGATCCCAAGTGGACCATTCTGAAAGCCGCTGAACACGCCGGTATTACCATTCCAACCCTTTGCTATCATAAAGACCTTTCACCCACAGGCGCTTGCCGCATGTGCCTGGTGAACGTAAAAGGCGCCAGAGGGCTGACAACGGCTTGCACAACCCCTGTTTCAGAAGGCATGGAAGTGGAAACCGAAAATGAGGGTTTGGCTTCTTCTCGCCGATCTGTGCTCAAACTCCTGCTGAGCGTTTATCATGATCAGGGTTACAAGTCCGATGATTCTGATAATGAACTGTTCAAGTGGGCACGCTTCTACGGTCTTGATCCACACCGCTATATGTCCTCCAAAGCCCGCTATGAGATAGATTCCGATCCCAATCCTTTCATTTTTGTGGATCTGAACAAATGTATTCTCTGCACCCGTTGTGTCAGGGCCTGCTCTGAAATTCAGGGTCGCTTTGTCTGGGGCGTATCTGAAAGAGGCTTTGAAGCCCACGTGTCTCCAGGTATGGATGAAGATATGATTGACGCCCGCTGTGAATCCTGCGGTGCTTGTGTTGCCTACTGTCCTACCGGGGCCTTGTCACTGAAACCTACAATCACTGTTCAGCCGGCCGAGAAGAAAGTTACTACCACCTGTGCCTATTGCGGTGTCGGCTGCCAGTTTGACCTTAACGTGATTGATGACAAGGTTGTAAAAGTGACCTCCAATCCGCTGGCGCCCGCCAACGGGATGCACCTCTGTGTCAAAGGCCGCTTTGGTTTCTCTTACATTCATCATGAAGATCGTCTCACCAAACCTTTGGTGCGGGAATACCTCCTCAACGGTACTCAACGGCCTTCAAAATCCGACCGCGGTCAATGGGTCGAAACCGACTGGGATACAGCCCTGGATCTTGTGGCTGAGAAATTAGCCCAGACGCGTGACACATTTGGTCCGGACAGTATTGGAGTCTTATCTTCCGCCAAATGTACCAACGAAGAAAACTACCTGATGAACAAATTTGCCCGTCAGGTGATCGGTACCAACAACGTGGACCACTGTGCCCGGCTCTGCCACGCCAGCACCGTTGCAGGTTTGGCCACAACCCTCGGTTCAGGGGCTATGACCAACTCAATGAAGGATGTTTACGAGTCTGCAAATTCGATCTTTGTAATTGGTTCCAACACCACTGAACAGCACCCGGTCTTTGGGGCTAAGATGCGTCAGGCGGTTTTGAACAGAAACGTCAAACTGATTGTTGCGGACCCCCGCAAGATTGAGCTCTGTGAATTTGCCACGCTGCATCTGCAACAAATACCCGGCACCGATATCGCCCTGGTCAACGGATTGATGTATATCATCCTTGAAAAAGGCTACGAAAACAAGCAGTTCATTGAGGAACGCACTGAAAATTACGATGCCCTGGTTGAAAACGTCAAACAGTATCCACCTGAGAAGGTTTCCAATATTACAGGCATTCCTGTTGAACAGCTTTATGAAGCGGTTGAAATAATTGTCAACAATGCTCCAATGGCTGTATTCTGGGCCATGGGCATCACCCAACATACGGTGGGCGTTCACAATGTATTTTCTCTGGCAGACTTGCAATTGATGCTTGGCAACTTTGGTATCCCTGGCAGTGGCGTCAACCCGCTGCGCGGACAAAACAACGTTCAGGGAGCCTGTGATATGGGCGCTCTTGTCAATGTCTACCCCGGTTATCAGGCAGTAACAGCCGAAGCTTCCCAGAAAAAATTTGAAGCAGCCTGGGGCACAAGCCTGTCAAACAAAGTGGGCAAAACTGTTACCGAAATAATCCCAGAAATACTTAAAGGTACTACCAAAGCGCTTTACATCCTCGGCGAAAACCCGATGATGACCGATCCGGATACAAACCACATCAGGCACTGCCTAGAGGAATTGGATTTCTTCGCGCTGCAAGAGATTTTCCCGACTGAGACCTCAAAATATGCCGACGTGCTCTTGCCTGGGGTGACCTTCGCTGAGAAAACCGGCACCTTCACCAGCACCGAACGCCGTGTGCAGATGGTGCGCCAGGCTATCAGCCCCCGCGGTGAAGCCAGACCGGACTGGGCAGTTACTGCCGAGCTCGCGAAACGTGTCATTGCCAAAAACGGACGCAAAATCGATGCTGCTCCTTATTCAGGTTGGGATTATGCAGATTCGGGTGAGATCATGGCTGAAATCGCTGCCCTAACCCCCAGTTATGGCGGTATCTCACATGATCGTTTGAATGCCGGTGAGACCCTTTGCTGGCCTTGCCCCAATGAGGAGCACCCCGGCACGCCTATCCTGCACGTTGGCAAGTTTACCCGTGGCAAAGCCACCTTCTTGCCGGCCATCCACCTGGACCCCTCCGAATTGCCCGATGAGGAATACCCGGTCATGATGACAACTGGCCGTGTCATTTACCATTGGCACAGTGGCGAGCAAACCCGCCGTGTGAAAGAGTTGATGGAAATCTACGGTGAGCCGCTGATCGAAGTTTCTCCTGAAGATGCTGTACATCTTGGATTGAACCAGGAAGTCAATCACGTCAAAGTGACTTCACGCCGTGGCACCATCACCGCCAGAGCCTGGGTCACGGATCGCGTGCCTGAAGGCTTGATTTATGGAACCTTCCATTTCCCGCAAGCCAATGTCAACACACTGACCAAAGCCGCTTTGGATCCAATTGCTAAGATTCCGGAGTACAAAGTTACCGCTATCAGGATTGAAGCAGTTTAAAAAAAGACTTGTATTGCAAAGACCCCGCTGTTCAAGCAGCGGGGTTTTTTTATTTACTCTTTCTCATTTCAATTTGCTCAGCCAGCAAAAAATCTTCCTTATTGTTGATATTGAAAAAAGCCAGGCCATCAGGGTCCAATTGCTTGCATAATTCTTCATCCATTTCAAGCACCTGAACTGAAGCAAACCAAGAGATCAAACGCCGTTGGTCTGCCTGAATTGCCTGGAGGATCGCCGTTTTACAGGTTTGTCGCCGGTAAACAGCGTGCAGGGGTTCATAAAAATCGCCATTTACCCTCGGGATGGCAACGTCTGCACCTGTCAGGTCCAAAAGCCGCGCGCCTTCCTTGAGAATAGCAGCGCTTACGAAAGGCAAGTCACAGGCGACCACTGCCACCAGTTCACTGCTAGCTTTATCCATGGCGGTGAATAGTCCTCCAATGGCACCTTTGCCAGGGATGCTATCGCTCACCAGCTTAACATCCATAAACTCCAGCTCTTCGGGATCATTGCTGACAATCAAAACCTCCTGGGCGATCTCATTAGTCCGCTCGAATACTCTTTGGATCAAGGGCACACCCAGAAAGGGCATGAGTACTTTACTTTCCCCCATCCTGCTGGATTTTCCGCCAGCCTGGATCACCAAGCTTATTGAAGTTTGATTGGTCTTCGAATCCATGACACCTCACTGGCTATTATAACGTTCATAAAGATTATTTGACTCGATTTTCAAACTTGCTCGAGGCGAAAAAATCTAAAACTCAACCAATGAATAATTTGCTCGTTTCAAGTTTCTACATAATTCAACTCAATTTGAAATAGTGAAAATTATCAAAAAATGCCTTCTTGCGGTATCATCAAGGGAGATTTTGGTTTGGGTCTAAAAAAAGCTCTCCTAAACCAACTTCGTCATAAACTCCGACTGCCGCGTTTGACCAGGCAGTTAACAAAAAATGCGTTAGGAATAAAAACGATAGAAAAATTTTATGGATACAAAAAAACCTTACCTTGAATTAGACATCAAAACTTATTCGAATTCAAATGATGCAATTATTGAAGAGAAAAGACAGGTCATCAATGAGCATTCGCTTGAATTATTCATCAATGATGAAAGATGGATGACTTTTATTTGTTCCCCCACAAATTTGGAAGAGCTCGCCCTGGGTTTTCTTTGGAATGAAAATGTAATTTCTGATTTACACCAGGTTCGGTCAATAAATCTGAGCCCGGATCTTTCAAAAATTGAGATAAAACTGGATAGATTGGTTAAAAAACCAACCAATTTTCACCGCACTTCCACCGGCATAGCATTCCCGCGAAGCGAGACAGCTGCTCGTGAGATGGACGGATTTTCCTATCCTGCCAAAGAGTTACCCTCTTTGTATAATCGATTTTCTGAAGCGCAAGAATTGCACTCTCTTGTCGGTGGTTTCCACAGCGGGGGATTAAGTGATGGTCAAACCATCCAAATTATCATGGAAGACCTGGGCCGCCACAACTGTTTGGACAAACTGGCCGGTGCCTGGCTGCAAGCGGAGCACAGGATCAGGCCGGCAATCTTGCTAATAAGCGGACGAATCAGTTCTGAAATGGTCCTCAAAAGCCTGACAATGGGTTGCCGCATTCTTGTCTCCCGCACTTCCCCAACCGCCCTGGCAATTGAAATCGCTGAAAAGGCCGGCATCTGTCTTGTAGGCTACATGCGCTCTAAACAATTTCACATTTATTCTCATTCTGAATACCTGGTTTGACCCATCAGCTTAGCTTGCACTGGCAATATCCCTTCTGCTGAAGGGTATAATCCAGGTATGCACGAATTAGCAGTCACTGAGAGCATCTTGGAAATTGTACTGGATTCTGCCCGGAAAAATCAGGCTTCAGCCGTCACCGACATCACTCTAACCATTGGTTCTTTATCCTCCATCGTTGACGATTGTGTCCAATTTTATTGGGATCATATCAGCCAGGGAACCATCTGCCAAAACGCAAAATTGCATTTTAAGCGCGTGATGGCCAGCTTAAAGTGCCTCGATTGCGGGAAGGTTTACTCCCTGATTGAAGAACTGACCCCCTGCCCATCTTGCGGCAGCATCAATCTCAACATTATCACTGGAGAAGAGTTCCAAGTCGATCATATCGAAATCACAACAGAGGAAACAGGCAAGCATGAAACAACGAGTTGAAATTGTCAAACGGATTTTGGATTCAAACGAACAATTAGCCCGGCAAAACCGGGAAAAACTTGACGCTCACAAGGTTTTTTGCATCAATCTCATGGCTTCACCCGGAGCTGGTAAAACAAGTTTCATCCTCCAAACCATAAACCGATTACCAAAGCATATCTGCCTGGGTGTGATCGAGGGTGACACCGCTCCGGTAACGATTGATTCTGACAAAATCATGCAGGCAGGCATGCCGGTTATGCAAATCAACACCGGAGGGGAATGCCACTTGGATGCCAATATGGTCGGTTTGGCACTTGAAGAACTGGACCTGAGAGTGTTGGATTTGCTGCTGATCGAGAATGTTGGCAATCTGATTTGCCCGGCCGCTTTTGCCTTGGGCAATCACGCCAATGTTCTGATCGCCTCCATTCCCGAAGGCGACGACAAACCCTATAAATACCCCAATATCTATCGCAACCTGGATGTTTTGATCATCAACAAAACCGATTTGCTGCCCTACATCGAATTCAGGATGGATTATTTTCAGCAAGGTGTTGAAATGCTCAATCCCGGACTGCTGACTTTTCCGGTCAGCTCCAAGACTGGTGAGGGTTTTGAGGGATGGATCAACTGGGTAGAGGAAAAGGTCCACCAAATCAGACGATGAGCGTTGTTAATAAGCATTTGCTTGTTAAGGGAATCGTTCAGGGTGTTGGTTTCAGGCCGACTGTTTATACCTATGCGCAAAATTATGGCTTGACAGGTTGGGTCCTCAACTCCGCTAATGGAGTTGAAATCGAAGTACACGGTCCCTCTCACTCTGTAGAAAATTTTATTGCTCAACTGCGCCATCACCCCCCAAAAATGTCCCGGATAGATTCTTTTGAAGTGTCGAATGCACCCAAAAGAGCTTTCACAGAATTTGTAATCATCGAAAGTCAGGATGACCCAGACTATTTTTTGCCTGTATCTCCGGACTTAAACGTCTGTCCGGATTGTTTGCGGGAGCTTTTTGACCCTGCTGACAGGCGCTACCGTTATCCTTTTATCAACTGTACCAATTGCGGACCCCGTTTTTCTATCGTCAAGAAAATACCCTATGACCGGCCAAACACCAGTATGACAGGCTTCCTCCTTTGTGAGCAGTGCGCGGCGGAATATCACGACCCATCAGACCGGCGTTTTCACGCCCAACCGGTCGCTTGCCCTGCCTGCGGCCCCCATATCTGGTTCCAAACAGATAACACAATCCAGTCAAAAGGAGAGAGCGCGCTTCTTACAGCCCGGGATTGGCTGCAAGAAGGAAAAATTCTGGCCGTGAAAGGTCTGGGCGGTTTTCATCTGGTTTGTGACGCTCAAAACGAATCCGCAGTCGCGACCTTACGCAGGCGAAAACAGAGAAGTGGCAAACCCTTTGCGTTGATGTCTTTTGACCTGCCAACCATTAAGAAATTTGCTTTGGTTTCAGCAGAAGAAGAGAAATTGCTCCAATCAGTTCAAACGCCTATCGTTTTGCTAAACCCAACCGAAGCCGGTAAAAAATTAGCCCAAATCGTTGCCCCGGACCAATCCACCCTGGGCTTCATGCTGCCCTACACTCCCGTACATTACCTTCTGCTCGAGAAGGAAGCTGGCTTTCCTGAAGTGCTGATCATGACCAGCGGTAACCTCAGCGAAGAGCCGATCGTGACCGAGAACGAAGAAGCGCTTTCCCGTTTGGGCAAAATCTCGGATGGCTTTCTACTCCATAACCGTCCCATCGAAACCCGGATCGACGATTCAGTGGTCTCAACCTTTCGCGAGCAAGTTTATTTTCACCGCAGAGCCAGAGGTTATGCCCCTTCCCCACTAAACCTGCCATTTTCTGCCCCTCCTGCTCTGGCAGTCGGCACTCATCTAAAAAACACGTTTGCCCTATCCCGTGATCGATACGCCTTCCTGAGTCATCACATCGGCGACCTGGAAAATCAGGAAACACTGGATGCCTTCACAAAAGCAATCGATCATTATCAAGCAGTTTTTCGCATCCAGCCCGAGCTGATCACCTGTGATCTGCACCCTGATTACCTGGCTACCCGCTATGCCCAGGCACGGGCAGAAAAAGAGAACTTGCCCCTGGTCTATATTCAGCACCACCACGCCCACATCAGCTCCTGCCTGGCGGACAACGGCTGGAATAGCAAACAACCGGTTATAGGTCTCTCCTTTGATGGCACTGGTTACGGGACGGACGGTGCAATTTGGGGAGGGGAGATCCTGCTGGCCGATTACACCAGCTTTCAAAGACGCCTGCATCTGGAGTACGCGCCTCTGCCAGGCGGCGAGGTATCGATCCGAAAACCTGCCCGGCTTGCCCTTGCCTATTTGCAGCAATTTGGACTCCTTGATCAGGCGGAGGGTCTCGAACCCTTGACTTACTTATCTGAGCAGGAACAAAGCGTTGTTATTCATCAAGTCCAAAACCATTTCAACACTCCCCTGACCAGCAGTATGGGTCGGCTGTTTGACGCTGTGGCCGCTTTGATTGGCTTGTATCAGGAAATTACTTACGAAGCTCAAAATGCCATCAGACTTGAAACGATTGCCGACCTAGACGAAACCTCAGCTTACCACCTGCAAATTGACCAGGATTTGATTTTATTGAAACCCCTTTTTGAGCAAATCTTGATCGACTTGGCTCAAAACACAGCTCCCGAATTAATTTCAGCCAAATTCCATAATGCCATTATTCAGCTGGGAGTTGAGGCTTCGATGCTCCTCAGGAAAGAAAGCGGGATCGATACTGTGGCAATTTCAGGAGGAGTGTGGCAGAATAAACTACTGGTCAAGAAAACCATTCCAGCGCTTGAAAAGGCCGGTTTTAAGCCGCTCTGGCACCACCAGGTGCCAACCAACGACGGTGGAGTTGCCCTGGGGCAGCTGGTTTCAGCCTTGTTCATGACTGGTCTGCTAAAGGAGTAAATATGTGCCTGGGAATACCCGGTAAGATCCTGGAAATTTATGAAGTCGACCGTACTTTGATGGCCAAAGTCGATTTTGAAGGTGTACTTCAGGAAGTTTGCATTGCCACTACTCCTGAAGCCCAAATAGATCAATATGTTTTGGTGCACGCTGGCTTTGCTTTGAACCTGCTTTCTGATCAAGAAGCTGACGAAACCTTGAAAATTCTCAAAGACCTGGAAGCTTTCAATCAAGAGTTTTACGGAGACGAAAATCGGGCATGACGAGTTCCAGAATGAGTGCCGAATCCATTCAACAAACCAAACTTGTTTTGAATGAAGTCCGCCGCATCACCACAAAAGCCTGGAATATCATGGAAATTTGTGGTGGTCAGACCCACGCCATCATGGAATTTGGGCTTGACCAGCTTCTTCCGGAGCAAATAACCCTCATCCACGGGCCCGGCTGTCCGGTCTGTGTCACTTCACTTGAATCAATCGAACGCGCCTTGTCGATCGCCCGCCAACCGGGAGTAATTTTCACCAGTTTTGGCGACATGCTGCGGGTGCCAGGAGCCAACAATGACCTTTTTGGCGCGCGTGCCAACGGAGCGGATGTGCGCGTGGTTTATTCCCCGATGGACGCGGTCAAATTAGCCCAGTCAAATCCCGAAAAAAAGGTGGTTTTCTTTGCAATTGGTTTTGAAACTACTGTCCCATCAATTGCCACCAGCATTTTGCACGCGGAAAAGAATCAGATCAGCAATTTTTCAATTCTGCCGGCTAATGTTCTTGTGCCTCCAGCCATGCAGGCTATTTTGAGCAGTCCGGATAACCAGGTCAACGCATTTCTGGCAGCCGGTCATGTCTGCGCCATCATGGGCTACTGGGAATATGAAGCAATCGCCAAGCAATATAAAACACCAATTGTAGTCACCGGTTTTGAAGCGCTCGACCTGGCCATGGGCATTCTGATGACTGTGCGTCAACTTGAACAAGACCGCTTTGAGGTCGAAAACGCCTATCCCCGCTACGTCACCCGGGAAGGCAATCAAACGGCTCAGGCTATGATCAGGCAGGTGTTTGAGCCTGTCGATCGCCAGTGGCGCGGGATTGGCACCATCCCCAAATCAGGCTTGGGTCTTAGAAAAGAGTATCAAAATTTTGATGCCGTTCAACTTTTTGATCTCCCGTTAGACGACCTGAAGGAATCTCCCCTTTGTATAGCCGGTTCGGTCCTGCGCGGAATCGCCAAACCGACTGACTGTCCGACCTTCAGCACTCTTTGCACGCCCTCCCACCCCTTGGGCGCCCCAATGGTTTCAGCGGAGGGAGCCTGCTCCGCTTGTTACCACTATCACGGTGTCAATTAAAATGGATCAAAACAAGCTCAGCCTGCAAGGTCCGCTCTGTTCTGTGCCCATCAACGATCACCAGCAAATTGTGATCGGCCACGGCGCGGGCGGAAACCTGACTCACGATCTGATCAAGACTGTTTTCCAGAAACATCTTGGCAACGCCATCCTCAACCTGGGCAACGACGCCGCTTTGCTTTCTATGCACGCTGAAGTGCCTCAAGGCATGCAGTTGGTCGTTTCCACCGACGCGCACATCGTTTCGCCGCTCTTTTTTGCCGGAGGGGACATCGGCCGCCTTTCTATTTGCGGCACAGTTAACGACGTTTCCATGCTTGGGGCTATACCCAAGTATATGACGGCCACATTTATTCTCGAAGAAGGCTTCCTCATCTCAGACCTGGAAAAAATCCTAACCTCAATGGCCCAAGCCTGCCTTGAAGCGGACGTAAAAATCATTGCCGCGGACACCAAAGTAACCGAAAAAGGCAAGTCGGATGGGATCTTCATCAGCACAACCGGGTTTGGTTGGGTTTCCCCCAAGCGCCAAATCTCGGGGCAGAATGCCAAACCTGGTGACCTTGTGATTGTCAGCGGACCGCTTGGCAATCACGGCATCGCCGTAGCTGAAGCCCGCGGAAACCTTGGCTTCCAAAGCCAGATCCGCTCAGATGTGGCTCCCCTGAATCACATGATTGCAGGCTTGCTCGAATCCGTCCCTGAAGTGCATGTCCTGCGCGACCCCACCCGGGGTGGGCTGGCGACGACTCTGGTGGAGATCGCCAAGCAAAGCCAGGTGACCATCAAATTAAATGAGGAAGACATCTTAATTGATCAGGACGTCAGGAGCGCTTGTGATTTGTTGGGCCTGGACCCGCTTTACATGGCCAATGAAGGCAAAGTAATTGTAATTTTGCCGGAAGAATTTGCAGAAAAAGCCCTGGAATCATTGCAAAAACACCCTTACGGAAAACAAGCCAGGATGATTGGGAAAGTCGAGTCCAGCTCAGAAGGAAACTTATTGTTAAAAACCCTGCTTGGAACAACACGCCACCTGGACAGGTTGGCTGGTGAGATGCTCCCCAGGATATGTTAGGTCCTATGCACTCAAAACAGTGGATCTGGCTATTGCTTTTAATAATGGGTATGTCCCTTTTGTCTCTGCAAGCCTGTGATGCTCAAGACATAAATTCTGAAACATCAACGTCAATTGTGGCAGCTCAAGAAACCCCAACCAAGATCGATTTCTCAATAAGAACTATTTCACCTACCCAAACAAGCTCTTCAATCGTCCCATCAACGCCTGTGGAAACACTTTCCACGCCGAAATCAGACACTGACCTGGAAAAAGTTCTCGAGGAAAGTCTGATCAGTGGTGTGGATTGGTTCATTATTGTGGAAGATGATCAAGGAGAAATCCTTTTCAGCAAAAACCCTGACCAAAGTTTTGCCCCGGCTTCAATGATAAAAATCCCAACCGCGATGGTCGTTTTGAAACTATTGGAAGATCAGGGCAAAACCCTGGAAGATATTCAGACCTATGGTGTTTCCGGCAGAAATTTTTCGGACCTGCTCTCAGCCATGGTGGTTAATAGTGAAGAAAAAGCAAGCGAAGCACTTGAATTCTTTGCCAGGGGAGACAACCGTTTAGCGGATATTCTGAAGGATTGGGGACTTAGCCACACCACTTACGATCCACGGCGGAGCAGCGCCGCAGATCTGCTGCTTTCACTGAAGCTCCTCAAAACTGATCAGGCTCTCAGCCAGGAATTTACCCGG
>Ga0209509_1002723_pt1 | contig 11478 bp, 11 predicted proteins | sample BioC13SIPDNA_FD_185743 | JGI IMG/M metagenome (GOLD analysis project Ga0209509, IMG submission 185743) | Anaerobic biogas reactor microbial communites from Washington, USA - Biogas_R1_A C13 SIP DNA (SPAdes) (version 2) | ecosystem: Engineered > Bioreactor > Anaerobic > Unclassified | place...
CTGTGTGCACCTTCTTAACCCAGGGCAAACAGGAATTCACCTCCGCAAACCATTTCCTCGTTAATCTTTATCTGCCCCTTTCCCTTGCCAATATTACCCTTAATCGCAGTGAATTCGGTAGTAATCAGCAAGCTGTCGCCGGGAGTAGCCATACGCTTGAAGCGAATACGATCCACTCCCGCCAGGTAACCCAGACGGCCCTGATATTTTTCATCACACAATATGGCGCAGGCACCTACCTGAGCCATGGCCTCTATCATAAGTACTCCGGGCATTACCGGATGACCAGGGAAATGTCCGGGAAAAAAGGGTTCGTTAACACTCAGATTTTTTATGCCGACGGCCCTCTCCCCGGGCAGCAGTTCAATAATGCGATCTACCAGCAGGAAAGGATAGCGGTGAGGTAGAATCTTCATTATTTCTTCGATATTCAACTCCAGTTTTTTCATAAGTTTATCTCCCATTTTTATTTTGAATTTGACGCGTAAGTACGCAGAACCAGCACTCTGAAACAGTACTTGGTAAGAGAGAGTACTGGCTGAGTGCCAGGCGCTGATTAACTATGATATTATCTGCGTTCATCATAATAAATCAGCGAAATCTGCGTCAAAAAACCCTTATCCTTGTTGCCCCTATTTTCATCAATAGCTGTGTCCTCTGAGCATGCGAAGTTCATACTAGATTTTCCGTATCACCAGGGCGGCATTATGTCCCCCAAAACCCAGGGAATCGGATAGAATCACCTTTAATTCCTTCTGGCGGGCCTTTCCCGGCACATAATCCAGATCACAAAGGGGATCAGGCTCTTCCAGGTTCAGGGTGGGAGGAACAGTATTATTCACCAGAGATAAAACCGAAGCAATCAATTCTATGGCCCCTGCCGCCCCCAACATGTGCCCAGTATAGGGCTTGGTTGAACTAACCAGCATTTGGTAGCTATGCTCCGCAAATACACTCTTTATAGCCCTGGTTTCCACCTGATCATTAAGCTCGGTGCCGGTGCCATGGGCATTGATATAATCAACCTCTTCCGGCTTGATGCCGGCATCAGCCAGGGCCATGGAAAACGCCAGGGCCGCTCCCCGGCCTTCAATATCCGGCTGCACCATATGAACCGCATCGGCACTGGCGCCGTAGCCGGCCAATTCCGCATAAATCCTGGCCCCACGCCTCAGGGCATGCTCCATTTCCTCCAGAACCAGGATAGCTGCTCCTTCGCCCATGACAAAACCATCACGTTTGATATCAAAGGGGCGGCAGGCCCGGCTGGGGTCCTCATTGGCGGTAGAAAGAGCCTTCATGGCACAAAAACCCCCTACAGCCACCGGAGTAATGGAAGCTTCAGTTCCTCCGGCTATCATTACGTCAGCCTTGCCCAGGCGGATCAATTGCAGAGCCTCTCCGATGGAATTACTACCCGAGGCACAGGCGGTTACTGTGCAGCCATTGGGTCCTCTCGCTCCCAGCATGATGGCCACTTGCCCGGCGGCCATGTTGGAAATCATCATGGGAATAAAGAAAGGACTTAATCCGTTTACGCCTTTTTGCAGCATTTTGGCATGTTGTTCCTCAAAGGTTTGAATTCCTCCAATACCGGAGCCTATCCATACCCCCACCCGCGGAGCTTCACCAGCAGTAAGCTGTAATCCGGCGTCTTCAACCGCAATTCTGGCTGCGGAGCAAGCGTACTGGACAAAAAGATCCATGCGCCGAGCATCCTTGCGAGGGATATAATCCTGCACATTGAAATCCTTCACCTGGGCTGCAATTCGGGTAGGAAAATCGCTAGCATCAAAACGGTCAATCTGGCCTATGCCACCACGCCCTTCTACCAGGTTAGCCCAAAAGTCTTTTTTATTATTGCCAATAGGGGAAATCATCCCCAAACCAGTAATTACCACTCGGCGAGCGTTCATGTAATCACCTCTTTACTTATAGCGTTTACTGCAACTTTGCTTCAACGTAATCCACCACATTTTTGACGGTTTTCAGTTTGGCGGCTTCTTCTTCGGGAATCTGTATTTCAAATTTCTCTTCCAGCAGCATCAGCATTTCTACGATATCCAGGGAATCAGCCTCCAGATCCTCGGCAAATTTTGCTTCGAGCTGGATTTCGTCCTCGGGAATATCCTTGATCTCCACAATAATCTTTTTCAGTTCCTCAAATACGTTCACTTTCTACTTCCTCCTTAATATTTTTATTTAGGACAATCCTCCATCCACCTTTATAACCTGGGCGGTAATATAAGCAGCCGCATCCGAAGCTAAAAAGGCCACTACCCCAGCGATATCTTCCGGGGTTCCCAACCTCCCCACGGCAATAGCCGAGAGCATCTTTTCCTTCTGCTCCGGGCTGAAGCTGGCCGTCATATCACTTTGGATATAGCCGGGGGCAATCACATTGGCCGTGATACCCCGTGCGCCATATTCCCGGGCTATGGAAAAGGTCAATCCCAACAGCCCCGCCTTGGAGGCGGAATAATGGGCTTGTCCCGCATTTCCACTTAAGCCTACCACCGAAGAAATATTTATTATTCTACCATAACGCTTTCTAACCATTTGCTTGAGAGCGGCCCGGCAACAATAAAAAGCCGAGCTTAAATTGGTATTTATTAACTTATCCCATTCCTCGTCATTTATACGCAATATCAATTGATCCTTATTGATTCCGGCATTATTTACCAGGACATCAATCTGACCATATTCCTTGATGGTCGCATCTACTAGCTCCCGGGCCATAACCGGGTCAGAAACATCAGCACCTACCACGATGCCGGTACTTCCGGCTGCTTCTATTTCCTGCAACACTTGCCGGGCTTGCTCCTGGTTTTCCTCAATTATTTCTGAGCTTTCCTGCGGATTATTGTAGTAGTTTACTACCACCCGGTATCCTTCCCGGGCCAGATGCAGGGCGATGGCCCGGCCTATACCCCGTGAACTCCCGGTTACCAATGCTACCTTTGCGCTCATATCGATTCCACCTTTTTTAAAAGCTTTTCCAGTGATGACAAATCTTCCACCTGCCCCAGCACCCTATGGCGGTCAATCTTCTTAATCAAACCAGAAAGGGTGGAGCCGGGACCTATTTCCACAAAATAATCGGCCTTATTCATCATATACCTGACACTTTGTTCCCAAAGCACCGGCTTAAAAAGCTGTTGGGCCAGCAATTCCTCGAAGTCAGGGGCTCCGTTTTCCCGGGCATTGACATTGCTCACCACCGGGATAAGAGGCTCTTGCCAGTTTACCTGCGCCAGCTCCGCTTTCAGTTTCATGGCCGCCTCATACATTAGCGGGCTGTGCGAGGGAACGCTTACCGCCAGTGGGATTACTCGCCCGCTAGCTTCCTTAATGCTGGCAGTGACTGCCTGAACCGCTTCCTTTTTACCCGAAATAACCAGTTGCCCTGGACAATTGTAGTTAGCAATCCCCACCTGACCTGTTGCCATACGGCAAAGGTCCTCCAACCTGCCAGCTTCCATTCCCAAAACTGCCGCCATTGCTCCCTCCCCCGGAGGAACAGCTTCCTGCATTAGTATTGCCCGCTTCTGTACCAAGGGAAGAGCTTCCTCCAGGCCCAAGACTCCAGCCGCCACCAGAGCAGTGTATTCTCCCAGGCTGAGACCAGCCAAAATGTCAGCGCAAATTCCCAGTTTTTTAGCTACAACCAGGGCTGCCAGGCTGCTGGTAAGCAAGGCAGGTTGAGCAAACTCGGTCTGGTTCAATTGCTCCGCCGGGCCGGCAAAACAAAGGCTGCTTATGCTGTAAGAACTGATTCTATCCGCTGCGGCAAAAACCTGGGCCGCTTCCTCGTATTTTTCAGCCAATTCCCTTCCCATTCCAGGATATTGTGCACCCTGGCCGGGAAAAACAAAAGCTATTCTTGGCATTCTATACCCCCCAGAATATTATTTACTTTGCAGGCATCACTTATAATATCGGCCACAATTTCTGCGGCGGGCTGCACCTGATTAACCAGGCCGCAAATCTGCCCGGCCAAAACACTTCCCTCATCTATGCGACCTTCCACCGCCGCTGCCGGGTAACGGCCTTGGCCGAGTCTTTCCAGTTCTTCCTGACCCGCACCCATCTTTTCACTCTTGAGATATTCCCGGGTAAACTGGTTGCGAATAGCCCGAACCGGATGCCCGGTTGACTGACCACATATTACCGTATCACGGTCTTTAGCCTTGATTACTCTTTTCTGGTAAGCCGGGTGTACATTGCATTCCTCAGCACAGATGAAACGGGTTCCCATTTGCACCCCCTGGGCTCCCAGAGCCAGGGCGGCCATGAAACCCCGGCCATCGGCAATACCCCCGGCGGCTATTACCGGAACATCAACCGCATCCACCACCATAGGCACCAGGCACATGGTAGTCATCTCCCCCACGTGACCTCCTGACTCCGTTCCCTCAGCGATTACGGCATCCGCCCCCAAGCGGCTGAGACGCCGGGCCAGGGCCACCGAGGCCACTACCGGTATGACCTTTATTCCGGCAGCTTTTAGCCTTTCCATATAAGGGCCAGGATTGCCGCCTCCAGTGGTAACTACCGGGACTTTTTCCTGGATAATCAGCTCTATAACCTTTTCAATACCAGGAGCCGCCAGCATCAAGTTGACCCCAAATGGCTTGCCGGTCAGCCTCCTTACCTGCTCTATCTCTTTTTTTATCCAGGCGGGTTCAGCTCCGGACGCTCCTATTACTCCCAACCCTCCGGCCTGAGATACAGCAGCGGCCAAATTTCCTCCAGCTATCCAGGCCATGGCACCTTGAATAAGAGGATATTCAATATTTAATAAATCACAGAGAACTGTCTTAAAAAACATCCTGATCCCTCCCCCATCGTAAGAGAATTCCACCATAGCTCAAGCCGGCACCAAAGGCCACCATCAAAACGAGGTCTCCATTTTTAAGTTTCCCCGCCTCTTCTGCCATGGACAGGCCTACTGGAATACAGGCGGCACTCATATTGCCAAAGTGATCCAGATTGATCAAGGTTTTTTCCGCCGGAATTCTCATCCTTTTCATGGCGGTTTTTATTATGCGCAGATTAGCCTGGTGCGGAATAAAAAAATCTACATCCTGGTAGCTCAAACCTGCTTGGGAGAGTAGCTTTTCGCTCGCCGCCACCACTATTTTGGTAGCAAATCTAAATATCTCATTACCGTCCATTCTTATAAAATGCAACCGTTGTTCCACAGTCTCTTTACTGGGGGGTAAAGCCGAACCGCCGGCAGGCATGTAAAGGTGTCTTCCTCCTGAACCATCTGCCCCCAGATAACTGTTCAAAATCCCGGGCCCCAAATCTCCTTTTCCTACTACAGCCGCACCAGCTCCATCACCAAATAAAACGCAGGTATTGCGGTCAGTATAATCAGTGAACCGGGAACAGAGATCAGCGCCTATTACCAGTATTTTCTTGTACTCCGGGGAAAGGAGAAATTTTTCTGCTATGCTCAGAGCATAGACAAAGCCGGTACAACCAGCTTCCACATCAAAGGCGGCCGCATTACGGGCGCCCAGACGATCCTGCACTATGCAGGCGGTGGAAGGAAACAGCATGTCCGGGCTGGATGTACCCACAATTATTAAATCTAAATCTTTTGCTTCAGTAGCAGAGCGTTCCAAAGCCATTTTGGCTGCTTGCCAGCATAAGTCCGAAGTAGCCGTGTCCTTGTCGGCAATCCGGCGCTCCCGTATACCAGTTCTCTCTACAATCCATTCGTTACTGGTATCCACCATTTGCTCAAGTTCCTGGTTGTTGAGTATTCTTTCGGGAAGAGAATGTCCCATCCCTAGTATCTGAACCTTCAATTAATGCACCACCTATCTCAATATTTGAATATATATCAATGTATTTCTCTATAAATCTCAGTATTGCATAATTTATTTAGGAACTGTTCCTGGTGAACTCCTGAGGGAGAACCCCGAAACCTATCGAATGACGATAAACCCAGCGGATTTTACAGACGGGGTCCTGCATGTGGTACACTTGATATTCCGATGGACCCATCTTGCACTTGTTCCCAGTTCACTCCATCGTGTATAAATCATTTCAGCTTGACCTTGAAAAAGTTAAATTTCACCGGATAATTGTATTCATCTCCACCGTATTCGCTCGTCATATTTTTGTAATCCTTTGAAAACGAAAGGTGATTCCGCTGTAAAAAGTAATAATTATGCAACCCTATGCAACAAAAAGGGGTTTTTGCAGTAGAGTCAAAGGTATATTGCTAATAATTCAAATTCAATTAGAACCCCTCATGTCCGCAACCTTAATAGTGACACCCGCAGGGTGGAACACAAGGAGTACCCGCAGGGTAAGGGCCAAACCACCGATTAAAAGTGATTTAGTAGGGGCTTGAATGGCAAGATGCAGCAGGAAATAAACTATACCCCTCACTCCTTACCCCTCACTCCTTACCCCTCACTCCTCACTTTTCTTACTAATACTTGTGCACAATTTTGTATAAACCCATCGCCTAAGATATTAAACCAACCTAGGGAAAAAAAGTCAAGAGTTTTCGCAATTGTTTGACAATTAAAGCATTTCCTGCTATATGCTTGGCTTCATGAAATAACCCCTTTTGTTGCACAACGGTTGCATAAATATATAAAACGCTGGCGAAGGTGAAAGCGGGCGCTCGAAGCCCACCATTACAATGCCTTACAGGTACTATTAAGGTTGTTGCGCCTGATTCGGAACGACACGGGGGTCGTTCCCTACATAGCCTGCGATCGTTTTCTTACTAACCATGCTTCAATTGTGAATATGAATCAATTATAATTAATTAGACATGATAATAAAAGGAATTTATTATAAATCTGTTAATTTTTTCAATTTACGATAGGAGGGATTTGATTTTGCAACTGCCAACACTGAGAATCGCTGAATATATTCCCCGTTTTCCCATTGTTCAAGGAGGCATGTCAGTCCGTGTTTCTACCGCTTCCCTAGCTTCGGCAGTAGCCAGAGCTGGTGGTATAGGAGTTATCGGCGCAACCGGTATTTCACTCGCGGAATTAAAGGATGAAATACGCCAAGCCCGCAGCCGAGCAGAGGGAGGAATACTGGGGGTAAACATAATGTTTGCCGCCCGCCAGTTTGCGGAACTGGTAAAAACGGCCATAGATGAAAAGATAGACATTATTTTTACCGGGGCTGGTTTTTCCCGGGATATCTTCCGCTGGGTTCAGGATTCCAGCACCGCAGTGGTTCCTATCGTTTCATCGGCCAAAGCCGCCCGCCTGGCAGAAAAATTAGGGGCTCCGGCGGTAGTGGCTGAAGGTTCTGAAGCCGGCGGGCACCTGGGAACTGACCGCTCCATCAAGGACATATTGCCGGAAATCATAGAAAGCGTTAATATTCCGGTGATAGCCGCTGGAGGCATAGTTGACGGGAAGGGTATGGTGGAAATGGTTAAGCTCGGGGCCAGCGGGATTCAGATGGCAACTCGCTTTGTACTGAGTGAAGAATGTTCGGTGGCGGATGAATACAAGCAGCTCTACCTTGAAGCCCGGGAAGAAGATGTGATTATTATAAAAAGCCCGGTAGGAATGCCTGGCCGGGCTCTTAGAAACCAATTTTCCCGGCTTATCGGCGAAGGCGATGCTCCCGAGCCCGAAGATTGTGATGCGTGTCTGAAGAATTGTTCGGCCGATTATTGTATTCTTCAAGCTTTGAACAATGCCCGTGAGGGCCAGGTAGACGATGGCGTAATTTTCGCCGGGCAAAATGTCTTTAAAATTAAAGACATCCTGCCAGTGTCTCGTATTTTCGAGCAAATCCTGACCGAGTTTGCTGCTGCGAAATAGGGAACAAACAGCCGACCCCTTTAATAAAGAGTCGGCTGTTTTTCAAAGATGTCAAGGGGACGGGGTTGTTGACACATTAAATTGCAACTCTTCAGGAATGTGCTACGGCACGAGAGATGTTTCCTAGGAACCTGCCCCAAAAGTCTTATTACCAGGTAATAGTACACTTAATTTCGTATATATTAGCCCTTATTGGCAACAGAATGTTATGTTTTGCGCCATGCTAAAGGGGTTTGGGGGCAGGCTCCAAGATGTTTAGGCGTTTAAAACAACACCCCGATTAATACCAGTCAATCTCTCGATTTGCCTGATTGATAAATGATATTCCTTTTTGAGTTGCCGCAAATACTCGTTTCTTGTTGTTTTATCCAAATTTTTAATATCCGAGACATTTATTACTTTACATACATTCTTTATTAAATCCGTGGCTTCTGCATCCGATAATTGGCGTTTATCCTCTATGTCCAAACAGTCATCATCACTTACAGCATTACAGAATTGAATAAAGCTTTTAACAGCCTCTTTCGGGTCTGCATCAAACATTTGCAGAGCAAAATCGGTAAAAACAAACTTCGAACTATTGCTATATTCGCCGATACTACTCCACTGGTAATCTTCAATACTTTTTACTAACCCGGCTTTTAGAGGATTTTGATGAATATATCTCAAAACAGTTAAAAAGTATTTATCATTTTCGATTGGCTCACTTTTAAATCGGTCTTGAAACAAATTTCCTATCCTCTGGTATTTCAGGTTATACCAATAAACAAAACTTCCACATATCCGACGCATTACTTGTTCAAGCGGTTCTTTTCCCACTTTCAATAGTAGATGAACATGATTTCCCATCAAGCAGTAGGCATAGATCCGATATCCGCTTGTTTCTTTGTACTTCTTCATGGTTTGAATGAATCTAGTATAATCAGCCTGGTCTTTAAATATCCTTTTCCGATTTATACTACGCATCATTATGTGATATATCCCGGTAGAACTCTTCTTCCTTGCTTGTCTTGCCAAATAAAGTACACCCCCAGGTCGAAAATATCCTGGATTAAAAAACTTTTCAATAATATCGTCCTCATGACATCCCGAATATTATTCTTTATTAGTAAATGCTGCAGCAGCTTTCCAGCATGCTTGCAACCACATTTGTTCTTTAACACTCAGATTTAAGTAATCTACTTTACCGTTATTGACCTGATAAACGTTTTCCCACCCCACATCGCCTCCGCGCAACTCCGCAGAGCCATTCTGTCGGTCATATATGAAGGCCCATTGTTCGCCGTGCTCATTCTCGAAATAACCATAATAATGATTCGGTTGATTATTAATAATTTTGGGAGGGTTACCACAGTTACTCCCATGAACGTGGGTACATTCGGCGGCTGCTTTTTAATCTAGAAAAAGGGGTGCGCTAATTAAGATAGCTGCAATTTTGTCTTCCTCACCTTTATAAGCCCATAAATATTCTAGGGTTTCAAGTTCCCCTTGAAGCCAGTTATATGTTGGCCCAACAGTACCCGGATAACGTTCAAGATAACGTTGAAAATTAATATGAAATTCAATAATAGAATCCACTGGGCACCATGAAAGAATTTTCTTCTGACCAATGGGATATTTAGGATCATAGACCCGTATTTCTTTAAAAAGAGGGGTTAAATTTACATTAAAATCGTGAAAACGTCTACTCCAGGTATGATAAACCAAGTCCCAGTCCCATCCAGATATAAATCTCTTGGCTTCTAATTTTATTCTTCTATCCCATGAATCCATGTTTTCACTCACCTATCTAAGGCACTTAGTTTGCAATTCTATTCGTAATATATCAGAATTTGTATTTATACTATATTTTAGCATTACTTACGGAATATTCAACTATTTCATGACCTTATATAAGGCTTGAATTGGGTTGTGTAGCATTCGAATATTACTAAAAAAATAAGTATTGAATAATCCAGAGGGGAAATCCAAAGGGGACAGGTCCCTTGTCTCAATATGGCCTCCTTATTCTCAACCATTAATTAAAGAAACCTTTTCATCCCCCGAGCGTTAATAACTACCCTCCCGCACAGTTCTCTAATTATGGATGGTATTTCATCTTGCTTTATTCAATCAAATGTTGGGAAAGTGCCCTGGATCGCACCAACCTGGGGAACATGGGGAACCCCCTAAAAAATCGGAACTAATAATAGAACATAGGCCAAAATGTTTTTTTGTCGTTATTTGATATAGTTGGAATCTTTTCGAAAAGACAATCTGATAAATAAAGCTTTTCATGATTGGCTTCGTTTTTTATTTGAGGAAGAGATACTGCGGTGTAGCTCAAAAGGGGGAATATATGCAGTCGAATAACGAACTGCAAGACTTCCAAAAGGGAGATTTGTATAATTAAATCTTGTCAATAACCCCGTCCCCGTGACATGTAATTAAATCTTGTCAATAACCCCGTCCCCGTGACATGTGTATTTTTGAGCAAATCCTGGCCGAATTTGCTGCTGCGAAATAGGGAACAAACAGCCGACCCCTTTAATAAAGGTCGGCTGTTTTTTAAACCGTTTGTTTTTATATTGTTTCTTCCCGGTAAGGAGGAAAGGGCTACATCATGCCGCCCATTCCACCCATGCCGCCCATACCACCGGCACCCATACCTTTCATCTCGTCTTCGTTCGGGAGCTCGCTTACAACTGCTTCGGTAGTAAGAACCATGGCAGAAATACTGGCCGCGTTCTGTACGGCTGAGCGAGTTACCTTGGCCGGGTCAATTATGCCGGCAGCGATCATGCTCTCATATACTCCCGTCAGAGCATTATAGCCGATTCCTATTTCTGCTTCCTTAACCTTCTCCACTACCACTGAGCCCTCAATACCTGCATTATTGGCAATCTGGCGCAGGGGCTCTTCCATGGCTTTTTTAACCAGATTTATTCCCGTTAATTCATCACCCTGAGCCTCAATCTTATCAATGGCCTTGATGGCATTTATCAGGGTAACTCCTCCACCGGAGACAATTCCTTCCTCAACCGCGGCCTTGGTGGCGGCCAGAGCGTCTTCAATACGATGTTTCCTTTCCTTGAGTTCGGTTTCAGTAGCAGCTCCCACCTGGATAACCGCTACCCCACCGGATAGCTTGGCCAGTCTTTCCTGCAATTTCTCCCGGTCGTATTCCGATTCGGTTTCTTCCAGTTGTCTCTTAATATTGGCACTGCGGTCGCGAATGGCTTGTTCGGAACCAGCACCATCCACAATAATGGTCTCATCCTTCTTAATTACTATTTGACGAGCTTTGCCCAGCATATCCAGGGATACATTTTCCATTTTTACGCCCAGCTCTTCGGATGCTACCTGCCCGTTGGTGAGGATAGCTATGTCTTCCAACATGGCCTTCCTTCTTTCCCCGAAAGCCGGAGCTTTTACCGCCACGCAGTTAAAGGTTCCACGTAGTTTGTTCACTACCAGGGTGGCCAGGGCTTCCCCTTCTACTTCCTCTGCAATCAAGAGCATGGGTTTCCCGGTTTGAACCACCTTTTCCAATACGGGAAGAACTTCACCAATAGAGGAAATCTTCTTGTCGCTGATTAGAATATACGGGTCTTCCAGAACAGCTTCCATCTTTTCCGTATTAGTAATCATATAAGGAGATATATAACCGCGGTCAAAG
>Ga0209509_1002736_pt1 | contig 11449 bp, 10 predicted proteins | sample BioC13SIPDNA_FD_185743 | JGI IMG/M metagenome (GOLD analysis project Ga0209509, IMG submission 185743) | Anaerobic biogas reactor microbial communites from Washington, USA - Biogas_R1_A C13 SIP DNA (SPAdes) (version 2) | ecosystem: Engineered > Bioreactor > Anaerobic > Unclassified | place...
GTCTGGCAGCATCTCGGCGAAATCGTCGTGTCTCCGGGTGCGCACCACGTCGACGTGCGCGTCACGCATTGCATGTTGGACGCGGTGCTGTTCGCGTCCGGCCCGAAGTGGTCGCCGGATTCGCAGCCGCTGCCGGAGCCGGTCGCTCAGCCGCTGCTCGGCGCCCATCGCGCCTATCGCGACGATTCGGCGCTGCAGCCGCTGGCGCGTCAGTGCGGATTCGTCATCGGTCTGCCGCAGCCCGACGAGGAAATTCTGTACGATTGGCTTCCGACCGCGGAGCAGATCACCGATCGGTTAGGTCTGTGGGGTTCGGCCAATCAGTTCGTCACGGGCACGCTGGCGGTGCGTGCGCTGGACGCCGTGGACGAGCTGCGCGTGTCGCTGTCGGGACTGGCCGGACCGGCAGGCGTTTCCGTGGCGGCAGAAAATATCGACCTGCGCGTGGTCCACGTCCGCTCGCGGCACACGGACCTGTTCGCCCGCGGCGCGAAGCGAATGGTGGCTGAATTGCTGCTGCGGGACGACCGCACGGAGCTGCCGCCGCGCGGGCGTCAAGGCGGCTTCGGCGGCGCATGCACCGCGCAGATCCCCGCGCATCAGAGCCGGCAGTTCTGGCTGACCGCCCACTTTCCGCCAGGTTCGCCCGCGGGCACCTATCGCGGGCAGCTGCGTTTCGAAGTGCCAGGCTCGCCGGAGCGGCAAGCGTCCATAGCGATCGAGGTCGAGTTGCTGCCGATCGACTTGCGGCCGGCCGAAGGGTATCACAGCATCTACTATCCGTCGCAGCCGAACGCTCCCGGCCGAGCCAACTACGTATCGCCGGAGCGGTATTTGGCGGAATTGCAGGACCAAGTGCGGCACGGGCTGAACGCGGTCACCCTGTACGGCGGTTTCGCGACCCTGCCGCTGGCGCAGCAGGCCGGCATGTTCCAGCCGCCTTGCCTGATGCACTGGCCCGGTGGCGACGCCCCGCAGCAGATCGCCGAAGCCCGCCGCCTGGGCTTTCCGGATCTGTATTACTACGGCGTGGACGAGCCCAATACGCCGGAGCAGATCGAACGCTGTCGCAAGGAAGCCCAACGGCGATCGGCTGCCGGACTGCACATGATGACGGCGATCAACGGCCGCGCTGCGCAGCAGGCCACCAAGGACTGGATCGACCGGCCGGTGTACAACATCTACGTCTTTGGCGGTCCGGACAATGAAGCCGCTCGATCCGCGCTGGAAAAAGGCTTTCGACCCATCTCGTACTGGACCACCGCCACCACGTGGCCGTTGTGGTTCCGCTCGCTGGCCGGGCTGTACAACCGCCGTTGCGGCTATCTGGGCAGCGCCCCCTGGGCCTACCAGGATTTTCCGGACCAGCGTCTGTACGACCCCGACCGGGGCATCCACCGCGTCAGTTATCCGGACGAATTCGGCCAGCCCATTCCCACGTTGTGTTGGGAAGCCCATCGCGCCGGCATCGACGACGTGCGGTATCTGGAAGCGTTGGACCGAGCCATCGCGAGCGGGAAAGAACGCCTCGGCCAGCCGTCTGTGCCCGCCGGCCTGTCGCCGGCCTTGGAACAGGCTGCGGCTGTCCGGCAGCGCTGTTTCGAGTCGATCAGCGGGCGTTGGTTCGAGTACCTTTGCCGTCTGCCGGCCGGCCAGTTGGACCGGACCCGCCGCGACCTGGCCGAGGCGACGCTGGCGGTCCAATCCCCGGTGGGACGGATGCCATGAGCAGCGCTGCCGGCACTTGGCCCTTGTCCGCCGAGTTGGCCGGTCGGGCCAGCGGCCCCGGTTTTGCCGCCGAAGCAGGCCCCTTGCGTTTCTTGAAGACGCGCAGCACAATAATAGCCTGCCCTGCCTTCGACGCCCGACCGCGTCTGGAACGACCTACCTCAGCGGAGATGACGGTGTCTCTAGATCCCAGTTCCAAGTCGAGCCCGCCGGTCCAAATCCCGTACTTGGACCGCTGGCAGTTCTCCCTCCTTCACGCGACAGGTGAGTGTCCCATGCCTGAAAAAGCCCCTTGGATTACGTATCGTCCACAGTTGAAGGTCCTGGATTGCACCGTCCGCGACGGTGGACTGGCCAACAAACACCACTTCTCCGACGAATTCGTCCGGGCGGTGTACGAGACCTGCGTGGTTGCCGGCATCGACTACATGGAAGTCGGTTACAAAAACTCGCCCCGGCTGTTTCCCAAAGGCGAATTCGGACCCTGGAAGCACTGTGACGAAACGGACCTGGCACGCGTGTTCGGCAAGCACGACGCCCAGACGACAGGCTTGAAACTGGCGGCGATGGCGGACGCCACCAAGAGCGATTGGAAAGAGCAGTTGGTCCCGCGGGACCAAAGCGTCCTGGACTTGATCCGCGTGGCGTTCTACGCGCATCAGGTGTCCGAGGCCGTGCAGATGATCGAGTATGCCCACGAACTGGGTTACGAGACCAGCGCCAACCTGATGGCCGTGTCGAACATCAGCGAGTTGGAAATCGACACGGTGGTGGAAGCCATTGCGCCGACCCCGGCCCAGGTGATGGTGATCGTGGACAGTTTCGGTCATCTGTATCGCGAGCAGATCGACATGCTGTACAACAAGTACTCGCAGGCCCTGAGCGGCCCCGGCAGGGAAATCGGCATTCACGCGCACAACAACCTGCAACTGGCGTTTGCCAACACGATCGAGGCCATTATCCTGGGCGCCAACCGGGTCGATGCCACGATGGGCGGCCTGGGACGCGGCGCGGGCAACTGCCCCATGGAACTGCTGCTGGGTTTCCTGCGGAACCCGAAATTCAAGCTGCGGCCGATCGTCCAGTTGCTGCAGGACTATATCGAGCCGCTGCGGGAGAAGATCCTGTGGGGCCCGCTGGTGCCCTACAACATCACCGGGAACATGAATCGGCATCCCAAGCAGGCGATCCAGTTCCTGGAGGACGAGGGCAACCGCAATTTCCTGAAGTTCTTCGACGAGATGATCACCGAGGGCTAACCGCGACAAGTCCATGACAGCCACCGTCCGGCGGCATACCCTCGGAGTGATTGCGTTGGCGATGCTCGCCGCGGCGGCCGTGTTGCTCTTGTTTTGCGATGGCAACCTGGCGGATATGTATGGCAGCATCTGCCTGCGTGTCGGCATGGCACTGGGCGCAGTCTGGCTGGCGTTCCCGCAACTCCTGCTGCTGTCGGCCTATTGCTCGCCGAAACTGCTGTTCACGTTCTTGCTGGGCGGCATCGTCCTGATCGCCCGCCCCAAGGCGTTCCCGATTGTCGCGCTGCTGATCGTCGCCGCCGCTATCCTGGAGGCCGCCGGCTGGCTGCTGAAACCGCTGCGTCCGGCGGACAAGCGACCGCGAGGAAAGGAACGCGGCTGACGTAGGCCTCCGGCCAGCGCGCGTCTCCGACTGACCGCAAACGACGCACGACGCAAGCCCCGGCTACGAAGATCGGGAGTCGCAGGCACGGCCTACGAGCAGGCACGGCCTACGAGTAGGCCGTGCCACACGAAAATGCGCGACTGGGCTGGCAGGCTACTTTCCGCTGGGGACAGCGATCATGTCCATCGTTAGCGTCCGGCCGGGTTTCCCGACGCCGTGGACCATCAGCAGCGACGCGGCGGGGGGTCGCGCGGGGTCCAGCAACGCCGGGCGGGCGACATCAAAGCCCCGGCTCGCGAACGGGTCGCAAACGAAGTACGTGGCCTTGGCCAGATGCCGCAGATCGCTGCCCGTTTGTTCAAGGATCGTCTTGAGTTGCGCAAACACGTCGCCGGCCTGCGCCTCGCCGCCGGGCCGCGAGGCAGCGTTTTTCACCTCGCGCGCGTACAGGCCGGAAGTGTAGATCCGCTGCTGGCTGCGGACCAGCGCCACCCGGCTGAAAACCGCCGAACGCGGCACGTCGGGCGGGTTGTACAACTCCAGACCCTGGGCCGGTTTGTCCGTCGCGGGCAACTGGGCAATCAATTCGATCTCCGCCTGGGGCACGGCGTTCCATTCCACGAAGATCACCGGCGGCGTCAGCTGACCGGGGAAGAACTCCTTCAGTTTGCCCGCGACCTGATCGGCGGACGAGGCCGGCCGTAGAAAGACCTTCAACTGTACGACCTGCGCCGCCGGAATCTTCAACAGGCCGAGGGTTTTCCAGAGACCGGTCATGGACTTGGTGACGGCCGGCACGGCCACGTCGCTCTCTTCGGGCAGGCCGGACAAATAGGCTACGCCGCCAGTCGGCAGCACCGCGGCGTCGGCAAAGTCCTTGTCGCCCGCCACGGCTTCGCAGCGTTTCAGAACCACGCTCGGACTCTTCTCCGAACTGACCGCAACCGCATCGACGGCCACCAGCGCCTTGCGGTGCGGCAGGGGCGTCAGCACGGCGGTCATCACCGGCCGCACCGCCGCGTCCACGCGCTTGCTCAACATCTCCCGCACGCGGTCTACGGTCTGGTGCGTGATCGCGTACACGTTCACCCGCACCAGTTTGTCCAGGCCCGATCCGGAGTCGCTCAGCACGGCGCTGAGGTTGTCCAGGACTTGTTCGATCTGCTTGTCGATCGAACCCTCCCCGACGGGCTTGCCGGCGCGGTCCAGCGGCAGCAACTGCCGGGTGTGCACCAGCGACTGGCCTGTCACGACCACGGCCTGTGAGATCCCCGCGGGGGCGTCCAGAGGCAGGTACTGAACCGACGCGCCGGCCGTCTCCTGGCCGGGTTTTGTTTTCGCGGGCTGGTCGTCGGCCGCCGGGCAATAGGCCAATCCGACCGCGCACACCGCCCAGAGGGCCGCAGAAACCGATCGCCATGTCATGGATATGCTCCTTCCAAGTTCAGAACTCCAAGTCCCCGGCGCAACGAACTCCGAGCCGGGACCTGCGAGTGCAAGCCTTGTTGCGTTACACCTGTTCGGGCAGTTCGTAGCCTTTGCGTTTCGGGACGTCGATGAACGAGTTGGCTTCCTCGTCGCCGGGGAAGATCTCTTTTTCCGGGTCCCACTTCAGCGGGCGTCCGAGCCAGCGGGCGATGTTGCCCAGATGGCACAAGGTGGCGACGCGATGCCCGCTCTCAACGTTCATAATCGGGTCCTGGCGGGAAACCACGCAGTCGTAGAAATTCTGCATGTGGTTGTCGCTCTTGATGACCCGGACCGCGTCCTTGGGAAGCGGGTCCTGGTCGAGGTCCGGCGGATCGCACTCGTAGCCTCCGCGGAAAATCGTGATCCGGCCCTTCTCGCCGATGAAGATGGCTCCGCCACCCACCTTGTTCTCGATGGAACTGAGCGTCAGGACCACGCCGTTGGCATACTTGTAGTTGATAATGGACTTGCTGCAGGCGGCGTCCCCCCGGTCGCGTTTGGCCGGCGTGTCGTAGATTACCTTTTCCAACTTCTCAGCCGGGTCGACCCAGATCTCGACGGGACCGCTGGCGTCCATTTGCAGGGCCCAATGGACCATGCTCAGCCCGTGACAGCCCCAGTTGGGCAGTTCGCCGCCCGAATAGGGCCGGAACGACATCCAACCGGGACCGACGGCGAATTTCTCCGCCGGCGAGACCGGGAAGTCCGGCTCGGGCTCGTACGGGATGCGCGACAGGTAGAGGTCCGTGTGATAGGGCACGACCTCGTTCGGCCCGCACCAGCGATCCCAATCCAAGTACTCCGGGACCGGTTGCGGCGGGAAATCGCACTCGTAGGGGCTGGGATAGTTGTAGCCGATGACTTGTTGGATCTTGCCAATCCGGCCGTTGAGAATCATCTCCACGGCCTTCCGCGTCTTCGGATGCGACCGCTGCTGCTCGCCGGTCTGGAACACCCGCTTGTACTTGCGCACCGCCTCGACCATCACGCGTCCTTCGCGGATGGTGTGCGACAGCGGTTGTTCGCCGTAGATGTCCTTGCCCGCCTGACAGGCATGGATGCAGGGCAGGTAATGCCAATGCTCCGGCGTGGCGTACACGACAACGTCAACTTCTTTGCGGTCCAACAGTTCCCGGTAGTCCTGGAAGGCCTTGGCCTTGTAATGGTGGGCCCACATGTCCGCCCGGCGTTTGTTGAAATCGGCCGTCGCGACGATCCGAGCGTACTCGGGCCGCATTCCCTGACCGCCCTTGCCGATCGCAAGCTGTCCGTTGCGGCGTCCGCAACCGATAATCCCCACGCCGATCTGGTCGTTGGCCGGCGTGCCGGTCACGGACTTGGGCGCGACGATGGTCGGTGTTGGCGCCGGTCGCTGGCACGACACGAAATGCGGCAGGACGACTCCCGCCGCAGCCGCGTTCAACCCGTGCTTCAACGCCTGACGCCGCGAAATCTTCTTGTCAACTGGCATGGAATATCCCTCCGCTAACAAATTCGTTGGCTTGCTGAGTGCTTCGCGTCCTTCCCGGCTGACCACAGACTAAAGCCGGCTCGCGATGTCTGCAAGTACTCGTCCCCAAGTTCTCCTTACTGCTTGGAGGCCGTCGTGTTGCGCACGAGTTTCTGGGCGCGTTTGCCCAGGATGTCCCCGGCGTACAGGTTCCCTTGCGAATCGACCCCGACGGCGTGCAGCCAGTTGCACTCGCCGGGCTTCTCCTGACCATCCTGCCCAACCGGAACAGTCCATAGTTGCCGAGCCTTGCCGTCCGTGGAAAACCGCAGAAAGATCGCGTCCTTGGGAGGCGGATAGCTGCCGTCCCGGTACCACGCCTGGGGCGAGGAACCGCAAGCCCAGATTTCGTCTGCAGCCGTGATGCACAGGCCCCACGGCATGATCAGATGGCTCCACTCGCCGAGGACCTTCCCTTGCTGGTCAAACACATGGATGCGGCCGGCGTTGCGGTCGGCCACGTACAGGACGCCGCGCGAGTCCACGACGATCTGGTGGGGCAGACAGAACTGGCCCGGTCCGCTGCCGTACTGGCCCCAGGCCTTGATAAACTTGCCCTGGGCGTCGAACTGGACCACACGGCGATTGCCGTAGCCGTCGCTGACGAAGACGTCCCCGGCGGGTGTGATGGCCGTATCCGTGGGCCCGTTGAAATGAGTCTCGTCCTCCCCCGACTTGCCCGGCGTGCCCAGCGTCAGCAGCAACTGGCCCTCGGGCGTGAACTTCTTGACCACGTGGGCCGCGTGATCCGTGATCCAGACGTTCCCCCGACTGTCGAACCGCAGACTGTGCGGGCTCTTGAACTGGTCCTGTCCCCAACTCTTCACCAACTCGCCCTGGACAGTGTACACCTGCACCGGGACCGGGCACCGCTCCAGGCACCAGACCCGATCCTCGCGGTCGACGGCGATGCCCGGCACGGCGGCCCGAGGTCCGAATTCGGCGGGGCGCTGAGGCCAAGCCGGATCGACCGTGTACTCGACGACCGTCGGTTCCGGCGGATAACTGGGCTGCCCGGCCCGTGCGACGGACACGCTCCCGGCCGTGACGACCGCAATCCCGATGACGTTCAGATAAATCTGCAAGCTTCGTAGATTCACGGGTGTACTCCTGTCGTGGTTTTCGTGTTTCGTGTTTCGTGCTTTTCGTTGTCTTCGTTGTCGTTGTTTTCGTTGTTTTCGTTGTTGACGATCCGAATCACAGTTTCCAGGACGCCCGCATCTCGCGGCGGATCCTACGATGACCGCAGCCGATCGGACCGAGGTTGATCCAGTTGCCGGGCGCCGCAGCGCCAAACACCGACCGTGGCACCCTCTGCGGCACCGCCAGCGTCGAGGCCAGTGCCGCTGCGGTTTTCAAGAACCGGCGCCGACTGCCGCGGCGCAGGGCGCGAGACGAATTCTCGGTGAGCATCCTCAAGGGGCTCCCTCAGCGTGGGGTTACGCAAGACAACTTGGAAGCACTCCAGTTTATACGAAGTCGAGACGCTTCAGAATAGGACGCATGACTTGCTCCCCGCCGACTGGCCGGCTCGGCGGCAGATTACGATTGACTTGCCGTGACGGCAGTGCCCCTCGAATGAAGGATGCCGTCTGCGATACTGAGGAATCAAGATTCCGTCGCGAGGATGCGGTGCGCAGCGGCGGTGACGGAAGGGAAAGGCGGTTGAGATGCGGTTGAAGACGGTCGTCGTCGAAAGCCTGAGGCGGGAGGAATTGCGGCAGGTGGTCGAGTTGCCGGGCGTCGAGGGCGCGGATCGGCGGACGCGATGCGGGCGGGGCATTCCGCCCTCGTCCAGCGCCGACGGGGGCTGGGTGCAACACATGCTCGCCGGGCTGAAAGAAGGCGGGCGCATGGCCGTGGTGCTGGACACGGGCGAGGCGATAGACGCCCTCTTCGGCCACCACGCTGCTTGTCAGCGTGGAGCCACGTTCAGAACCAGCCGTCGTCATCGTCGCCGCCCTCGCCGAAACGGGGAAGTTATTTCGACATCCATTGCTACCGGTTGATCAGCGCCAACCAGCCGCAAGTGTGCTCTTCAACGGTGATCGCGGCCGTGGCGAAGTCGTGATCGGCCGACGACACCAGATTCGTCGTCAGCGTATTCCAAGGCGGATCGTTCTCGTGCTTTAGGGTGACGATCTAATCGGTGTCCAAAAAAATCGCCGCCGAGCCTCCTGCCGATCTTTCTCGCGGATCTTCAAGGCTTCGTCGTCGATCTCGCGCAGGACGGCGTCACCGGTGAACATCCCGATCGTTTTCCCCCAATCGTCGCGTCTCGGCTCTCGAGGCTTCGTCAACAACTCAGCCAGGGCTCGTTCCAACTTCGCAACTCGTTCTTTGAGCGTCTGTGACATGGCGATTCTCCGTCGCGGCGGAATGTGGTCACCGCGCTTCCATTTCTACGCGGCGGGGAGGTTTTGGGGTAGGCCGGAACTGCGCGGGCGCGTTCCGGCCTACGCTCCTTGCCCAAAAACGCCTTGAGCCGCCCTTGGCACAAAGGCCCTTTTTCCAACCGTAGCAGCGGTGACCGAAATGACTTCCCGGTCTCCGCGGACGAAGGGGTCAGGCTTACAGATTTCAGTTTTCGCGGTCCCAGGACTTTCCACTTGGAAAGCGATTGCCCCGCGAAAATTGAAATCTGTAAGCCTGACCCCAGACGGTGGACGAAACCGCCAAGTTATTTCGGCACCCGTCGCTACCGTGGGCCAACTCCCAACCCCGCGTGTGGGTGTTGGTCCGCATCATACCCATTCCGCCCTTTTCCGCAACGCAAGGAGCCCCGCCCCCATTTCTCGAACTTTGTTCGTACACCGGGCAATGCGAATATCGGCGTCTGTCCTGGTTATGCCCCGCTCGCCATGACTCAGGCCGAGCCTGACCTACGCCGTGGTCGCCGCCAGGTTGTCCAGATGATGCACGCCGCGCTCGCGGGCCAACTCCCGCAACCGCTGGCGATCGGTCGTGAAATAGCTTCCCAGCAGCCGCGCCTTCCCAAACAACTGCTGAATGCGATGGTCCCAGATATCAGCAGAAGAAAGGACAGGCATTTCGCCATTTCGCGGTAGGCATCTCGCGGGAGTCGTCTTTTCTTGCGTTTTCCAACGCAGCTCGGAGCCAGCCTCCTCTTTCCAACAGGCGTCAGGCGGTTGGCCGCCGGTGTTCGGCTCCTCGCAGTTCACCCCGCTCGTTCGTCTGCCACACTTGGCCGCTGTCCACGTCCAGCGCCGTGAGCCACCCGCCGTAGCAGCAGCGCGTGTCGAGGCACTTCAAGTAGCCCAGGTCCAGGATTTCGGAGTGCGGCGTGTGGCCAACGACGGCGACCTTGCCGGAGCAGTGCGGTGCCGGCGGAACGTAGTCCCGGAGCGAAAGCCAGCGGAGCGAGTGCGGCGTCTGCCGATCCAGGGGGACGTTTGGCTCGTAATTGGCATGGACGAAGAAGTGCCGCTCCGTCTCGAAGCACGTCCGGCAGGAACGCAGGAACTCCACGTGCGCGGACGGAATCAACTCCATGCGCCCGGTCGAGCCGTACGAGTCCAGGCACTTCATGCCGCCGCAGTTCATCCAGAACCGGAAGTCCGAACGTCCTTCCCTGGCGCCCAGCAGCATTTCTTCGTGGTTGCCCAGGATCGGCACAAGCCGGCAGCGGCCGGCCAGCGAAATCAACTGGTCGATCACGCCCCGGCTGTCGATCCCCCGGTCCACGTAGTCGCCCAACGGAACTACCGTGTCACCCAACCGGGGCTCGATGGTCTCGATCAGCTTCGCCAAGGCGATGGCGCAGCCGTGAATGTCGCCGATGGCGATCGTGCGTGGCATGGGGCCTCCGAGGTGGTTCGCATCGTTCGAGAAATGCCTGTCCGGTGTTGATTGCGGATCATCCCACGAAGTGTGACGGCGACTTGGGCGAGGCGACCGCTGTTTCTCGAACGCTGCTTACCGGAGCGAACAACGGATTGTCAAATTGTCTTGCCGCGGGCCAGCCTTGTTTCTTTCCAGTTTGGACCAACCGTGTCCCAGGGCCGCCGAAGAACAGAATATCAGGAACACAACAACGCGAAAGGAGTCACCCGTGCCCAAGTTCTACGTCGAATCCGGTCCCGTCCGGCTGGTTTTGGATGCCCCGAACGCCGAGCAAGCCGCCGTCATGGCCTTTCAGTGGACCTGCGACAAGCAGGCGGAGATCGAGGCTGCGTCGCCGCTGGACCACCTGTTGGAGGCCGAGCAGCGCGGCTGGCAAGTGGACGACGAAGTCGCCGTCAGCGAACAAGGCTTTGGCCGCTGGGACGGCGAGGTGTTTCAAACGCTGGACGTCTTCGAGGCTTGGCTGCGGTGCCCGATACCGGTGATCTGAAGCAGCGCCGCTGCGGTGGGACGCTGGCTAATCGCCCAACCGCCTGCTGCAAAGAGGGTACTGGCTCCGAGCTGTGCCGGAGAAGCCCCAGAGAAACAGGAACGTTGCCAGAACGTGACGCTGGCTCCGGCGGCGAAGTTCGTGATGCCGGTGGCGATGGCGTGCCAGGCGGAGGCGTGCTAAGCGGGCTTGGCCCCGTTCCAGCGGAGTTGGACCAGGGGAACGTCCGGCGCGCGGATCGCGGCGGCAAAGGCTTGTATCATTTCCTCGGCGGTGATCTTCCAGCCGATGACGGTGATCCCGAAACGGGGGTGCCCGCCCCGGAAGGGCCGTTCCGTCAGCGTGTCGAACACGCCTTCGACCAAGACCGGCCCGTCGCCAAAATCGACGATGCCTTTCAGTCGCAGCAGCCGGTCCCGGATTCGCTCGAACGCGACGAGGAACGCGTCGCGGTCCGCGCTTCGTCCCAGGATCGAGCACGTCGCGAGCTCTTCGGGAGGTGCCACTGTGGGGGGGTCCTGGCAAAGGGTGTGTTGGAGGCTTTGGACGAACTCCCAAGCGACGCGGCCGTGCGTGACGCGAACTTGGGCAGCGCGGGGATTCAGGTCGCGGAGCAACGCGGCCAATCGTTCCGTGCCGGCAGCGCCCAGCAGGTCGGTCTTGTTAATAACCAGTCCGTCCGCCCAGACGACTTGGACTCGCGCGGCTTTCAGATAGGGGAGCACCTTCGTCAGATTCGGGTC
>Ga0209509_1002750_pt1 | contig 11411 bp, 8 predicted proteins | sample BioC13SIPDNA_FD_185743 | JGI IMG/M metagenome (GOLD analysis project Ga0209509, IMG submission 185743) | Anaerobic biogas reactor microbial communites from Washington, USA - Biogas_R1_A C13 SIP DNA (SPAdes) (version 2) | ecosystem: Engineered > Bioreactor > Anaerobic > Unclassified | place...
GTACCGGTTTTATCCAATACTACCGTATCCACTGCATGGGCCCGTTCCAAATATTCACCACCGCGGATCAGAATTCCTCGCTCCGCGCCCCGACCGGTACCCACCATTATAGAGGTTGGAGTTGCCAAACCCATGGCGCAGGGACAGGCAATCACAAGAACTGCTACCGCATTTAACAATGCCCGGGGGAAATTACCCGTATCTCCCTGCCAATACCACCAGGTAAAAGTAAATAAGGCTATGGTTATAACAACAGGCACAAAATAACCGGCTACAATATCGGCCATACGCTGAATGGGAGCTTTGCTGCCCTGGGCCTCCTGAACTACTCTGACTATCTGTGCCAGTACTGAATCTTTACCAACTTTAGTTGTTCTTATCTTTAATACCCCAAACTTGTTTACTGTAGCTCCGGTAACCTCATCTCCACTATGCTTGTCCACCGGAATACTCTCCCCGGTCAGCATAGACTCATCAACAGCTGAATATCCCTCAATAACTATCCCGTCAACCGGAATTCGTTCACCTGGTCTTATAATTGCAATATCACCAACCAGTACTTCTGCTACCGGGATTTCTTTTTCCTCATCGTTTCTTATTACCCAGGCAGTTTTGGGCTGCAAACCGATAAGTTTCCTGATGGCATCTGAAGTTCGTCCTTTAGCAATACTCTCCAGATACTTACCCAGTAAAATCAAAGTAATCAATATGGCGCTAACCTCAAAATAAAGATGGGGTTCAGGCAGGGCCAGCATTACTCCCAGACTATAGAAGTAGGCTGCACTGGTACCCAGAGCCACCAGTACATCCATATTGGCGCTGCCATTCCGCAGAGCATTATAGGCTCCAACGTAGAATCCGCTTCCAGCTATAAACTGGACCGCTGTAGCCAGCACCAATTGCGTAAATGGAGAAGTCAGCCAGACAGGCAGGCTTATATTCATGAAATGTCCCAGCATTATTATCAGAAAAGGAAATGAAACCAGAGCCGAAAAATATAGCATCTGTTTTTTTCTTCTTAATTCCCCCTGTTCATGTTCAGCCAGTTCATCCTGACTGAAATCAGCTAATAAATGTGGACTGTAACCAGTCTTGATTACCTTTTGTAAAATATCCTGAACGGATAACTGACCAGGCCAATATTTTATCACTGCAGTTTCAGCAGCCAGATTTACGTTGGCCTCTTTTACTCCCGAAAGTTGATTAAGACCTTTTTCCACGCGGGCAGCGCAGGCTGCACATGACATACCGTCAATTTTTAACTCCAGCCTTTCTTCCGGTACTTCAAAGCCAATCTTTTCAATACGTTCAACAATCTGTGGCAATCCGACTACTTCCGGGTCATAAACCAAACTCAACTGTTCCGTGGCAAAATTAACCTGAGCTTTTTCAACCCCGGCAGTTTTATTAAGGCCCTTCTCGATACGGGCGGCACAGGCCGCACAGCTCATTCCACCAACTTTGAGATTTATATTTTCCATATATTTTAACCTTTCAGCATTTTAATATAAAAGTTACGCTGGCGCGGGCCGTCAAATTCACAAAAATATACCCCTTGCCAGGTTCCCAGCAACAACCGGCCGTCAACTATCGGAATAAGCTCCGAACTGCCGATGGTACTGCTCTTTAAATGTGCAGCTGAATTGCCTTCACCATGCCGGTCATCGGCATGTTTCCAGGGATACATTTCTGCCAGTCTCATCAGCATATCATGCACTACATCCGGATCAGCATTCTCATTAATAGTTATAGCTGCCGTAGTATGGGGACAATAAACCAATACCATCCCGCCCTCGATTTTACTGCCTTTTACCGCATCCCGCACATAGGAAGTAATATCTATCATCTGCTCATGTTTATTAGTCTGAATAATATTTTTAAAAAGCATACCCCTACCTCCTTGATTACCTATACTTCATTATATTTAAATATTCCTTGCGTTCCAATTTTTATTATAAATCAATAGCCATTACGGTTACCCGTTCATTTCTACCAGAATCGTTGTTGAAATTTGTCATATAAAATAATATCTTTTTACAATTTGAATATTCAATGTTTTATAATGACTATAGATAAAATAAATAAAGGATGGGATTTAATGGACTATATGGAGCAAAATGAGTATCGATGGTATTTGTCTCAGCAAACATTCCCCGAACTTCTTAACCGAAATGTCACTTGTTTTGGCGCCAAGAAAGCCCAGATGTGGAAAAACAAAAATGATGAAATCGAGTCGCTTACTTATGCACAGTTAGGTCGGGTGGTTAAGGAGATCACCTGCGGACTGATGGAGTTGGGAGTAGAACCAGGCGACAGAGTTGCTGTCATGAGCAATACCAGACCTGAGTGGGTATGGTGCGATTATGGTACCCTTTGTGCAGCAGGGATTACGGTTTGTATTTATCCGTCACTGAGCAGCAGCGAGATGGCCTACATCTTGAATGATTCAGGCTCCAAAATAATATTTGTTGAAAACCAGGATCTGCTGGACAAATGCCTGGAGATTGCCGATAGTGTCCCTTCGCTGGAAAAGATAGTAGTCATCGACAGCGAAAATAATGTAAACAACAACAAAGTAATAAATCTCAGCACTCTTCGGGAAATCGGGGATAAACTGATCATGCGCGACCGCTTTGCTTTTGAGCATAGATGGAGAAGTGTTAAGCTGACTGACCGCATGACTATTGTTTATACTTCCGGTACCACTGGTAATCCCAAGGGAGCAGTCCATACTCATTTCAGCATTAATGCTGCCGTGCTGCGTGACCTGACCTTTGCACCCTTTATTGACCATGATTATGTCCTGCTGTCGTTTCTCCCCCTGTCACATACCTACGAACGTGAATGCGGACACGCATTGGCCATGCAGACCGCTATTACCGTAGCCTATTCCTCTCCACAGAACCTGGTGACCGACTTCGGTTTATTCAAACCGCATGTCTTCATGTCGGTACCCCGGATTTACGAGAGAATATTCATGGCACTAAGAGCTGCAACCTCCCAATCAAAACTCAAAAAGGCGATTTTCAACCGGGCCATTGACACCGGTTTGAAAGTAGTTGAGACTATTTCGGACGAGAATGGCTTTGTCGATGTTTACCCGCATATGGACATCACGCGCAATGCTGGCTTTTTCCTTAAACTCAAATATAAACTGTATTATAAATTGGTTTTCAGTAAAGTCAGGGAAACGATGGGCGGTAGATTTGTATTTGCCTGTTCAGCGGCAGGAAGCCTTTCAGCCGACCTCTGCAAACTCTTTTTGAGCATGGGTCTGATTATTTATGAAGGCTATGGCTCTACTGAAACATGCAATACCATAAATATGAATCGCGCGCATCGCGTGCTGCCCGGATCAGTCGGACCCTTGTGCCCCGGGGTGGAAGGTTATATTGCCGAAGATGGCGAGTGGTGTGTAAGGGGTAATAATATTTTTCTCGAGTATTGGAATAATCCCGAAGCGACCGAAGAAGCTTTTACAGAAGACGGGTATTATAAAACCGGTGATATTGTGGAGATGCTCCCCGAGGGATTTATCAAAATTGTTGATCGGAAAAAAGGGCTTATCGTTCTCGACACCGGTAAAAATATCGCTTCGTCGAAGGTTGAACAGGCTTTCTCCACCAGTTCTTTTGTTGATCTTGCTATCGCCATAGGTGACAATCAGAAATTCATAGGAGCCCTGATAGTACCTAATTTTGAAGAATTCATAGCTCTGCTTGAACAAAAAGGGATCACTTATGATAAATCAGCCTTGCAGTTCTCAGTTGTTAACGGGGTAGAAACCTGTACAAAAGTCGGTGATGATTTTATTAAAATTCCCTTGCTTAAAGAACTGATAGATAAAGAAATTGAGTCGGTAAACCTTGAGCTGGAGTCCTACGAGAAGATCAAGAAGTATACTATTCTTAACCGCAGATTAACGGAAGAAACAGGTGAGATGACCCCCACCCTCAAAGTCAAGCGCAAAGTTGCACTTAGTAATTTTGCCAAAGAAATTAAAGATATTTACGACTGATGCTGCAAAACAGGGGGACAGGTTTACTGTTCCCCTGTATTATCTTTTCCCGGTCTTACAGGAACATTTGAATGGCGATTTGGGCCAGATTGGATAAGGGGGCCGGATATACTCCTATCAATATGGTTGCCAGCAGGCATACCCACAGAGCAAAACGGGCCGGCAGTCTAATGTCTATAGTATCCTCCCGTTCACTCTCACCGATATACATGGCTTTGGCTACCAGCAGATAATAATATACCGAAATCATGCTCATCAATAAACCGATAAAGGCCAGCCATAGGTAACCTGCCTGTATAGCTCCCGAAAACAGATAGAATTTACCGGCAAAGCCAGCCATAGGTGGAATACCGGCCAGGGATAACAGACAGACGGTCATAATGGCAGCCAGCATAGGAGAACGCCTGCCAAGGGCATTGAAAGCTACCCGATCGGTACTGCCGGTATCGGTTTCTACAGCTGTAGCCACTGCAAAAGCTCCGGTATTACAAAAAACATACAGCATGGCATAAAAGAGTACCCCTTTTAAACCATAGGCATTGGCAGCCACTAAACCGGCCAGAATATATCCCGCCTGAGCAATACTGGAATAGGCCAGCATGCGTTTTACATTAGTTTGATTTAAAGCAATCAGGTTACCAACAATTATCGTTATCGCCGCTAATATTGCCATCACCAGTGACCAATTGAACTGACTAAGCGGTAAGGCAATCATAAATATTCTAAGTAAAGCAGCGAAAGCAGCTGCTTTGGAACCTGCTGCCAGATAGGTTGTAACCGGTATAGGCGCACCCTGATAAATATCCGGTGCCCACATATGGAAAGGTACGACAGCAATTTTAAAGCCAAATCCAACTATCATCAGAATAATTCCAGCTATCAAAGCCGGTTGTCGGCTAATCTGCCCGGCAATTTCACTGATAACCGTCGTGCCGCTCAGGGCAAATACCAGACTCATACCAAATAACAGAATGGCTGAGGATATAGCCCCCAGAATCAGATATTTTAAACCGGCCTCCGAAGAAGCTTCATCATTTAACAAATAAGCAGTGAGTATATAAAAACTGACTGTCATTAATTCCAGCCCAATATATATGGTTATCAGATCCCCGGCAGCGGCCATAACCATCATACCCAGAGTCGCAAATACCATGAGGGCATGAAATTCACTCTGCTTTTGTTCAAACCGTTCCGTATATTTTCCGGCACTGAGCATTACCAGGATAGCTGCAATAAGAAATAGTGCTTTAAAGAAGTTGGCAAAAGTATCTACCTGATAAACGCCATTAAAAAACACTGCCGATTCGGTAAAACGAATAACCACCAGTAATAAGACTGCCACTAATAATGATACTGAAATGATGCCCACTATTCGTTGTCCTCTTCCGGCCAGTATTAATCCGCTGATCAACAGTATTAGACCCGTCAGGGCGATAAGCATTTCCGGAGCCAGCAAGCTGTAATTCATTAGAATATCCCCCCAATCTGAATAGAAGCGATATGGGATAATAATTGCCCTACTCCGCTATTGATAAAGTCCATAACCGTAAAGGGTAATATTCCGCCAATCAGAATAGCTGAGCCCAAAACTACCAGTGGTACCATTTCAGGACCTTTTAAATCCTGCAGATGATCCCATTTCTCCAATCGAGGTCCAAATAATATATCCCCCAGCGTTCGTAAAATATATAAGGCGGTAAGAATAATTCCGGTAATGGCAATAATGCTTATAACCCGGTAGACACCAAAAGCTCCTACAAAAATGGTAAACTCACCAATAAAATTTACCGTTCCCGGTAATCCCAGCGAGGCCAGACCGGCCAGCATAAATCCAAAAGCCAGGCGCGGCATCTGATGAGCCAGTCCGCCAAAATCACTGATATTACGGGTATGACTCTTTTCGTATAGATTACCAATCATGGCAAAGAACAAAGCAGCCATAACCCCATGAGCAAACATCATCATTACTGCTCCATTAATACTGATAACGTTCAAGGCAGCAATACCGATTAGTACATAACCCATATGGCTGACACTGGAATATCCTACAATATATTTCAGGTCTTTCTGACTCAAACAGATAAAGGCGGCATAGACCACATTACCGATAGCCAGTACGGCAATTATAGGGGCAATAACCTTGGCTCCCACCGGCAGAATAAACAGGCCAATCCGGATTAAACCATAACCACCTATCTTTTTAAGCACTCCTGCATGTATCATACTTACTGCAGTTGGAGCACCGGCATATCCGTCCGGTGACCAGGCATGGAACGGGAACATGGATAACAGAGTTCCAAAACCAAAAGCCATTAAGGCATAAGCAAATATTTGGAATCCCACCGGATAATTTACCTGAGCCAGGGTAGCAATATCCATACTGGGGAATCCTAAAATCCCCTGTGCTTTTATAAACAGGGCAATTAATCCAACTAATAAAAAGGCACTTCCGATCAGGAGATAAATGGTCAGCTTCATACCAGCATATTCTTTGGTAACCCGCTTGGAACTGCCAAACATAATTACCAGCAGATAAATGGGGATTACTACCACTTCATAGAACAGGAAGAAAATAAATAAATCAGTAGTTATAAAGGTTCCCATTACACCGGTAATCAAGATCAACAGCAGCGCAAAATATTCCTTAACTCTAACCGCTGTATGCCAGGAAGCATAAACGGCACTGAATCCTATCAGATTAGTAAGCAATAATAACGGCAGGCTAATTCCGTCTACTCCCAGTGCATAATTAACTCCCAGGTCTGCAATCCAAGGAATTCGTTCCACAAATTGCATACCCCCAATGGTCAGGTTATAATTTATCATTGTCCACAGGGATAAGAGCAGGCTTAGCAAGGTACTGATTGCAGCCACATACTTAATGGGTTTATGTCTGTCGGCAGGCATACACATAATAACTATAGCTCCCAGGATGGGTATAAACAGTGTAAGTGATAAAATTGGTAAACTGCTCATCATCGCCCACCCCCTACGCTATCGCCGTAAATACGGCACACAATGCTGAAATTATCAGGACGACCATTCCTGCATATATATAAATGGCATAAGTTTGCACCTGACCATCTTCGGTATAGCGCAGGTTTAAGCCCAGATAACCGGTCAGCCAGGCCAGTCCGTTAACCGCGCCATTGACAACCTTCAAATCAAACCATTCCATAAGTCTGGCAGTTCCGTCTATGAAATGTTTAATCAGCCAGGCGTAGAATTCGTCAATGTAATACTTGTTATAGAGCAGTAGATATATGCCGCCCATTTTAATTTTCAACTCTTCATAATCCAGCCACTGCTTCTGATAAACCGCCCAGGCCAAAAATATTCCTGATACCGCCAGCGCCGAAGAAATCAGCATAATCGTCATACTGGGAGTATGATGTACAGCTCCCGGATAAGTAATGTAATGAGCAAAAGCATAATTCATTAATGGTGAACCGACAAAACCGGCAAATACAGCCAGCACTGCCAGAATAATCAGAGGCACGGTCATTACTGCCGGTGACTCATGAGCATGTTCACCAGCCTGGTTTTCACCAAAGAACGCGACAAATATCAGGCGGAACATATAAAATGCGGTCATAAAGGCTACCAGTGAACCGAGAATATATAACCCCATATGTCCGGAAGCAAAAGTTCCCAGCAGGATTTCATCCTTGCTCCAGAAGCCTGAAAGTGGAGGTATACCGCTTAAAGCCAGTGCACCAATTACAAAAGTCCAGGTGGTTATGGGCATTTTTTTATGCAGTCCGCCCATCTTCCAAATATCCTGTTCATTGGCCAGGGCATGAATTACTGAACCAGCCCCCAAAAATAGCAGACTCTTAAAAAATGCATGGGTCATAAGGTGGAACATTCCGGCTGTCATAGCTCCAACTCCCAGAGCCATTATCATATAACCCAGCTGGGATAAAGTTGAGTAGGCCAGAATTCGTTTTATATCATTTTGTACCAAAGCTATACTGGCAGCAAACAAAGCGGTAAATCCGCCCAGTACAGCAATTACCATCATAGTTTCCGGTGAAGTGTTGAATATGAAAAATGCCCGGGCAATCAAATATACACCGGCCGCCACCATAGTAGCTGCATGTATAAGCGCACTAACCGGGGTAGGGCCTTCCATGGCATCTGGCAACCAGACATGCAAAGGAAATTGGGCTGACTTGCCCACCGGTCCCAACAGTAACAGTAGAGACACCGTAATCAGTACAGCCGTATTAGTGTAACTGGCAATTGCGCCGGATAAATCACTAAAGTTCAGGGTTCCAAAAATTATTTGCAGAAATAGAATACCCAGCAGAAAGCCAAAATCCCCGACCCGATTAGTAATGAAAGCTTTCTTGGCTGCTTCCCGGGCTGAATGGCGGCCAAACCAGAATCCGATTAATAAATATGATGACAAACCAACCAGTTCCCAGAATACAAATATCTGTCCAAAGTTATTGGATATTACCAGCCCAAGCATGGAACCGGCAAAGATACTCTGATAGGCAAAATAACTGGCAAAGCCAGGATCATCATGCATATAGCCTATGGAATATACCTGCACCAGCAATGCCACAATAGTAACCACCAGCAGCATTACTGCGGTAAGCGGATCAATAAGCAGCCCCATATCTACCTGTAATCCAGGCATATTCAACCAGCGGGCAGCAATCTCAAATACTCCGGGCCCTTTTGAAAATACTGCCATAGCCACCAATACGGAATACACCAGCGAAGAGCCAATGGCCAGAATAGATACCGCAGCTGATAATTTGGGCCAGCGATATAAAAACAGCCCAATTAGAGCGAAAGCCATAAATGGCAGGAACGGTATAACCCATGATGAAGCTAATATATTTTGCATCGTTATATCCCCCTCCTTACCATTTCAATAAGTTAAAATCATTCAGATTAACTGATTTCTTCTGTCGGTAGATGGCAATTATCAAAGCCAGTCCCACCGCTACTTCAGCAGCGGCCACCACAATCACAAAAATGGCAAACAGCTGGCCTATTCCCGTTTCAGAACGAATGAATTTACTGATGGCAATAAAATTTATATTAACCGCATTCAGCATGATTTCTACCGACATCAGCACTGCTACTGCATTTCGTTTGGAAATAACGCCGTACATGCCAATCCCGAATAAAACCGTACTGAGAATTAAATAGTGCGTAAATCCTATCATTTATCATCCGCTCCTTTCGCCAGGATAATTGCTCCTACTACTGCTACCAGAAGCAGAATAGCTGCTACTTCAAAAGCTACTACATATTTACCCAGCATTAAGTTAGCCAATACCGTCATCTCATCAGCACCTGCAGCGGACATCGCCAGAGGCCACCTGGTATACCAGATGGAGGCCCCCAGGGCAATAATAAGCAAAACGACCAGATAAACTCCCCACATGCGGCGACCCAGGCTGGGAGTGGATAAATTGGTTTTCTCCGGTTCCACATCCATGACCAGCATTATGGCAAATATAATTAACACTGATATAGCCCCGCCATAAACCAGGATTTGCACCAATCCAATAAATCCGGCATTCATCTGGAAATACAGTCCGGCAACTCCCAGAAATGTTAGTACTAACAGTAAGGCACTGTGTATAATATTTTTTGATGCTACTACTCCCAGGGCAGAGCCTATCGTAATTAATACCAGCAGTATAAATACTGCATCATTCAGGTTCATTTCCGGCTCCTCCTTCCTGCTGGCGGTCTTTTAACTCTTTATTTACAAAAGCCAGCGCCACTTTCCCGGCTTTTTCCCGATCCTCTATCATCATGGTCGCCATACGAACCAGTTTCTTTTCATCTGCCTGTAAAATATCAGCTAAAATCTGAGCCTGAACTTCACTTTCAACCAGTTTACTAACTGCTTTCATCGGATTTTTTTGTAAAGCTGTTATCATGGCATTAATTTGTTTCTGTTTTTTAGCCTCTGCCTCATCAGGCTGCGGTACCGGTTCAGAAGCAGAATCGACCATTTCAATCGGGCTATCAATCGGTTCAGATATAACCGCCTGGGCTGAACGGGGAATCTCATATACTATTTTAATATCATCGCGTTGATATTCTGATAGTTCAAAATTATGGTTAAAGTATAAAGTTCCGGTAGGACATGCTTCTACACACAGATTGCAAAACATGCAATATTGCAAATCTATAGTATAACTAATCAGTATTTTCTTTTTACTGTTCGGGGCCGGTTCACTTTCGTAACTTAAAACATTATTGGGACAAGCCTTGGTACAAAGGCCGCAAACAATACACTTTTTATAGTCAAATTGCAGGCATCCCCGAAAGCGTTCCTGTAAATAAGGCATTTGTTCCGGATACTGGATAGTAATCTCTCTTTCAAATAAATGTCTTAAGGTGATCCACAGACCTTCTAATAATCCTTTACCTTTCATATCTGTTACCACCCCATTCCTTTGAATACTTGCAATACAATTCCGGTAAGCAATATATTAGCCAGAGTAACCGGAATCAGAACTTTCCAGCTAAATGACATAAGGTGATCCATACGAATGCGTGGGAAAGTCCATTTTAACCACATAAAGACTATCATCACCAGATAAGTTTTTATGATAATCCACAGCCAGGAAGGTAAAAAGGGTCCCTGCCAACCGCCTAAAAACATGGTGGACATCAGAGCAGAAACGGCTACCAGATTGGTATACTCGGCTAAAAAGAATAATGCCCAGCGCATACCGGTATACTCCGTATAAGCACCGGCAGTCAATTCCTGTTCCGCTTCCGGCATATCAAACGGACCCCGGTTAAGCTCGGCAGTGGCAGCAATAAAATAAGCTATAAAAGCCACCGGTTGTAAAATGATAAACCACACATTACTTTGAGCGGCTACAATATCAGATAAACGCATGGAACCGGCAATCATAATGACACCTAATAATGAAAAGGCCAGCGGAATTTCATAACTGATCATTTGTGCTACCGAACGCATAGCCCCCAACAACGACCATTTATTATTGGAACCCCAACCAGCCATTAACAGGCAAATGGTAGTCAGCGAGCCTACGGAAATAAAATAGAAAACCCCTACATTCAGGTCAACGATAACCATGTTTTTTCCCATCGGGAGTACAACATAGAGCATTACGGAAATGATTATAAAAAACATCGGGGCGGTACGAAAAATCAATTTATCGGTAGCGGAAGGAATGATATCTTCCTTGGTGAGCAATTTAATCGCATCAGCAATAGTTTGAAACATACCAAAAGGGCCCAGACGGTTAGGTCCCAGGCGTTGCTGTATAAAGCCGGATATCTTTCTTTCCAGCCAAATGAGTACTATTACATTTAAAGTAACTATAATGATTATGCATACCCACTGCACAACTAATAATATGAAATCAGCCCAACCAGCCGA
>Ga0209509_1002752_pt1 | contig 11398 bp, 9 predicted proteins | sample BioC13SIPDNA_FD_185743 | JGI IMG/M metagenome (GOLD analysis project Ga0209509, IMG submission 185743) | Anaerobic biogas reactor microbial communites from Washington, USA - Biogas_R1_A C13 SIP DNA (SPAdes) (version 2) | ecosystem: Engineered > Bioreactor > Anaerobic > Unclassified | place...
GAGGTCGACGGTCCGCTGTGGACCCACGTCGACGCTGAGCTGTGCGAACACGACGTTGTCCGAGATGGTGGTCGCGGCCGAGACGCTCTCGGGGCCGCCGGGCCCGTCGCCGTTGACGATCCAGGGCTCGGCGTAGGCGCCCATCGGGATGACGATGGGGCTCTTGGAGTTGTAGTAGGTGGAGTCCGGGTCCATGCCCTGCTCCACGGCGGCGGCGAGCACGAAGGGCTTCATGGACGAGCCGGGCTGGCGCTTGGCCTGCCAGGCCAGGTTGAACTTCTGCTTCTTGTAATCCAGGCCGCCGACCATGGTGCGGATGTAGCCCGTGCGCGGGTCGATGGCGACGAGGGCCGCCGACGGCTTGAAGCCGAAGTTGAGCGGCCCGGTGGTGGACTTGATGATCTCGATCGCCTTCTGCTGCCACCCGAGGTCGATGCTGGTGACCACCTTGAGTCCGCCCTCGAACACCATCCGTGACCCGTAACGCCGGGTGAGCACCTTGGTCACGTAGTCGACGAAGTAGTCGGCCATGCTCTTGTTGTAGTTGGGCGGACGCTGATAGACCTTCAGCTTGCTCGCCATGGCCTTGTCGGCGCGCTCCTGGGTGATGTAGCCCTGGTTGGCCATGAGCTGGAGGACCTTGTCGCGCTGCTGCTTGGCCGTGTCCTTGTCGGTGGTCGGCGAGTAGGCGGACGGGAACTTGGGCAGCGCCGCGAGCAGCGCCGATTCCTTCAGGTTGAGGTCGGACGCATGCTTGTGGAAGTACGTGCGCGCCGCCGCCTCGACGCCGTAGGCGCCGGCGCCGTAGTACACCGTGTTGAGGTACTCGGTGAGGATCTTGTCCTTGCTCCAGCGGTCTTCGAGCTGCCAAGCGAGCACGGCCTCGCGGAGCTTGCGTTTGTAGGTGCGTTCGTCGTCGATGTAGGCGTTCTTGACGAACTGCTGGGTGATCGTGGACCCGCCCTGCACGATCGTGCCCGCCTCCACGTTCTGGAGCAGGGCGCGCATGATGCCCTTGTAGTCGACTCCGTGATGCCCGTAGAAGCGCTCGTCCTCCACGGCGACGGTGGCGTCCTTCATGAAGTCGGGGATCTCCTCGCTCTTCACGAGCACACGGTTCTCGGCCCCGTGCAGCACGGCGATGACGTGCTTGCCGGTGCGGTCGTAGAGCACCGTGTTCACGGCGCGCGGGTTACGGCGCAGGTCCTCGAGCGAGGGCAGGTCGCGGGACAGCGCATAGATGGCCCCGGCGGTCACGGCCAGGCCGGCGACGGTCGCGAGCAGCACGAGGACGACGAAGAGCTTGACGACCAGCCAGGCGCGGCTGCGCGACTTCGCCTTCTTCTTGCGGCGCTCGCGTCGGCGGCGCGGGATGTCCTCAGGCTCTGCGGTGTAGCGGGTGTACTCAGCCATGACACATCATTCTACCGCTCCGGGAGACGCGCCGCCCGTCGCGCGCGTTCACGCCGGCGCCCGGCTGGCGGAGTCGCCGCCGCGGGAGTCGTCGACGACGGCGTCGCCCTCCTTCTTCGGTTGCACGAAACGGGCGATGACCACGGAGATCTCGTACAGAACGTACAGCGGCACGAACATCGCCAGCATGCTGAAGGCGTCCTGGCTGGGCGTGATGACGGCGGCCGCGAACGCCATGGCGAGCACCGCCCAGCGCCGGTGCCTGCGCAGGAACCGGTCGTCGATCACCCCGACCTTGGCCAGCAGCACGAGGATCACGGGCAGCTCGAAGACGACCCCGAAGGCGAGGATGAAGAGCGCCATGAAGGTGAAGTACTCCTGCGCCCGCAACTGGACGTGGAAGAAGCCCGCGCTGAAGCCGAGCAGGAATCCCAGCCCCTTCGGGAGGACGACGAAGTAGGCGAGCGCGACGCCGCAGAAGAACAGCGCCGTGGTGACGAACACGACGGGGTAGAAGTACCGCTTCTCGCTGGCCGTGAACGCCGGCGCGACGAAGGCCCAGAGCTCGTAGATCAGCACCGGGGAGGCGAGGATGAGTCCGCCGACGACCCACACCTTGAGGCTGACCATGAAAGGCTCGGCGGGGCTGAAGGTGGTGATCTCGGTGGCCGACGCGGGCAGCCCGGGCATGGACCGCAGCGGATGCAGCAGCAGGCCGAACATGAAGCGGTTGAAGATCGCCGCGACGACCACTCCGACCACGGCCGCGACGATGCAGACGAACAGGCGTCGGCGAAGCTCGTCGAGGTGCTCGAACAGCGTGAGACGGTCGTCGGCGCCGATCGCCATGGGTCAGGCCCCCACGCTCGAGGCTCCCGGGCCGCCGCCGGCCTCGTCGGGCGGCGCGGACGTGGACGGCGCGTCGGGGGTGTGGCCGGCCGGCGCCGGCGTCTCCGTCGGCCCGGGCTGAGCCTGTGGGGCGTCCGTCCCGGCGGCCGCGCCCGTCCCGGATGCCGCTCCGCCCTGGAGCGGCGCCTCGACCGCCGCCTTGACGTCGACCGCCTGCTTGAGGTCGCCGAACGTGCTCGTGACCTCCTTGACCGGCGCCGTGACCGTCGACTTGACCTCGTTGACCTGGTCTGCCACTTCATCCAGCCCGAGTTCGTGCTTGGCGGTCTCGGCCGCCTTGCGGAACTCGCGCACGCCCCTGCCCAGCGAGCGGCCCATCTGCGGAAGCCGGCTGGGGCCGAACACGAGCAGCGCGATGATGAGGACGACGATGATCTCGGCGGGACCGATGCTCACGTGGGGTTTCCTGGCTCGTCGGGTGTGCGAGTCTCCTCATCGTACGGGGAGCGCGACGGAAATTCAACGCGGCCCGATGAAGGGTCCGTGGCCGCGCCGCGTCCGTGTCCCGCTCCGCCCTGCGACAGCAGAAAATCCCTGCATATCACGGTCGCCGCCGGATACCCCCCACGGGTTCACGGCGCGGTTGCGCCGTACAAACGGGCTTTGGTACAGTACGCAGGTCGTCCGGCGCATCTCCAGGGGGGGACGCGGGCGGCTTTTCATCAGGTATGGCGAGCGCACATCTCACTGACTGGTTGTACGTCTGGCTGTTCATCGTCGCCGGCGCGGCGCTGGTCATCCTCATCCTGCTGTTCTCCAAGCTCATCAACCCGAGCCACCCCACGCCCGCCAAGCTGCAGACGTACGAGTGCGGCATCCTGCCGGTGGGCAACCCGTGGCAGCCCTTCGCGGTGCGCTACTTCGTCTTCGGTCTGCTGTTCCTCGTCTTCGACGTGGAGTCGGCCTTCCTCTTCCCGTGGGCGCTCGTCTTCCGGGGTCTCGGGACGGCGGGGTTCGTCGAGATGCTGCTGTTCATCGCCGTGCTCTCGTTCGGGCTCCTGTACGCCTGGCGCAAGGGGGCCCTCGAGTGGGCATGAGCGACCGGATCAAAGCGCTCAAGTACCCCAAGCTCGAGCACTTCGGCCAGCCCAACGTCATCACCACCACCGCCGACTTCCTGTTCAGCTGGGCGCGCTCGCACTCGGTCTTCCCGTTCACGTACGGCCTCGCCTGCTGCGCGATCGAGATGCTCTCGTCGGGCTTCGCCCGGTACGACATCTCGCGCTACGGCATGGAGGTGTTCCGCCCCACGCCGCGCCAGTGCGACCTGATGATCGTGGCCGGCACCGTGAACGAGAAGATGGCGCCGGTACTGCGGCGTCTGTACGAGCAGATGTCGGAGCCCAAGTGGGTCGTCAGCATGGGCGCCTGCGCCACCAGCGGCGGGCCGTTCTACGACGGCTACAACGTGGTCAACGGCGTCGACAAGGTCGTGCCGGTCGACGTGTACATCCCCGGCTGCCCGCCGCGGCCCGAGGCGCTGTTCCAGGGGCTGCTGGAATTGCAGGGCAAGATCCAGCAGCACAAGTTCGTGCCCGAGACGCCGTTCGTCCTCGACGACGAGGTCGAGGCCGGCTCGCCGGCCACGGCGGAAGAGGCCTGAGCGCATGCCGGTCACCGTGGGCAGCAACCCCAGGGGCATGGACGCGCTGGCCGCGCTGCTCGCCGAGCGCTTCGCCGGAGAGCTGACCGACGTGCGCGTCCAGGAGCCCGACACGGTGGTGGTCCGCTGCGCGCCCGAGAAGCTCAAGGACGCCGCGGCGCGCCTCAAGGCCGACCCCGAGGTGGGGTACGAGACGCTCAACTGGATCGCCGGCGTCGACCAGCGCACCGGCATCGAGGCCGTCTACCACGTGTACTCGTGGAAGACCAACACCTGGCTGCAGATCCACGTCGATTTGTCCCGCGAGCAGCCCGAGGTCGACACGGTCAGCGACGTCTGGCCGGCGGCCGACTGGCACGAGCGGGAGGCCTGGGACATGGTCGGCATCAGGTTCCTCGGGCACCCCGACCTGCGCCGCATCCTGCTCAGGGACGACTTCGTCGGGCACCCGCTGCGCAAAGACTACGTCGACCTCGCGGAGAACCACCCGCATGTATGACCACTTCGAGACGCCCGAGCCCGACGAGGCCGTGAAGCTCGCCCTGCGCCGTATCGAGGAGTCCACGGCGCGCGGCGAGGGATCCGACGTCGCCGGCCTCGAGTTCAACGAGGTCGTGGTCAACATGGGGCCGCAGCACCCCAGCACGCACGGCGTGCTGCGGCTGGTGGTCACGCTCGACGGCGAGCTCGTCAAAGACGTGATCCCCGTGATCGGCTACCTGCACCGCTGCAAGGAGAAGATCGCCGAGCGGCGCACCTACTTCCAGTACATCCCGATCCTCGACCGCACCGAGTACGTCGCCGGCATCAACTGCGAGTGGGCCTACGTCCTCGCGGTGGAGAAGCTCGCCGGCATCCGGCCGACGCGGCGGGCGGAGTTCATCCGCGTCATCACGGCCGAGCTCATGCGCATCGCCAGCCACCTGGTGGCGGTCGGCACGTTCACCGCCGACCTCTCGCCGCTGGGCACGGCCATGGTCTTCTACATGTTCCGCGACCGGGAGGACGTCCTCGACCTCATGGAGGAGCTCACCGGCGCGCGCATGATGTTCAACTACTTCCGCTTCGGCGGCGTGCGCTACGACCTGCCGGACGGCTGGGTGGAGAAGTGCCGCGACTTCGTCCGGACGTTCCCGGCGAAGATCCGTGAGTACGAGGCCCTGGTCGACGACAACGCCATCTTCCTGCAGCGGACCCAGGGCAAGGGCGTCATCACGCAGCAGGACGTCGTCGACTACGGCATCACCGGGCCGAACGCGCGCGCCTCCGGGATCCCGCTCGACCTGCGCCGCACGCGGCCGTACTCGGTGTACCCGGAGCTCGACTTCGACGTCTGTGTGGAGCACCACGGCGACGTGTTCGACCGTTACCGCGTGCGTATCCGCGAGATGCGTGAGAGCCTCAAGATCATCGAGCAGTGCCTGGACATGCTGCCCAGGGGCCCCGTCCAGGTGGGATCGCTGCGGGCCCCCTACGTCATCACGCCGCCCCCCGGGTCGTGCTACGTCGGCCAGGAGAACCCGCGCGGCGAGTTCGGCACCTACATCGAGAGCGACGGGTCGCGCTACCCGTACCGGCTCAAGTACCGTGACCCGTGCTTCTGCAACCTGCAGCTGTTCCCGAAGCTCCTCAGCGGCAACAAGATCGCCGACGCGGTGGCCATCTCGGGGAGCATCGACCTCGTCCTCGGAGGCATCGACCGTTGATCGACATCCTCCTCGGCATCCTCAGGGCCGTCCTCTTCGTGGTCATCGCCTACGTGGTGGTCTTCGTCGCGGCGCTGGTCAACATCTATTTCGAGCGCCGCGCGATGGCGTTCATCGGCGACCGTCTCGGCCCCAACCGTACCGGCCCCCAGGGTGTGCTGCAGAGCGTGGCCGACGCCTTCAAGATGATGGGCAAGGAGGACTTCCGTCCGCTGGCGGCCGACCCGGTGCTGTTCACGCTCGCCCCGGTGACCGTGATGATCGGCGCCGTCGCCATCCAGCTCGTGCTGCCGTACACCGACGGGCTGCTGGCGACCGACCTCAACGTCGGCATCATCTTCCTCGTGGCGATCAGCAGCTTCACCACGCTGGCGATCCTCATGGGCGGCTGGGCGTCGCGCAACAAGTACTCGCTGGTCGGCGCCCTGCGCGCCGCGGCGCAGATGATCAGCTACGAGATCCCGATGCTGCTGGCGCTGCTCATCGTGGCCATGATCGTCGGCTCGCTGCGCCTCGACCACGTGGTCGCCTTCCAGGCGCACTACGAGTGGATCGGTTTCTACGCGCCGTTCACCTTCCTCATGTTCTACATCGCCTCGATCGCCGAGCTGAACCGCGGACCCTTCGACCTCCCCGAGTCGGAGACGGAACTGGTGGCCGGCTACTCCACCGAGTACTCCGGCATGCGCTTCGGCATGTTCTTCCTCAACGAGTACGCCGGTCTCACCATCATGTCCATGGTCGCCGTCACGCTGTTCTTCGGCGGCTGGATGGGGCCGTGGAACGGCGCCGTCAGCCTGTGGGGCGTCGACCTGGTCGGCGTGTTCTGGTTCGTGCTCAAGTCCTACGTGCTCGTGTTCCTGCTGGTCTGGGTCCGCTTCAGCATCCCGCGCCTGCAGGCCGACCAGCTCATGGGCTTCGCCTGGAAGATCCTCATCCCGCTGGGCCTCGCCAACACCCTGGCCACGGCGGCGATCATCCTGTGGGTGCCGAGCTGGAAGTGGGGCCTGCTGGTCTTCGGCTGGGTCTCCTTCTTCGCCTTCGTGGGGCTGTTCGACCCGCTCCTCAAGCGTCGCCTGCGCCGTGAGCGCGAGCGCCGGCCGGTGGTGAGCGCCTGATGCTCGGCATGTTCAAAGCCATGCGGCAGACGCTGCGCCACCTGCCGATGAAGAAGGTCACGGTGCAGTATCCGGAGGAGCGCATCACCCTGCCGGCGCGCAGCCGCGGCCTCTTCCGCGTGGTCATCGACCCCTCGAACGGCGAGCCGCGCTGCCGGTCCTGCACCCTCTGCGAGAGCAACTGCCCGGTGCAGGTCATCCGCGTGAACCACACCAGCAAGTACCGCCTGCCGGTGCCCAACGCGGCGCGCATCAGTGAGGCCCGCCTCGCCGCCCAGCAGGGCGTCGACCTCAAGGACCTGCAGCCGGTGCTCGACGAGTTCTACGAGCACGGCACCGGTCTCATCGCCATGCTGCAGGACGCCCAGGACGTGTACGGCTACCTGCCGCGCGTCGCGCTGCAGGAGATCAGCCTCCAGACCGGCGTCCCGCTGAGCCAGATCTACGGCGTCTCCACCTTCTACAACCAGTTCCGCCTCTCGCCGGTGGGCGAACACATCATCGACGTCTGCCACGGCACCGCCTGCCACGTCGCGGGGGCGGTACAGATCACCGAGGCTCTGGAGGAGGAGCTGGGCGTGGCCGACGGCAAGACGACCAGCGACATGAAGTTCACCCTGTCGTCCGTGGCCTGCATGGGCGCCTGTTCGCAGGCCCCCGTGATGCGCATCGGCGACCAGACCTACGGCGGCCTCACCCCTGACAGCACACGCCGGATCATCCGCGACCTCATGGAGCAGGTCGGCGCCACGAAGGGGTGAGCAGAGAGACCATGACCGACGAGACCACGACACCGCGCCCGCACGACGACGCCCGCAACGTCAGCGTCGGCGAACGTCCCGGCGGCGGCTGGACCGTCAAGGTCTGCGCCGGCACCGCCTGCGTGTTCGCCGGCTCGATGGCCGTCTACGACGCGTTCGTGCAGGAGGTCCGGGAGGCCGGCCTGGCGGACCAGGTGGACGTCAGCATCATCGGCTGTCACGGCCTGTGCTCCATGAGCCCGGTCGCCGTGCTCAGCGACGACACGCTGTACGGCCATCTCAAGCCGCGGGACGTGGCCAAGGTGGTCGACGAGCACCTCAGGAACGGCCGTCCGGTGGAGCGCTTCCTCTACAAGGACGCGCAGACCGGCGAGCGCATCCGCGACTGGCACGACATCGGGTTCTACAAGGCCCAGACGCGCATCGCCCTGCGTGACGTGGGCGTGATCGACCCGGAGAGCCTCGACGAGTACCTCGCCCGCGGCGGCTACGAGGCCGCCCGCACCGCGCTCACGACGATGACCCAAGAGCAGGTCATCCAGGAGGTCACCGACTCGGGCATCCGCGGCCGCGGCGGCGCCGGGTTCCCCACCGGCGTCAAGTGGAAGTTCGCCCACCAGAGCCAGAGCGACGTGAAGTACCTCATCTGCAACGCCGACGAGGGCGACCCCGGCGCGTTCATGGACTGCTCGATCCTCGAGGGCGACCCGCACGCGGTCATCGAGGGCATGCTGATCGGCAGCTGGGCGATCGGCGCCCACGAGGGCTACGTCTACGTGCGCGCCGAGTACCCGCTGGCCGTCAAGCGTCTCACCAAGGCGGTCGCCGACGCTGAGGCGCGCGGGTTCCTGGGAGGCGACGTCTTCGGTACGGGCTGGGAGTTCAACCTGCACCTCAAGCTCGGCGCCGGCGCCTTCGTCTGCGGCGAGGAGACCGCGCTGATCGCCTCGATCGAGGGCAAGCGCGGCATGCCGCGCGCCCGTCCGCCCTTCCCCGCCGTCTCCGGCCTCTGGGGCCGCCCCACCAACATCAACAACGTCGAGACCTGGGCCAACGTGCCCTGGATCATCGCCCACGGCGCCGCCGAGTACAACAAGCTCGGCGCCGAGAACAGCCGCGGCACCAAAGCCTTCAGCCTCGCCGGCAAACTGGTCAACGGCGGCCTCGCCGAGGTGCCGATGGGCTCCACCCTGCGCGAGGTCATCTTCGACGTCGGCGGCGGCATCAAGGACGGCCGCGAGTTCAAGGCCGTCCAGCTCGGCGGCCCCTCCGGCGGCTGCGTGCCGGCCAGCCTGCTCGACACGCCGGTCGACTACGAGTCGCTGGCCGCGACCGGCGCCATCGTCGGCTCCGGCGGCATGGTCGTGGTCGACGACCAGACCTGCATGGTCGACCTGGCGCGTTTCTTCCTCCAGTTCACCCAGAACGAGAGCTGCGGCAAGTGCGTCCCCTGCCGCCTCGGCACCAAACGCATGCTCGAGACGCTCGACCGTATCGTCGAGGGCGAGGGGCGCGAGGGAGACATCGAGCTGCTCGAGGAGCTGGGGAGTTACGTGGTCGAGGGCTCGCTCTGCGCGCTGGGCGGCACCGCCCCCAACCCCGTGCTCACGACGATCAAGTACTTCCGCGACGAGTACGAGGCGCACATCCGCGAGAAGCGCTGCCCGGCCGGCAAGTGCAAGGCGTTGATCACCTACTACATCGACCCCGAGCTGTGCACCGGCTGCATGCTCTGCGCCAAGAAGTGCCCCACCGTCTGCATCAGCGGCGAGAAGAAGCAGCCGCACGTGATCGACACCGCCGAGTGCATCAAGTGCGACACCTGCCGCCAGGTCTGCAAGTTCGACGCCGTCAAGGTCCGCTCCGGCGACCTCGTCGCGGCCGTCGCCGCGGCCTGCGAGGGAGACGAGGGCTGAGCATGGCGACGACGGTCGAGAACGTCCCGCAGGTCGAGCCGCGCCCCGGCCAGCTGCTGGTCACCATCGACGGCCGCGAGGTCGCCTGCGACCCCGGCGAGACCATCCTCGAGGCGGCGCAGCGCGTCGGCATCCACATCCCGACGCTGTGCTACGAGCCGCGCCTCCCGGCCACCGCGGCCTGCCGCATGTGCATCGTGGAGGTCGAGGGCGCCCGCAAGATGGTCCCGAGCTGCTCCGCTGCGGTCAGCGACGGCATGGTCGTGCGCACCGACACCGAGAGGGTCCGCGCCATGCGGCACCTCTACCTCGAGCTGCTGCTCAGCGACCACAACAGCTTCTGCACGCCGCCCTGCCGCGACGCCTGCCCCACGCACATCAAGATCCCGCAGTTCCTCGACTACATCGCCCACCGGGACTACAAGAACGGGGTGCGCAAGCTGCGCGAGGACCTGCCCTTCCCGGCGGTGCTGGGGCGCGTCTGCCCGCGGCCCTGCCAAGGGCCCTGCCGCCGGCAGCTCGTCGACGAGCCGATCACGATCTGCCAGCTCCACCGCTTCATGGGCGACCAGACGGTCGAGGAGGAGCAGACCGGCGAGCTGCTGTTGCCGGTCGAGCCCAAGGCAGATACGGGCAAGCGGATCGCGGTCGTGGGCGGCGGCCCCGCCGGCCTGGCGGCCGCCTTCTACGCCCGGCTCGAGGGCCACGCCGTCAAGATCTTCGAGGCCCTGCCCAAGCCGGGCGGCATGCTCCGCTACGGCATCCCCAGCTACCGCCTGCCGCGCGACCTGCTCGAGAAGGAGATCAACGTCCTGTGGCGCCTCGGCGTGGAGCTGCAGGTCGACACCCGCCTCGGCGTCGACGTCCAGCTCGAGGACCTCCTCGAGCAGTACGACGCGGTGTTCCTCGCCCTGGGCGCCTTCAACAGCAACGCCATGGGCTGTCCCGGCGAGGACGCCGACGGCGTCGTCACCGCGGTCGACTTCCTCGGCGAGCTCGAACGCACCGGCGACGTCCACGTCGGCGACAAGGTCGTCGTGATCGGCGGCGGCTTCACCGCCATGGACGCCTGCCGTACCAGCGTCCGCAAGGGGGCCTCCGAGGTCACCTGCCTCTACCGTCGCTCGCGCAAGGAGATGCCGGCCCACCACACCGAGGTCGACGAGGCCGAGGAGGAGGGCGTCAAGCTCGAGCTGCTCTGCGCCCCGCTGCGCGTCCTCACCGACGAGCGCAACAAGGTCACCGGCATCGAGATGCAGCGCATGGAGCTGGGCGAGCCGGACTCCTCCGGCCGCCGCCGCCCGGTGCCGGTCGAGGGCTCCGAGTTCGTCGTCGAGTGCGACCAGGTCATCGCCGCCATCGGCCAGTACCCCAAGCTGGACGGCACCAGCGAGGAGCAGGGCATCAAGCGCACCAGGTGGCGCACGATCGAGGTCGATGACTGCACCCTGCAGGCCGAGGACCCGCGCGTGTTCGCCGGCGGCGACGTCGTGCTCGGCGCCCAGACGGTGATCCAGGCGATCGCCCAGGGCAAGAAGGCCGCCTGGAGCATGGACGCGTACCTGCGCGGCGAGGACATGGCCGAGGTCTCCCGTTCCCTGGCGGCCCTCAGGGACACGCCGTTCCTCGACGCCCTCGCGGCGCGCGACCACATGGACCCGCGCATCGCCCGCATGGCCGAGATCCCGCCGGTGTTCATCGACATGACCACCGACGTCTCGCACCCGGCCCCGCCGGCCGAGATGCCGATGCTCTCGCCCGAGGAGCGCAAGACCAACTTCAAGCAGATCGAGCTCGGGTTCGAGGAGGACGAGGCGGTGCGCGGCGCGGAGCTGTGCCTGCAGTGTTACTGCCCGGCCAACGGCACCTGCGACCTGCAGCGGCACAGCATCGAGTACGAGGTCTTCAAGAACCGCTTCCACGGCGGCGACGCGCACGACTACCCGGCCGACTTCCGCCACGACTTCATCAT
>Ga0209509_1002756_pt1 | contig 11387 bp, 5 predicted proteins | sample BioC13SIPDNA_FD_185743 | JGI IMG/M metagenome (GOLD analysis project Ga0209509, IMG submission 185743) | Anaerobic biogas reactor microbial communites from Washington, USA - Biogas_R1_A C13 SIP DNA (SPAdes) (version 2) | ecosystem: Engineered > Bioreactor > Anaerobic > Unclassified | place...
GCTGGATGCTTTTGTGGAAGTGACCCAGCAGACCGTGACCGGCACTGTTAAGGTAAAACTCTACAAAGGCAGCTGCAACGCGGTTGCTTCCAGTTCTCCCTACTCTCTGTATAATGACGAATTGGCTACTTTCGGCGCCGATGAAATATACAGTCACAGGGATGCTGCGGGGTTTATCAATTTATTTGGCTTGCCCTTGACTGTACAGGCTTTGTTAAATAAGAAACTGGAGGGTACACATTAAATTATTGAAAATGTATTTTCACAGTCGAAGTGGGTTCACACCCACTTTTCTTTTAAAGGGGATCACAAATCGATATAATAAATTTATCTTAACTAAATGAGACTAACTATATGAAGTCAAGATCTTTATAGAAAAAGATAATAAAAAATTACCTCAAAATATCAAGGGTGAAATGAACATGCTGACGCGCGCCCTTTTGAATCAAGTGCGTAGAAGGCTGACTATTAGGCTTAGGAGTAAATAAGCAGTTTATGCTTGTTGAGGCATAAACGCCTGGTTTGATCTAAGAAGCATATAAACAACTCTAACCAGCTTTTTGGCAACATGGGAAAGGGCAACAAAATGATGCTTACCTTCGGCTTTCTTTTTGGCATAATAGCGGCCGAAAGTTTCATCACGGTAAGCTGCTAGCCGGGCAGCCTGAAGTAATGCCCAACGCAAATAGGCGCTGCCATGCTTAACCATCGGAGTCTTGTTGGCAGTAAACTTACCGGACTGATAAGTTGAAGGTTCTAATCCGGCAAAAGCCAACAACTTCCCGTGATTAGCAAAATTATTGGCATTGCCTATTTCGGCGACAATGATCGCGCCTAAGATGTAGCCGATACCCGAAGAACGTCAGGCCATGAGCCAGCTGCTGGATGAAGCCAAAGAGCTTCTGGACGGGCAATACCATCCCGACGGTTATAATATCGGAATAAACTGCGGGGAATATGCAGGGCAGACAGTGATGCACCTGCATATCCATCTGATCCCCCGCTACCGGGGAGATATGCAAAATCCTCAAGGCGGAGTGAGAGGGGTCGTGCCGGAGAAGCGGAGGTATTAAGGATGTAAAAAATTCAATAGGGCTTTTCTTCAGCTTTATCACTCTTATAAATCAGAAGAAAAGCTATAAGTTCTTCCTCATAATCATAGCTTCTTACACTGAGGACTATGCCATTTTACCGCGCTACAATATCATACTTGCTGTAACATTTTTTGTAATAAATCCTCTAATTATCTCAGTGATAAGAGTATTGGCTTGCTGACTATGGTTGAGGTACAAAATGTCGAAGACGCGCTCCAGTACTTTCTTCTGCTCAATGGTTATGTTCGACTGGATGTTAAGAGCCTTATACTTAGTGCTTGACTGTTGCGCACCAATAAGCATATCAAGAGCCGCCACCAATTCAGTGTGGTTCACTTGTTCTGTTTCGGCTTTCGATATTAGGGTTACCTCTGGTACAACAACGGTCGTGGTTGCCTCAACATCCGGAGCCGTTTCACTATGGGCTAGTTCTATAATTCGTTGAGCCTTCTTGTCGGTACTCCTCTGATTCGAAATCTTCCTTATCTCGTATGAGATACCATCTGCCCAAGCCCGTAAATCAGCAATCAAAGCAGCATATGCAGCGTTCTTTTCAATCTCATCCCGCCGTGCGTTGGGTATCAACCTATCCGACAAGATATGGAGTTCCCCGAGCAACCACCCATTAAACCGCTCGTCTTTAAAAATATGATTCAGATTTGTTTTGTCCCCGATGAGGATGTTGCCTTTTCTCACACGGATTCCTTTAATTGCTTCATTCTGTAAAGTGCCATAAAAACTCGTCTTTGCATACCAGAGGTAGGCGACCGTCTCCCCATTATAGGTGAATAGTTTGGTTTCAATATCGTAAATATAATCTTCGAGTTTCCTAAGACGATCGGAGATTACTGTGTCACGGTACGCTTTTTTAACAGGGGTGCATGTTCTACCGTCGCCCACACAAATGTTGTAGCTGGACGGTGAAAATCCAAAAACCCTCAGCTTCGATTTAATAATTTTTCCCCATCCGAAAGTCTTATCAAAGTCAATCGGTGCAACCTGCTCAAGGTATTGCAGAACCTTTTCCGCATCTAAAATATCATCAGTATCTTCGACACCTTTCATAACAACATTGAAGTAGTGCTTTGTTCGCGCTTCCTGCTCGACTTTTATCGTGACCACGTCGGAAATAAGCGAAAGCAAGTCTATATCAATACTCCCATTGAGCATTCGTTCTCGCAGAGTCTTAGCATCAAATTCAACTATTGTCCGTTTTTCTTCGCCCACCGCAGAGGTCTCGAATATGAGTTTGCAGCAATAGGCAATCCCCGCTAGACGCCCAATACCACGAAAGCCTCGAGCATGTGTGAACCGTTTGGGAGAATGTCCTATATCCAATAGATAATGAACAGCATTATCTATGCCAATGCCGGTTCCGTTGTCAGATATCCTAATGCGACGCCCTTCCTTGTCAATCTCAATGTCTATCCGCGCCTTTTCTTTTGTAACTTGCTTCTCGGAAACAGCTACATCAATTGAATCAACGGCATTTTGGATATACTCGCGGAATAAATCTTTTGGTCGATCATACATTCCTGAGGTCAGCGTTTCAAGTGTAAATTTTCCTATTGTTATTTCCAAGTCACTTTACATCCTTTCTGTATACTTTCTGGAGCAAAGCGATTATTTCTTCAATCTTGTCAAGAATAACTTCGCCCGCTATTTCGTCTTGATTCTTCTGGCGTAAGGCTTCTCGAAGTTGTTTCGATTTTTGAAACAGCCTTGCCTCGATTTTCTTCTCATTGCCTTCAAGCCCTAAGCGCATTATATTTCTCAACTCCGTATCAGAAATTGCATTTGCCCTTCTGTATCGTAAAGCAATGTCTAAACTACGGGTATCAATAAGGATTTTTTTTAGCTCCTTCTGTGCTTTATACAATGCGTCAAAGATGTTAGTTGTTAAATACGGTTCGTCAATAAATGCTCGGATGACATCGCATATAAATGTCGTACCTTGGAGTGTCAGCATTCCTTTGAGGCAGGAGAACTGGGTATATTGCGAACAAATAACATACTTTAGGAGCTCGCTGTACAGTATTGGGAACTCGTCTTTGATGTATGCAAGCATTTCTGTACCCAAAGTTTCTATGTTCCTCAATATGCTTAAGTACGAAAGATTGTGTATAAACATCTTTCGAAGCACAAGACTGTTGGCCTGCTTATAGTTATCCATTGAAAAGTCGTTATCTCTGATGAGTTCCACATAGCTTGTATAGTCACTACCCAAAGATCGGTATAGTCGTATCCATTCATCAATCCTTTTATGGTTGATTTCCCATTGGGCATAACGCTTTTTTCTGTCATCTTTTGATTCATTGGCTCGCTCGACGAAATGTCCGCGCAGACCAAGAAGTTCTTCCGGCATCGCGAGATTCTCAATAAACTCTTCAACAGTTTTGCCAAAATCAGCCTCGAAAAATGACCGTGTTGATACCCCTTTTCCTTGCGTGGGAATAAGCATTCTCTGTACTCCGCGAAGGTATTTTTTGTTCCAATGAGTACCGACAAAAGACCTATCGGTCGCATTCAAGGGTATATATTTCATTGGGAAGGAAAATATGTGAATCCTCCCGTCGCTTCCATATTTGTCGTTGAGTTCGTCACAAAAGTCCATAGACACCTTCATACGAGTATATAAGTCTTCTGGTGTATCAGCGCGGTAGTGTTGCCCCTTACCAGTAAAATCCTCGCCGTTGTAAAGAATGTAGTTAGACAGATATTTAATCCCGTTTTTAGCGCATAGCTCCAAAGCCTTCTTGTATTGCTCCTCGTCTTCTATATGATCAAAGGCTATTCGCGCAGGATTTAATGCAAGCTCTCCAAGACGTTTTGCTTTATGTTCCGTGAGCAACTTAGCATCCAGACCTTGGTTAAAGTCGATATATCGCTTTAGAGGTTTACCCGTACGAGGACTCGGATAAGTACCATCCTTTCCGAAATCTAATTCAATTAGTTCATCGACAATACTGTCAAACTTATTTGAACGCAGAACATTGTTATCCATGAGGAGAAGGTTCCTCTTTTGCCCGAACCGTCTGTCAACTTCTGCAATTTGCTCCTTGATCGAAATATACGGAACATACTCCGGCTCAAGAGTTTGTACCGCACAAAACTGGCATTTCATACCGCACCCACGAGTCATATAGAGAAAATAAGCATCAGTTGCCGGATATTTATAAGTTATGTCGTCAAGAATATCGTAATCAGGAGTTAGACAGTCGATGCACTTTTCGTCTTGCAGTCCCAATGTCCCATCCCTATTTAACAACCCTCTTATCAAGGTAATAGTGGGGAATTCTTTAATAAACAGTTCAGGCATAAGGGTGGCCATAATGCCACCGACAAAGACTTTGTTCTTGTCCTTGACCACAGTTAGCGCATACTCTATGCTCTTCTTTGTTTCCTCCCACTCGAAAGTAAACAGTGTCGTAACGTAGACCCTGTCCCATCTTTTCTCCGCCAGATTGTCTGAAAGCTTTCCTTTTGCGAATACGACGCAATCGCCTCGTTGCTTATGAAATGTTGAAATCTTCATAAGACCTAATGGTGGGTATTTATTTAAGTAATTTGGCTCTATCAGAAGAATGTCATCCATGCCATTAAGCCCTCCCATTTTCTTCGAAATCCAATACATACAGATAAAATCTTGCCCTCGTTTGTGCCGTGTAGAGGGTAGCTCGGACGCTATCAGTTTTCGGTTCGTTCTTATATGTATGGTTAATATAAATAATGACATCCGATTCAAGTCCTTTAAATGCTTGGATGGTTCTGAAAGCTATCGAATCGGTGTCTAGTGGTCTCTTTTCGTAGTTGAGGCAATGCCCACCAACTGCTTCGGTTTCGCTCATGATTGAATTCTCTTTTCTTCGATTGCTGAGGATAACAATCCTGTGAGGAGCAACACCCTCTTTATTTACTAGTTTATTTATAACCGAATCAATGAATGATATAGCTTGCGCCTTGCGCATGAACTTTCGGTACTCAGGTTCAACGCCTTCGATCTGATTGGCGATGGTGTCTAATCCTAAGTTAGTCTGCTCTTGAGCGTACCTGTAGATATTGGCTGTATTCCTTATGTTGTATCTAAGTACAAACGGCGGTTCGTCGATAAAGAATTTCTCACCAAAGTCACGCTTAAAAATGTTCTGAGACTCGTCATAAAACACATATAGTGAACCACCATCTTTTACCAGCAGATTAGCGCAAAACGCCCAGTCTTCGGTAAAATCCTGCCCTTCATCAACTATTACTAAGTCGTATTTTTTTAGGTCAGGTATATCACTGATTAAGTTGCTGTATTCTCTACATCCATTCCGTTCTGGTAAGGTTGCTGCCCTTCCACCAAGAATGGCATATGCAAGCGAATCAATGTTATAGCAATCAGCACGGTCGTCTGCGACAATAGTTGCCACGTTTTCTGCTAATGCCTTGTTATAACAAAGATATAGAGCCTGACTGCCGCTCTTCACACAACGCAGTATCTTTTTGATGCCAATCCAGGTCTTGCCTGTTCCTGCGCCACCAACAATAAACGCCCTTGGATAATGTACTAGTAAGTCAATGACAGTGTCTTGTGTACGGTTTATTTCTAGCAGCTCACGCTCTTTATCTTGTATCAAGGCTCCAGCGGCAATAGACAGAGCAATGCGCTTGTTAACGATGCTAATAAACTTCTTTTGGCTGTCAGGTGATAGGAAAGCCGACGCACCGCGACGCTGGGCTCGGAAATAACGAAATATTTCGGTCACCCGCTTCGGTAAGTCACCCATCGCTGAAAGGTCGATGGTTATTTCCATTGGCGAGTCGATTGTTATCGGAGCAGTGATTGAATAATTCGGATAAGCAACGGCACACCCATATACGCCAGAAAACTGAGACTCCACTTCATCCTCGTAATACTTCTTAAAAAACCGCATACTCTGTTCAGCCTGTTTGTAAGGAGACCTCTTTAGTTTTCTTTCGCCGTCATGGTCGATTAAATACCATATTCCATCCTCTACACGTATTCCCGTACCTCCTTTAACTTCAACGCAAATAAACCCATAGTCAGGGTTGAAGATAAGGAAGTCGCATTCGCTGTCCTCTCTCACACCATTATTCGTGGAGTACCACCGTACTGAATAAAAAACGTGGTACTTGTCGGACAATTGTTCTTTGCAGGCATTGAAGAACTTAACTTCTGAATAGGCGTGGTAAACTTCGGGGATTTGGGCAGGGTGCATGATAGCCATAATTAATCCTCCCAGAAGCCTGTCAGCTTCTCTTGTTTTTGCTTATTAAAAAATCCGCAAAGATAGCCTCGATCTAAATCTTTATTAAAGTGTTGGCATGATACCTCGTTTAAGAATAGGCAACCCACACAAGCCTTTTCTTTGTCCATGCAGATCGGGTCAAAGATGCACTTCTTAGATCGTTCCTTGGCATGCTTAAGCCAACGATCGAAATGCGACTGAAACGCGCTGTATAAAGCTCCCATATTGAATCCCTGAGAGTTCGAACAATACACGAATACCGCAGGAATATTTGGCAGGATATATTCCGAAAGAGAGCTCTTGTCCAATCCACATATTTCAGACGCTTCGTTTATAAGAGCGTGGGATATGCTGTGTATCAAGGTGTATACTCTCTTTGTAATCAAGCCGTATGAGTCAACTTCTTCGATAGGTGTGAACGGAGTAATCCTGTCCAGGCGGATTCGGTCAAGAAACCACACCTTAATGCCGTAATCGCTCATATCCTGAGGCAAATCATTTTTCTGAATCAACTGATTTTCTAACAGCCAATTCAGAACCCTTCTACGATCTATTTCAAACAGCACTCCTTCCGTTTCAAGCCGAGTGGCATAGATGTTCTTTTTTCCCATCTCCTGCGGAAATCCATGAAGTTTAACGCCTTCCGTGCATTCTCGTTCTTTGCGAGTATATCCATAAGCCGCAAAGACGATGGGGACTCCAGCGCAAATCTGAACATTAGCGAAACCCAGCGACTTTGAAATCCCGACATAGTCGGGCTTAATGCCGTCGTTAACCAACTCAGCATCTACCTCAGCTTCTTCAAGGGAAAGAACTACTTTGGCATGTACGAGTTCATCATACTCAAGAATCTCCTCGGCAATCGGCTTGATGTCGTCGTTGCTCACGACAGAGAGACTTTTACCGACTTGTTCGATTGCATCAAATATCTTGTTATTCGGGTTTATCCGCCTTTTAGCGTCAATAACTGTTGCAATTATATCTTCTGTAACACCTGCAGATCGCAAATCATCAGCTTCCTTTACTAACGCAGCTTCAAATTCATCGTCTTGTGTTATATTGCCCTTAGCTATTATGGTGATATATTCCTCTTGCGGTATCAATCCTAAATATTGCCCGATAACAACTTTTTCGCCTCGGCCTTCCTCTTCTTCATTGCTCATAAACAAGTCTTTCCGCTTGTCAAGCAGGTCGATAAGCGAAAGCGTGAGCGGAAAGTAGTGTGACGAATCAAGCGCCGGCTTAATATCGAGTTTCTGTTTGCAATCAGGGCAGTAGAATGGTATAGCGGCTTTCTGCCCGCACTTCTTACATACGAAGTCAAGCCCGCTACCACGTCTAGTCATATACTTTGTGCCATGTGTTTCGTTTTTACATTTTGGTACAAAAATACCATCAGCGTATCCGCACTTACAGAACCGAATCATTCTCAACTGTGTCATATGCTTTCCGCAAACGTCGCACGGTTCGTGTTCGCGCCGCTTGAATTCATCATAGCTGTAATACTGCCGTACACGTCCGCAGGAATTACAAACGAACACCCAAGGCTTCACGGAAGTAACGATGGCGCGCTCTTGTTCACTAACTTTTGGGGTTAACACGTAATAGTTTTCCTCGTTTATAACTGAAGAAAAGTTCACAACTGAAGCCGCTCCGTCTGGACTCCCATCTTTGAATTCGTTCACTCTCTGGTTCACCACACGGAGTAGTCGCTTACTGTTGATGTCTGTCAGGTGAACGCTGTTCCAACGGTCGACGTGGACAGCATAAGTAACTCCACCGCCGCTCTGGGTAAAGTCAACCCAACTGCCGGGTAGGTACTTATACAGGGCCTGATGCACCCCGCGACGCATTGTATTTTTGTCAGATGACATTTCTTTCCCTCCTATCTCATCTCGACTATGAGTTGTTGGTCAGTATCACGAAGGCTTGACATCACTCTAAAATAGCAATTCTTGAATACATCTGTGATGTATGTGGTAGCATCAAACGAACCGTTCTTCAAGTCGTCCACAAGTTTATCAATCAATCTGTCAATTGTCTGTCGATAAAGTTTCCCTACCGCACTGTCAGCGTCAGAACATTTGTAAACTCCATAAGCATGGTTCTTGAGTTCTGCCGCAGTTATCTTGTCAGTAAGCAGAGCTGCCTTCAGCTGTGAATATTTGCTAATATCACTCATGCCAGCTGTATGCTTCAGGACATAAAGATAATGATTTAGAATAAGGCTTGAAATAACACCTGGCAAAGTGTTCTCAACAGCTTTTGTTGCCCAACGGTTTATTGAAACCGAATCCACAAGGATATCCTTATATTCGTGGAACTTAATGAAGTTCTTCAAATAGCTTTGGTCTTTTTCTCGTGAAGGGCGCATAATGTCAATGACTAAGCCCGTGTGTTTTCTTCCAACACGCGAGTAAGCCTGTATGTACTCCGCCGTATTACCAGGGATGCCGTAAAATATCATGAGGTTGAATCTGTCAGCATCCACACCGTGTGAAATCATACTAGTCGCGGCAATCATATTGAAATCAATACCATCTACTACACTTTCAGCATGTTCGATAATTGAAAGCGTCGCCCTAACCTCTTGGAAAGAATCGTCTCCAGTCATCTTTTTGGCTATTAACGGCTGAATGCCTTCTTCATTCAATTCCGTATTGATAGGATCTTCCAGTGCCTGTAAAACCCTGTTACTCTCGAGTTTGACGTTGTTATATTCGAGGATAATCCAATATTCCTCTAGTAGTTTTTTCACTTCGGCTATCTGCTGATCTTCATTACCTTCAATTTTTATACCGTCAAAACACAGAACATGCTGCGGATTCACATAGAGATTCCAGACCACCTGTTTAAGATACTGGAGAGAATACGCAACGCTGTTAACGATTGCCTTTCCGAATGGCGCGTACCCGACAATGATTCTACCAATGTCATCCTTGTCAATAAATGAATAAAAGTTATGATCAAGGTACGGTGAGGCGGCTGGAAACCGAATCGCACCCTTCCAATAAAGGTGTTTAGCTTGTTCCGCATAAGCGGAAATAGTCGCCGTTGCACCAATAACCTTTATCCCCCTGTTGCAACCAGATAGATTCCGAATGAAATACTCAATCAAAGTTTCGTAATGGGCATCGTAAGCACCTAGCGATTCTCTTATAAGGTGTAACTCATCCTGAATCATTAGTGTAGGAGCAGGGTCTTTCATTTCGATAGCTTTGAAGTCAAATGGGTCACTTTGACATTTAACACCATCGACTATACACTCTTTCTTAGCCGTGAAGCCGTGTTTCGGACATTCACGGTCTGCGCCACACAACAACCCACGAAATCTCGAATTGTTGCCAATAGCGGTCATCTTATCAACAGTAGAAATAATAACACTTGGTAAGTATCTATAGATATCGTTGTCGACCATAAATAAAGGAATCACGCCCTGCGAAGTACAACCGACATTGTTACAAATGTGCCGCAAGGAATTGGCATCTGCGTCATACATTACATGAACTGTTTCCTGCCTGCAGAATGGGCAAATATCAACTAATCGGTACTTTTCATCAACTTCGTTTGGTGAAAATTCGATCAGTGTCTTTTGCAAGTCTCTATCAATTTTATTTGGTGTGTTTCCCTCCCCGACAAAGTAGCCAAGACTGAATTGGCTCCCGCCCAGTGCTTTTGATTGGCGTATTACCTCTGCAGTAGCAAGAATATTCGCAACACGCTGGACTTGCTGCACCGACAGCAAACGAAGCGGATACTTTAAAATTCCTGTTACGCCGTAGTTCTTTCCACGTAGTCGGTCAAAGAACAAGTTGAACACAAGAATTCCTAAGAATGCCTCTGTTTTACCACCGCCAGTTGGGAAGTAGAGTATATCGACATCATCGGTTTTCGCCTTACCAGTGATATCATCGTCAAGCATTAATTCCTGCTCATGGGCAACTACATCAAGAATCAGAGAAACGATAAAGACTATCTGGAATAGACGCCAACTATCGTATCTTCCCTTGGCTGCTTCCTTAAAAGTTTGGTTCATATATCGGAAAGCATCGCAAATCATATTATATTTACTGATCAAATCGATTCCCGTTGCAAACCGCGAGATTTCCATATTAAAGGCGTCAATCTCATTGCCGAACTGTTTTATGCCAAGCGCCGTGAGCGCACCTTCAGCATCCGGCTGAAGCATTTTGCGCCGGTCCAAATCAGTCCGCCAGTTTCCTACCTCTGCTAGCATTTTTGTGTGAATCTTCTTGAGCGTAGTAATCGGTTCGGTAATTAGATCATCAAATTTAATAGCCATCTTATCATTTGTCTTCAGCCGATTCTGGATGAAGTATGGCACATGGGTCGTTTGTATTTCCATATTTGCAGTGTCATAGGATACATTGCAGTTGTTGCCAAGTGCATAGACATACCTATCGTACTTATAGTCATCGGCAAAGTAGTCCAGTTCAATCGGGACGAATTCGGTGTTCAAGCATTTGACTTTAATTCCCGAATTAAAGAGTGTACTCACCCTGTATTTATCAGTCTTGGCAGATGACTGGCCAAAGCCAGCAGTTTCGTCACCCCAAGGCGTTTCATTACTAAGAGCTACTGTAATATTGAGGTTGTCACCACTTCCCTTAATATCTACGCTCAAAGAATAGTTAAAACTAAGGAACATTCTCGGTTCACCACGTGAGGTCTGTCTATTGCAGTACGCTTGCCACGAATCTTCAGAAAGCAAATCATCGATTTTGAGTTTGTCTCTGAATTGACATGGCATGATGTTAGAACGGGCTTGCGCTTCCGCACAGAGAGCCTCAACTTGCCTCTTGATTTCGGTATAGAAAGGAGAGTCCAACGGAACACTGCCGCAATCAAAGGACGGGTTATAGATGTCGGAAATCTTCAGCCCAATGCTGACATTGTCTCTGTCAATCGCTATCTTTTCGTATACAGGTAAAAGCTGGACTTTGTGCGCTTGCATTTCCGTACCCAATGCCCCTTTATTGAACATTTCAGCGAGTGCGGCAAAGTCAACAAAGATAGTCTC
>Ga0209509_1002763_pt1 | contig 11365 bp, 9 predicted proteins | sample BioC13SIPDNA_FD_185743 | JGI IMG/M metagenome (GOLD analysis project Ga0209509, IMG submission 185743) | Anaerobic biogas reactor microbial communites from Washington, USA - Biogas_R1_A C13 SIP DNA (SPAdes) (version 2) | ecosystem: Engineered > Bioreactor > Anaerobic > Unclassified | place...
TGAGCCAGTTGACCGCAAGTTGCTGCTGGGAGTCGATCCGCCGTATCAGGGCCATCGCCCGCTTCACCTCGGGGTCCGGGTGCATCCGCTCGATAGCGTGCGACATGAGGACAGCGTTGTTCTCGATGCCGTTCATAAGGATAACCCGGGTCCGGGTGTAGGCGTCCACCGCCTTCTTGTCATACGGGGCCGGAAGCATATCTTTCCAGTTCATAGGCTGCTCTTCGATCGGTATTCCTTCCAGTTCAAAGGGTTTGAATTGGGCCATCTCGTCTTCCTCCGTAACCCCGCCGAACCATCCACCGGGGAGGGGCTCCCGGGCGATATGGTGACACGGAGGCGGCCGGAGTGGTCACCCCCGTGACCCGGGGTTCTCCCCACCATACCGGTCAGGCTACAAATATCTGACGGGCAGCATAAGGACGGGCAACAACTACACCTCCCGGCAACCCGGGCGATACCCCCGAAGATAACAGCCCAATTATCCTGATCGGGCCATCTCCGGGCCGCTCCGGGACCGCAAGGTATACACTGTCGGAAGCGTGGGTTTGTGCTGGGGCGGCCCTGTGCGAAGGATTAAAGTATACCCGCTCACGAGAGATCCCCGGATGGCGATCAACCATTCGATCCGACTACCGGACCAGCCAGGAGGAGGAGCCATTGACAGGAGAGAAAGAGGGTCCCGGTCCCACACGAAGACGCCCAGATGAGACGGAGGACGATCAGGGGAGGACCGTAAGGGACGTGGAGACCGACAGGCTGCCGCCGATATCCCGCGGGAGCGACCGTGACTTCCGAGGCCTCTCCGCGGACTTCCGGGTTGATATCCTCGACCACGGTGACCAGGTGATCGTGGTTGCGGAACTCCCCGGCGCAGAGGAGGATGCGATCAACATCCGGCTGCTGAACCCGCAGACCCTGCGGATAACGGCAAAGAGGACCGGACCGGCCGGGGAGGGATACTACATCCAGGAACGCGGCGGCGGCACCCTGAGCCGGCTGATACGCCTGCCCGCGAGTGTAACGGGAGAAGCCGCAAAGACCAGTTTCAGGAATGGCGTCCTCGAAGTGCGCTTAAAGAAGATGAAAATCGGCGGCCCCGGACCCGGCGGAAAGGAGATACCCATCGAATGACCGCGTAGTCCCTCGAGCAGGGGGCCGGGGGAGGGCACCAATCAGTACTGCGCCGTGCCCGTGGCCATCCGTGTCGTCACCACCTGTGGGTGGTAGCAGATGACGCTGTCCCGGGCGGTGATCCTGCCGTTGACCAGCTGGTCGACGACGGTGAGGTGGTCCTGCACGCCCCTGGGAAGCAGGTAGTACTCCCGCACAAACTCCCTGCCCCGCCTTCCCATCTCCGCGGCCTTCTCCGGGTGTCGCAGGAGGTGCAGGATCCGGTCGGCAGTCTCCTGGACCGTCGAGACCAGGTAGCCGTTCCATCCATCGCGGATCTGGAGCGGTATGCCGCCGACGTTCCCGCCGACGACGGGTTTCCCCTTCCAGAGCGCTTCGGTCACCGTCAGCCCGAACCCCTCTTTTATGGACTTCTGGACGACCACGTCAGATGCCCGCTGGAGCGCGTTGATCTCCCGGTGGCTGTCGGGCGGGAGATCGAGCACATGGATGTCGGGATCGTCCTCGGCCGTCTCGCGCACATCGCGCAGGACAATGTAGCACTCAGGATCGTCACATGCCCGCCCGCCGACGAGCACGAGCTGGCAGGGAGTCTTCCTGCGGACCCTCTTGAACGCCTGGATGACGCCGACTGGGTCCTTGAAGACGTCGTAACGGGAGACCTGGGAGACGATCGGCTTTTCCGGGTCGATCCCGTACTTCTCCAGCGTGGCGTCAATCTCAGCAGCGGGGATATCGCGGTTCTTTTCTGAGAGGGGGTCGATGAACGGCGGGATGATGAAACTCGGCACACTCCAGAGAGGGAGATACTGGAAACTGGAGAATATGCTTGCGTGGTACTTCTCGACCAGCCGCCGCATGATATTGCCGATACTCCCCACCGTCTCGGTCGGCACCGTCTCCAGCTGGACATGACACCGCCATATCAGCCTCTTCCCGGCGAGATCCCTGCTTGACAGGAACTCGACCAGGCCAAGTGGCTGGGGATCGTGGATGGTCACAACGTCGCAATCATCCTCAATCAGGCCCTCGTTCTGCCGCTGGGCATCCCAGTAGGTCTCGATCATCGCCGGCGAGAACCCGTCCCGGCCCTGAAGAAAGTTGTGGAGGGTCTTTGTGACGTCGAAGAACGCGGGTTCGGCCTCCATGACACTCCATACCGTCTCAAGGCCGAGCGCGTTGAGGAAAGGAACGTACGACATCAGGATCTCGGCCACGCCGCCACCGTAGCGGGTCGAGTTGATCTCCTGGAGCCTGATCCCGCTCAGGCGCTCAGCAAGTTCCTCGACGGCTGAGAACCGCTCCGCTCCCACAATCTGTCGGTACTCCCTGAGGGAAGGACAACCCGGGAGATCAGTAACGATCATCAGAGTTCCACTGCCGGGTAATACACCTCCGGCTAATAAAATGCCTTTCGGTGTGGGGCAGGGAGCCCCGGTGCAGGCAGACACAATCAGAATCGCTGCTGCCGTGCAGGACGAACGCCTCCCGGAAACGATGCGCCGGGGAGGGGGCGCGCAATGAGGTTATTCGCTCCGGATCTCCGGTTTAACCTGAGCGTTGCCGTTGTCTGGATGAGGAGAGGAATCGCGGGGAAGAGCCCTCTCCAGAGCCGCTTTCAGTTCAGCAAGCGAGATGGGCTTCTCCAGGACACCGACGATATCCTCTGCATACCGGGAATACTCCTCGGGCCAGACATGTTTTGCAGTAAAGAGCAGGACCGGGATATCTTTGAGTTCCTCATTCCGCTTCAGCTCTTCGAGGAACTGCCACCCGTCGATGGGAGACATCATCACGTCGAGGATGATGAGGGCAGGCTTCTCCTTCTTGATCATCCGCAGGGCGTCCCACCCGTTATGGACCAGCACCGGTTCGCGGTTGATCTTCCGGAGCAGCAGTTCCATCACTTCTAGCGTCGGCAGATCATCATCGACGACCATGATCTTGCTTCCCATGGTTCATACCTCCCGTGGTATTCTAATGGTGAAGGTACTCCCCTCACCTACTACGCTTGTCACAGTTATTTCTCCTCCATGCAGCTGGATGTACCTATTCGCAATGGCGAGCCCCAGGCCTATTCGACCGCCTTTGCGATTCAGTTTATCGGCGCCCCCGATGTAGAATGGCCTGAAGATCGATTCGATGACATCAGATGGGATCCCGATGCCATTATCACACACCATAATATAATGGTTCTTATTTGATTCCGTGTAGCGTATCCATACTTTTTTTGGCGGCACATTATACTTAACTGCATTTGATACCAGGCTTTCCACCACCGGGTAGAGCCGGTCGGGATCCCCCCATATACGGACATCCTCAGGTATTTCGTTGCCGATCTGCGCCTCCCGGTCGTATTCGCTCCCCGTGATGACTGAATCGACGAGATGGTGGAGCGGGACCTCACGGATGGTGAGCTCGACATGGTCCATCGCAAGCAGGCTCAACTCAACCATCCTCTCCACCACGGCCTGCTCCTGCCGGGCACACAGAAGGCAGGTCGTAAGATACATCCCCATCTCCTCTGTAAGGCCGTAATACCTGGGATCATCGACAACCATCTGGAGATAACCGATGAGCGGCTGAAGGGGCGTGCGCAGCTCGTGGGACATGGTGGTGACGAACTCCTTCCATTGGTCGATCTCCCACGCCATCTGCCTGCAGGCAAGCCGCTGCCTCCTCATCTCGGTGGTGTCACGCGCCGACCCCATGATACCGATAAGGCTGCCATCCCCTCCGTGCATCGGTGCGATCGTGACGGAGAAGGTGTGACGGTCACCCACAATCTCCAGATCAAGATTGTACTGGACGGTTTTTTCCGTATCAACCACTTTTTGGACCCACTCCATATGCTGCGCGGCCAGGTCACCGGGCAGGAGGGCGTCCGCCCCGAGACCGATGAGGTCGTCGGGAGAGATGTTGTGCTCGGGTGCGCGCATCCAGGAGAAGTGAAGGATACGGCCTGCAGTATCCTGCATGAAGAAGATATCGTTTGACTGGTGGATGAGCCGCCGCAGACGGCCGTTTGACTGGACAAGATCGTCTCGCTCGTTCCTGAGGTTGCCGGTATCCACAACCGTACACTCAAAGAGGTTCTCGGGGGCCAGCGCCCGGCAGGAGAGGAGGACCGCGTGGGCATCGCCGTTCCGCGCAAGGAAAATCATCTCCATATTCCCAATATAGCCCTCTTTCTTCATCTCCTCGATGAACCGGGCCTTCGCAGTCCCATCCGCCCAGAACTTCTCAGCCGGGATGCCGACCAGTTCATGGGGCGCGTAGCCGAGGATCTCAGCAAACCGGCTGCTCGCACAGAGAAGCCGGAGCGTCTCCGGATCGCAGAGAAACTTTGCGTCGCGGGCATTCTCGACGAGGCTCTTGTACCGGGAGACGACCAGGTGTGAGTGCTGTGAGAAGAGGTTCATGGCCGCAAAGAACCAGAAGAATGCCACCACGTACAATCCCGGAACTATTGGATCTACGGTAAAGCCAAGCGCCACGTAGCGGAGATGGATGAGGGCGAACCCGGCAACCAGGAGTGCGGTCACCTGGAGCCCGTGCCGGGGAAACCAGAGGACAGCAAAGAGGATAGGGATGCAGCAGAGCAGGGGAGAGAAGAGATAGGCATCGGACTCCAGCCCGTTCGCCGTCAGCATGAGCGCTATTGCCGAAAACGACAATATTACAATCATTTTGACGATATCCGTCTCGCTGAAGAGGTTTTCCCGGAAGAAGACATGTAGCCGCGGGTCTGGAGCCATGGAAGATGATGAGAGATATCCAATAAGCCTTATATATAATGTTCGAAATCTTCAGACATCAGATAAATAATAATTCGCGAAGATAAATAGTTTTGTCTGCTTTTGTAGGGATCTGTGTTGGATATTTCCTCTTCACCGGACCGGGCTGGAGAAGGCCGCGGATCGCCCCACGCCATAGGAGGACAGATATATGAAGATCATCATGCAAATGTAGCATATGCGCCCGTTCGTCTTTATCAACATTGCCATGAGCGCTGACGGGAAGATCTCGACGAGGGAGCGGCGGCAGGTTCGGATCTCGGGGACTGAAGACTTCTCGCGGGTCGACCGGATCAAGGCGGAGAGCGATGCCATTATGGTCGGCATCGGCACCGTTCTTGCCGATGACCCCTCACTCACCGTCAAGTCCCCGGAACTCCGGGCCGGGCGCGTAGCGGCCGGAAAGGACGAGCATCCCATCCGCATCGTGGTGGACAGCGCAGGGCGGACACCCACGGATGCAGACATACTCCACAAGGGGACCGGGAAGCGTATCGTCGCAGTATCGCGTGCAGCACCCGGGGAGAGGGTGGAGGCCCTCGCGGAGCATGCCGACGTCATCGTCGCAGGTGATGAGACCGTCGATCTTGCGGCGCTGCTTGCGGAACTCTACCGGCGGGGCGTCCGGCGGCTGATGGTCGAGGGCGGGGGGACCCTGATCTGGACGCTCTTTGAGCAGGGGCTCGTCGACGAACTCCAGACGTTCATCGGCAACATGGTCATCGGCGGGAAGGACGCCCCCACACCGGCGGACGGCACAGGTTTTCTCAGGGAGGAAGATTTTACACGGTTACGCATCATCGGGACCGAACGGCTCGATGGTGGCCTGCTCATACGGTGGGGCGTGGAGAAGGGGTGAGAGCAGGAACTCAGCAGGGCCCTGGAATATGCCCTTCCCTCTATTTTGGAGATTCAGGCTGAACCTGTGAACCAACCCTGAGGCGTAGCTCATGGCTGCAACAGGTGGGGTGCAGGCTCTCCCTGCACCTGGTTTTTCCCGGGGATCGCTTGGTGCAGTGGACCCTTGTAGCCCCCACCCCGCCCGCGCTCCGCGCTCCTCCCCCGCCCCTAGTGGGCGGGGGCAGTGCGAGGCGATACCCAGTGGAAATCGGTTGATAGGTCCCAGGAGAGAACTTAGGCATACCAGATGGAAATCGACGGTACCAACCCGAGGAAGTCCATGGAGTGCCTGCATACCCGGACGGCCATGTTCCCTGGCAAAGCCCGGTGCAGTGGACTGTGGCGGATGTCGCAATCGGGGGTCCCGTGGAATGTGGAAATCCGGCCCGGAGGGAGAGGTCCCAGGAGCAGAGCCTCGCGGAGGAAGTCTTCCCGGTCTCGGTTCTCTCCTGAAGCACCATCAGCGAACCCGTCAGGCGCCCGTTATAGCGCCCCCCCAAGGCCGGTCAGCAGCTTACAAAAAAGTAATTTTTTGGTTATGGAACCTCTACGATCTTGTCTATTATCTTGTAGGTTCCTCCCGTGACGAGGGAGACAGTTATCTCAACCCTGTTCTCACCCTTTGCTTCCTTGATGGTGATCTCATCGCCGATGACTGGCTCCAGGGTCTCGGTGATGACCTCGCCGGTCGACTTGGTCACGCGAACATCGATGTTCTTCTTCAGGAGATCCTGGCCTTTGCCACCGCTGAAGGTGATGGTAAGGTCATGCGTGAACCGGGAGGGGTATCCGGCCATAATCTGGAACTCAACCTCCTTACCCGGGGGCAGCGTCTGCGTCGGGCCGGGCGTGAGCGAGACCGGGGTCGTCGTGGCCACGGGCGTTGCCGTGGCCGTCGGGGTCTCGGTCGCGGGTGGCCCGCCGCCGTTTTCGGAACCGGTGCAGGCGGCACAGAATGCGAATGCCAGGAGGAGCACAATCAGAGCAGACAGCAACCTGATCTTCATAGACCATCCATGCACTCCGGGGTATTTCATCCTTTCGTCACGCTCGCGAGGCCTCCGGAATGCTACGGTATAAATATCCCGCAGCACGGCTCAGGACCCAGGCCGGGGTACCCCAGACCATAGAAATGTTTATTACAGTAGGAAGGAACCTTCTATCCGAAAGAAGGTGCAACGATGAACCTGCGAAGACCAAACGCCAATGAGGCAACGGGAACGAGCAACCGGTCCCGGGATGTCGTACCGATGTCAGGGATCTGCACCCGGTGCGTCGACGGGTGCAAGGGAGCCTGCGAGATCTGGCTCTCCTCCTTCCGGGGCAGGGAAGTCCTCTACCCGGGCCCATTCGGCGAGGTCACGGCCGGCGCCGAGAAGAACTACCCGATCGACTACTCGCACCTGAACATCCAGGGCTACGCGACCGGTGCAAAAGGGCTTCCGGAAGGCATCGAGGCGGGCCCCGATACTGCCGTATTCCACGCCGTCGATACCAGGACCGAATACGGGTGGAACGCGAAAGTCCCGATGCGGGTCCCCATCTTCACCGGGGCGCTCGGATCGACCGAGAGTGCCCGGGTGAACTGGGAACACTTCGCGGTCGGGGCCGCCATATCGGGCATAACGCTCGTCTGCGGAGAGAACGTCTGCGGCGTCGACCCTGACCTGGTCCTCGACCACAACGGCAGGGTTGCCAGGTCGCCCGAGATGGACCGCCGCATCGAGACCTACCGGAAGTACCATGACCGCTACGGGGAACTCCTGGTGCAGCTGAACGTGGAGGATACAAGGCTTGGGACTGCCGAATACGTCTCCGCAAAGCACAACCTCGAGACGATCGAGCTGAAGTGGGGCCAGGGCGCAAAGTGCATCGGCGGCGAGATCAAGGTCGACAGTCTTGCCCGGGCGAACCAGCTCAAGGACCGCGGCTACATCGTCCTCCCGGATCCGGGGGCGCGGGAGGTGCAGAAGGCCTTTGCGGACGGGGCCGTGAAGGAATTTGAGCGTCATTCGCGGCTGGGTTTCGTCACCAGGGAGGGGTTCCTTGAGGAGGTCGACCGGCTCCGCGACATAGGATTCAAGCGGGTCACCCTCAAGACAGGGGCCTACTCGGCCGTCGAACTCGCGATGGCGATCCGCTACGGAGCCGAAGCGAAGATCGACCTCCTCACCATCGACGGTGCGCCCGGCGGCACCGGGATGAGCCCCTGGCCGATGATGAACGAGTGGGGGATCCCGACCTTCTACATCGAGTCGCTCGCCTACCAGTTCTCTGAGCGGCTCCGCGAGCGGGGGATCCGGGTCCCTGATATCGCCATCGCCGGCGGGTTTGCAGACGAGGCGAACGTCTTCAAGGCGCTCGCGATGGGGAGCCCCTACGTCAGGGCAGTCTGCATGGGCCGCGGCCTCATGATACCCGGCATGGTCGGGAAGAACATCGCAACGTGGCTCCGGACCGGCGAACTCCCGAAGACCGTCTCGAAGTACGGCCGCACCAGGGAAGAGATCTTTGTCTGCTACGAGGAACTTCGGGAGAAGTACCCCGACCGGATCGATGAGATCCCGCTTGGGGCGGTCGGGATCTACACCTACGTCCAGAAGTTCAGGACCGGGCTTCAGCAGATCATGGCCGGGACCCGGAACTTCAGCCTCGGAACAATCGCCAGGAGCGACCTGATGGCGCTGACCGAGGAGGCCGAGGCGGTCTCAGGCATCCCGTACGTCATGCGGGCCTACCGGGACGCTGCCGAGGCAGTCCTCGACTCATGAAGCCCGGGAGCACTGCGGACAGGGGGAACCCTCCACCCCCTCCTCCCCGGCCATCCACCGATTGTATCGTGTCACTTCATTTTGGAAACTTTTGTCGCATGCTGAAATGGGCACTATGACTTCACGCGGGAGGACGCGAAGGGGCGCTGCAGGGGATTATACCGAACTTCGCGCCCTTCGCGTCTTCGCGTGAGGCAGTGCGGTCATAGAGAGTAGCAACGTCTCACGCGAAGTCGCGAAGCCGCGAAGGTGACATCAGACATTTGGGTTTTAGATGGCAGCGAGCACTAAAGTACCAGATGTTTAAAATTAGGTCTTTCTGACTTTATCAGATAGCCGCGATAATATTTAATGCGAAGAGTGCATCTGGTCTGCCTGATACACCATGCATACGGATACCAGTCCAACCGTCCTCATCACCGGAGGGGCAGGATTCATCGGGTCGCACCTCGCAACGGAGCTATTGCAGCACGGCTACGGAGTCCGCATCCTCGATAACCTGACGCCACGGGTGCACGGCCCGGAGCGGCAACGGCCCGGCCATCTCGACCGGCGGGCAGAGGTCTTCGTCGGGGATATCAGGGACCCGCACCACGTGCAGGAAGCTCTCGAAGGGGTTGATTCCGTCATACACCTTGCTGCGGTCGTCGGGGAGCGGCAGAGCATGTACCGGATCGAGAAGTACATGAGCGTCAACACCGCCGGGACTGCCGTCCTCCTTGAGGCCTTACTCGACCACCCCATCAAGCGGCTCATCGTCGCCTCAAGCAGCGCCGTCTACGGGGAAGGGCTCTACTGCTCGTACAACGGCACCATCTACCCAAAGGTCCGGCGTTCTCCCGCGCAGATGGCGAAGGGGGACTGGGAGCCCCGGAGCCCGGACGGGGAGGTGATCTACCCCCTTCCCACGCCGGAGACGAAGGAGGCCTCGCCACTCTCGATCTACGCAATCTCCAAGCACGACCAGGAGGAGATGTGCCGGATGATCGGGGAGGCATACGGCATCCCGACGGTCATTCTCCGGCCCTTCAACGTCTACGGCCCGCACCAGGGGTATGCCAACCCCTACTCAGGCATGCTGACGGAATATGCGTTCCGCCTGCTCCAGGGGCTCCCGGTGCACCTCTTTGAGGATGGCTACCAGCAGCGTGACTTCGTGAGCGTCTACGACGCGGCACGTGCCTTCCGCCTGGCCCTCGAGACGCCCCGGGCAGCCGGCGGGACATTCAACATCGGGAGCGGCCGCCCCTACACGTTCCGGACCATCGCCGACCATCTCGCGACGATAACCGGGCGGCAGGACCTCTCCCCCGTAGCCACGGGGACCGGCCGGGTTGGGGATATCCGCCACTGCTTCGCGGATATCAGTCGTGCCCGGGAGGTCCTCGGCTACGAGCCGGAGGTCCCCCTCGAGGCCGGCCTGCTCGAACTGGTCGCCGGGGTCAAGGCTGAGATCGCGGAGCGGCGGAAGATCCCGGCACCACTTGAGATACCAAAACCCTCACGCCTCCCGGTCTGAAGGCTGCACGGAGCCCAACCTTTATTTTCGCATGCGCAGTAACCATGCCCGCGCCATGCCTCCAAACCTCCGGACCTGGGAGGTGCGGCTCGGGATCATCCTGCTCGCCCTCTCGTTCGCCGTCTATGTCGTGAAGTACCTCCTGCTCGGTGACCCCCTGAACACCTACCAGTACATCTTCAACGCGCTCGGGTTCCTGCCGATCAGCGTCCTTCTGGTCACCCTTATCATAAACGAGCTCCTGAGCGTCCGGGCAAAGCGCGAGAGGCTGGAGAAGCTGAACATGGTCATCGGAACCTTCTTCTCCGAGGTCGGCACCGGCCTCCTCACCTACCTCTCGAACCATGACCCGGACCTCCCGGAGATCAGACAGGACCTTATCGTGACGGACGCCTGGACGCCCGGGACGTTCTCCGGGGTGCGTGACCGCCTCCAGAACTATCGCTACAACGTCATCGTCGATGACGTGGATATGCCGGAGCTCTGCCGGTTCCTCAAAGAGCGGCGGGGCTTCCTCCTCCGGCTGCTTGAGAACCCCGTCCTCCTCGAGCACGAATCCTTCACCGACCTCCTCAGGGCGGTCTTCCACCTCACCGAGGAACTCGAACGGCGGGAGGGGTTCGCCGGGCTCCCGGAGAGCGACATCAAGCACCTCGCCGGGGATATCGAACGGGTATACGGCCAGCTCATCAGGGAGTGGCTCTCCTACATGGAGTACCTCAAACGGAACTATCCCTACCTCTTCTCGCTTGCGATGCGGAGTAACCCCTTCGACGAGAAGGCATCGCCGGTTGTGCGGTGAGGGGGGCGGGGAGTGACTTTGCCTGTCCTGCCTGCATGGGTGCCGCGGTTCGAAACCCCGAGGCCCGCATCCGCTACCGCCGACATCGCCCTCCCCTGTGGGCGCAACCTATATACCCGCATGCGGGCTACGGCACCCCGATCGCTATGAGCGAATACTCCATACTGATCGGAGGAAAGGCCGGGGAGGGCATCAATACGGCAGGCCTTTCTATCGCCGGCCTCTTCTCCCGTCTTGGCTACTACACGTACATGTACTTTGATTACCCCTCGCTCATCAGGGGCGGGCACAACTTCGCCATCATCAGGGCTTCGGAGAAGAAGGTCAGGGCGCACCGCACCCCGGTCGATGTCCTCCTCGCCTTCGACCAGAAGAGCGTCGATAACCACCGGGAGCGGGTCCACGACGGCACGACCATTATCTACGACGCCTCAGGGGCAGT
>Ga0209509_1002774_pt1 | contig 11336 bp, 12 predicted proteins | sample BioC13SIPDNA_FD_185743 | JGI IMG/M metagenome (GOLD analysis project Ga0209509, IMG submission 185743) | Anaerobic biogas reactor microbial communites from Washington, USA - Biogas_R1_A C13 SIP DNA (SPAdes) (version 2) | ecosystem: Engineered > Bioreactor > Anaerobic > Unclassified | place...
TTTCCATCGCCTCTAATGAATCGCCGCCCCATGACTCGGCCACGTTCACTAGGTTGACAATTCCCGGCCTCCCGGCCCGGAGTCGAGCCATGACTTCCCACGCTTGGACGCAGTCTGAATCCGTGAATGATGTCGAAGTGATCCCCGCCGTCTGTACGACTGGCAGAACCTTGTCGAAGTCCGTCAGCAGCGCGCCGATCACGGCGCGTTCGGATAGAACGGCATCGGCCCCGGCCTCGGGTTGTGCGATTGAGTCACGCATGGCGCACCGCCATTCCGCGAAACTCCCGCATGATCAATTCGACCACGCAGCCTATCCGCACGGGGCGGCTGAACCGCCGTTCACTTTTCCTTTGCCAGCGCCGGACGCGCGTGGTAGCGTGTTCCCCGTTGGCGAGTTCTGCCGCGCCCTCTGCCGGGGGTGCGGCTTTTTCTTCGATGGGCTGTTTCATCGTTCCGGCCCTCCCTCGACTGACCGCGCCAGCAGGTCCCGCACGTCAGACTCCAAGAAACCGCCCCCGATCTTCCGGCCCGGATACTTCACCCGGCGAAGCATTCCGCCCTTGGCGAATTGAAAAACCGTCCGGCCCGATACTCCGAGAATGCGCCCGGCTTCGTCGCTGGTAAGTACGCGGTCCGTCTGCACCTGCTCATCCCGCAAGGCGGCTTCGATTTTCCTTCGGATGTCCGGGGACTCAATGAGATTCAACATGGCGGTGATCGTCGCCACATCGCGCTGTTGGGGGGCGGGGCTCATTTCCCGGCCCTCCGCCGTAGTGAAGAAATGACGGCGTTTGGATCGTATAAGACAAGTTTTCGGGACAGGCGTAGGACAGGGACTTTCATGCGCCGCAGGGTCCGGGTTGATACTCCGATCTTCTCTGCCATCTCGGGCTGGTGGAGCAGGACGGGCTCGTTTTTTTCTTCTGTCATGGCTCGGCTCTCTCTATTGTGCCGCGCACCAAAAAAGCGCACGGCGGTTTAGTTTTCCGCCATGCGCCGATCAACCGAGTTGTCGCCATGTCCTGACCCGTCGCCGTTGAAGCCCGAAAGCCTGCCAGCCGGTCAGCTTCTAAAATGTCACTTCATCATCTGGGCACGATTTCGGCCCTCATGCGTTTTATCTCTGCCGATCCACGGCCAACAAACTTGACCTGATCGCCGTGAATCCGCGCCGCCATATCACGATGCATCCGCATAATCAAATCCGCATCCTGCTTGTTCTCCCTGCAAGCTCGCCGGAAGGCCAGTTCACAGGACTTGGAACACGCGGCGAACCCCTTTTTCAGGCGCTCCGCCGTGTTCTGTTTTTCGCATTGGATGCATCTGAACATGGCGCTACACTACGCCATGAGTTTGGAGGGGTAAAGGGCATAGGGGACATTCTGCGTCCATGACTTCAGATAGGGATTCGACGCGGACAAACGGTGTTTTTTACGCGGGGAGCATCGCCAGCAGTTTCTTGCGAACGGCCACAACATTCTTGACGGTCAAACCGTCCACCAGTTCGCGCACAGCATGAAGATCAACGGGCTTCGTCTCGACAACGGCCTCGGCTTCGATGATGTCTCCCTGATCCTCCATGCCCGGAAGGGCAAGGCGGGGGATAGCGGCCACGATCTGTTTTTGATCCTCTGTGGAGTAGTGCTGATAAATCCGAGTCACTGTCTCGCTGGCATGGCCCAACCATTTTTGAACGATGCCGATGGGGACGCCAGCCCGCGCACAGTGAGTTGCAAGACTATGCCGGAAGCTGTGCATTCCGAAACGGGCGATTGCCTTAACGCCCCGGCCCGTCCGCTTCTCCGTCCGGCTGAAGTCATCGCCAAGGGCAGACTTCATCAGCCGGTTGAATCTGTGAATGAGCCCCACCCGGTCCCGCCTGTAGAGTTCGGCCAGTTCGGGAAAGAGGGGACCGCGCTTGGAGTCGCCGCATACGTCCCCGATGATCGTTGTCAGCATGGGGTGCTCCATGATGTCAACGGTTGACCCGCTCTTTGCGGTCCGCACCACGATCTTTCCATCCTTCCGGTTCTCATGGCGTAGCTGAACCGCATCCCCAGCCCGTAGGCCGGTGAAGTAGAGCACGGCCAGCAAACCGCGCATCTCGCCTTGTGCCGACGCCAGCAGGGCCTCGACTTGCTGCACGTCAAAAGGCTCCCGATGCTCATGTTCTGGTGTTTGATATTTCGTCACCCCGGCGAACGGGGAGGGGACACCCGCCAGCCGATACATGACGTTGCAGGTAGTTATCAGCTTGTTGTGCCGTCCCGCCGTCACGCGCTTTTTCTTGAACAGGTGATCCGAGTACTCCTGTGCGATGTCCGGCGTCACGTCCTGCATGGCCTCAAGGTCGCCGTGCTCCTCCTCCATCCAGTCAATGAACTGTTCCCAATCCCGCTTGTTCTGTGCCACGTTCATGGGGGACAGCTCGCGGATTGTGCCGTTCGCCCGTTTCGGTTGGCTGTGATCGTAGGGATGCCGCTTCCAGACTTCCCGCAGGGGTATCCGGTTTACAATGTCCACAGCCTCCTGTGCCGACACCTCCGCCCCGGCAAGCCGATCTTTGATTGCGGCGAGCGTGTCGCGCTCCTCCAATGCCCGGAACGGGGCAAGGATTTCGTCGGCCTTGGTTCTGGCCTTTGGCTTCGATGTCTCGCCGGTGGACCTGTAGAAGCGCCGCCCTCCTGACTGCCATCTAACCCACCATAGACCATCCCGCTTGTATAGATGTCCTGATACCCGTCTGCCTTTTCTCATTGTGCGGCCTCCTTCATGGTTGCGCGTAGATTCGGCCATACAGGGGCAAAAAGCAAGCATTAAAGGAGACATTTATCATAACAGGTTGAAAAAGCCCATATAATAGGCGCTTAACACTAGCCTTTTAAGCTTGTGGTCGCGGGTTCGAGCCCCGCCCGTCTCACCAATTGGTGCGGGGATCAGACAGGGGCAGACAGGCAGGTTGTGATGGCGAAGTATGCGTTGTTTGCGTTCACGGGGGAGGCAGGGTGTTTTATCCATGTGCTGTTGAATGCGTTGGACATGCAGGCGCGGGGGCACGAGGCGAAAATCGTGGTGGAGGGAGCGGCGACGAAATTGGTGCCGGGATTGTACGAGGAGGGCAAGCCGCTCAATCCGCTCTGGAAGAAATGCCTGGCGGCGGATCTGGTGGATGGTGTTTGCATGGCCTGTGCCGCGAAGATGGGGACGTTGGAAGCAACCGCCAAACATGAGTTGAAATTGCTGGACGAGATGTCGGGGCATCCGAGCATCGCGGTCTACCGGGCGGCGGGGTGGGAAGTCATCACGTTTTAAGGAGGGTCGGACGGGATCGCGCAGGGCATCGCGCGGCCGACGGCTGGGGCGGAATGGCGCGGCGCGATCCGGGGCCCTCAAGGAGCCAGCAGTTCAAAACCGGAGGCGGGATCGGGAAGGCGGCGGGCGGTGGAGCCGAGGAGTTCGGTGAGGATGACCTCGAGAACATGCCAGGTTTTGACCCCGGTGCGGATGCAGCCGCAAATGGTTTCCCTGCCGCGGCCGCAGGCCAGGTGGACATGGAGGATGGGCGTGCCGTTGGCGTCGGGGAAGATCGTGCCGGTGCCGACAACCTCATGGACGTCATCAAGCGTGGTGGTTTGCGGGGCGATGGGCGGGGGCGAACGGCCATCGCGCGGGCCGGTGACGAGGACGCTGCCGGCGTCGGCGCCGCCGTGGAGCGTCAAAGCCGCGTGACGGATGCCCTGTTCGGCGGCGAAGCGTTCCAGGCATTCATGGATGACATCGCCGTGTTCGAGGCGGATGATGAAGACGCGGCCGGGGCGGGCGGAACTGGATTTCATGGCAACCTCCGGGTGGGGATCAATAATGGTGTGGGATTTCGGAAATGAGGCGAAGGGTTCGGGCAGCGACTCTTCGAGCTTGTTCGCGCCAGAACAAAAAATCCTGCTGACGCCGGCCGGGTCGCGCCAGCGGGTGATGACGATGGGGGGTGCGATCTTTGCAGACGCGAGTGCGATTTCAATATTTCCCGACGGATGAACATCAGCCGGGGGCGTTCTGGTTCCATTCCGGCGCAATATGCGTACTGAGCCGGCCGGTGTTGGCAATGACAGCCAAGGGCGGAGCATGCAACATTCCGCCCGGTGGGGTTCACCCGGCCACCTGCTGGAAATTCCCTTGGCTGGCGTATTCCACCGGTTGCAGGCCGTATGACCTCGCGCGGCGTTCGGACCGAGTTTGGCAGGCGGCTCAAGGGATTTTGCATGGTCAGGCCTCCTGCAGGCTATGGCCGACAGGGGCAACTGCCGCCTGCGCAGCCGCCGCGGGGAACCGGACACGCGCCGGTGCTGCAGGGGGGCATGGCATCCGGAGTCGTTGAACCGCGGGTATTGAATCCGGACAACTGTTTTTCAAGCCGGGTTGATCCACATTGCGGGCAGGCGGGTATCCGCGCTGCGGACACGAGTTGTTCGGACCTTGCGCCGCACGACTGGCAGATATATTCGAACAGCGGCATGATGACCGGAAGTTAGGACACCGCCTGAAGAGCGTCAATCAAGACCTGCGCTTCGCGCATGCCGACGTACTCGTTGACCTTGCGGCCATCCTTGAAAATAACCAGGTAGGGGATGGTATGGACGCCGAATCGGGCGGCCAGTTCCCCGTTGTCATCCACATTGATCTTTCCGATCTTGATGGCCGGAAGCTCTCCGGCGACTTGGTCCAAGATCCGCGCCTGCATGCGGCACGGACCGCACCACGGGGCCCAGAAATCGACCAGCACCAGGCCGGACGCGACGAATTCCTTGAAAGATGCCTGGTTCAGTTCCGTGATCATGGGATTCTCCTGTTGACTACGCGATTATATATCCCGCCGGTGGTCACCCGGATCCGGGTACAGGCCGCCCCCGTCCCGGGTGTTGTGTTTTTCACAGAAGCTGTCGCCATATTACGAAAACAATGAACAAACCGCAATGAATTCGAACATACCGAACGCTCAGGCCGCAACCGTTTGGCCGGTATCATCACCTCCGCGGATTCAGGGCTGCAAGAACCGCTGCCATGCGGCGGAATCCAGGATGCCCGAGCCATAGCCGCCGGACGGGGGCGGGGAGAGGGATTTCTTGAGGGCGGCGACCGCGGAAGCCGTTGTGGCCTGGGGATGCTGGTTGAGGTATTGGGCCAGGGCATTGGCAACGGTTGCCGACGAGATGGAAGTGCCCACATAGGCGCCGGGCGGGCCATTGTGGCCGACGGGGAACCGGGCGAGAGCGGGTGCGGAGACTTCCACGAAATTGCCGAAGTTGGACCCGGCCCAGGGCTGGCCATCCGGAGTGACGCCGCCCACCGCGATCACGGTGGGGTAGGCGGCCGGGTAGACGGGTTTTCCGGTCGGGGAGTTGCCGGCGGCGGCAACCAAAAGCAAGCCTTTCCGGGCGGCGGTTTGCATCGCCCGGCGCATGAACTCGCTGTCGGTTTCCGAACCCCAGCTCATGTTAACGACCTTGGCCCCGGCATTTGCCGCATAGGTGATGGCTTGCAGGATGGCAAAATTGGAGGTTTTGCCTTCTTCATCGAATGTCCGGACGGCCACCACGGGCAGAATCTGGCCCTGGCCGGAAAATCCGTCGGGCGACAACAAACCCGAAGCCAGGAATGCCATTTGGGTGCCATGTCCGCCCGGATCGGACAGGCTGCGGTCGGGATCAACGGCATCCCAGCCGGCTGAGAGGATGCCCGCCGGGCTGGCGCCTGGGTCGAAGCCACTGTCCAAAACGGCGATGGGAATGGACCCATCAGCCGGCCGCCGAGCGGCAGGGGGGGATATCAATTCGGTCGATCCGACAGCCTCGCCAGGCGGCAACCGGGTCACATAATTCAATTCGACATGGGCCACGAGAGGATTGGGAGTCAATTGAATCAACAGGGCTTCCACATTGGTTCCCGGCGGAAACCGGATCAGATAAACCCCGGTCGCGGCATCTGCATCCACGATCATGCCGCCGATTTCATCAAGCAGGCGCTTGAACTGGTTGTAGGTTGTTCCACGACGGACCGTGACAAGCAGCTCATCCTTGACGAATTCAGGCGCGGATCCCAGGACACCCCGGGTGGCTTCGAAAACAGGGGATTTTCTGGGAATCGGCTTTGCGGCGGTTTCAGAACCGGGAAGAAACAGCCGGATTTCCTGCAATTTGGGAACGCTTCCGAGGGGCCCGCCCAGTATTTTCCACGTTACCAGATAATCATAAGGCTCCAGCAGGTCTTCCAAGGCATGGTCCAACGCCATGCCCCGAACAGAGCCGGAAATGTTGGATTGAATTCGCGGATCAACGCGGACTTCCACCCCGGTTCGGACAAACTGTTCCAAGATTTCGACCAAAGGAGTGTTATCCGCTTGAAGCCAGAGCCGGTCTCCTTCCAGTCTGAAATACAACGCCCATGTTGTTGAAACAGTAAAAAAAAGCGCAAAACCAATAAAAATGACTGATTTCATTCTGGTGAATCGTATATAACCATATAATAATCAATAAGATCGTAATAATCTGGTCGATCTTGAGCATTTTTGATCAAATTTTGAAAACCAGTCTGGTTGCTTTGTGAAATCTGGGATGGAATTCCAAATATATTTAAGGTTATATGTAATTTTTTGTCTGTTTTTTGAATTTTAATTCTTTTTGGAGTTGGGGAAGAGCGGCGGAAAGTTTTGGGAACGAGGACATGAATGGGGTCATGTTCGGCAAGGGATTCATTCTGGAGGGCTTCGGCTGTGTCTGCGGCCAAAACGCCCTGAATGGTGCCGGATTTATTGCGCGTCCACAGCAAGGCGGCCATACAGCGGCTGGCGGGTGAGGCGGGCTGGTCTGCCAAGCGGTAGACACCCCGGTAGACACGGGTCCACTTGCCGGTCCTCACATGATAGAGATGAACGCTGTCGGCATATCCGGTTTCGATGGCCTGCGCAGCGGTGAAACAGCCGTGTTGCCGCTGCGCCAGTTTCCGTAATTTGCCCGCCAACTCTTTTGAGGATGTGCCCATGGCTTCTATTCCTGACCGGACCATGCGGGGCGCCGGCATTCCTAATCTTTATCTCTATACCACAGAAGAATTGAGGTTGCCAGATTCTTTGGCGCAGGAAGCCAGCGATTGAGCGCATTTGCGTTTCATTGGCTGAAAGGGCAAGAACCAACCTGGGTTCTGCGGCTTTGGCCATTTTGTTGTGCGGCGGGAAAACGAGTTCCCGTGCGCCACGCGCTATGATCCTGATCCGGAAAAAGCGGGTTGCACCGAGCCTTGTCCCCGCACTCCGAATAGGTTCTTGGTCAATGAAACGCAGGTGCGCCTCAATTCCCCGAGCCGGGATTATGGGATTGCGGCCGTCCGGCCGGTTGCCTACAGTGCCCGGCAATGTTTCACGATCTGATCAGCAATGTGACGGTAGTGGTCGCTCTGGCAAGCTGGCTGGCGGCTCAGTTCATCAAGCTTATCACGTTTGCCATCCGCGAACGGAAATTCGACTACGGGTTTCTGTTCCGGCTCGGGGGCATGCCCAGCTCGCACACGGCATCGGCCGCGGCCTGTGCGACCTCGGTTGGCTTGCGCGCGGGTTTCGGATCCGCACTATTCGCCTTGTCCTTGGGGCTGGTGGTCCTGATCATGATTGATGCGCAAAGCGTGCGACGTGCGGCGGGCGCGCAGGCACGTCTCCTGAACCAGATTGCCGAGGAGTTCTATCGCCACCACAAATTCTCGCCGGAAAAACTGGTGGAGTTCCTCGGGCACACGCGAATGGAAGTCCTGGCGGGTGCCGTGCTGGGTGTTCTCGTGGCGCTGGCGGGGCATGGGTTTTTTCCAAATTGGGCTGGTCTCCAATAATTTTGCGGGCCAAGTATTGACTCTTGGCCATCAAGGCGTATGATGTTGCTGGATTCTGAATGGCATCCTCAAAGGAGAAATAGACACATGACTATGCGCAAGACCCGAGGGTTTACCTTGATCGAACTGCTGGTGGTCATCGCCATCATCGCCATGCTGGCCGCGATCCTGATTCCGGCCGTAAACAACGCGCTCTTCAATGCGGCATTGACCCAGACCGTCATGAACGGAAAAGGGATCTACACGGCAGCGTTCGGCCAACAGCTGGACGATGTGGTGCTGGGCGGCGGCGGTTATTCCTCGTTTCCCACCAATGCCACCTCTTCCACCGCCTATTTTGCCACTCTGGTGGACAGCGGCGCGATGGATGTCTCCTTCGATTATTTCTCCGCCCGCGGCCTCAAGGCGTACAAGACCTCCGTTTCGTCCGAATTCCAGGCCGATGGGAATGCCTGGAATCTCGTAAACGGGCTGGACACCGCCAAGGATGGGACGCCGTTTCTCTTCACCAAGAATGCGCCGGCCAGTGTGCCGACGAGCGACGCCGCGATCGAGTTGTTGCAGGTTGCGCCATTCCAGGACAAGGGCATGGTGGTGGTTTTGAAAGGCGCCTCCTCCTTCGCTTTGAAGGGGGCGGAGCAGCTCAAGGGCACCTTCATGAATCCTGCCCAAGACAAGAACGCCAAACTCACCGTGGTCGGACCCTAAGCCGGCATCATAACGGCATGGAAAGGCCGGGACACCTTGCGCGGTTCCGGCCTTTTCCTTTTCCGGACGGGAATGCCTGGCAAGGACGAAGAGGCAGAAGATGTGCGGCATTGTTGGATACGTAGGGCCGAAGAATTCAGTTCCGCTGCTGCTGGAGGGATTGAAGCGGCTTGAATACCGCGGCTATGATTCGGCCGGGGTGGCGGTGCGGCTGGCCGGGGGCGAGTTGGCGGTATGCAAGCGCGCAGGACGGCTGTCGAATCTGGAAGAAGCGCTCGAGGCGGATCCGCTCGCCGGAGGGCTGGGCATCGGGCACACGCGCTGGGCCACCCACGGGGAGCCTTCTGAGCTCAATGCCCATCCGCATCTCGACTGTACGGGCGCGATCGCAGTGGTCCATAACGGCATCATCGAGAACTACCTGCCCCTGCGGGCGGAGCTGGAAGCCAAGGGCCATCAGTTCCGGTCGCAGACCGACACGGAGGTAATTCCTCACCTGATCGAAGAAATTCTGAAGCAGGGAGGGCGGAGCCGGGCCGATGCCGTCCGCGAAGCGCTGCGGACCGTCAAGGGGGCCTATGCGCTGGGCCTGGTGTTTCGCGATGAACCCGACGTGCTCTACGCCGTGCGCTGCGGCAGCCCGCTCATTATTGGGGTGGGCGAGGGCGAGCAGTTCATCGCCAGCGACGTGCCGGCCATCTTGAACCGCGTGAAGCGGGTCATCTATCTCAACGACGGAGAAGTCGCTGAACTGCGGTCCTCCGGCGTCATGCTGACCAAATTGGATGGCACGCCGGTTGCGCCCGACATCCAACCCGTCACGTTGCGGGCCGAGGCGGCGGAACGGGCCGGCTTCGAAACTTTCATGCTCAAGGAAATCCACGAACAACCCCGGGTGCTGCGGGGGCTGCTGGATGCTCATGTCCGCAAGGATGGCGCCGTGAACCTGGGCGAGGCAGAAGCCTGGCTGGAATCCGCGGCATCCGGCCTGGAGCGCATCCTGATTCTGGCGTGCGGAACTGCGCACTATGCGGGGATGTACGGTCGCCTGCTGATCGAACGCTGGGCGGCCCTGGCGTGCGAGACGGATGTGGGCAGCGAATTCCGGTATCGCCAGCCGCGCCTGCCGGGGCCCACGCTGGTGATTGCCGTGTCGCAGTCGGGTGAAACGGCCGACACGCTGGCCTCCGTGCGATTGGCGCGCGAAATGGGCTGTCCGGTGCTCGGCATCTGCAATGTGCCCGGCAGCACCCTGCTGCGCGAAAGCGATGCGGCGCTGCTGACGCAGGCCGGGCCGGAGATCGGCGTGGCCTCGACCAAGGCGTTCACCGCCCAGCTCATGGCGTTCGCCCTGCTGGCGATCCGTCTGGGGCGCCTCCGGGGCACGTTGAGTGACGCGCAGGAACGCGAACTGACGGCGGAACTGGCCCGGATCCCCGACGGCATCCACCGCGTGCTGGATCGCCAGGACGATATCCGGGCGGTTTCCCAGAAGTATTTCGAGTGCTACAACGCCTTGTACATCGGTCGGCGGTTCAACCATCCGGTGGCGCTGGAAGGGGCCCTCAAGAACAAGGAAATCTCTTACCAGCACGCAGAAGGCTACGCGGCCGGAGAGATGAAGCACGGGCCCATCGCCCTCATCAACGAGTTCCTGCCCGTGGTCTGCCTCTGCACGCCGACCGCCGACGAGGTGCACGACAAGATGATTTCAAACCTCAAAGAGGTCGAGGCCCGCAAGGGGCGCATCATCGCCGTCGTAGCGGAAGGCGATGAATCGCTCCGGGACATCGCCCAGGATCTCCTCCCGGTGCCGGAAACACGGGAGGAATTTTCGCCGATGATCAATGTCGTGGCCTTGCAGTTGTTTGCCTATCACAATGCCCGGCTTCGCGGAGCGGATATCGACAAGCCCCGCAACCTGGCCAAGAGCGTAACGGTGGAATAGGGGCGGGTATCCGTGGCGCGGCTGGTCATCCGGGGAGGACGACGGATCGGCGGGGAGTTCCGGCCGTTGGGGAACAAGAACGCCGTGCTGCCCATGCTGGCGGCCAGCGTATTGACCGACGAGCCGCTGCGGATCGAGAATGTGCCGGACATCCTCGATGTGGAAAACATGCTGAACCTGCTGGCGGACCTGGGCGTGGCGGTGGCGCGGCGGGGCCATGGAGTCGAAATTTGCGCCCGGGGGCTGACGAAAACCGGCCTCGACCCCAACCTATGCGCGAAGGTGCGCAGCTCCATCCTGTTGGCGGGCCCGTTGGCGGCGCGTCAGGGAATGGCGGTGCTGTACCCGCCCGGTGGGGATGCCATCGGTCGCCGGCGACTGGATACGCACTTTGAAGGCCTCAATCAACTCGGCATTGGGGTGACCTGGGTGAACGGCGCCTTCCGGCTGCAGCGGCGGCGCGGTTTTCGTGGCACGGACATTTTGCTCGACGAGGCCAGCGTGACCGCCACGGAGAACATCCTGATGGCGGCGACCCTGGCTCCGGGGCGCACGACGATTTTCAATGCCGCCGGCGAACCGCATGTTCAGGATCTCGGGATGTTGCTGAACAAGATGGGCGCGCGCATTTCCGGGCTGGGCACCAACCGCCTTGAGATCGAAGGCGTGCCGCGTCTCGGCGGCGCCCGGCACCGCGCCGGGCCCGATTACATCGAAATCGGCAGTTTTCTCGCGGCGGCGGCGGCCACCGGCGGACCGTTGACCGTGACGGAATTGCCCGATGCCCTGACGCTGAAGGTGATGC
>Ga0209509_1002787_pt1 | contig 11281 bp, 12 predicted proteins | sample BioC13SIPDNA_FD_185743 | JGI IMG/M metagenome (GOLD analysis project Ga0209509, IMG submission 185743) | Anaerobic biogas reactor microbial communites from Washington, USA - Biogas_R1_A C13 SIP DNA (SPAdes) (version 2) | ecosystem: Engineered > Bioreactor > Anaerobic > Unclassified | place...
GGGCGACCGCCTTTGCGATCAGGGTCTTCCCGGTCCCGGGCGGGCCGTAGAGGAGGATGCCTTTCGGGGGCTCAACACCCACACGTTCGTAGATCTCGGGTTTCGTGAGCGGGTACTCGACCGCCTCCCTGACCTCCTCGATCTCGTCTTTCAGGCCGCCGACCTGCTCGAACGTGACGTCCGGCTGTTCGTCGAGTTCCATGACCCTGACCCTGGAGTCGTAGATGTTGCCGATCGTCTTGACGATAGAGAGTGTATTATTCACCGCTACCTTCATCCCGGGCTTGAGGATGCGGTGAAGTTTCTCGTTGACCGTGGTGACGTATTCCTGGTTGTTGCCCTGCTGTCTGAGGTATACTTCACCGTTATCGAGTACATCGACCACGGCTGCAACAAACAGCGGCATCCGTTTTAACTGGCCGTTCTCTTTTCTGAGCTGCAGGAGTTCTTTCTCGAGCAACTCGTTCTTTAGTTTGTAATCCAGGATCTGCGCCTTCAGTTCCTGAATCTGGAGCGCAAGCATGTCGTGCTCGCTTCCAGGACTGTTGCCAAGGGTTTCGTCCATGTCACTCATATAGTTGGGTCTCCAACCTCAATATAATGTGGTGGTTGTAATTATGAAAGGTAGAGGCATATCTAAGGGCACCGGAACCGGAGAGCTCCTCGTTTCATCTGAGCCCATATCGTTTCTCTCGGGTGTCAACCCCGAGACCGGTACCGTCGTGGAACAGGGCCATCCGCTTGAAGGGCAATCGATCGCCGGGCGCGTGCTGGCCTTCCCGTACGGGAAGGGGTCGACGGTCGGGTCCTACGTGATCTACGCGCTGAAGCAGAACGGTCTTGCCCCTGCTGCAATCATCAATACGGAGGCCGAACCGATCATCGCGGTCGGTGCGATCATCGCGGGGATTCCCATGATTGACCGCCTTCCGTCGGAGTTCTCCCGCCTGCCCCCCGGCACCAGAGTGACAGTGAACGGGGATACGGGCGAGGTTTCATATGATGAGACCGCGTGAGGGCAGTTGTGGAGACCTGCTACGAGATCCTCGGCGTCTCCCGGGACGCCACGCCTGACGAGATCCGGGCGGCGTACCGGAGGCTCGCCAAACAGTACCACCCTGACGTCAACCAGGACCCGGATGCAAACGAGCGGTTCATCGCCATCCAGCAGGCGTATGAGACGCTGATCGATCCTGAAGCCCGGGCACGCTACGACATCGCCCTCCGGGGTGGCGCCGGTCCTGCACCGCATGACCCGTTCCGGTACCAGGCTGCCGGCGGGAGCGGGTTCTCGTGGAGCTGGCAGATGCCTGAGTCAGGGGCCGGCAGGACCGGTCCCATCGCCCGTCTCTTCTTCTGGGGTGTCCTGGTTGTACTTATGCTTGTGCTATCGCTCCTCTTTCGGGCTGTCGCGGAGTGCCTGCGGCGGCAGGTCTCACGGTAGCGGAGCATTTCATCTAAGTTTTCCATGAGGGCATCTCCGGGGTGGCGACCGGGAGGCTCCCCTGCTCTGTTCCATCGTGCCCCGGGTCCGGTTTGTGCGGGGTATCGCCACACACTGCCCCGCCGCCTGCGGGGTGGGGGGAGGAGTGCCGAATGGGTGGGCAGGCGGGGTGGGGGTTTCGCGGTACCGTCCTGCGAGAGACAGGGGAGGGGGGCCCGGCCCCCCTCCCCGTCGGCCCCACCCCCGGGGCGATTCCCACCACGGTCCACAGCATGGGGTGAAGCGGGGGAATGGGGTGTTTTCCTGCGTACAGTCGCTCGCTCTGCCCCATGAATTCTCCCACGGGCTTCCGCGTGAGTCTTCAGTACAAGGAGGGGATAATGCCTCATGCGCTCTCGCGCGGGAGTTCGCGAAGCCCTTACCTTAGGATTGTTACGCCCTCCTTCGCACACTTCTGCGTGAGGTGGTGATCGCTCACCCCGCATCAGGACCCGCACGATACGGTGAGATGCTCCAGTAGTCCTCTCGCGGCATGCCTGCTCCGGTGAGGGCAGCGGGGTGCCGTTTCCGGCCACCGCGCCCGATCACGGGAAACCTTATCAGGTGTGAATCCCCGTGTGAGCCTGATCCCTATGAAGAAAGTGAAACGATACCGGTGCAAGTACTGTAACTACATCTACTCGCCGCTGCGGGGCGAGCCTCACCGCGGCATCCCGGCCGGGACTGCATTTGAGGATCTACCTCTGGACTACATATGCCCGGTCTGTGGTGCGACCGGCAAAGGGCCGATCGGGGCGTGGGGGTTTGAGCCCTGGGAGCCGACAAGGTATGTCTGCAAGATATGCGGCTACGTGTACGACAAAAAGCGCGGTGAGCCGCTCCGGGGCTACCCGAAGGGCACAGCATTCGAAGACCTGCCTGAGGACTACACCTGCCCGGTCTGCGGTCTGGACCCGAAGATCACGAGTTTTTACGGGCCGGTCGGCAAGGCACAGTTTGAGCCTATTCTGGATGTCTGATTGGGAGGGGGCGAGCCTCTCCCGGTCCCTCCCTCCCCCGTCCGGGCGTATACCCGGTAGAATGCCGTGTCAGCGCTTTTAGCGCTGGATATTGCTCAATTCTTTGCGAACGTGCTTCAGAATCCTCTGAACCATATGGATATCCGGTTGCAGGGTACTGTTGGGATGTGCTCCCGGTCAAAAACAGTCAACGCTATACCGGTCCCCGTCCAACGATACTAGCACTATTACCCGGTCGCGTGACACAATGGAGAGCAAGCACAGCATTCTTGAGAAATACTTTGGCTACACGTCGTTTCTCCCCCACCAGGAAGAGATCATCGATGCTGTGCTCGCCCAGAGGGACGTCCTCGCCGTCATGGCGACCGGGGGCGGCAAATCCCTCTGTTACCAGCTCCCGGCGCTTGTCTTCGGGGGGCTCACGGCCGTCGTCTCACCGCTCATCGCCCTTATGAAAGACCAGGTCGATGGTCTGCGGGCGAACGGCATCCCGGCGGCGACGATCAACAGTTCACTTGGGTACGGGGAGCGGCGGATCATCGAGCGGGTGATCCTCGAAGGCCGCATCAGGGTCCTCTATGTCTCCCCTGAACGTGCCGTGCAGCCGTTCTTCCTCTCGCTCCTCAAGAAGGCCGACGTCAGGCTCATCGCCATCGACGAGGCGCACTGCATATCGATGTGGGGCCATAACTTCCGGCCCGAGTACCGCCGGCTCCGGGTGCTCAAAGAACGGTTCCCGGCAGTCCCGGTCATCGCCCTGACCGCGACCGCCATCCCCGCCGTCCAGGACGACATCGCAAAGCAGCTCGCCCTGAAAAACCCTGCCCGGTTCGTCGGGAGTTTCAACCGGACGAACCTCACCTACCGGGTGGTGTCGAAGACCCGCTACTTCCCGAGGCTTGTGAGGTATCTCAACGAGCACCGGGACGATGCCGGTATCATTTACTGCTTCTCCCAGAAAGCGACGGAAGACCTCGCTGAGAAACTCCGGGGCAAGGGTTTCTCGGCGCTCCCCTACCACGCCGGCCTCCCTGATGCCGTTCGCGAGGAGCACCAGGAGGCCTTCTCCCACGGCGACGTCGATATCATCTGCGCCACCGTCGCCTTCGGTATGGGCATCGACAAGCCCGATGTCCGGTTCGTCATCCACACCGACCTCCCAAAGGACCTCGAGTCCTACTACCAGGAGACCGGCCGTGCGGGGAGAGACGGGGATCCGGCAGACTGTATTCTCTTCTACAGCCGGGGCGACTACAACACGATCCGCTACCTCATCGAGAAGGAGTGCGCCGACGTTGTGCGGAAGGATGCGGCCTACCGAAAGGCGGGAGCGATGCTCGACTACTGCGAGACCACCGGGTGCCGGAGGAAGTTCCTGCTCACCTACTTCGGTGAGGCCTACCCTGAGGAGCGGTGCGGAGGGTGCGACCGGTGCGAGACGCCGGTGAAGGTCTTTGACGGGACCCGTGTGGCATCGACGATCATCGCCTGCATCAGCGAGGTCGGGGAGCGGTTCGGGGCGTCCTATGTCGCTGATGTGCTGGTAGGGTCGAAGAGCGCGAGGGTTCGCGAGAACGGGCACGACGCCCTCCCTGCCTACAACTCAGGTGAGGGCTACACCCGCGATCAGTGGCTGCGCTTTGTCCAGGAGATGGTCAGGAAGGGGTTCATCACCTCGACCGGCGGCCGGTACCCGGTCCTCGTGCTGAACGACCGGAGCAGGGCGGTGGTCGAGGGCAGTCTCCCGGTGCCGCTCACCGAACCGGAACCGGCGGGCGTCGTCGCGGCAGAAACTGCTGACGACTATGACGAGGTCCTCTTCGCGCGGCTCCGCCAGCTCCGGAAGGTCGTTGCCGACCTCGAGCACGTGCCGCCGTTCGTCGTCTTCCACGACCGGAGCCTCAAAGAGATGGCGAAGTACTACCCGCGCACCGGTGTTGCGTTCCTCCAGGTCTACGGCGTCAGCGAGGGGAAACTGCAGCGCTATGGCAGGATGTTCCTTGACGCCATCGACAAACACTGCGCTGAAGCGGGAATCGCGCCGGAGCGCCGCCGCGGGTAATGTGGTTCTGCGTAAAGCGCCACCGGTTCGATCTCAACTCGATGTCTTAATGAGTGCAGAGTGCGTATGCGAATATACCAGGCACCATGCGGCTCATATCATGGAACGTAGATCTCTTCCGCTCCGGTCCAAAGAGCGTGGAGAAGAAGGTCGAAGCGGTCTGCCAGCACTCCCCTGATATCGTCGCCTTCCAGGAGGTGACGGACCGGGATCTGCCGCTCTTCCGCGAAGAACTGGAGAATTACGGGCTGCTCTACATTGTAGACAGCCTTGCGCTGGTTGAGATCGCCCGGGTGGCCTATATGGCCGAGCGGTTGAACGATCTCAGGGCGCGAAACCCGAGTGACCCGTTCCAGTTCGCATACAGCATCTCCCGGCTCTCCGAGCAGTGCTCACCGTTTGGGGAGCCGAAGGATCTTGGGTGCCTGATAGCGAGCAGGTACCCGCTCACCCCACTCAATCCGCTCGATTTTGACGTCCCGTGGAAACAGCAGGTGGTCTCTGCCGTCGTCAGTGCGCCCCGGGGTGAGATCGAGGTCCACAACGTCCATGTTCCCACGGCGATAGGCGGCCGGAGAAACGAGATCGTCAAGGCCGAGACACTGGTCGGGATCTACCAGCGCCTTGCCGTCAGGTCGGCAAGACCGCGGATCCTCTGCGGTGACCTCCACAGCCCTGAGGCGGAGCTCCCCGACGGGACGATCGTCCCCTTTTACCGCGACATCCTCCAGGACGGACCCCTCACTGCAGCCTCCGGAAGCGAGGAGTACCTCGGGCGGCCGCGAAAGTGGTGGTACAACGCCGAGATGAACGTCCTCTGCGGCCTTGCGAGATACGACCTCCCCGACGTCTTCCGGAGGCTGCACGGTTACCGGGCCCGGGAGTACAGCTGGTGCCCCGACCGCGGACCTGAGGATGTCCCGAAGTGTAAGCGCTACGATCACATCTTCGCGTCTGCGAGCCTCAACCCGACGGCGTGTTGGTACCTGCACGACCTGCGGGGGCAGGGGTTGAGCGATCACTCCGGTGTCCTGATGGATTTTGACCCGTGATCTGGGGTTGTCTCTCGTGGTGCGGGCTCCCGGGATACATTCTATGAAACTCTCCCGCACGGCTTTCCGAGCAAGACCGGCGATCACGCCAACGCACCCTCAAGGTAAGATGAAATAGCGCAGTAGTGGACCATTTAAGCTAACATTTCCCATGAAAACCGCCCTGGTTTGGCGGGTGGGGGAATCATGGCTCTGTTTGTGCCCCGGGCATGACTTCCTTACGGGGGGAGGGGGCGAGCCCCATAAGCGCTAACTTTAGCCATAAGAATTCGAGCGGATAATGCCCTATTTGGTGAAATGTGGCTAATTTGACGATATATCAGCCACACAATTCCGGTGGTGTGCGGCAATAGTCCTCCTCCTCTGCAAACGATAGTGATCACGGGAATCTCATGGGAAACGGAGAGCCTTGGGGCAGAGATGAGAACTCGCCGATTGCCTGGTACTTGCCGGTATCACCGAGAAGGCATGACACCCATCTGGTAAGTTAACGCCTATGGGGGCGAGCCCCCTCCCCTGTCCCCACCCCCCAGGGTGATGCCCACCACGGTCCACAGCATGGGGTGAGAGCCTGGGGAATGGGGTGTTTTCCTGCGTACAGCCGCTCGCTCTGCCCCATGAACGCTCAACACCCCTTCGCGATCTTCCGCGTGATCCATGCCAGAACCCGCAACATAAGGTGAAATGGTCCACTAGTGCTTGTTGTCATCTTCAATGTAGAGATCTCCCGTCTCTCTTCGCGTCTTCGCGTCTTCGCGTGAGACTTCGGTACTCTCTATTACCCCTCACGCGAAGACGCGAAGGGCGCGAAGGGGCGTTGCAGGGGATTATACCGACCTTCGCGCACTCCCGCGTGAGACCAGAGTGCCCGTCCCAACACGCGACAAAAGTTTCTAAAATAAGATGACACGATGCACTAGTGGAGCATTTCATCTAATATTTCACGTGGCATCCCATCAACTCACGCGAAGAGCGCGAAGACGCGAAGTCCGTATACCTCCCCCAACCGGAACCCTTCGCGATCTTCGCGGCTTCGCGTGAGGTGGCGGTCTGCATCAAGACCTGCAAGATAAGGTGAAATGGTCCACTAGCACGGAGACCTCCTGACCGGGCGGGTGATGAGGTTCCGGAGCGGCCATCACTTCTTCCTGTTTCTGAAGCAGGATATCCATGGCCGATAACGGCGCCGGAGCCGGTTCCTGGTTGAGTCATCCCGGTGGTATGGCAGTCCCGGGGCGCTCTCGTTCTCTTCCGGCACCATCCCTGACTCAAAACTATCGCTCCCTGAATTTCCTTTATTTTGGCCTGAACGCATAGCAACAATTTTATCCTCCTGGATCTATGGGCGGGGTCGTGTCCCGCCATGCGGGATGCACCAACATTGGTGGTGAGAAGTATGCCAGAAGAACGACCGTCAGTTAAGGGTGGGCAGGCCTCTGCAGCACAGGCTGCATCTGTTGAAGCGCTGAGCGCATCCGCATTCCAGAAGTTCCTCGGAGGCATGGACTACCCCGCCGGGAAGCAGGACATGATCAGCCATGCCCAGAAGAACAAGGCGCCGGACGCGGTGATCCAGGTCCTGGAGATGTTCGAGGACAAGACGTACCACTCTGCGGCAGACGTAAGCAAGGAGTTTGGCAGGGTCAAATAACCCTGTCTTTTTTGTGTCTCAAAATGCTCTCTGCTGACCATTCTTTGAGAGAAAGTGGGGGTCACTCTGTGCAGAATGGCTTTATCAGTTCCGCAAGGCGGGCAGTCGACTTCTCTATGAAGAGGTGGCAATTATGTGCGCCGACCAGGCAGGTCTATGTGAATGCAGGTGGTCCCTCGTGTCTCCACATCCTGCTTATGCCGCGCCGACCACTTCGTTCTTCTCCATCATAATTGACTGTTCAGGATGGTCTCACTCTTTCTCACACCGGGAGTAACACGCGGAAACAATTGCAATTATGACCGCTCCCTCTGCGATACCAAAAAGGAATCCTGTCGCTACTCGTAAACCGTTCCAACTCTCATATGTGGTGAAATACTGCACGAGGCCATCAATTGTCAGTGGGCAGGTGAGCAGAAGGCAAGCGGAGAATAGGAGAATCCACCTGTTGCCGTATCGCTCAATGCCTTTAGGGAATAATAACGATAGAAGAGCCTCAACAAACCCTCCCAATGGAACTCGATATACCGCAACAGCACCAATCAGGCACATTCCCATATATATCCCAATGCAACGTGAACAGACTGGCATCTGGTTTCCGTTGAGAAAAAAGGAATGCCCGGCCATCTGATGGCAGGTCAAATCTCCAAATGCATAAATAAGCGCACCGGCGTGCTGAACAATCAGTGAACCCCGAAGATCGTTAGCACAAACCTGCTGGTGATAGACATTTGTTAATGATGCCGGTTCAAGAAAAAGTGGGATAATAAATTGAATGGACGTAAAAAGGCACATTAAAGCGCATAAAATCCCATAGTACTTTGACATTAATAATTTGTCTATCATAACTTTACCCGTTATGGATGAGCACATCCTCAAAGTACTCGCGGTCGAAGATCCACAGGGGTCGGAGGACCTGTCGCGGTCGAGCACGGTACCACAATCACAATGTACTCGCGGTCGAAGATCCACAGGGGTCGGAGGACTCTTACGCAGTTAACGGGTATTTGAACCATAATGTTAGATCTGAACGTGAACACGGCTTTTAATCGACTATCGCCTCATGGGGGAGATACCCGGAGGGGTGCCCCCTCCCGGCATAGGTCTTTGTGGACAACTTCATAAAAGGTCAGAAAGAGGTCCCGCTAGCGATTTTGAAAGAGGCAACATCCTGAGTATCAATGTCCGGGTAAATTACTTTAAATTTCCACGTCTCTCCAGGGCCGAGATCCCTGATATTATCGAGCATCGTTTGTAACAGAGCCCCATCATTGTCGTAAAATTTGACGTCGATCTGGGCATATGAGAGTGTTTTATCCCCAACATTTTTCGCAGTTCCAACCACATAGAGATTTCCAAATTGACCCCACTCAAATTCACTGTTTAGGATCTCTAATTGGCCTCCACGTGAACTTGAGGTGGGTTGAGGATCCACAGATGCGCTCCCCCCGCTAACGTATTCTTTTTCAGTTACTCCACAACATCCTGCAGCAAAAATAAATACCGCAGAAAGTGTAAGAAGTGTTAAAAATGCATTTAGGGTTTTCATATGTTTCTGATATACCTTAGAAACATAAATATTTTTATATTCGATTGTTGGAAACTTGTATGTGGCGGAATGCCAGTTTTCTCCATCAGAATGGCTCATTTGAACCTTTTTCAGATTGAGGCTTAAGGCTTAGGATCATGGAGATTTTCCCTAAGCCTCCTACTAGAAGGGGGCCCCTCCCTTCTCACGCCATGATGGTCAAGGATATATCCGAGTTGAGACTAAACCAGAGTTTTCAGATATTTAAATGAAAGATGAATAATATCGTTCATATACTGGTTATCATCGATCTGTAGACCTTTAGGGATGTGTTCGTGGTTTCCACAGGGTGATCGATTCTTCTGCAACATCCAAAGCGCCGATACGAAGATCAGAATGGCGATGGTACCCGCGAGTGCTTTTGCCTCTCGATTGGTGATATGATTACATTCCATTATATGAGAGGGAGTTACGCATAACGGTTGAAAATCTGGAGGAGGGCAGACATGAATATCCGAGGTTTTTGTCATAGGATGCGTGATAGACTAGATCGGGAAGTATGAAGGACTATTGGGCCCCCCTTCCAGGCTGGGCCTGACGCCAGCCGACGAGGCCTTCGTGCTTGAGGCGATGGGCCGGCGGGCGCAAATCGAGAACGAAGCATGGAGAGCGGCAATCGCCCCTCGTTAACCCTCGAGAACAAACCGTTTCATTTTTCGTCTTCTGTTACAACCCCTTCACATGGCCGGAAATTTCTGCATGCAGTGCGGCGCAGCGCTCCCCCAAGGATCGAAGTTCTGCTCTAACTGTGGGGCCGCGACCAGCGCGGCATCGACAGCACCGGTAGCGAGGCCGACGACAGCGCCGGGACGCACGTACTCGACCAACATCCTCCTGGTGTTTCTATTCGTGGCGGGGCTGGCCTCGATCTTCATCAACGTGGGGCTCACGTTCTTGGTCGTGCTGATCAGCGCGATTGCGGTCTACTCGGATGCCCGCAACCTTAACGCGGGGAAGACAGCTTCCAAAGAGTCGATGAGCCCGATCACGTACTCTCCGTTCTCCTGGGGCGCCCTGACCCTGCTGTTTTGGATTATCTTCATGCCTTGGTATCTCTACCTGCGGCGGCAGATCTTCATCGCGAACCAGTGAGCACATGGCCAACTACTGCTCGCAGTGTGGGACGCCCCTCCCATCCCTCGAAGCAAAGTTCTGTCCGTCGTGCGGCGCGAGTATCTCGACCGCCGTGGGGCCCCAGGCTGCTCTTCCCCAACCACAACCGCCCGACCCGGCGCGAGGCGTCGTTCGGGGAGCCGCAACCCTCTTCCTGATAATAATCAGCACGACGATTGCCGTGATCATCTTCTTTGCTGTGTACTTGTTTCTTGTCCTTGCCACGTACGACTTTGAGACATCGGCGCTCATCGCGCTGATGGCAGGAGGGATCACGTTCCTGGCCGGCGTAGGCTACGCGATCCAGAGAACCAGAGATGCCTCAGACGGCGGCGACTCAGGACGAATGTTCGGACGTGCTGTAAATATCCTGTTCTGTCTGGCATTGCTCGGCGCGATCTATGTCAACCTCACGGGAGGAGGCGGGCTTTCCTTCCTCGCCATGCTCGTGTTCGGTGCTCTCGTGTTTCTCACTCGAAAATGGGGCGAATGACCGGACGATAGACGATCTCGTACGTCAATCGCTATCTCCTGTCACTATCCCGTATAAGAGACTCTGCACAAGATCTTCATCCGGGAAGCGATGTGGCGAACGACAAGATCGAATAACTCATCAACATCCTGATCGAGGCGAAAGGGGTCGAGGAGACCGAACAGGCCCTCAACCCGCTGTACGAGGAGCGACGAAGGGGGTCCCGTGACGCGAAGAAAGGGGCAGAGGAGGCGGAGCCGAAGAGCTCACTCTTCCTGCAACGGTGTAAGACGCAGGCCCTGATCTTGGCCGCCGTTATCGCCGGGCTCTGGGGTCTGACAAAGTACTCTTCTGTAACTCCGGAATGATGAACATGCTCGGGGCCTCTGTCGGCCTCCTTGGGCTCGCGGGGATCGACGTCTCCGGGGAGGTTTGTGTGGTTGCAGGTAGTCCCTCGTCCTCCGCATCCTGCTTATGACGCACCGACCACCGAACACTTCGTTCTTCTCCATCGCAACAGACTGCCTGGAATGATCTCTCACCAGGTCTCACACTGGGAGTAAAACGCAGAAACGGTTGCAATTATGACCGCCTTCTCTGCCATACCAAAAAGGAATCCTGTCGGTACTCGCAGACCATTCCGCCCCATCTCCGCAACGTAGTAGTCAGGGTATACCCGCACGAAGACCGGGCCTGCGTTTCGAGGTCTGAATCTTGTGTCCTTCGCTCGATGGCAGGATTACATTCTGTCGGGGGGTTACAGATAACGATCAGGTATCCGGGGAGGAGCGACGAAATCAGAACCCTTATCCCTCCCGCTAGAGATGTTAGGCAGTATGGAGAGACTGTTTCTGATTATAGCCCTCCTCGTGGCCGCGAT
>Ga0209509_1002813_pt1 | contig 11210 bp, 8 predicted proteins | sample BioC13SIPDNA_FD_185743 | JGI IMG/M metagenome (GOLD analysis project Ga0209509, IMG submission 185743) | Anaerobic biogas reactor microbial communites from Washington, USA - Biogas_R1_A C13 SIP DNA (SPAdes) (version 2) | ecosystem: Engineered > Bioreactor > Anaerobic > Unclassified | place...
TCGCCGCTCAGGATCGTCTGATGGTCCTGCCAGCTGCGTTCTTCCCAGGTTCCGCCATCGGCCGGAAAACCGCCAAAGATCTGTAGGCCGGAAACAAGATTGAAGGAGGCCTCACGATCCAATAGGCTTGGATAATAAGTACCCTCAGCCACGTAGATCTTATAAGGCAGTTTTGTTATTGCGGTCTGCAGGTCGCAGGCATCAGCCCAGCTGGAACATTCGCCCGTTCCACCCTGTTTGACATAGAGAATTTCGGGTGTTTCTTGAAAAAGTGAAGTGGCTGAAGCGGTTGAGCTTAAAACCAGCAAGATGATCAAACTGTAGAGCACAGACTTTAATACCTTCATTGTACACACACGCCTTTTCTTGGGAGTTGTTATTGAGGGACACTTTGATTGTAATCCAGATGCTTTTACAAAGTATCTTTATCGTCAATATTCAGACTTTTTTGTAAACTTTCACGGTAACTCAGCAGAGTTACAGACCCCGAGAACAGATGCGCGGGGTAGGCAGACGCGCCTTTGCGGGCTACTTGCCCAGACAATTTAAAGGGGTGGGATTTTGATTCTCATTTCCACGTCCCATCGAACCGCGAAGCTCCGCACTCCGGGTAAGTTTTTTTAAAACCTTCTCCTTGGATGTACAGACCGGGGACATAGTTGACAAACGTTCGGAGACATCGCTGACACTTTTTAGAATTAGGCATGAAGGAGAACATCTGCCATGCCATGGAAAGAGAGTACAGCAATGGAAGAACGAAAACGGTTCATCCAGGAAGCAAAAACAGGTAGCACAACCCTGACCCGCTTATGTCAACAGTTTGGCATCAGTCGCCAGACCGGGTATAAATGGTTGAAACGTGAACGTGAAGAAGGCGAACAAGGTTTGCAGGACAGGTCCAGAAAGCCCAAAAGCAGTCCGCTCCAGAGTCCTGCAGAAGTGGAAGCAGAGGTAATCAGGATCCGGGACAAGCATCCTGTATGGGGAGGTCGAAAGATCAGGAAGATCATGGAACGGGAAGGAAAAGTGCCGGTTCCGTCTGCCAGTACGATCACAGCTATCTTGAGACGGTATCACAGAATTGATCTGGAGGAGAGCCGGAAACGGGAGGTGTTCATCCGCTTTGAGTATGACGAGCCCAACCAACTCTGGCAGATGGACTTCAAGGGACACTTCCGGTTATTAGATGGTGAGTACTGTCATCCTCTGACCATAGTGGATGATCATTCTCGTTTCCTGGTGGGATTGAAAGCCTGTCCCAACGAGAGAGCATTGACCGTGCAAAAACAATTGAGCCAGGTATTTGAGCAATACGGATTGCCACAACGTATCCTGACAGACAACGGCTCTCCCTGGGGGGATGAAAAAGAGAGTCCATTCACCTTTTTGACAACCTGGCTGATGCAACTGGGTGTGGATGTTATTCATAGTCGTGCCTATCACCCTCAAACCAATGGGAAAAACGAACGTTTCAATCGCACACTCCTGGAAGAAGTCATCGCCAGACAAGGGTTCGAAAATCTGGATGAAGCACAGGCCTTCTTTGATCAGTGGAGTACGGTCTATAATACCTATCGGCCGCATGAAGCCCTCAATTTTGAAGTGCCTTCCTCCCGGTACGAACCTTCAAAACAATGCTTTCCCAGCAGCTTGCCTTTAGCTGAATACGGACCATTGGAGATTGTACGCAAGACCGATCGAAAAGGAGTATTTACATATGAAGGTCACAAATTGAGATTGGGAAAGGCCTTTCCAAGCAAGGAAGTGGTCATTCGTCCCGCCAAGGCAGTTGGTGTGATTGAAGTCTACTTTTATAATAACAAGATAGCTCGTTTTGACTTGCGAGAGAGCGAATGTTAAAGATTCAATCTGTCAACCATGTGTCCGAACACCTGTCAGCGATCTATCCGGTCTATACACCGAAGGGGAGGGCTAAAAGCTGGACACCATTGGTGAATCTCCGTGCTCGGTCAGGAGACCGGCACGATCAAAAAATTCGGAGGGAGACAAACCCCCTCCGTAGGATTGAATTTATAATTTTATTGCTATCAGCTATCAGCTATCAGCTATCAGCTATCAGCTATCAGCTATCAGCTATCAGCTATCAGCTATCAGCTATCAGCTATCAGCTATCAGCTATCAGCTCCCTGTTCTCTGATCCTAATACGACGGATTGGAGTGGGAGATTTCGATCTCCTTCACGCAAATAAAGCGCGGCACTTTCAACGCAGAGGGGTCGCGACGTCCATAGCTGCTGGAAACGTTATAGGCAACCTGTTTCTGGCTCAACCACTGCACGCGCTCGCCAAAGAAATCACTGAATTTCTGGGTGAGGCGCACATTGTAAGGCACCTGCACGCTGCCATCTTTCTTCAAAAACAGCGCACCAAACCGGCTGGAACCAGTGATAATGCCCTGGGTGGGGTTGACCACGTTCATGTAGTGGATATAGGGGATGTAAAGGATATCCTCATCCCGCTTCATGTCCACCAAGGCTTGCAAGCTGTCAATTTTTTGTGTACCAGCGTCCATCACCAGGCTGGCATGGCTGACGTCGTGCCCGGTTGGTGTTTTCCCGAACTCATCAGCCGAATCCTGATCCCACATAAACGCCTGGAAGCGACCTTCTGAAATCAAGGGGAAGGGTTTTCTTTCCAAACCGAAGCGGTCAGCGTTTTGGGCATAGAGTTCTACTTCAGTCGGGTCATCCCGCAGGCTCACTTGTTCAGAAAAGAGCAGTTTGTTCTGGTCTTCTTCCTTTAAGAAAGAATAGCCCTGCATCAATGCCCCGCCAGTCATGCCGTAATAGGCCATGATGTTGGTTATCTCAGCAGTTGCAGCTGGACCGAGCACAACGGTGTATTTGCCGACCGGCAGCTGCACAGCCTCTGACTGTTGATAATGCCTGACCAACAATGCCAGATCTGCGTGCAAACCTTCTGCGTCGAGGTCGCTCTTCTTTTGAGCGCTTTGCTCGGCGTTGACCTCCCATTTCAAACTTTCGGAGGACAAAACGGCAGTCACCTGGGCATCTGTGGACCGGAAATATTGGGTGTGCTCGTTGGCGGTACTGATCTGGGCGGTAGTTGTGGTGCCATTGCTAAAAATACCGCTCAGCTTGACGTCATCACTTTCCAAACCCTCTGCCAGTGTGTTGAAATATGCCAATCGCTCTTCATTGGTCAGAGCAGCTAAAGCCGGGTCGTAAGAGCGTTCATCGACCACGTCTTTTTCATAAACTGGGAAGGTGGGTTCATAGTTGAGTGCCTGAGCGTGGGGAAGCATCTCCACCAGTGTATCCAGACCTTTTTCTATGGTCCCGACATCGGATGGGTTGACGATCATGCTGAAGCTGACCTTTTTGCGACCATCGTAGGCGAAAAAATCCAGCGAAATCAAGTGTTCGTTGGTATTCAGGGAGATCGCAGAGTTGGCAAAGCGCATCAGGTAGCTGTCTTCTTCGTGATAGGTGATCAATGCCGTCAGATCTCTCTTGATGGCAGCTTGACGCAGTTGTTTCAATAAATCTATGACCTGGTTGCTCATCTTACTCTCCTACCTGTACGTTATCGAAGCGGCAGACCGGGACGCCGTGTCCCAGCTGCATGATCTGATTGGGCGCGCCCTTACCGCAGTTTTCAACGTAGTGGACATTCCAGGTACTTTCATCGCCCACAGCTGTGAGCGAATTGTAGAATGGCAAGGTCTCACCGCGGTAGGTGGGGTTCTTCACCACCTGTTTTTTCTGCCCATCTTCCACCAGCCAGCCGATATCGCAGGCAAAGTGGAACTGCTCACGGTTGGAACCGATCGACCAGCTCTTGTCGCCGTCCAGCACCAAGCCGTACTTGGTGTTGGCGATGATATCTTCCAGGCTGCCGTCATTGCCGGGGTCAATATTGATGTTGGTCATGCGTTCGATCGGCACACGGTAGAAGGAAGTGGCGCGATTGGCACCGCTGGAGCCGTTGAAGATTTGTTTTTTGGCTTTGGCATTGGCTTCTTCCACCATCTGGCGACCAGTGATCGCGCCGACCAGGATGCCTTTGTCGATCAGCAGGTTATCCTGGGCTGGGACGCCATCGTCATCAAAGCCGAAACTGCCTGGGCTGTTGGGTTCGAGGGCGTTTGCGCGGGCTGTCAGTTTTTCGGAACCGTAGCGCAGCTTGCCAAAGTCTTCCAGGCGCACAAACGAACCGCCGGCGAAGGAAAGCTCATACCCAAGGATGCGGTCCAGCTCAAGGGCGTGACCAATGGTCTCGTGGGTCTGCAGGAACATGATCCCATTCAGCAGGATGACGGACATCTTGCCGTTGGGTGCGTCATCGGCGACCAGTAGCTGGTTCAATTCGCTTACGATCCGTTCCGCGTTTTGAAGGAAACTGGCCTCGTTGATGCTTTCCCAACCGCGGGTTGGACCGGTGCGGTTGGGCTGATATTTTCGACGCTGCATCCCACCGTCTTTGTCAACACCCACTACCTGGATGGCTGGGAAGACCTCGATGATGTTTTTCTCGATTTCTGAGCCTTCAGAATCCATGAAAATGATTTGTTTGCGCACAAATTCGACCATTCCGAAGCGCTGAATGACACCAGTTTGGTTCAGAGCGGCGTCCATTTTTTCCAGGAATGCCACTTTTTCGTCCAGACCGATGGTAAAGGGGTCAATTTGGTTGGGGCTGTTGAAGCTGTCGACGATAGCGTCTTTTTCTGCCAGACGAACCGGGAAGGTCACGCGTTCAGAAGCGATGCGAGCGTTGTCGAAGGCTTTATCGAAAATCGCGCTTGGGTTGGAAAGGTCTGAAGAAGCCGAGAAGCCCCAGGCACCGTTGTAGAGCACGCGTACACCCAAACCGCTCTGGCTGGAAGCGTTGTTTTCTTTGAGATTGCCATTCCACATGAAGAGGAAATTGCTGTCTTCTTGCGGATACCAACGTGCGTCAACATAGTGCGCCCCCTTGGCATGCAGTTGATCAATTAATTTTCGGATAGAATCTTTCACAAGTATCTCCTTTGGTTACAGTTGGTTTTATTATAGTTTTATTGAACGGATTTAGGGGTTTTTGAGCAAGCTTTGAAAGCTCATAGCTCATAGCTGGTAGCTGATAGGAGAAGATAAGTAGGGCGGAATGCGCTTTACTTGCGCACTCCGCCGTTGTAACGGAAAATGCTCAGAATATCGGAGTGAGACCGCATGAGAACAGGATTTTCCATTACTGATAGCAAGAAAAAAAGATTGTTTTCTTACCACCCCCTCTTTAGATGGGGTCCGAGAGCGCAGCGAACGGGGGGATGGGTATTGAATCGCATAATCGCTTAGGTCAGGTTCTTCAGTCGAACTTAACGTAACGAGTCAAGCCTTATGTTTACTGACTCTTCTCAGTTTGCCAACGCTGAAGTCGAGCTTTCAGCCCTCCCCTTTAGGGCGGGTCTAGGACCCGCCCGTACGGAGGGGTTCATCTCCCTCCGAATCTTATAATCGTGTAAGTTTCCTGACTGACCATTCAAACATAAGCATTCTTCTCCCTGCTCCCTGTTACCTGCTGCCTGAATCTGCGATAAACTAAGAAAACAATGTGAGAAAAAACCTGGCCGGAACTTATTGGCGGGGTGGGGCGTCATTAACTACAGCCGGATTTAACCAGGCTCATTGAGGTTGCCAATGAAACGAGAAAAAAAGCAGAACAACGAGAAAAAACCACGCAAAGGCTACCTGAAGTGGCTTTTTCAGATGTTCTACAAACCCCGTGCCACCCTTAGTAAAGTGGGGGCTGAGGATGTCTCCAACAAACGTACTCCTCTGCTTTTCATCAGCATTATCGTTGTCCTGGCGGTGTTGATTGCCGCGCCAGTCAAAACCCAGCAGCTGCAAATGGGCGCGACCCTGCCAGAGGATTTTCAATGGTGGTCCGAGGAACAGCAGCAGCAATACCTGGAGGCGCAAGCCAACCAAGCCTCACCCATTTTCATGATTCTTTTCCCAGCTCTTCAGGGCATTCTGGGCTACCTGATATTCAGCATGTTGATGGCAAGCATCCTTTACCTGGCGCTCACATTGGGAGGCAGCCGGGCTCCGCGCCTGAAAATCGGCAACCTGGTTGCCTGGGCGATGGTCCCGTTTGGATTGCGTGAACTGATCAAGTTCTTCGTGGTTGGCTCCAGCAAAAAGCTGGTTGAGAACCCCGGTCTTTCCAACCTGATCGATGCTGATGCTGGCGGTTTGAGCGCTTATTGGCGCGGGATTCTAGGCAGTATCGACCTGTATTGGTTGTTATTCCTGGTTTTGCTGATCATTGGTGCTATCCTTATTTCAGGATTAAAGAAACGTAAAGCGATCATCACTACCGTCATCGCTGTTCTGATCATGCTGTTGCTGCAGGGGTTACCCAGCCTGGTGAGCAGTTTTTTAGGCGGGCTGAATGCCGGCGGAGCGGGTTTTTACTTTTAAAGGAAGCGGTTTATGCCTGAAGACTTTATTCAAACGGTCGAGCTCAGAAAAACCTACAACATGGGTGAAACCGAGGTGCATGCCCTGGACGGGCTGACCCTCAGCATCCCCAGTGGTTCTTTCACCGTGATCATGGGTCCCAGCGGTTCGGGCAAGAGCACGCTGCTCTACCTGGTGGGCGGGCTGGATTGGCCAACTTCGGGTAACATCATTGTGGCTGGGCTGGAAATCGGCAGTTTGGACGAAAACGCCCTGGCAGATTACCGGCGCAACAAGGTCGGTTTCATCTTCCAGAGTTTTAACCTGATCGCCAACATGAGCGCGGAAGCAAACGTGGCTTTCCCCCTGAGGTTTGCAGGTGTCAAAAAGAAAAATCGCATCGATCGCGCTGAACAGTTGATGGATGAGGTCGGGCTGAAGGACCGCATCGGTCACAAACCGACGGAGCTCTCCGGCGGTCAGCAGCAACGAGTCGCGGTCGCCCGGGCGTTGGTCAATGACCCACCGCTGATTTTGGCGGACGAACCGACCGGCAACCTGGACTCTACCAGCGGGCAGGTGATCATGAGCATGCTGGATGAGCTCTGCAAAGCCGGCAAAACGATTTTGGTCGCCAGCCACGACCCGCGTATGCTGACCTATGCCACTCACCGCATCTACCTGATGGACGGGAAAATGGTCGATGAAAAACAATATTTGGATTCAATTTCAATCAGTTCGTAGAGGTACGCAATGAAACGAAACACACAAATCTTCCTGGTAACTACTCTGATCCTCTCGTTGGCACTGCTGCCGGTTTTGAACCTGCCGGTAAATGCCCAGTGGGTCGATCCGCCTGATGATACCCTGCCCACGCCGGTACCGTGGAACTACATGCCGGATAACGGGGATGTGGTCAACCCACCCGGCTGGGTGCCTGAAAACATCGTGCAGCAAGTGACCGAGCGCCCGATGCTCTATATTGCCGGTTATGATACCGGTGTTGGAAAAAAGAGTGTCAATCCCTACGGTAATTTTGGCCTTACCTTTACGATAGGTAACAACGGTAAAGAACACGCCCGAAACATCATTCTGACCTTCAGCAGCCAGGATTTTGACCCTCTCGATGGGAGCGTGATCAATATTTGGGAAGTGGACGCGCTCAACGCACAACAAGAAACCCGCACGCACCAATTTAAGGTAAACGACATGTCTACCTGGAAATATTCAGGCATTATCACCGCCGCAGTCTCTTACATGGACCCGGTGGGCAACACTTATTCCGAAACTTTTACCTTTGCAATCACGATCAATCAATCCGGAACAGGGACTGTAGCCGCTACTGCCACCCCCGCCGCAGTGCAACGCGCGCAGATGGTGGTCAATAATTACAGCACCGATATCGACCCGCTGCAGCCTGGTTCAACTTTCAAACTCACCCTGGACATCAGCAACGCCGGCAGTGAACTGGCGCGCGATGTTTCGCTGATTTATGGCGGCTCCACCATCACCACCAATCCGGAGGGCACGCCGCAAGCCGGCGGTGTCAGCGGTGGGGCCGGGGATGTCACTGTTTTCGCCCCGATTGGTAAGTCGAATGTGGTTCTGATTGGCGATGTGGCGGCAGGCAGCAACCTTAGTTCCGAACAGGAATTCGTGGTCAATGTCACCGCCCAACCGGGTGCTTACCCCCTGAAACTCTCGTTTGTCTACACAGATGCCAAAGGCAACCGCGTTATTGACGACCAGGTCATCACGCTTTTGGTTTTCTCGCTGCCTCAGCTCGAAATTTCTTTCTATAACCCGGTGGAAGGCATGTTTTATGTCGGTCAGATGGGAAGTTTGCCCATTCAGATCACCAATCTGGCGCGCAAGTCGGTTGTGCTGGGTAATGTAGTGGTCACATCCGAAGCGGGTGAGATGAGCAACAACTCTGTGCTGGTGGGCACGCTTGATCCGGGCGGTTATTTCACTGTTGATCCGATGTTTATTCCGTTCCAGGAAGGCACTGCTACGATCAACCTGGAGATCCGCTATACCGACGATTTCAACCAGTTGAGAACTTATAACAGCCAATTGCAGATTGAAGTGATGCCTGAGATGCCAATGCCCGAACCCTACCCGATGCTGGATGAGAACGGCAACCCGGTTTTGGACGAAAATGGCAACCCGATCATGATCGACCCGATGAACCCGCAGCCTTGGCCAAACGAACCGGTGGAAGAACCTGGGTTTTTCGCCAAAATCTGGAACGCTATCAAAGGTTTCTTTGGTTTTGGTACCAGCAACAATAACTTCATTGATACCCCTATTAAAGAAGAAGAACCGGGAACCATATTCGATGGCGGCGGGATGAAGTCACCTTGATGAACTTTTACACTGGGAAAAAATGAAGTTGGTGATTTATGCGCTTAGTTGATTTGATCAGTCTGATCGTAGATAACCTGAAAAGGCGTAAAGGGCGCGTCGTTTTGACCGCCATTGGCGTCATCATAGGCACCGCGGCAGTGGTGACTCTCATTTCACTGGGCGCGGGCTTGAAAGAAAGCGCCACCAGCCAGCTTTGGGGTATCAACGACCTCAGCAATGTTGAGGTCTACCCCGGATATCCGGAAATGATGGGTAATGGTCCAATGCAGATCACCGAGGACGACATCAAAAAGATCACCCCTGATGTTGTTTCTCAATTCGAAGCCATGCCCGGTGTGCAGCGAGTGATCATCAAGCAGTCGGTCAACGCTGGTGTGGAAATTAAACTGGATAAATTGATGGCCTGGGGCAATATCACCGGTGTAAACCTCGATGATCTGGCGGACATGGGCGTGGCTGCCCGCCAGGGCATCACTGACGTGACCGGAAAAGGGACCATTGTGGTTGGATCGTGGATCGAAAACAATTTCTACGACCCCAACCAGCGCCCTGGGGATGAACCATTTGAACCGCCGGATTTAATGGGTCAGACCCTGAAAGTCGACTTCATTAAGTGGAACAATGACGGCACCGAGACGCGCAAAAGCATGCGGATGCAGGTGGTGGGTGTGCTCGAAGAGACCCGCGGCGAAGCGGACTACAGCATTTATATGAATTGGGATGATGTCATCCAGTTGAATGACTGGGTTGCCGGCAGACGGGTCGATTACAGCAAACAGGGCTACAACAACGTAACGGTCAAAGCTACCAGCCCGGAAGTGGTGATCGACCTGGCACAGCAAATCACCGATATGGGCTTCCAGGCGTATACGCCCCAATCCCAGGTGCAGAGCATCAACAGCTTCTTCACCATCATGCAGGTCGTGTTTGGTGGGGTGGGGGCGATCGCTTTGCTGGTGGCTGCCATTGGGATTGCCAATACCATGGCGATGGCGATCTTGGAGCGCACGCGCGAGATTGGCATTATGAAAGCCATTGGCGCAACCAACAACAATATCCTCAGCATTTTCCTGGGAGAAGCGGCTGGAATTGGCTTTTTGGGAGGTGTGGGAGGATTTTTGTTGGGTTGGGCGATTTGCGGCGTCATCAATTTGCTGGCAGGCTCTTACCTGACATCGCAAAGCGGGGGCGGAACGACCCTGGCAACCTCGATCCCGGTTTGGCTGCCGTTGTTCAGTATTGTCTTTGCGACGATTGTGGGATTGATCTCGGGGCTCTACCCGGCGCTCTCCGCCGCCACCCTGGTGCCGGTGAATGCGTTGAAGTACGAGTAAGAAGCTCATAGCTAGTGGCTGATAGCTCATAGGAAAATAGAATTTTTCCCCGCAACATTCGTCGACCCGCAGCACTTTCTCTTGTAATTCATTGCGCGTAGCCATAATTGGTGGAGAGCAATAACCGATTTAGGTAAGGTGGGTGTAGGTGATTTTACCCCCTCCAGCCCTTCATTTGGGCGCAGGGAGGGGGATTGAAGGGGTGGGTCTTAAAAAGTGTAGGGGACGGCATGGCAACCATACCGATAATCTTTTTCTGCTCAAACTTATGCGCGTAGCCACAAGGTTTTGTCATTGCGAGCCCCTGTTATGAGCCTATCAGAAAAATTGAACCACCAAAAAAGGGGCGCGGCAATCTGCCTTAATATGATCACCACCCATCATTTAATGCGCGTAGCCACTATAGGTGTATCGATCTCTACCGGGTAGAAGGTAGCGCGGCACAATCTGCCTTAATATGATCACCACCCATCATTTAATGCGCGTAGCCAATAATGGTAAATAGCCAGGACGGTTAGAGGTTTATGTAGACGTTTTACCCCCTCCGTACACCCCAATCGTTGTAGGGTTGAGGCCGGCCTCAACCATGATCGGCGTTTTTCTATCAAACGGAACCCTCAGACAGGGCAGGCAAGGCAAGCCTGTTCCTACCAATGCCTGTTCTCGCAAAATCTCCTGGACTTGCAAGGGTTTTGACCGAAGGGCTCTGATAATCGCTGCCAAGATCAAACAATTGCGGCGGGAAACGAGTACTGCTCGCTTCGCTCCCAGCATCATGACCCCCTCCGTACGGCTGGGCAATAACTAAGATCTGGATTGGTCTATGCCGTTCTGTAATTGTTAATTAATGGAACCCTCACCAGGGCAGGCAGGTCAGTGCCCGTTCCGTACACAGAAATTGATGAAGGGAGACAAATTGAATCCGTACGGCTGGGCTCTATTGCCCCGTAAGGGTCAGTCCAGCCGCATTGTTGATCGAAGTGGACTGGCTCGAAAAAGTGGACACAAAAAATGTCCTGATTGGGTAGACTATAAGAGATCAGGAGCGATGAAATGGGACGTAACTACAAGGAATATTC
>Ga0209509_1002825_pt1 | contig 11164 bp, 21 predicted proteins | sample BioC13SIPDNA_FD_185743 | JGI IMG/M metagenome (GOLD analysis project Ga0209509, IMG submission 185743) | Anaerobic biogas reactor microbial communites from Washington, USA - Biogas_R1_A C13 SIP DNA (SPAdes) (version 2) | ecosystem: Engineered > Bioreactor > Anaerobic > Unclassified | place...
GCAGAGCGTCGTTCGTCTCCTGCTCCACATAGTTTGGCAAGCCCAGGTTGTCGATGATGGTGTCCCGTATTCCCTTCTGCTGTGATAGATCCCAACCAGCTTTCTCGAAGAGACTCAGGATAGCCACTACATCCTGGGTGGCTATGGGGACAATAGGATCATAGACGATCCTGGGCATGGGTGTACCCTTCTCGAACTCGAAATGTGGGTTGAGGGCGAATAGCCGTCTGACTGCTTGGTTGTTGATCGACTCCTGGAAGCTCTGCAAGTTGGCTTCGACTGCTAGCGTGAAGTTGTCCGTCTTATCCCTGCTGAGAGCAAGACTGCCAGTTCCTCCCATCCCGAGCGCCAGGAACTCCGTGAACGTGCTCATGAGGATGGCTTTCGCCTCGGCCTCAATAGAACTGGTAATGTGGTTGACGATGTCGCCATTTGTGGACGGCTGCAGGAACCCTATCTTGATCGTGGGGTTCCCATTCTGGTCCCAGACTTGGGGGGTGATGATCCACTTCTGGGCATCTGTTGTGATGTTGGTCAGGGTCTCGACCAGGCTATTATAAGAGGCTAGAGCGGATTCTGCTTCGGGGGTACTCGGATCTATGAATGGGGCATTGCAGATATTTCCCGGCACCTCAGCCCACGGTATTCCCGCACCGCCTCTCTCTATAATTATATTTCTATAATCTTCAAGATATTTCTTAGTCCTCCAAGATCGCCATGCAGATCGCAGGACTGACCGGCCTTCTGGTGAGTCCTTGCCAGGGTCTGATCTGAGGAGGAGGATCTTCTGGATAGGGATAAATGTGGTTTTGTAGTCTGGTGCTGCCAGCTGGGTAAATCCCAATAGACGGGTTACGTCCTGGGGGTCGTAGTCCCAATGAAAAACGCTGTCCGGAGCCCGGTACGCAAGGTTGGACCATCCTATGAGGCCGTCATCGTACTGCGAGGACATCCGTTCATCTTCGTGATCTCCGGCTCGTTCCTTGTAGACGAGCTCCAGGGGGAGGAATCCGTACTGAGGCACCGCGCGGGCGGCTGTGGCTATGATGGTCTGCCAGCTGTGGGTCATGTCAGCCATGCATTCCTGCAGGAACTCCGCAGAGCCATTATCCTTGTTGGCATCGTCTACCGCATCCACCTTCCAGTGGGCGCGGCGGATGAAGACTGCGAAGGCGCTGAGGGCTGCTCCTGCGTAGGCGTCATTATCGCCCATCTCGGTGTAGGTCTTGAACAGGGCTTGACCCTGCAGCTGTGGGAGGAAGTCGCGTTTGATCCACCCCGGCATGAAGTACTGCAATCCTGAGCGCCCGTACTGCTGGCCAGCGAGCGCCCTTGGGCTCTGGATGAATTTCGGATAGATACCACCATTGGGGGCTGCTGGGGGCTGGGGGGATTGTGGCATGAGAGACTTCCTACTTGATGGGTACTTGATGCGGTTCTACAAAATCGATAACAAGAGGCTGTGATAGAAATTTAATCTTCGTTGGCAATTGTCACGTTGTTCTTCCAGCCATTGTCATGGACGTCATCGATCTCGCGGACAACACCTTCTGCCGAAATGGTGACGTTTGCCTCTGGGTCGTATTGCTGCAATATGGCAATCAATTCTTTGACTTTCATCGTTTTGCCCCCTTGTGCCGGTTGGTGCTCCGGCTCACTACCCGAAGGTTTCGCTTGCTGTTGGAACCGCCGTTGCTGAGTGGATTTTTGTGATCGGCTTCTTTGCCATCTCCGTGCTTGAGCCCTAGTTTCCTGCGGGCCGCATTGCGCTGTGCCCGTCGCTTGATCTGCTCGGGCTTGCCGTGGTACTCCCTGTATTCGGCCTCGTAGTCCCTGGCTTTCTCTTTCGCCAGAATGGCCTTCAGAATCGGTATGCGCATGATCATGAGGATCTACTTCCAGGGGGGGATTCGTTTAGCTCCGACGAACGTGAGCTTTGTGACCGGCTCTCTGTAGTTCAGTATGCCCGCCACACAGATCTCCAGGCTGTCCGGGCCGTCGTCGTGGGCTTTCGGGTTGGGCGCGGCCTTGAGCTGGGCAATCAGCTCGGGATAGACAGATGGCCAGTCGCTCCTAAAGCAAAGCTGGCCGTTGGCATAGTGAGGTTGCAGAGATCGTATCCTGTCCACCTTTGGCGCGGTGTTCCAGACGGTTTCGAAGGGAACTATCACGCCCTCCTCTTTCTGGCGCCTTTTCAGGTCCAGAACGAACAGGGAGTCCCCTGGTGCGCTCTTGGCGTGCCCCAGTGAGTTGGATTCTATGCGGAATAACTGATAACGATGTTGGACTTGCTTCTCAATGATTTTGGAGATGGACTTATCCTGGTTGTCTACCGACAGGTCGCAATCCCAGACCAGCCACCGGCCATCAGGCAAGACCAAAACGGTTATGAGACCGGCGTAGTCTGCGCCCCCTTCTGATGGATCCAGGGCTCCAAAAGCCTTGCAGGTCTTCGGGTCGACCTCGCTCGGGTTGATCTTGTGCATCAGGTCAGGATTGAAGATCTTGCCCGCCGCGTCTAAGGGCCTTTGCTGGTATAGAGCTTCCCAGTAGAACGGACCGACTGCTATCCTCCGACGATCAAGCCATTCTTCGGGAAATCGTGCGGGCCAGTACGAGCCGCCCACTTTCCGGCCTAACGGATCCGGGCCGCCTTCTGCTATAGCAGGAACGCTCAGGACTTCCCAGTCTTCGCCGTCTTCTGACTCCATCTCGGCCACCAGACGGCCTACTAGGTCGTCCTCTGCCCAGCGAGTCATAATGACTACTACAGCGCTGTTCGGAGCAAGACGGGTGTACAGCGTCGACCTATACCAATCCCAGATCTTGTCCTGGACCACCTTAGAAGATGCTTCTTCGGCGTTCTTGACCGGGTCGTCTATGATCGCTACCGAGGCACCGCGCCCGGTAATTGGGCCGCCGACGCCTGCTGCCGTCAAGCCTCCACGGTGGCCTTTGATTCCCCACTTCGAGACTGACGAGCTGTCGGTGGAGACGGATGTGCCCCAGAGAGTTGGACCCCATTCTCTCAGCGTCTCCCTGGCTATCCGGCTGAAATCGTATGATAGGTCCGCAGCATAGGTGCTGAGTATAACCTCTGAATCTGGGTTGCGGCCCAAGTACCAGGCAGGGAATTTCTTAGATGAAACCTCAGACTTCCCGCCCCTGGGCGGCAGGCAGAATATTGCTCTGTCACATCCTCCCTCGCCTCTGGTAGCGGCCTCGATCTCTTCCAACTTAGCACAGATCAGTTCAAGGTGTTTGGCCCTCTGCCACCTGCCCCCGCCGTCCAGCTCGAGGAAATCTAAGAGGTGCCGGGATGCTAAGACCTCTTTGGCCTTTCGCTCAAGCCCCCTTTTCTGGCGGGGCTTCAGCGGCTGCAACAATTGCTCTAAGCTGGGCATCGCTCAAATCCTCCAAAGCCGATGCCTTGCGGCTCTCGGGATCGTCCCCGGAAAGTTCTAGCTCCAGACGGGCACAATCAGAGAGCATCTTTGTACCCACCGGCCAATAGATTGATGCAGATCCCAGGGTGAGCTTGTGCTCCTCACCGTCCGATACTGCAAATTTATCCCCGAGGTTCACAGATAGAAGCTGCTTTGCCCGGAGCTTTCCGAGATTGACAACCTCTAGTGTGTCAACGATCTCTTGCACCGCCTCGTTTCGCTTCGCGTCGTGTTTCGCGGCCCTGATCTCTTTTCCGTCGGCGACAAGGTCTTTTAGATCCCATACGGCTATTTTGTATCGCCTGATGGTTTGATACAATTTTGGTTCGCCTAGATCGTCTGCTATCGCTCTGGGACTCTTTTTTTTCTTGAAAGATTCCTCTATGAAATCGATATGAGGAGCTAACTTTTCGAATGCCATAATAATCCCGATACAATGATACAAAATGATACAATCAAATGTCGCAAAAGAAAGGTGACTGGTCGGTGGCCAGGGAAAGGAGGGATCGAGGAAGCCCCAGCCACCGGGTTGGGACGATCATCTTGGTGACAGAAAACCTCTTTTCGGAGAGGCTGCCCTGAGCGCCTTCTCGACACGAATGGCTTCCTCGACGAAATCCAGGTCGTAGTTGCTCCATTCCTGGATGCACCTCCAGTCTATATCGCAGCGTCGCGGCATAGCAAAGTTCCTCTCAGAGCAGTAACAAGGAGCCCTCTTTGGCCATTGAAGACCAGAGGGCTAGCGTAGTCCTTTTTCCGCCAGGCCAATGAGGCGGTGCATGGGATGATTAGGATATTACGGGCGAAGCCATCCACCCAGGATCAACAGCAGCCGGTCGAACTCCGCCGTGCTGCCCTCGAGGCGGAGGCCTGCCTGGGTGACCGTGATTGCGGGTAGCCTTTCTGCTGCCCCTTCGTCCCACAAGTCGAGATCGATTATTCTGTCTGGCATGCTACCTCGTGCTTACGAAACCGGAAGACCTCGTCAGGCTCGTCGTCGTATAAGAACGGGAAATTGGGATGGCCGAACACACCACGGGGGGGCTCTTTCAGGTTCGGTGGAGATCAACATATACGCCTCTTTCCGATTACTCGATTAACATCAGAAATATTGATGCCCAATCTATTGGCTATTTCAGATCGGCTCATTCCACCACGGAACGGGCCTCTGCCATACATTTTTTTGATAATATCTATTGGAACGTCGTCCGCTCCTTTCCAGAAGGTCGCAGACCGACGGGTGTCAGCGTTCATCATCGATACCCCTTTTAGCATCTCCGACATGCTCCGAGATTATTATAGGGCCAGACACGCTCGGAGATCGTGTTTTTCGGTAGCGAACCTAGGCCCGGTTATAGATAGCTAATCGCACACCCCCGCTTTTAACGGGCGGTCTGGATTAATCCAGCCGTCATGCCCGCGACATCTTCCGCAGGAAATGTTTGGTGTAACGTTGAGTTTCCTTTGGCTTTTTGCCAAACGGCTTTCCATCATTCCAGATACGACAATCACAGAAAGCAAAACCTCTTTCATCGGGCTTGACTATCTGATTACATTCGGGGCAAGTGACATGACCCGTGGCCAATTCCACAACCTTGCCATAATCTTTTCCTGGAATGATTAGACATGCTAAACATTTATATTCGTTCCAAGCCTGATTTACCCCCCGAAAACCGCGGGATATACGACGAATCGGTCCATCTGTCGTCAGGGAGGATTTCATCACGTATAACGTCTGTCGATAATAATATATATATGAAATAGCACCAAATCGGTGCTAAAGTCTCAATCTGACCACCTTCTTCCACCCTACCCTTCGTTTGGAGAAATATTTCCCTTTCTCGTCTATCTCCATTTTTTCGACCAGACCCAACTCAGACATTTCTACCAGATCGTGTCGCAGTCGGCCCTCTGGTCGGCTCATCTTAGCCGCCAGGGTTTGCGTCGAGATGGCATGCTCTGGCATGTGTGTTAGTATCCGCTTCATCATGGCCGTGCTGGTCATGCGATCGCCCTCCAGATCTTGCGAATCCCATCCCGCCTAGATTCAACCAGCCCCGCCCTTTCCAGACGCCGGATGGAGTACCTGCAGACTTCGGCACTAGACCCAATGCCCTCTGCGGTGGCCTTCGCCGTCGCACCCTCTGGATGCTGTCGCAAGTACTCCATGATGCAATCTTGTAAATAACTCATCCCAGTATCCTCCTCGCTTTGTCGGTCAGCTCCCAGCTCACCAGCCTATACCCTTTCTCCCGGCGGACGTCTACCTTCCGGATGAGCCCTGCCACCCGAAGGCCCCACACCACTCCCCTTGCGTCTGGTAGATAGTCGCGGAAAAGAAATGGCCCGGATACTGGGAGGGCTCTCAGTGCCTCCCGTTGCCTGAATGGAATAGCGCCTTTCACCCCAGCACCTCCGCCAGCTTGCGTGCCCGATAGCCGGGCCCCTTACTTCCACGTCTTTGACTCATCGATTGCCTCCAGTCGTGCTCTGGACTAATACCAGCTTCAGCGATCGCATTTCTTCTTCCAGCTTCTCGATACGACTGGTGAGGTCGTCTAGCCTTTTTAGCACGTCTTCTGGATCGAAGCCGGGGCCGTTGGGGGCTGTGAGAGCCTTGGGATCCCACCCGAGACATCCTGAGGGGCTGTGATCGTGTGTGTCCACTGGTATTGCTTTGTTGTCCGGACCACATCGGTAGACGGTCACTTCTGCGGGCATACTATACCTCCTGTATGGAACGTGTGATGTGCCCGGAGTTCGTCTGAGAACCTTTCGCTGAAATTTACCTGGTGTGTCTCAAAGGGAATTAACACTCTCCCGTTTGATAGCTGTGTATAATTCGCAGCCAGGTCAGATAGAATGTCCTTAACGACTTCGGGGCAGAGCTTTTCCTGCTCGATGAACTCTACTATGAGCAGGTACGAGTCCAATCCTTGGATGTTCTCATGCTGATTCAGCCAGTCCAGCAACTTCTGCCGGATTTCTGCTTTTGTAGGTGTCATCTATTTTCCTCCAATTACAGCAATTTTATTACATCTGGATAAGATCAGCCGGAAGATTTGGGTTTCTATGGGGATCATCTTATCGCCCCTGGCGGAGATCCGCGAGTGCCCGAGTTAGGATGATCGACTGCGCTTTCATCAGGCCGGACGCTTTACCGGATTCGATGAATCTGACTTTTCGCGTTACGTCGTCCTTTGTGACCAGGGTGTCGTGTGTCGGTACGGCTTCTGCCAGGCGGATGAACTCCTTGGCCTCTTTTATGCATCTTAGCATTGTAGTAGCTTGAGAAATTCAAATCACATCCATTGGGAGAGTGGCCTGTCTTTCCATCCTCTCAAACTGTCTGGCTGCTTCGATCAGCCGGTTCAGGCAGTCCAGTTCATCGCTGCTGGTCTCCGATCCGGTGACTGCCTGGACGAGCCCTCGTATAGCTTTCAGGCAACGGTAGTCGCCCATTCGAAAAGTATTCGGGCTCATCGATTGCCTCCAGTCGTGCTCTGGACTAATACCAGCTTCAGCGATCGCATTTCTTCTTCCTGGCTCATCCCAAAATCCTCCTCGCTCGTTCTGTCAATTCCCAGCTCACCAGCCTATACCCTTTCTCCCGGCGGACGTCTACCTTCCGGATGAGCCCTGCCACCCGAAGGCCCCACACCACTCCCCTTGCGTCTGGTAGATAGTCGCGGAAAAGAAATGGCCCGGATACTGGGAGGGCTCTCAGTGCCTCCCGTTGCCTGAATGGAATAGCGCCTTTCACCCCAGCACCTCCGCCAGCTTGCGTGCCCGATAGCCGGGCCCCTTACTTCCACGTCTTTGACTCATCGATTGCCTCCAGTCGTGCTCTGGACTAATACCAGCTTCAGCGATCGCATTTCTTCTTCCAGCTTCTCGATACGACTGGTGAGGTCGTCTAGCCTTTTTAGCACGTCTTCTGGATCGAAGCCGGGGCCGTTGGGGGCTGTGAGAGCCTTGGGATCCCACCCGAGACATCCTGAGGGGCTGTGATCGTGTGTGTCCACTGGTATTGCTTTGTTGTCCGGACCACATCGGTAGACGGTCACTTCTGCGGGCATACTATACCTCCTGTATGGAACGTGTGATGTGCCCGGAGTTCGTCTGAGAACCTTTCGCTGAAATTTACCTGGTGTGTCTCAAAGGGAATTAACACTCTCCCGTTTGATAGCTGTGTATAATTCGCAGCCAGGTCAGATAGAATGTCCTTAACGACTTCGGGGCAGAGCTTTTCCTGCTCGATGAACTCTACTATGAGCAGGTACGAGTCCAATCCTTGGATGTTCTCATGCTGATTCAGCCAGTCCAGCAACTTCTGCCGGATTTCTGCTTTTGTGGGTGTCATCTATTTTCCTCCAATTACAGCAATTTTATTACATCTGGATATGGTTCGTAAATCTCGCCATCTCTATGAGGCCCCTATCCTTCCAGTAGCGGACCAGACCACCGGAGACTGCCGGGAGATGGTCTTGGAAGACAAACGAATCCTCCTTCGGCAAGACCCCCAAGTCTTCCCGGTGCCTGATCGGGCCGCGGCTCACCAGAGAGACCCCCAGAAATCGTTGTAGATCCTGCTCGTGATCTCGATATCCTCAGCACAATGTGCCCTTATGCCCTCCAAGTCGCCATCTTCCCACATTTTGGCTATATCACAGCCGTTGGTTTGCTTTCCGGCGCCATATAGGAACCAATGAAGCTCGCTAAGCGAACATGCGGACACGTCCGTCTGCCATTTTCCCCCGAGGATATCAAAAAGGTCACATATCCTTTGAGATCTCCGGTCAGGAAGGTAGAGCTTGATACCGTATTTGGCGGCCCTCAGCCTGATGAGTGGGATATCAAAATTTTTGATATTAAATCCCACCAATGTGGCCGTTCTGTGCTCATTCAGGAGGTCAGCAAATTCCCCAAGTATCTCCTCTTCCTCGCCCATGATGACCTTCCGGTAGCCGCCCAGGTCGTAGCCTATGGCCACCACCCGGCTGATGATAGCATGGATTCCGGCCTTCTTTTTCGACTTTGGGAAAGCCTGGGTGTATTCGGTCAATCTGTCTGGAATTGTCTCTGCGTCAAAAATTATTGGACTGTTCATTCGCTGCACCACCCTTCTGCTATTGCTTTTGGTTTGATGAACCGTGCCCATAGCTCATCATATTCTGCTTCGGTGATCGCCACAGTATCCTGTTCTGGAGATCCCGGAAACCCACCTGCCCACCGGAGGGTTAGACGATAGCTCATGCCCCGGCCCTCATCTCATAGTCGTAACAGCATTTGTCGCACTGCCAGTCGTTGGGCCATGAACCATGCCCCTTTAGGCACCCGGGCTTATCGAAATGCGTCCGGTCGTTGGCATAAAGAAAGGCCAGATGCTTGCAGTTGCCTCTAAACGATATCAATCCAACACCTCCAAATTCTTCCTGATCGTCTCGGCCCGCTTCGGACCTATGCCCGCACAGTCCACCAGATCGCCGCAGAAGCCGTCTCTGAGGATCAGGCACAGATTGTACCTCTCCAGGATATTTTGGGCCATTTTAGGGCCCACACCGCGTCCTGCGAGGATTGAAAGACCTACTGTCTGTCTCTCCCCGTCTGATGGCTTGGGAGCGAAACCTGAGAGATCCCCGCCTTCCAGGATCTTGCGGGCCCTGAGAAGGAGCCTGGGGAACTGATTGTACCCGAGATGCCAGACCTGTATTCCAGCGCCTATGCAGTTGGCTTCGAACCCATCCACCATCGCGTGATACTGTTCGAATTTCTTGATATCGAAACACCGACTCTTAGAACCTTTGCGACCTTCTCCGGCTGCTCTGGCTATCGCCTTCTCGATATCATGATCATCCCCCAGGACGGCTATAACAAATGGTTCGCCCAGCTCTCGCGCGGCGAGACATTGTCCCCACAAGTGCCCGCTCAGGATGCTTGCCAGGTAATCGCTGTTGCCTTCCTCGGAGAAGTCTTTGATTTCGACATGTAGCACACCACATTTAATGCAGGGGCCATGATCGCAAGGTTCACAGTTAATATCTTTGTGAAGGTTTTCACATATGTCCTCCTTGTCGAACCTGATATCAAACGGGGTGTCCAACCGACCATTGGAAAGACAGAACCGATCATCGGTTTCTATCGCCTTGCTGATCAGCTCCGCCCTCGGGCGCATGGCCTCGTTGCTGTCGATGCTGACATAGATCATGAGAAAGTCACCACCACGAGCAGGAGTCCGGCAACGGCACCAATCATCAGCCCGGCCAGAAAGATGGTCTCTGGTGAATAATTCCAGAGGAGCACCCTGGTTGCCGCACACAGCTCGCTCCATGCTTCGTATAGGGTCATCTGAGCTGGCATGGTCGCACCTCACAGTTCGCACAAGCTTTCCCGCAACCTTCGCATTCCAGCTTTGCCTTTTCGTGGGGCATCATCTGGCCGATCTTACCATGAAAACCGTGATCACAGGACGGCTCGGGGCAACAGATCCCCGGAGCACGGCGAAGCTCTATCCATGCCTCTTCGTGCTCTATCTGATCAGGGGTCGCAGCTATGCTCAGGTGAACCACTGCATAGCAGTAAGCTCGATGCTTCAGCCAGCGCATCATATCGCGATATTCCCCGGTGCGCTGGTATTCCTCCCAGAGGCAAAAGGGCGGGGGCAACGGGGCATTCATTCCAGATCCTCCATGATCGCGGCGGCCTTCTGCAAGCGGGTCATACAATCAACTCCACGTGCTGTTGATGGCCCATTCTCGATTAAATGTCCATCTGGTTTATGAGCAGCCAAATAATTGCACATCAAATGCAATATTTCAGCATCCCCCGGCTGGAAGCAAGCGGCGACCTCCAGAAGCCAGGGGGCATGCGTCAGAGCCATCATATACCTGCCATCAGCTTCCGTTTTGCATGTGGGGCAACGAATGGATGGATCGTTGTAGACCAACCACGGCCCAGGTTTCGCGGCTGCATGTAGCTCTCGGAGCCGGGCAACCTCATCAAATCGAGTCATATCTTCCTCCAAAAATGGGGCTCAGGCCCCGACCTCGTATTCGGCGTCTATTGATTGATCCATTTCGGCGGAATCATAGCAGCCAGCCAGGTCGGTGGCGAAGCATTCCCGAAGGGCCTGCACAAGAGCCACTTTCCTGATCATCGTTCCTGGCATGGTCTTCCAGTTCGCCATGCCTTTGTCAAACTCCTGGAGAGAGACGGTCTGCTTGAATGGCATCTTGCGGTCCTTTCTGTAGATCTCCGCCCACCCGCCCAGAAGCTCTTCGCCCTTTCCCTTTCGGTAGAACGTGCCTTCCCGCTCGACGATCCCATCCTCCACAGACACTATGATGCCCGCCTTGAAGCCGTCGAACTGCGGATGCTCTTCGGCGGTCTTTGTGAACTTGTCTTTCCCTACCACCATCTGAGCGGGCTTGCCGGAATCGTACTTGATCAGGTAGGCCTCCTTCAGGAAAGGATTGAGGTTCCTGGCCTGGCAAAGCTTCAGGAAGATCATAGTCTCCTGGTCCGTGGCAGCCGGGCAGATGTAGGTCTTGATATCCTCGAAGGTCAGTTCGGCCACCTGGAGATCCCTGACGGCTAGACCCGCCTTCGCTAGAGGCCCACCATTCGAAGATCTGCCGTTGGTCTTGGTGCTTGTAGGTCTGGCAGGGAGATTGGGCTTCTGCGGGGCTCTGGCGGGCTCCTCGGCTAAGTCCATCAGT
>Ga0209509_1002829_pt1 | contig 11152 bp, 8 predicted proteins | sample BioC13SIPDNA_FD_185743 | JGI IMG/M metagenome (GOLD analysis project Ga0209509, IMG submission 185743) | Anaerobic biogas reactor microbial communites from Washington, USA - Biogas_R1_A C13 SIP DNA (SPAdes) (version 2) | ecosystem: Engineered > Bioreactor > Anaerobic > Unclassified | place...
GTATTTGCCGGAGATGTACTTCATATCTTCTCACCTGCCTCTTCTATCGGTTCTTTTGGCTCTTCTGGTTCGGGTTGGGGGAACAATTCCTTGTAGTTCTCTCTGAGATCCCTTTCGAAAACAGGGGCATATTTTAAGGCTTCCTCTTCACCCCCGCCCACTGATATTTCGGCGAGAAGCCCTACCCCTTCTCCAGAGAAGTCGATTTGGATACTCGCCGTTCTCTTCAACTGTTCAAGAGCATCTCCCGACTTGCTCACTTCTTGTGCGGTTATTGTCTTTTTCATACTTCATACACCTCCACTTGAACGGTGTTCGTTTCTGGAATAGCGTAGATTGGGGTCGCGACCTTTGGATTAAATTCGAGGACGACCACGGACTGGGGTTCCAGAACAAACCCCTTCGTGTCTGAAACCGAAGATTCTCCGAACCTCAACCTGTATGCCTCCGAATACTTACTGAGGTTCCGGATCATCATCGCCACTCTGTTCGCCTTCCTTGAAACTCCCGCAAAGATCTCCGCTGCAACGCCCGGAGCAAGGGTCTTTACCCCCGTGACGGGCGCACTGGATGGAAGAGTCTCGTCTCCAGAGACGACTACTTCTCCTATCTCGTTTGTTCCGGCAGGAAGAGGATCTGTGATCTTCTTGATGCCGTCCGTTGACTTGATTGATTCAATCACGGTCTTCAGAGCGTCGAGCGTGGTCTCTTCTGCGAAGTCCAGACCCGAAATCGTTTCCAGTAACGCGCGCACGGCTTCCAGTTTCGCTTCTGTTGCGAGAGCCGCGAGCGTTGTCTGCGTCGCGAAGTCTTTTGCTTTCAGGGCCTTGAGCAAGCCGATCATTGTGTTCAGGGAATCCGCGTCCGCGGTAGTCCCGAGAACCTCAAGGAATGTCTTTAAGGTAGCGAGGTCGGCAATCTTCCCCTCCTCTGCCATTACCTTCGACGCGCCGTCTGCTCCTTCCAGGTACTCGTACGCGTCGGTATTTGGATTGAAGTATTGCGGCGCGGGTTTGCCCTGAGCATCGCCTCTAATGCGTTTCGTGCTTCCACTCATTTTTCATCCCTCCTTACAGATACTTAGGTGTGTAAATCACCTTGTATGTGAGTATTGAATCTGTCAGTATATGGTTCTCTCCCTGAACCAATTCCAGCTTTTCGGGGTAGTGTTTTGTGGTGCCAACGAGAACAAATGGAGTCAAAGTCTCGGTTTCGGCAGTCTCAAGGACATAGAGGACAGTCACGGTCTCACTATTCCATCCGGTCGATACTGAAGCGGAGGCTGCCAACTTTTGGCAGCTCCCATCGGAGCGAATCACGATAACATTTGTTCCGGCTGCATATCCCGAGAGAGCAAGATTCCCCGAGCCATCAGTGTCCTTTTCCTCCCTCTTTATGTTCCTGGTGAGCGTTCCGTCAGAGAGCAGGATGTCTCTTTCATCATCGAAGCCATGAAGCTCACCCGAGAAAGAGAGACCTCCGACTACCTTTTTCTCGGTCTCTCCATCCATGTAAGTTACGTAAGCAGTGCAGAGGAAATAATGACTGTTGCTCTCATCGATCTCAAGTGAGAGTCCGAAGTCTTCAAGTCCCGTCTGAGAGTTCCAGCCGACCGATCTCACGCCCTCCCAATAATTGTCTCCCACGATCTCTCGAACCTGCGGGCCTGTGAGTTCGTCAGCATCAGTTACCCCAAACTCTTCCTGCATGATCGGGGCAAGTTCGCCCTTCTTCGTCAGGTCGATGATGAGAATATTAACCGTGTCTCCTGAATCGTTCGTGACAGTCTTTTCGGTTCCGTCTCCTTCAATGATCTCGTCTCCAAAAGACGAGTAATACTTGTGACCGTTCACACTCGTAAACGAGACCGAGCCTCCGTTGATAACATCGGCCTCTCCGTGGTCGTTCGACCAGGTATCGCCATAGAGGATGGCCGAGGCTTCGATCTCGACAGCCCCAGGGTTTTCTATCGTTCCGCTGCCGACGAAATCGACCTCCTGTTCTTCTCCCGAAACGAAAGGATCTGGCATGATGAGGTTGACACCGAACGTCATCACCAGAGCGTTGTGTACCGGGCCGTTTAACACCCTCCCCTCGACGAACCGACCGTAGATCTTGCAGTTGTAGATTCTATCCGGCTCGTCCGGAAAAACGACTTGCTTGGTCTCTTGCCTCGCTGTCGAGAGAAGCACCTTGAGAGCGTTCACGTTCGTCCTCAACTGTGAAACGCTCGAAGCGTAGATCTGACCCGCCAGCTTTATGATCCTTGTCTTGTACCCGTTGTCGTGTATGTGAGCCCCGTTCATTCCGTCATAAAGCTGAGTCTCGCGGCTGTCTAATTCTGCCGTGTCTCTCTCTGAATCTTGATTGACGACGAATCCGTATGTAGCTTTCAGGTCTATGCCGTCAAACAGTACACCTGCCATTTACATCACCACCTTTACAGTCCGTGAGATCTGAGAGTCTGCTGAGTCTCGAAGCCGACGTTCACAGGCGCATTGAAACTCCAGCCTTGAAGCAGGAACCTCATCGCGCGGACATTCTCGTTTATCTCTCTGAGATAGAGGTTGGAACTCCTTTCAATAGCCAGAAGAACATTCGCCGTCTGTTCGGTGATCGACTTGACTGTGTTCGTTCTCTTTGTGTCGATCTCCTCCGGCATTTCGAGCCAGTCTTTCGCCTTCTCCCAGAACTCCTTCGACCTGCCCATCGCCTCTTGCATGAGAACGTCGATCTTCTCCCATTCTTCGTCTGACATCTCGCCGTCCCTGAGTGCCTTGTCCATTTCTTTTGCTATCTTCTCGAAGATCGACTTCATGGCGGCGGTCTCAAGAAAAGCCTGTATCAGACCTTGCTTGACTCTGTTCCTGATCGTCTCTTCGAGGTTCTCTGCAAAAGCGTCGAAGGTGTCGGCACTCGATAGAGCGTTCTCAAAGTCGCCCTTCATCTGCTCGATAGCTTCAGCTCCAGCTCCAAAGAACCACTCGACATCTGCTATCAGGTTCCTGAGCCACTTGCTCTGAATGTTCTTGAGACTCTCCCAGAAGATGTCGAATTGCTTCTTGGCCTGCGAGAGGTTGAACGTCAGGGCGGTCATGAAGAGTTGAGGAAGGTTCCCGGATATAGCAGCCGAGAAGCCTTGAGCGAGAGCGTCGAAGAAGCCGAGCCCCTCTTCTTCCTGAACCTTCACTGTCGCTTCTGCTATTGCGTCAAGCAGCGGGTCAACGATGTACTGCTTCATGTATTTTTCAGACAGAGCCTCGGCATTCTCGAAGAAGGCCATGATGAACCTCAATCCAGCTCCCCTGCCCCCTTCTTCGAGGATGTCCGCCAGATTGTCGGTCATCCCCTCGACGAACCCGACCAGATCGTCCAGCCTTTCCCGCGTTCGGTCGATCTCTTCTTCTCGCATCCGCGCTTTGAGTTCCTGGTACTTCTCCTCGATCTCGAGCCGAGCCTCGAGGTTGTCTTGAGCGGCTTCAAGTTCCTCTTGCATAAGGTTCTTGAGAATGTCGAGCCTTTCTTTGTACGCGATCTGGGTCGGGATCTTCTTTGCCCTGGTTTCGAGTTCGGTCTGAAGAGTTCCCTGGAGCCTCTTGATTTCTTCGGCCACCTTCTCTTCGAGCCTGACCCTCTCCTCCGCCGTTCCTTCGTAGAACTGCATCCAGTTCTGGAGGTATCTGATCCGGTGCGTTGCCCCGATCCTCTCTGCGCTCGAGATTTCGGTTATTTCTCTCCCCGCCGCTTCGAGACGAGCCTTAGATTCAGCTTCCTTTGCGTCCATGACCGCCTTCTTCCTCTCTTCATAAATCTTCTTTTCGAGGTCCGCGATCTCTTTGTTTATCATCTGAGAGACTTGAACCCTCTCCTCTTCAGTCCCTTTGAAGACATTCCCAAACATCGTGAGGTAGTTGATCTTCTGCTGGTAGTTCATATGTTCGAAGCTGAGGATCTGTTCTATCGTCCCTTTCGCCTGTTCGATCCTCTCTCTCGATTTCGCCTCTTCTTCCTTTATAAGAGTGCCCAGGCCCTTTAAGATCTCCTGATTCGCCGCGCTTTCCACCTTCGTAACGTAATTCAGGATTTCCATCGCCGTTTTGTCATCGACAGAGAAAAGATTCTTGAGGAAGCTGATTCTTCCAGTCTCAGGCAGATCTCCGATCAGTCCTTTCATGAGTTCCCATTGAGAGATCGCGGATTCGCTCAAGGCTTTCGAATCAGCTATCATGACCTCGAATCTGAGTTTGAGAGCGTCCCAGGAAGAGATAGTGTTCTCTTCGATCTGCTTCGTTGCGTTGACCCATTCCCTGAGCCAGGCCGGGTCTTTCGTCTCCTCCCAGAGCTTCTGATAGACAGAAGCAATCGCTTTCTCTCTAGTCTCGACTATCGAGAGAGCCTGTTCGAGTTCGGCCTGAAGATTTTGTATCTCTGGAATCCTGTCTATTTCTTCTGGAGCTATGGCCCTCTCTTGCTGAATCTGAAGTTTCTTGTTTTGAAACTCCCGCTCAATTCTCAACTTCTCTTCGTTCGCCTGTTCGAGAAGCTCTCTCTCTTTCGCGAGGTCCTGCTGAAGCCTCGCCACGGGATCGACTTTTTCAGTAGGTTCTCTCAACTTCTCTCTGAGAGAGGCGACTTCAGTTATCCATCTCTCTTGTTCGGTGAAGTAGTCGGATGAAACCTTTGAGAGTCTGGAATAGATGTTTTCGATGCTCTGGGCTATGCCGAGAGCTACGTTGAGGCTTCCCTGAGCGACCGCTTCATCGTAGAGTTGAACGAGCCGCTCGATCTCCTTGACGTATTCGGCTATCTCGTCCTTAGCCGCGGCTGTTTCCTTTACGGCTCTCTTCGACCAGAAAACGTAAGCATTCCAGTACGTCTGGTTCGCCTGTCCTGCCGTAACGCTGTCCTGATACATTCCACGATAAAGCCCGGCTATCTCTCTGGCCAGCTCTCTCGAAGCGTTCGCCGCTTCCTCGCCTTCCTGCTTGACCGTGTGGTAATAGACCCTCGCTCTTTCCGTGATCTTGTCGAGCACGGTGGCCGTCTCTTTCGTCTCGACCGAGAGAGAGGCTATCGCGTTCTTGTACTCGTCGAAGTATTTCGTCTGTTCTTTCCCGGCCACGACTGTGTAAAGCCAGAGTTCGAGGTTCGCATTTGCAAGCTGCCTGAGTTTTGAAGTCGCCTCCTCGCTCGCTCCTTTCTCCAGGAGAGCGTTGTATTCGGCCCTCAACTTGTTGATTTTCTCGGTCTGTTCGATCTCCCAGGAGATCTGCTCTTCCTGCTTCTTCTGAACGAGGTCGAAGACCTGCTCGGTCGTAATCCCGAACTCTTTGGCCTTCTCCCCGAGGAGCTTGAAGACGTTGTAATCCCCCGTCTCCCTGTACGTAGAAGCGATTGCAGACAGGATCTCCGACTGTTTCTCCGAGAGGACCTTTTCGTAAAGGTTCGCGTGTTCTACGTCCTGTCTCGTCATCGCGGCTCTGTACTGGGAATAGATCGCATAATACGCCGCTTCTTTCTGGGCGAGATCTTCATAGAACTTCTCGAGCCTCGTCTTTGCGGTTTCGTCCGGCTCGGGTACTTTCTTTAGTTGCTCCTGGATCTCGGAGGCTATCTGAGCGTATTCGTCGGCCAGGAGAAGGAGGTTCAGGTTCGTCTTCTCGATCTCGACCGAGTATTCGTACTGCGATTTCGCGTAGGAAGAGAGCTGTTGCGCCGTCCTGAGAGCGTCTTCAAGCCTCCCTTTTTCCATGTAATCAGCGTGTACCGTCTTCAGTTTCGTTATCTCGTTCGTAACCTTATCTAGCTCGCCGGAGAAGAGAAGAGCCCTGCCTTCCCACATCTTCCATGCCTTGAAGGCTTCATTTGCAGCGTCGGAGCTTTCCTCCGTGTTGTAGAAGATTTCCTTCCATGTCGAGGCAAGCTGCCTGGCGAGAGAGATCTGGTCCTCCGTCTGCCCCGAGGTTATCGCCCTGTTGTATCGCTCGATGGCTTCGTCTCTCTGACGGTACAGCTTCTCGAGAGTGTCCTCCGCTTTCTCAGTCATGGAGAGGACCTGATTGAGTGAATAGGCTGTTTCCTTCTCTATCCTGGCGAGATAGGATTCGTCCCCGGTCGCAAAGTAAGCATCGACGAACGACCTAGCGAGGTTCTTTCTGGCAGCTTCGAGCCTGTCGAGGAGGACCTTGTTTTCCGAGCCCGCGAGATCTTTCTCGAGGTCCTGGATGAGCTGCTTCTCTTCTTGAATCCTCTTATCGTATGATTTCTTTCTCGATTCGACGATGTTCTCGAAAGTCTCCTCTGCTCCCTTCCTGATCTCGGATAGAGCATCGAGTTCTGAAGCCGCCCATGCCTTAGCTTGTTCGTCTCCCTGCCTCGTGGCATAGAGTCTGATCTTCTGGGCGGTGGAGTATGCCGACTGAAGAGATCTCTCGGCCATTTCACGGTCATATTCGCTCTGAGAGTCTTTGAGAGATTTGTAATCGCTCATGAACCTGTTGAACACGAGCCTTTCGTTTGCGAGCCATTTCTCCCAGTAGCCCTGCATCCCCGTGCCGATCGTGTCTTTGATCTTTTTGAGGTTGTCGATCAGGTTTGCCGTAGCGTCTGCACTCTTTCCCGCCACGGTCTTGAGATCGGCAAACGCCGTCATGCTGAGGTTGATTTCCTCTATCTCCGAACCTGTTTCTCCGAGCGACTTGTTGAGTTTATTTACTTCATCGTCGAAGTTCGTCAGGATCTCGATCGGGAGGAGCCTGAAGATATTCGCCATTCGATCGGCTGTCTGCTCGGGACTCACTAATCCGGCTTCTTCCATATTTACCAGTTCTTCCACGGCTTTGATCTCTTTGCGTATCAGCTCGAGCGTCGTGGAGGAGATGGTGTTGTTCTCGATGAGTTTCGCTCCGTACTGGTCCAGGAAGGACAGAAGCCTTTCCGTTTCGGTTCTCGCTTCGTCTCCGAACACCCCGAGCTGCCTGATCTCCGAGATCTGGTCATAATACCCGGCGATAGCGTCCCTGAGCTCCTGAAGGTCCGCCAGCTCGTCCTGCCTTCTCCTGTATGCGACCGTGAGGGAATCGAGTCTCGTTTGAGCGGCCTGAATCTGTCTGCCCTGTTCCTCTACCTGAAACTGAAGCTCCTGTTTCCGCATTTCGAGTTCGGCTATTCTCGCCTCTGTCTGAGCCTTGATCAGCTCGATGTTGAGCTTGATCATCTCCCCTTCCATCTCGTACATTCCGATGAGTTCGGGGTTCTGATCGACGAGCTTTTCTATCGCCTCTCTCAGTCTGTTGTAATCGCCTTCTCCAGTTGACACGGCGAAATTATGTTCGTTGACGAGGCTCGTCAATTGATCGACTGAGTTCTGGAAACCGTCGGCCTCGCTCTTCACTCTATTCAATTCATCCGCGTACATTCGTAGAACGCCGTTCGCGCTTTCTACCTGTTTTCCGACATCCTCTACCGCCAGTGAAAGAGCCCCGGTATCACGGTCGAGATCTATAAACATGTCGCGTAACTTGTAGGAATCGTCCAGGATCTCGACGATCCCCCTGCCAAGAAAGGTGAGAACGTCTATTGCGCCCTCGAAGGCCGGATTTACTTTCTCCCAGAGGAGAATCCCTATCGCGCTCCAGGTATTCGACAGGACCTCGAGCTTGTTTGCCGTCGAATCGACCATCTTTCCGTAAGCGTCCTCAGTAGCTCCGGCTCTTTCTCCCATGTCGCCCATGATGCGGTTGAAGTCGTCTAGCTGCGCACCGGTCAGGGAGAGAACGGCTCTCAAAGCCCTGACGTTCCCGAACATTTTTGCCAGCGATTCGCCGTTGTCTCCGGCCTTCTCGCTCAGTTCCGTCAGGAAGGGCAGGAGTCCTTTCGTGTGAAGGGCAGTCTGTGAGAGTTCGATTCCGTATTTCGCGGCTTCCTCTTTCGCTTCCTTTGTGGGATCGAGGATCGAGACAAGAACCTGGTTGAGGTACGTCACGGCGTTTCTCGCGTCGATACCTCCGATCGTCATGGCCGATATAGCCGACACAAGTGTCTCGAGATCAACGTTCAACTGGGCGGCTGTCGGAATGATGTTGCCCAGGACGTTCGCGAATTCGTCGTATGTGACCTTTCCCTTATCCACGCCCACGAAGAGGATGTCGTTGATGTCTGCAACGTCTCTGACCTTCATCTCGTAAGCGTTGAGGATGGTCGTGTTCAGGTCAACGGCGGTCGCAACGTCGCTCATCCCGGCGATAGCTCCCTTCGAGCTCTGCTCTATGAACTCGAGAGAGTCCCCGAGATCTATGTTCGAGGATATCGCCTCGTACATCGCCTTCTCGAGAGTGCTGATGCTCTGGGGAACGTTCAAGCTCATGTCCATGAGAGCCCCGGCATAGGAGCGGATCTGAGACTCTCCTATATCCAGGAGCGTCCATATTCTGCGCATATTCTCGTCGAAGTCGAGGAACTCCTCTTTCGCGGCGTTGATCGCCTTTCCGACTCCGTAGATCGAAGCTCCCAGGCCGACCCATCCCGCCAGAGTGCCGAGAACGTTGCTCATGCCGGAATAGAGGCGGGAAAGTCCCGCCTCGGATGTTCGTGTATTGAGATCAAGCTCGTAGTATAGTCTATCTACCAGCATCAGTATCACCCACATGGACCCCGAAGAAAGCGGCCAGTGCCTGTTCCGCGTTTTCAGGATCTTTGATTTTCTTCTCGCTGTCAACCGAATTCAGCATGATGATCAGCGATTGGTAGGATGTTTCCCAGAAGATCTGATCTATCGACCAGCCGAACTGCGAGAGATTGAAGGCCAATCTTCCCCAGTTCGGAGCCTCGTTTACATCAGCATCTTCGTTATCTGCGAAAAATTTGAGACATCGACCAGCCTTCGATACTCCTGAACAATCGCTTTCATATCGAAGATGTTCAGCTCGTCGGTTATCTCTTCTATCGAGAGAACGTGATCTTTCACGGTCCCCGGCTTCTTTCCGTCTATGATGATCTGGATAAGTTCAGGTACAGCGTCGTAACTCGCAAACATCTGATCGATGAACTTCTTCGAGAGCATCGGTATGATATTCGCCAGGTCTTGCTTGGATTTCGCCTCTTCCAGTTCCTTTGCGAACTCGGGATTGAGAAACATTCTCTCGGTCTTCTGAGCCTGTTCGGAGACGTACCTCATGAGTCCGATGCTTGGAGGCTGTATATAGATCGTCTTTCCGTTGGAGAGTTTGATAGGTTTGGGTGTCATCGACACCGCTTCGAACTCCTTTCTTTCCTGTTCCTTCAGTTCTGCTGGGTCTTTCGGCATTCCTCTTCCTCCCTTCTCAATGTAGAAGGAAGCCCGGTTTCCCGGGCTTCTATTAAACTGTTACTTTCGTGAGTTTCGGTGCGGCGAAAGTTGCCCCGCCAGCCAGAGCCGTCTCGGCATGAGCCTCTACCACGGTAGAACCGTTCCCCGCCGCCATCGCGGTAACAAGAAGCTTCGCGTCGTCGTCCGCGTTCACGGCTGCCGCCACTTCAAGAGCGGTCGAAACAAGTTCACCGTCATCAGTCTCGAGGCTTACAGTTATATCGGTGTCGGAGACGGTCACGTCGAGAGCGTTATCCCCTGCCCCAGGATCAACGAACGTGACTGTGATCTCGTTCCCGTCAGGCCCCGCATCCACGGCTGTGAAATGAACTGCGCTGTTCGAGTCGGGCGAAGCGTTGTCGAGAGTCAGCTTTGCCTTCACGCTCTCGGAGGCGAGCGATACTACCATGAGTCTCACAACAGCGTTGCCGTCGTTATTGACGTTTATCTCCCCCTCCGGTCTTATCCTTGCCCGCGACAGTTCGATCTCGTACTTCACGCCGTTCATCGTCTTCGTGACGAGTTTCAGAGACTTCGTGACACCCTCAGAGACTTCATCAGGCAGGGTCAGGATATCGTCGTCCGGGACCTCCCCGATCGTCCCGTTGAAGAGCAGTTCGAGATTGTCGAGAGAACAATCCGCGAGGTTGATTTCCATCTCACGCCTGAGTTTGGTGGAGATAATCATCTCAGGTTCCACGTCCTGATCGTTGTCTATCTCCACCTCGGTCGGGGTGGTCTGTCTGAAGATCACGCCACCTTTCGTCTTTCCAAGATCGTTGTTCGGTGTGCCTCCGGCATCGCCATAGTACACTTTGTCAACTGCCAGTATGAATTCCGACATATTCCCTCACCCCCTCGCTTACGAGGCGACTCTGGTTATCGTCGGCCCCGTGGTGTGCGCGAGGTTCACCAGAAGCAGCCTGACTACGGCGTTTCCATCGTTGTTGATCGTGATCTCGCCCTCCGGCCTGATTCTCGCTTTCGGGAGAAGCACCTCGTAATAAACCCCGTCGATAGCCTTTGTGGTGAGCTTGACGGCCTTCGTGGTTCCTGCGCTGACAGTAGTCGGGAGCGAGAGAATGCTGCCGTCAACCGTCCCGTTAAACACCAGCGCGAGGTTATCCAGTTTGCAGTCGGACAGGTTTATCTCCATTTCCCTTCTGAGTTTCGTGGTGATTATCGCCTCGGGCTCGACATCCTGGTCGTTGTCGATTTCGACTTCCTGAGCCGCGTTCTGTCTGAACACTGCTCCGCCCTTCGTTTTGCCGAGATCTATGTTCGGAGACGATCCCACGTCCGCGATCTCGATTTTTTCAACGGCGAGTATAAAATCGCTCATGTTGTATTCCTCCTCTATTGCCCGCTTTCCACAATGCGGACGTTAAATCTGAGTTCTTTGAAACTTTCCATCGGCATATCCGGGTCTATCAGGGCAGCTCCGCAGGACAGAGGCTCGAAGTAGTACACCGTGCCTCCAGTTGGTGTCAGGGCTGCCGATAGAGCCGTCATAACATCGTCTTTCATGGTCTCATGGCCTGAACTGTCTATCATTCCGTTCGCGAAAAGGTCGCGGTGCATCAGCACTTGCAGGTATCCTCTCTGGATCGGGAAGTCATACATCGAATTTCTGAGCCGGATCACGCACGAGGGATTGGTGAAGCCTTTCGGTCTGTTGCCCTTGAAGACGTTCGCTATCTTCTTCTTGATCTCGACGTATGCAGCTGAGACGAGCTTGTCGTCCATGAATTTGATCATTTTCTCACCTTCCCTAACGCCTGTTCGATGAGTTCGGGGAGTTTCGCT
>Ga0209509_1002840_pt1 | contig 11121 bp, 8 predicted proteins | sample BioC13SIPDNA_FD_185743 | JGI IMG/M metagenome (GOLD analysis project Ga0209509, IMG submission 185743) | Anaerobic biogas reactor microbial communites from Washington, USA - Biogas_R1_A C13 SIP DNA (SPAdes) (version 2) | ecosystem: Engineered > Bioreactor > Anaerobic > Unclassified | place...
CGTCAACGGACTCACGCGCGCAGGTGAGTTCCATGACGTGACCTTCGACGTGTACCCGGGAGAGATCGTCGGGATCGCCGGTCTGGTCGGGGCCGGCCGCTCGGAGATCCTCGAGACGATCTTCGGGGCGCGCAAGGCCGATCGGGGCACGGTGTCCGTGGACGGCCGGCCGATCCCGCCCGGCTCTGTGGTCAAGGCAGTGCAGGCGGGCATCGGTCTGGCACCGGAGGAGCGCAAGAGCCAGGCCCTCATCCTGAGCCACACCATTGGTCACAACGTCTCGCTGGCGAGCCTGCCCAGCTTCTCGAGTGCAGGCTGGATCGACTCCGCGAAGGAGCGGGAGTCCTCTCTGCGCGTCACGCAGTCGCTGGACGTGCGCCCCAGCGGCATCGAGCGGGAGATGCGGACCCTCAGTGGCGGGAACCAGCAGAAGATCGTCCTCGCACGCTGGCTCCAGCGCGGCAGCCGCGTCCTCCTCCTCGACGAACCCACCCGTGGTGTCGACGTCGGAGCCCGCTCGGAGATCTACAACCTCATCAACGACCTGAGCGAGGAAGGCTGCGCAGTGGTCGTCGTCTCCAGCGAGATCCCGGAGGTGCTGGGGCTGGCCCACCGCGTGCTGGTCGTCGCGGACGGCGCCGTCCTCCACGAAGGTCCGGCAGAAGAGCTCGATGAGCACCGGGTGCTCGACATCATCCTGAAGGGAGATGCCGCATGAGCGGTGAGATCACCGAGAAGACCGCAGGCGAGGTGAGTCCGAGCGTGGTCGGTGACGATCCTCGACCGACGGACGAGCGCTCCCACCCCCTCGTGCGGTTGTTCGCGGGCGGCTTCGGGCGCAATCTCGGTCTCGTCATCGCGCTGCTGCTGCTCTGTGTCGTCGGCTTCGCCACCGCAGGAGACCGCTTCGCGAGCACGGACAACCTGATGACCATCCTGCGACTCGGGTCCGTCATCGGCGTCGTCAGCATCGGGATGACCTTCGTGATCAGCGGAGGCGGCATCGACCTCTCCGTCGGCGCGATCGTCGCCCTCAGCTCCGTCTGGGCGACGACCCTCGCGACGCAGCAGATGGCGGCCGACATCCACTGGATCATCATGGTGTTCACGGCCGTGGCGGTCGGCGCAGGGTGTGGCCTGGTCAACGGAATCCTCGTCGCCTACGGCAGAGTGGCGCCCTTCATCGCCACCCTCGCGATGCTCGCCGGCGCGCGCGGTCTCGCCGAGATCATCGCGCAGCGCCGCACCCAGATCATCCGTGACAGGGACTTCATCACGTTCTTCGGTGGTGACGTCCTCGGGATCCCGGTCCTCGTCATCATCTTCGTCCTTGTCGCGACGGTGGGCTGGATCATCCTCAACCGCACGACATTCGGACGACGCACCCTCGCCATAGGAGGCAACGCCGAGGCCGCGCGGCTGGCCGGTATCCGGGTCAAGCGCCAGACCGCGATGCTGTATGTGCTGCTCGGCATCGCGTGCGGCATCGCCGCGGTGATGATCATGGCCCGGACGACCACCGGGACCTCGACCCACGGACAGCTCTACGAGCTCGACGCGATCGCCGCAGTCGTCATCGGCGGCACGCTCCTCAGCGGCGGTCGAGGAACGATCATCGGCACCGTGCTCGGCGTCCTCATCTTCACGACGCTCACGAACGTCTTCACCCTGAACAACCTCGACACCTCCACCCAGGCTGTCGCCAAGGGCATCATCATCGTCGTCGCCGTGCTCCTCCAGCAGCGCGTGGCCGAGCGACATCAGGCGAGTGGGTGATGCCGCTGCCTGTGCACCAGCTCGAGCACCGACGACGGCCCGCCCATCCCCAGGGCGCATGCCCACCTGCCTCTCGTCCCACTCCCACACGCCGACCCAGGCAGTGCACTCCCACCTTTACGTCTCATCTCGATCAAGGAAATCGGAGCACATCATGAGAATCACCACCACCCGCACCCGGACAGCGTTCGTCGCCGCTGCGGCCGGTCTGGCGCTCGTCGTGAGCGGCTGTACGAGCAACGACCCCGAGCCCGACAACGACACGTCCACGACGACCGACTCCGGCGGCGACTCCGCACCCGCGCCGGGTGGCAGCGGGAACGACGAGCCGGGCGAGACCGTCGTCATCGGCTTCAGCGGCCCCGCCGCTGACCACGGCTGGCTGGCCGCCATCAACTCCTCGGCGCAGGAGGCGGCTGCCGCATACGAGGACATCGACCTGCGCGTCGCCGAGGGCACGAACGACGCGAGCCTGCAGATCTCGCACATCGAGACCTTCATCAACGACGGCGTCGACGCCATCGTGCTGCTCCCGACGGATGGCGCGGCGCTCACCGAGATCGCCATCCGGGCCATGCAGGCCGGTATCCCGGTCGTCAACGTCGACCGTGAGTTCAGCAGTGAGTTCGCAGCGCGCACAACGATCCTCGGTGACAACTACGGCATGGGTGTCTCCGCGGGCACCTACGCCTGCCAGCTCATCGAGGAGGGCGGCATCTCCGACCCGGTCATCGCCGAGATCGCAGGCATCGACTCGCTGCCCCTCACCCAGGACCGCTCGCAGGGCTTCAAGGACGCACTCGAGGAGTGCGGTCAGACGGTCGACAACCGCGTTGCGGCCGAGTTCACCGTCGAGTCCGGTGAGCGGGTCACCTCGAACCTGCTCCAGGCCGCTCCCAAGATCGACATCCTCTGGAACCACGACGACGACCAGGGTGTCGGCGTCATGGCGGCACTCGAGAACGCCGGCCGCAGTGAGATGAAGATCATCGGTGGCGCCGGCTCGGCCAACGCGATGCGCTGGATCAAGGAGGGCCGCATGGAGGCGACTGTCCTCTACCCGCCGACCCAGGCCGCTGACGGCATCAAGCTGGCCCGCCTGCTCGCGCAGGGCAAGGGCATGAGCGACCTCGTCCAGGTCGAGGTCCCGCGCCGGATCGTCCTGAACGCACCGGTCGTCAACGCGGACAACGTCGACGACTACATGGATCTCGGGTTCGAGAGCTGATCCTTCGCGCAGGCGAGCTGCGCGACCACGCCCCGGTGGCGGTGTCGGCTCAATCCCGGCACCGCCACCGGCCACCACCTCGGCCACCACTCCGGCCACCTTCGGCGACCTCATCCACAGCCCACCCGCGCCATAGATGACAGAAAGAAGCTCGACATGACCCGCACGGACCTGGCCGACACCGATCCCCAGGACACGCCCACCCTCGGCGTCGCGATGATCGGGTATGCGTTCATGGGCCGGGCGCACTCGCACGGCTGGCGCAACGCCCGCTCCTTCTTCTCACCTCCCGCTCTCCCTCGCCTGGCCGTCGTGGCCGGTCGCAACGAGGTGGGCGCCCTCGATACGGCCCGGCGGTTCGGCTGGGAGTCGGTCGAGACCGACTGGCGTGAGGTGCTGCGCCGCGACGACGTCCAGATCGTCGACGTCTGCACGCCCGGGAACACGCACGCCGAGATCGCCATCGCGGCCCTCGAGGCCGGCAAGCACGTCCTCTGCGAGAAGCCCCTCGCGAACTCCGTCGCCGAGGCGGAGGCGATGGCGGCGGCCGCCGAGAAGGCGGCCGCGAACGGGGTCCGTTCCATGGTCGGGTTCACCTACCGACGGGTGCCGGCCATCGCATACGCCCGACAGCTCGTTGCCGAGGGCGCGCTCGGTCAGCTCCGCCACGTCCGGGCGCAGTACTTGCAGGACTGGCTCGTCGACGAGACGGTCCCCCTCTCATGGCGGTTGGACAAGGACCTCGCCGGGTCCGGAGCCCTCGGCGACATCGGCGCGCACATCATCGACCTGGTGCAGTTCATCACCGGCGAGCACCTCACGGGGGTGAGCGCGCTGACCGAGACCTTCGTCAAGGAACGTCCCACCGGCGCGTCGAGCAGCGGCCTCACCGCCTCCTCGGACGACTCGGGTGAGCTCGGTCCGGTGACGGTCGACGATGCCGCCATCTTCCTGTCGCGACTCACCGGCGGTGCGCTCGCCACCTTCGAGGCGACCCGCTTCGCCACCGGGCGCAAGAACGCGATCCGGATCGAGATCAACGGCAGCACGGGCAGCCTGGCCTTCGACTTCGAGGACATGAACGTGCTGCACGTCCTCACCGGGGAGGACCTGAGTGCCGGCTTCACCCGGGTGCTCGTCACCGAGCCGGGGCACCCGTACATCGCAGCCTGGTGGCCCGCGGGTCACATCCTCGGCTACGAGCACGGGTTCACCCACCAGGCGGTGGACTTCCTCACTGACATCGCGAACGGGACCGACCCGAGGCCGAGCTTCTCCGACGGGCTGCAGGTGCAACGCGTCCTCGCCGCGGTCGAGGCGAGCGCTGCGGCGAATGCCGCATGGACCCCCATCGGCTGAATGATTCCCGGCCCACGAACACCACCCCACCGAACGACTCTCACCACCCGACGTCAGACGAACCCAGGAGGATGACATGTCCCGTCCGATCACTCTCTTCACCGGTCAGTGGGCCGACCTGCCCTTCGAGGAGGTGGCACGACTCGCCGGCGAGTGGGGCTATGACGGCCTGGAGATCGCCTGCTGGGGCGACCACTTCGAGGTCGACAAGGCCCTGGAGGACGACGGCTACGTCCAGTCGCGGCACGACATCCTCGAGAAGAACGGCCTGAAGGTCTGGGCCGTCTCGAACCACCTCGTCGGCCAGGCCGTCTGCGACGACCCCATCGACCAGCGGCACAAGGACATCCTGCCCGCCTCCATCTGGGGAGACGGCGACCCCGAGGGCGTCCGGCAGCGGGCGGCGGAGCGGATGAAGGACACCGCCCGGGCCGCAGCGAAGCTCGGCGTCAAGACCGTCATCGGCTTCACCGGCTCACCGATCTGGAAGTACGTCGCGATGTTCCCGCCGGTCGGGGCCGACGTCATCGAGGCGGGATACAAGGAGTTCGCCGACCGGTGGAACCCCATCCTCGACGTCTACGACGAGGTCGGTGTGCGCTTCGCCCACGAGGTGCACCCGAGCGAGATCGCCTACGACTACTGGACGACGGTCGCGACCCTCGAGGCGATCGGTCACCGGGAGGCCTTCGGGCTGAACTGGGACCCCAGCCACATGGTCTGGCAGCAGATCGACCCGGTGAGCTTCATCTGGGACTTCAAGGACCGGATCTACCACGTCGACTGCAAGGACACCCGCGTCCGGCTGACCAACGGCCGCAACGGACGCATGGGATCGCACCTGCCGTGGGCCGACGCCCGCCGGGGCTGGGACTTCGTCTCCACCGGCCACGGGGACGTGCCGTGGGAGGACGCCTTCCGCGCGCTCAACGCGATCGGCTACGACGGCCCCATCTCGGTGGAGTGGGAGGACGCCGGCATGGACCGGCTCATCGGTGCGCCCGAGGCTCTGGAGTACGTGCGGAAGCTCAACTTCGAGGCCCCCGACGCGGCCTTCGACGCGGCCTTCTCCTCCGGCGACTGAACGCACCCGTCGTCGCCCCTGCCAACGGCTGATCGCCAGAGGTGGGGTAGCCCGACTCGTGGGCTACCCCACCCAGGTCTTCTACGCCACCCACGCCTTGAGGTGCTTGGCCGTGAGGGTGTCGGCTGAGGCCACCATGTCGGCCGGCGTGCCGGTGAAGACGACCTCACCGCCGTCGTGGCCGGCACCCGGTCCGAGGTCGATGAGGTAGTCGGCTTGGGCCATGACCGCGAGGTTGTGCTCGATGACGATCACCGTGTTGCCCTGGTCGACGAGCCGGTGCAGCATCTCGACGAGCCGCTCGGTGTCGGCCAGGTGCAGACCGGACGTCGGCTCGTCGAGGATGTAGGTGCTCGCCGCGCCGCCCATCGAGGCAGCGAGCTTCAGGCGCTGGCGCTCGCCGCCCGAGAGGGTGGTGAGCGGCTGCCCGAGGGTGAGGTAGGGCAGCCCGACGTCGAGCAGCCGCTGCAGGATCTTGGCCGCGGGTCCGGTCCTGAACATCTCGGCGGCCTCGCTCACCGACATCCGCAGGACATCGTCGATGTTCCTGCCGTCCAGCCGGTACTCGAGCACCTCCGCGCGGAACCGGCGACCCTCGCACTCCTCGCACGTCGTCGCGACGGTCTCCATGAAGCCGAGCTCGGTGAAGATCTGTCCTGCTCCGTTACACACCGGGCAGGCGCCCTCGGAGTTCGCCGAGAACAGGGCGGGCTTGACGCCGTTGGCCTTCGCGAACTCCTTGCGGATCGGCTCGAGCAGCCCGCTGTAGGTCGCCGGGTTGGAGCGTCGCGAGCCCTTGATCGCCGACTGGTCGACGATGAGGATGCCCTCGCGACCGGCGAGTGAGCCGTGGACGAGCGAGGACTTGCCTGACCCGGCCACGCCCGTGACGACGGTGAGGACCCCGGTCGGGATGTCGACGTCGACGTTCTTGAGGTTGTGGGCCGAGGCGCCGCGGATCTCGAGGGCACCCGTGGGTGTGCGCGGGTTCTCCCGCAACGACATGCGGTGGTCGAGGTACTGGCCCGTGATCGTCCCGGAGGCCTTCAGGCCGCCCAGGTCCCCCACATACACGATCTCGCCCCCGGCGGACCCGGCACCCGGGCCGAGGTCGACGATGTGGTCCGCGTGGCCCATCACCTCGGGCTTGTGCTCGACGACGAGCACCGTGTTGCCCTTGTCGCGCAGCTGGAGGAGGAGGTCGTTCATCCGCTCGATGTCGTGCGGGTGCAGCCCGACCGTCGGCTCGTCGAAGACATAGGTGATGTCGGTCAGGGCCGAGCCCAGGTGGCGGACCATCTTGACCCGCTGGGCCTCGCCGCCGGACAGCGAGCCGGAGTCGCGCTCCATGGACAGGTAGCCGAGACCGATGTCGACGAAGCCGCTCAGCATCTCCTTCAGGCCTCGCACAAGCGGCTCGATCCCCGTAGCGTCCAGCCCGTCAACCCACTCGAGGAGGTCGGTCACCTGCATCGCGCAGACCTCCGGCAGGGTGCGCCCGGCCACCGTCGCCTCCCGGGCCGGCTTGGCCAGGCGGGTGCCTGCGCACTCGGGGCAGTCGGTGAAGGTCGCGATCTTCTCGGCGTAGGCGCGGATGTGGGCCTGCTTGGCCTCGGCGGCCTTGTCGACGAACGCCTGCTGGACCTTGTGCCGCAGGCCCATGTAGGTCGTGTTCATCCCCATGAACCTGCCCTTGACCGGCTCCTGGTTCCAGAACCAGTCCCACTCGGCCTTCGTGTAGTCCTTGAGCGGCTTGTCCGCGTCGAGCTTGTCGGACTCGGCGTAGAACTTCCACCACCACGTGCCCGTCGAGAAGCTCGGGGCGAGGATGGCGCCCTCGTTGAGCGACTTGGACTTGTCGACGACGAGCGACTCGTCGATGGTGGAGGCCTTCCCCCGGCCCTCGCACGCGGGGCACATACCCCCGGTGATGTGGAAGGTCCGCGTCTCGGGCTTCCCCGCCTTGTCGTTGACCCTGACGGCTCCCGTGCCGCTCACGGTCGGCACGTTGAACGAGAACGCCTGGGGCGAGCCCACATGCGGCTCCGAGCGACGGGAGAAGAGCGTCCGGAGGAGAGCGTTGACGTCGGTGACCGTGCCGACGGTCGAGCGCGCGTTCGGCGACATCCGCTCCTGGCTGACGATGATCGCCGCCGTGATCCCGTCGAGACGGTCCACCTCGGGCCGCGCGAGCGTCGGCATGAAGGTCTGGACGAAGGTCGAGTACGTCTCGTTGATGAGCCGCTGGCTCTCCGCCGCGATCGTCCCGAACACGAGGCTGGACTTGCCGGAACCGGAGACCCCGGTGAACACCGTCAGCCTCCGCTTCGGGATATCGACGTCGACGCCCTTGAGGTTGTTGACGTGCGCACCCCTGACGGTGATGGCCTCATGGGCCGCGGCGCTGGGCTGGGGGGACGGAGTCGGCATCCGCCCATCCTCGCACCGTCCCGCGCAGGCCGCGCAAGAGGAAATGGTCGCCGCGGATCACGCACCGGACGGCGTCGAGCGTATGCGTCGCGCACCTGTGCGGGACAGCCTCCGCAGGGGTCGCAGTCGGCCTCTGCGGTCGCGCCGGTCGCCTCCGTGCGTCAGGTGTGGCGGTCGGGCTCTGCCGGTGGTGGCGGTCAGCCTCCGTGCGCGTGCCGGAAGCCGGCCCGCTCCGCCGCATCGGCGTCGGTGAACCACTCGTGCGGCGGAGCGTCGTAGCCGGCCTCGCCCGGGAGCACGAAGGTCATCGTGTCGGTCCACGCCTTCACCGGATGCCCGAATGGCTGGCGACCGTCGGGCAGTGGAGCAGCCGATCCGACTCCGTGGCCACCGTCGCGGACCTCCTCGATGGAGGACTCGACGATGCCACTGCCCGCGGCTACGTCTCCGTTCCCGTCCACCTCTTGCGCTGTTGGCTCTCCCCGGGCCGTGTCGTCACCGGAGCCGTCGGCTTCCTCGGCCGCGGTGCGTGCCTCCTCCCCCTCCGCTGATCCCGGCTCGTGGATCGTGCCTGAGGAGTCCTGCACCTGCGGTCCCCCGTTCTCGTCCGCTGTCCAGTCGCCGGCCTGACGGAAGTCCGATCCCGCCGCGACATCGTGCTGCTCCGGGTCGTGCTCCCGGGCGAAGGCTTCCTCACGGCGAGCCCGCTCTTCGTCCGACTCCACGTCAGCCGCGCTGTCCGGAGCAGCCGTCGACTCCCCCTCGACGTCCGTGACCGTTTCGGCTTCCGTGACCGTTTCGGCTTCCGTGACCGGGTCGGCTTGTGTCGCCGGGTCGGGTTCTGTCGCCGGGTCGGCTTCTGTCGCCGGGTCGGCCGCAGAGTCCGTGCCGGCAAGGGCATCACCCGCGGCCCGCTCTCCGTCGGCCGCTTGTGGCGTCACGTCTTCGTCCTGGGTGGGGCGCTCCTCCGAAGAGCCTCCCCGCTCCGACCCTGCGTCCTCGCGGTCGTCTCCTGCGGGCACAGCAGCTCCGGCCTGGTCCTCGGGCTCGTCCTCGGCCGGGCCGTCGGTCGCAATGTCGTCGAGGGCCTTCTCCAGCTCCTTGGGGTCGTAGTCGCGCTCGGGGTCGTCAGCGGCGGCGGAGTCCTCCTCGGCGGACTCAGGAGAGGCGGCCGCGCCCGAAGCGGCAGCGGCGGCGCCTGCGTCGGCTGCCTCATCGACGGTCTGCGATGGACTGTCCCCAGCCTCCGCAGCCTCGTCGTCGACCGCGTCCCACTGGCTGTCCTCCCCCACCGGCTCGTCGTCCTCTGGCGCCCGCGCGTCTTCCTCGGCAGCAGGCTCGTCGTACTCCACGGCCGGCTCGTCTTCTACCGCCCCAGTCGCGTCGTGGTCGTCCCGGATCCCGAAGAAGTCCTTCACCCGGTCGAGGAAGCCCTCCGACTCACCCTCGTTCCCCCCGTGCTGACCGCTCTGCTGCTCGCTCATGGTCCACTCCGCTTGCTTGAGATTGCGCTGTCGAGATTGCTCCTGCCAGGGGTCTCACGCTAGTGGTGTGCGGGCGGCGTCGGGGCGTTTCTCATGAGCGCGGTCTAGGAGAAGCGGCTCTCGACCCAGTTCGCGTGGCGCGCCACGAAGGTGCCCACTCCCATCTGGCCGTGCACCACGATGGTCGGGCACCCCGGGTCGGGAACGCGAGGCACCTTGATCTTGATCGTCCCGAGCCCCTTCTGGAGCCGGTCGGCGTCGACCGCCCACCCCGGCGGGAGGATGAGCCGGACCGTGGAGACACCCATGCCGATCTCGAGGTCGATGACGGGCGAGACCGCCTCGGCGTGGCGGCAGTCGAGCTTGACGTCGGCGAGGCCGGCCTGGACGCGGAGGTAGGGCGGGATCACCCAGTGGCCCGTGCGCTTCTCGCTGGAGAACCCGGCGCTGAGGACGAGCCGGTCGTCGGGGTGGTAGCCGGGTGGGTGAGGCACCGCGGGGGTCGCCGGTGCCGGTGTCTGGGAGGCGTGTGGTGGTGCCGGAGAGGGCGGTTGGACCGTCGGCCAGATCGGTCCGGCAGGCGCGGCAGCGGGATCAGGTGCCGCAGAAGGATCCTGCAGCGGCTGCAGGGAGCCGAGCCCGGCGAGGGCCGCACCCAGCTCGCCGACGAGTCGGGCGTTCTGGACCTGCTCCATCCGCCGGTCCAGCTCGTGGCTGTCGAGGCGGCCGTCCTCGGCCGCCCGCCGCAGCTGGGACACCGCTGCTCTGCGGTCGTCCTCGGTGACAGGGCGTGCCGGATCGTCAAGACTCACCCGAGCCACGATACCGACGACCGGAGCAGGCGACAGCCAATAACGGTGCCAACGCGAAGCGGTCGCTACGGCGGCTGCCCGGAGGGGACGACGGGCGCCGAACGGGCGCTACGTCAGGCGCTGCAGGTCAGGCCACTACCTGGCGTCAGGATCGGCCTGGTGTACGCCGAAGACGTTGTTCTCCGTGTCGTGGAAGTAGCCCTGCCACGCCATACCGGGCAGTGCGGTCTTCGGCATCGCGACGGTGCCGCCAGCCGCCGCGATCTTGGCCGCGGTGGCGTCGAAGTCGTCGGTCCCGATCGTCAGGACAGCGCCCGCCAAAGGACCGCCGACGTCCATGTTGGGTGACTGGCGTTGCATGATCGCCCCGTTGATGCCCGGCTCCCCCTCCTCACCGGTGATCGCACCCATGTAGGGCATGCCGCTGTACTCGCTCCAGTCCTCGAACGTCCAGCCGAACACTTCCTCGTAGAAGCGCACGGCCCGCTGGACATCCTCGGCGTGGATCTCGAAGTGAAGGACTCGTCCCATCCATTCAGGGTCCTCCCTGCACGCCCGGCCGAGAGGGCTCATGGTGCCGATTCGCTGATCGGGCCCGCCAGCGCATACCCTGGGAACACGCGGTCCGCATCGTTCTGCCTCGGACCGCTCCTTCATTCTTCTCGTCGATGCCGATGCGCCGCGACCGAGTGAGGCGAAAAGCCCTCGGAATGCGCCGGGCAGGACCGACAGCATCAGATTCCTCTCGGAGTACACCCATGTCGTCTCACGACTCATCCATGTCCACCCATGCCCGGTCCTTCACGGACCTCGGCGTGCCCGCCGCTCTCAGCCGTGTGCTGGCGGACCGCGGGATCACCACTCCCACCCCCATCCAGACGGCCACGCTGCCGGACAGCCTGGCCGGCAGGGACGTCCTCGGCCGCGGACGGACCGGCTCAGGCAAGA
>Ga0209509_1002848_pt1 | contig 11104 bp, 18 predicted proteins | sample BioC13SIPDNA_FD_185743 | JGI IMG/M metagenome (GOLD analysis project Ga0209509, IMG submission 185743) | Anaerobic biogas reactor microbial communites from Washington, USA - Biogas_R1_A C13 SIP DNA (SPAdes) (version 2) | ecosystem: Engineered > Bioreactor > Anaerobic > Unclassified | place...
TACCGCTTGCGCTGCGACGTTTTCCTGGCTGCATCGCTTTTAGATTAGTGTCGCGCCTTGTATGCGACTTCCCTGACTGCCTGGTGGATGCCTTGAGAACCCGGCGGCCAAACTTCTTTGAACGGAGGGTTGACTGAGACTTCTTCTTTTTGGCCATATTTACTAGTCTATTCTCTAAGATATATAATTTATGATGTCTCGCTAAAACTGATTTGGTAAAACAGGAACAAAAAGAGGATAAAACGGTAGGAGGATGGACGCGGAGAGGTGATTTATCGGGCTTTAGACCAGCGTATAGAACCTCCTACCAGTCGATTCGCTTAGGTCCGCCTTGACCCCGCACAGTACATCATGCGTGAGGTCCCCATTCTCTCCTCCATATTTTTCGAGGAGCGCCTTTGCCTGCTGGAGGATAACGCTTGATGTTGAATAGGCGTGAAACTCTTTGCCGTCAAGATCTTCACCGTCGAATACAACGTATTCGCCGTATTTGTTTGACTGTCGAACTTCGATTCTCTGTGCGACGAATACCACACCGTCGGCAAGGGGTATCCGTTCCGTGGTGTCGATAGGTGCGACGATTCCGGTATCGCCGAAAAGGACTTTCTGTCGTTCTTTTGCGCTCATTCTTCATCACCTTTTACCTGGATGAAATAGTGTGTCTCCTCATCAGTCATCGCACCGCCTTCACCCAAATCCTCTTTAGCGGTCTCATATGCGTCGTCCAGTCCGCTGAGAATCGTATATGCCCTCTCTATCTGCTCCTGGCTGGCGTCCTTCAGCGCCTCTTTGAGCGCGGTTTTGGTGATCTTGTCTGGCTTAACCGAGAGGTTATGCGCGCGGTTCTCAACATAATTTGCTGCTTGTCTCATCTTTATCATCGCGGTCTGAATTTTTGCCATTTCCCTGGTGGGGATGTGGATCTTAGTCGTTGCAGTTTCGAGCGCGGTTACACCTGCCCGGGCTGTCTCCAGCAAGACATCGATATCATGTCTTACCTCTAGAACTTCCATGACATTTTCTGTCATACTATAGAATCATCGTATAACTATTTAATGCTTCCGAAACGGTTTTTTGACTAGCAATTGACCATTTAAGGATCACCTATTAATATCTATAGGTCAATATACTGGTAGGGAGATGATACTGAGAATGGGTAGAGTTACGAATTACGCCAAGAACTGGCTGCGCGATATGGAGATGAGCCATCCGACGGCGTATATGATGGCTGAACGGCTTGTAAACCCAGAATTAGACGAATCTGGTGAAATCAACATCAAAAATTTCGTCATGCTGGGATTCGGGGCCGTAATCGTCGGCGCTTTTGTGCCTATGGGGATAAATGCACTCAACGGTGCTGAGACGGCGAATTTCAGCGCGACTGAACTTGCGCTCTACAGTATCATAGGAGTCGCAATTCTCATCGCGGTGGTTATGACGTTCATCAACATCGCTAGTTAAGGAGGGTATATATGCCTGCAGCGTCCTCATTCCCTCTCTTTTTTGGAGGACACTTTTATGAAAAATTGTTACTATTTAGCGAATGCTATTTCGTCCGAAAACAGTATCGTATTTATGAGGTGATTAATAATGTTTAAACGGGTTTTGCTGCTGCTGTTCCTGGCGGCCGTCCTGGTCGTTCCGGGTACTGCTGAGAATGTGATCTTTGATCGAACGTATACTTATAGTGATACGGATGTCTTTGAGACGCATTCCAACTCAGGCGGTGGAAGATTTTATTCGCAGTGTGCAATTTATATGACAGATCTTCTGATTGAACTTGAGCCGATACAACTAATGTCACAGGCTCCTGTGAGTCACCTGAAACCTGGGGGTGCACAATCTAGTGGTGGGTGGGACGTTACGTTTACATCCGGTGGCAAGGTGATCGGTTCTGGGGAGTTTTATTATTTCCAGTATTATGTCGGGAGTAACTTGTATACTCAGTCTGTTGTTGATTTTATCGACGTTAACTGGGCGGGGGTGGTCTCGGGTAAGATATCAATGAGTGCACCGCCTACTGGGTATAAATATCCATTGTATGATCACGCGGGTACCGGGGGAGGGGGTTCTCCTTACGGTTTGACGTCGGTAAATGCTCCTGGTTATGAGGGGTGCTTCTGGGATGATAAGGCCGGCGGTGCCTGGATTCAACGGGATATTTCATTCTTCACGGTGGTATCATATAATTGGGCTAATCGGGTGCGTATTACCGTTAATGACGATTCGTTTAATAAAATTACAAGGCTTGATTTGATTCGTGATGCGGTTCCCGGTTATCAGAATTACTCCAGCCTTTACATAACCGATGCACAGAATTTTAACTATACGTCTGTTGAGTCTACTGGTAATGCAGTTTTTACGTTCCTCCCTGACCGGTATCCGTTAAATCTGCGGTTGAATACGCACCTAAATCACTGGTTTACTACGACAATACCGTATAGCCCGGATGACCCCGGCGACCCCGGCGACCCCGGCGACCAACCGGTCTTACGTACGGGCACCGTAACCATGACGGACCACAACGGCACGACGATCACCGGCTTTGAGGTGACGGCGGTCAATGCGTATACCAACGAAGCCTTTACCGTCGTGACCCAAACCGACGTCGCCGTTATGAACCTACCCATGGACCGCACGATCGAAATTCGGAATCCACAGACCGGCGTATATGAGGAGGCTCCAGTCGGATATTACAGATTCTACGGACAGAAGCCTGGCTACAAAATGCTCAACGAGGAGGGTATAAAAGTTAGCGTCATGCCGCAAAAATACGGCTCATATAAACTCTGCGATATCCTGGTAACCGGTGAGAGCGGACCTCTTACTGGTAAACATCAGTTCCAGATCCGATCACGGTCCGATTTCAGTATATTACAGACCGGGACCATTAGCGCCAAATCCAGAACTACCGGAGATTGGTATAATACGACGGTGGTCAACGGTCTGGCTACCTTGATATTACCTTACGATACGTCGGATGCGTTATCGGAATATGCCGGTCATTACTACGTCTACGCGACGAGCCCCGGATACGAGGATAGCGATTACGGTACGCAAATTATTGTCACGCCGCAAACGGTTTCGGAGGTAAGAACGATCCTGCTTACTCCTATCGGCGGCGTTCCAACACCTGGTAACGTAACTCTACGAATACAGACGATTTCGGAGACCGGGCAGGGGGTCCCCAACGCCGAGATTTTCATCGCCGGCGTACTAGGCGCGGGGAAGGACGTATGGGATACCTATACTACGTCATGGACCGGATTTATCGAGGTTTCCGTTCCCGGGAATTCTACCTATGACATCGTAGCACGTGGTGCGGGATATTACGATAGTTCCCGACGTATCGAGGTATTTACAGAGGACCCGCCCATAATAGAAATGTATTTATTCCTTTCCGGGGCACCCACCATCGAGCCTACCACCGAGCCGACCGGGTGGGTGACTGGACCACCTGCCACTCAGCCGACCGGCGGTATCCCTGATGAGGATGATGGCAGTGGCGGTTTCCTGATGGAGGCGGTCCGCGGGATCGGTAACGCCTTTGGCGTCGGTTTTGCGACTGCTAAAATAATATTGGGTATGCTTTTAGCGCTCTCCATCGGTTTTGCGACCGCTAAACAGTTACGAGGAGGTGCGGCCGAATTTGGTCTGGGATTGCTAGGCGGAACGATGTTAGGTATCCTTGTCGGTCTCATACCAGTCTGGACAATTGTCGTGCTTTTGCTTGTAGTAGGGCTCTATATCGGTAATCGATACGTAGGAGGAGGTTCTAATAATGGCTGATACCCGTCTTTTGGTGGGATTATGCCTGTCCCTCCTCATTTCGTCGCTCTGTATCTCCTTGATTGTGGATACTGATGCTGCTAGCCTAGGAGATACTGTGTTATATAAGCCCGTCGATGTAGATTTTTCGAATCCTTCGGAAACCGATCTAAACACAACGAAGATCTATGAGGTCGTCACCGGCGGGTGGATAGGCACATCATCAGGACTCGTATCGACTCAGCCTGGTGAAAATGTTGTATATTTAATGGTATTGGATGGCGGTGAAGGTCGATACGAAAACGTCTACAACATTGGAAATCCTGATGGCCGACCGTATAAACTTGTTATTCGAGATACGTCGCTGTGGAGTGATTCCCTACGACTAAAAATAGAATCTAGCCGTGTTACACTAGAGTCTAAAAATTTATTTGGTTCGTACGCATATCGTGCGTCGAAGCCTGTATCTGTTGGCAGTTTCGGTAACGATTATACAGTCAAAACCGTGCTAAATGAAGTTGAAAAAACGGTTGATGTCTGGATAAATAATCAGTATGTTGCACGATTTGTTGATATTCCTGAAGATAGTTTCTGGTCCCTCGGTCCTTCAACTTACTCAGGAATTATAGTTGACGGCGCTGGTTTTGTGTTTAAAGGTTTCGTCTCTTCAGCGAAAAGTTTGAGTTCAGAATCATTTAACCTTTGGGGATTCATCGGCTCGCTTGCAGGGGTTTTAGGATGGTATACATCGTCAGGCGTGCCTCTGGTGGACGCATTTATCAATCTGATTATTAAAATCCAACAACTAGGTATTGCCGTGGTGATAATTACGATAATTCGAGGTAATTGAGATGGCAGAAATTTGTGAGATCAGGAATATGGTCCGCGATATTTGGAATTGGGTTGCTGAACGTTGGGCGTATTTTACGGTGATGGGTATAGTCTATCTCATGATATACTACGCTAGCGGTAGCCCCATACAGGCGGCTTTTGGTATCCTGCTACTGATATGTATGTATCTCGGTATCCTCTGGGTTGATCGACTACCGCGTGATGATCGGCTCTTTTGGAAACGACTCGTCGGGATTACGGTAATACTGTTAGCCATAACAGTTGCAATTACCTATAACCCGGTAAGTGCACTCACAATAACTGGTGAGCCGGCCGGCGATCAAATCCACTGGGAGATAACCGACGGTGAGCCGCCCTATACGGTATTTGTCAACGGCGTTGAGATCGTTTCAGGATACCCGGGCACGGTGTTCACGACCGACTCAGAACCTGGCAGACAGTATACCGCCGTGGTGATGGATAACCAGACTGTGGCTGATGCGACGGTTACCGGCGAATATTATACGTATCCGTTATGGGTCTGGCTGCTATTCGCCGCACTGATCGCCTGTCTGATTATCAGTATCTGGCTACCGTATGCGGCGTTTGGTGCCGCAATCGCCGGTGGGTTCCTGTTACTACTTATCGCTCCAAATCCTGATTATGCTCCGTATCTCAGGATTTTCGCCGGTGCAGCATTTATCGTCGGACTGGCAGGCATCGCCGGGAGGTTACAGTGATGAAAACACTAAAAATACAAATTTTTGAGAACGGTAAAAGAATCGACAAAGCCGTGTATCATGGGTATACATTGGCAGAATGCATCAAAAAACTCATGTATGATTATACGAAAAAAGGTGTATGTTGATGTTTAGAACGACTAGAAAAGCTAAAGAATTGAACCGCTTTCGAGTAGGTAAAGGCTCCCCGGGCTTGAAAGCGGTAATGTATCGGATGTTGAATAAACCATATCTCGACATTCGTATCTATCGCGGATACCGGGAAGTGACGCGGATAGTAACCCCTGATAAGGGAATGCGACGATTTGTCGTCGATGAGGTCGGTGCGTTTGTGATGCCTAACGAGGAGCAAATGTTACGCCAACTGCACGACCGATATGCGTTATACATCAACTATAATATCAATTCGAGCGCCCCGGGGCAGGTCACGGAGGAATTAGAGCCTATCGCATTTACGTATCCTCCTCTTTCACCGGCCGAATTCCAAACGGAGTTGGAAGCACAGACGGTCGCTGATTTGCTGGCAGAGACTGAGAAAGATAATTCATGGATATGGTTACTGGCAGGCGGTGCGGTGCTGATATTTATCATGATCCTGATATTCGGAGGTGCCTGAAATGGCGGTGGATTTAGAGGATTTAATCGCTTCCAGCTCCTCAAAGGCCGGTCATCCGTCGATAATCGAGGCGCTACTCTCCACGGTAGACTCGATATTTACCAACAACCGTATGCTCCAGCGGTCCCGACTATCGGCTCGTAACATTCGCGGTGTTGTGCGGGTTATCGGGTCTCAGGCGTTCCTCCGGGCACGGCTGGAGCGCTCGTATAAACCGTTTTTAGACCCGGATACCGGAGAGTTTACGTATAACCGCTACGATAACCGGGTGCTCACGGCAATATGCGAGGGAGCGTTATCCGGCCGTATTTCGCTCGATGGAAAGAGTCGAGAAGAGATTATCAGGATATTTCAGGCTGTCGGAAATACGGCACAGGAAGAATCTGTTGGACGTGGTGGAGGCATATTGGGGAGGTTCGACTACTGATGATCTACGGATTTTTTGGCTCTATCCCGGGATGCCCTCATAGCCGCGGTAATCATGCGTTGCGGGGAAACGGGAAAACTCTATGCCTAACATTTGTTGGGTATCTAGACGCGCAGCGCGGTCGTCGGGTTATTAGCAATTATAAAACATCGTTTTCGGAGTATGTGGCGGTCGATGAAATTGCGCGCATGGTGGTAGAGGAGAATATCAGGGATACCACTATCCTGATTACTGAGATGCAGGTCTACCTGAATTCGTTAGGCGTCAATTCGTCCGATTTGAAAGAGTTTATCGGCTCTGTAGTCGGGCAATCCCGGAAACGTAATACCGATATCCATTATGATACTCAGCGGTATGGCGATATTCATCCGCGACTTCGAGTTCAGACGGACCGCGCATTTTTACCGCGCAAATTTCATGTTGACGGTGAACCGTGCCACCGTGACCGCTGCGAAGAAGAGCATGTCATTTATCTGTTCCAGCATGACCCATATCTACATGAGGAGGTTATCCGGTTGAATGCCGAAGCATTCGCCGATTTATATAATACAGATGAAATTATAGCAGTGCCGAAGAAATAACCGAAGCGTCGGAAGACCTAGGGATACTATCGTCGGTCGTGGTCTCCTCTGGAACATAGACGTAGAGCGGATATGACGACCCGTCTTCGAGCCATTCTCGTTTGTCGTCAACGAGTGAGAGCGTTTTTAGCTCTCTCCTCCACACATTTTGCTCGCAGTGTTGTCGTATCGCGGTTCTAAATTTTGTGGGACGTTCAAACTCGTAGGTTTCGGAATCGTCGGTTTTTGCGACGAGTATAGCGCTTTTCGGAACACCTTTACGTTTATCGGCGTATCGTTTCGGCCGGTAAAATTCCTGTTCCGCCTCATATTCGTAGCCCCAATCCCCCGGGGCATCTGAGACAGTAATACCGACGGCTTTACCTACGCATTTGAGCGAGTCGGTATCACAATATACGGCGGTTTCGGCGTTGTAACAGAGTGCGGAAAGCATTTTGGCGCGTGCGTAGGCGGTTATTGTCGAGCAAACGACCGGGAATGTATGCCAGGAATCCTCATAGCCGGTTACAGGGAGTTCGACCCAATAATCGCCAGCCCCGGGAACGATTCGAAGACCTTTTAAATCCCCTTTAAACTGGGAAAGGCGGACGTATTGTCCCCCTTTGGTGTTTCTCTGTCCAAATTTACCGTAAAGTCCGTTCCCGTAGTATTTGTAGAGTTGTTCTTCAGCGGCATCACCGTGCATTTTTGCCCGCTTACGGCCGTCTATTGTCATTTGTGCGTAATCCCGGAAATACCTATCCGACTCGGGATACCAGAGTGCACGGTATACTTTTACAATTTCCGCGCCCCATTTGAGGGCTTCCCGGAGTTCGACCGAATTATAGGTCCCCCGCCACTCTCCCCAGGGAAAAATTAGTTTGCCCGTATCAGGACATCGATATGGTAGTAAGCCGATACGAGTTTTTGGCACTCTTACCCGGCAATCAACGGTGAGAAATTCGGTATCAATCATGCCTATGATCTGTTCAGGATTTTTGAGGTATTTTGTGATAGATGGATTTGGGATTAATTCGTCACGCATAATCGCTACATACATTGAATTGACGTCGTAAGAGGTAACGGACTGCAATCCACGCTTGAAAACTTCACATCGACCGCCGTAGTAGGACTCACGTTCAAAATCGTTTTTCCACTGTTCAGAGTCTGACCGCGCCCATTTACCTTTAAAATAACGTGATTGAAATATTTTGAGTGCCGCACCAAATTTCGTAGGAGTTAGACCGATACCAAACTTCTTTATCAGGTTAGACTCTACCCACTTTGTCAAGATATGGGTTGCCCGGGCATCATCGAGCACTTGAGCCCGTTTCCCCTCCTCCGTATCAAGGTAATTTTCCCGTTTGCAGATACCGTATCGTTCAGGCATTTTCAATCGTTCAATCCAATCTTCGAGCCTACCAATTACGTGGTTACTAATATCCAATATTTTTGTGCCGTTTACGGTCCGTGCTTGAATAAACCGGGAACCGGCATCAAGGCGTAGTGCGGAATCTACGATATCACCTAGATAGGTGATATCGTAAGCCGTATTAAATCCTATCAAGGTAAACGAGCGTTTTTGCGCTTTTGCGAGTTGTTCTATGTGTAAAAACCTCTCACGAAATGACTCCAAATCAGCGCAATATTCTGAGATCACGGTATCCTCTCGTCGACCGGGAATTACGCCGTAGTAAGCCCCACAGATAAATGAGCCATCGTCCCGGGTTTCCGTATCGAACGCGACGTAATATCGCGGTTTCGGAATTGCAGCCTGCCGTTGGGCGAAATGGAATTTTGCACGAGATTTTACCATACTAACCAATTCTCATCAATAACGCCTATGTATTTCCATTCATAGCCGTCCAGTTTGGCGACGGCGTTCATAATCGCTTGTCGTCGAAGAATTAGGTAATTAGGCGACCCGTAGGAGTGTTTTACGTCGTCGGCCGTTGAATAACCGGTAGAATCGGCGTAGGACCGGAATTTGGGATGGTAAAACCGATATGTCCCCTGTAGTTGGTAATAACCCCGCTCTCCTCCGGTCGGCATGATTTTTTGACGAATCCCCCGGTCTTCGTCGCCCCAAACTTCTGTAGCGGGCTTTTTGATATCCTTACGAGTCTTTTTCTTGCGCTGGTATTTTTTGACAGTAACCCCGGCTTTGCTTTTGCCTTCCTCGTACCGTCGGACCGCCTTCTGTTCCGGGCTCAATCCTTCAGTGATTTTAATATATTGTCGTCGAGATATTATTTCACCGGTCGGCGTGACGTAACGCCGCCGGCTATCCCTCTTTCCGTCGATGTAGAGCGGTTTCAGGTCTGACATGAGCGAGCCCTCCGCGCGCGGCAATACTCAGCGTTTCGAGCGAGCGCTCGTTGCGATTTGTAAAACTCCTCTGCAATCTCAAGTGCCTCCAGAATCGATATACGACGAGTAGGTGCTCCCGGCGGTGGAAACCGTGTAGGTATGATCTCGGTAAAATCCTCATCACGGGTTAGAAGGTTAACTCCAGGTGCACGCGACATTATGATACCTCCGTTAGCATTACATCACTCCAACAGAGGGATACTCTGGTATTGTCAGTCTGTAGGGATGGATGATAGATCTGTGTTGCAGGGAGGCATGAGACCTCAATTGGCGTTTGCTGTTCGTCGAGGAGGATAAACAGATAGTAGCCTCCAGCCGCACAGAGCGCGCGGTGCTGATATCCTGCGAGATTGAAACGGCCGCGGCGGCGTTGTTTACTCGTATGCTCGGTTTTAACCCATGTCTGGCAGGTTTTTATCTCTATGGGTGGTCCCCGGGGTGGGATGATGTCGAGGATAGCGGTAGAGTTTACAGGGAGTTGTAGAATGGATTCGGCTATACGCTCTCCAACATTACCGTTATCGTAGGCGCGCGAATAAGGATTGATGGCATGCATGATAATCTCTCTGTTCGATGTGTTTATATAGATGTTGATTTAGTTATGGGTAGAGTTATATAAAAGGTGGTGAATGGTTATTCACCCATAAATCGTTCACAAGACAAACAGATGGCTTCACTGAGTTCATACGGTAATGTCTACAGTGATTACGTCCCATCCCACGTTCCCGCATCGTACGAGACGCACCATCAAGACCTGAGAAGAGATCTAACATCCTCATGACCTACGCTCCGCATATTTCACCAAAATCTTTGAGGCTGCCGTTGCGAGGAGTAACCATCCGCACCGGGTCAAGTTCCCCCAACAGTCCGTCACAGACTCTTGAAGATGTAACGGACAATCAGAGCAATCCCAAGGCCAACAGTCACAGTGTTTGTAGAGGTCGAGTAGTAGGTTCTCAGTAATTTTTTGTAGTGCTTCAGGTGTGTTTTTTGTCATTTTTCTTTTCACCTCTGTTACAATATATTGTATGTTGTATGAGTGTATAATGGTTATTTGTATCCTGACCGGCCGGTCAGAATGCTGTGATACGGTCAGCGGGCTTCAACTTTACCGCTTCCTCCAAAAACGCATTAATCTTCTGCCGGTCAAGTATCACTCCGTACTTCTCCGCAAGCCGGTTAATCTCACCGCTTGCAAGTACTGAATAGAGAGTTGAAGCGTTATTACCAGCTGATAGGATATAATTTCTGTCCTTCTGACAATTGTCAAAAGCGCAAACCGCTATCCTGACCTTGCGTAATTCAGCCAGTGCTGAATTATATAGGTCCCTACGCATCTTAATTTGTTCGTTTTTTCGTCGCTTCCTTGCAGTCCGCTTGTCATCATCGAGAGCGGAAGCGAGACCAGGTGTGATTTCAAGGAAATTCCCGATACATTCACTCCCCACCTCGACGATCTTCTGGTTGACAGTGTTGTGTAACCGGTAGCCATACCGAATCTTGTGGCCACAGAACTGACATTCAGCCGGTTTCGGAATCTGATCTTTAAGAGGTCCGTGGTCAATGACCTCTCCGCGATATTCCCATTCTCGCTTGGCTATGTTATAGTTGTTCTTCTCAGCGCTCATAGCAAGAACCTTCTCGATAACACAGTTCTGGTAAGTGTTGTTTTTTGTCATTCTCTTTCACCTCTGTTACAATATATTGTATGTTCTCTGAGTATATATAGGTTATTATTTGTATCCGGGGTGGCCCGGGGTGCGGCGATTACCTGCAGAGCCCGGAGCCCGGG
>Ga0209509_1002857_pt1 | contig 11067 bp, 9 predicted proteins | sample BioC13SIPDNA_FD_185743 | JGI IMG/M metagenome (GOLD analysis project Ga0209509, IMG submission 185743) | Anaerobic biogas reactor microbial communites from Washington, USA - Biogas_R1_A C13 SIP DNA (SPAdes) (version 2) | ecosystem: Engineered > Bioreactor > Anaerobic > Unclassified | place...
GGTATGCTCGCTTAAGGTTGGCTGAGGTCAGCCGTAATTTTTTGTCCTTTTCGGAGAATGATATCAAAGATGCTTATGATAAAGCCAGGATATTGCAGCTTACTTTGCTGGATTTACGGCAGAAGGAAATGTACCTGCGCCGGCGCCGGGATCAATTGGACCTAGATATAAAGCAGTTCAAGGCTATTGCGTTAAAAGCGGATGGATTTCTCAGCAGTACTGGAGTAGCATTAAAGATCTTGCAGGGAAATGTCGAAAGAATAGGTGAGAGTATTGAGGAATTCCAGCGTCAGCAACAGCTAGGGATGTGGATTATCGAGTCGCAGGAAGCGGAAAGAAGAAAAATCGCCCGCGAATTACATGATGGTCCGGCGCAAAACCTGGTTAGCATGTTGATTCGGCTGGATTTAATTGCACAACTGGGCTATGAGGAGAAGGAAAGGATAAGTGACGAGATAAATAATATTAAGGATATGGCTCGGGAAAGTCTGGCTGATATAAGGAGCATAATGTTTGACCTCAAACCACTATTGGTTCATGAACATAGTTTCTGTCAGACCCTCAGAGAATTTTTTAGTGAATATGAAGCCCGTTATAATTTTACCACTGATTTAATAGTACTGGGTGATGATCGGGATTACGATTTTTCTATGGAAATAGCTCTGTTTCGCTTGATTCAAGAGGCAATAACCAACGTAAAGAAACATGCTGGGGTCAACCATGCTATGGTAAAAATAGAGAATACAGATAAATGCCTGAGGCTGGTCATAAAAGATGAAGGCCGGGGTTTTAGTGTTGAAGGGGCTAGGGCCAATAAGGAAAGTTACGGTATTATTGGCATGAAAGAGAGGGTAGAGATATTTGGAGGGGAGATTGAGATTATTTCTTCACCAGGTTCTGGAACTCAGGTAATAGTCAGGATACCATGGGAAGAGGAGGGAAATAATGGATAAGGCAAGGGTAGTGATAGCGGATGATCATGTTTTGGTCCGGGAGGGCCTGAGAAAGCTGCTGGAACTCGATAGCAATATTAAAGTTATAGACGAGGTAGGAGATGGGCAGGGCGCTATCAACATAGCCCGTAAGGAAAAACCGGATATCATTATTATGGATGTAAATATGCCGGGAACTGATGGTATTGTGGCCACCCGAGTAATAAAGAGGGAGTTGCCGTCAGTCCGGATTATTGCCCTGACCGTGTACGAAGGGGAAGAAGTCGTTGATATGGTCAAAGCCGGAGCTTCGGCTTATATACTTAAGGATGTGGCGGGTAGCGAACTGGTGGATACCATTCACCGGGTAATGAACGGAGAGGTAGTAATCTATCCCCGGGTAGCGAACCGCTTGGTCCGGGAATTGCGGCAGAGTGAGAACCGGAAGAGTGAAATACGGCTGACCAAGAGGGAAAAAGATGTTCTTACTTTGTTGGTGAAAGGAAATACCAATAAAGAAATGGCGGAGGTTATGTTCATTAGTGAAAAGACGGTGAAAAATCACCTGACCAGTATTTTTCGCAAATTGGGTGTAAAGGACCGGACCCACGCAGCTATCTATGCCTTGAAGAATCGCATTGTAAGTGAGGAATAACCCCTCCCACCTCGCTTTTCCTAATTAACCCCCCAAGGTGCAACCTTAATAGCGACCGTAGGGAGCACCAGTAGTACCTGAAGGGTGCAGGGTGGGGGCCATAACCACCCATGAAAAGTGGATCTTATTATATATATCAGAAAACCGTCCCCCGTCCCCATGATATACTGGGATCATGGCAAAATATGTTTCAGTAATCAATAACCCTTCTTCTTGCATATTATGTACAAATATGTTGGAAGGGGGTTGTTTTGTGCTTGTTTTGTTAAAAAGCTTGAGCCTGGCCCTCTGGTTATTTATAATGCTTACGGTTGTTATTGCTTATCGAGGGAATAATCCCAAGAAGGTTAAATACTTTAAAATGAAGCTGGATGAGGATTACTATAGAAAGAAAAGAGACCGGTATTTTTGCCTGCTCTTAAATCAGGGGACAAGTTAGTGTGGTTATTTTTGCTTGTATAAATATTCCGCTTGCAATCTATGTATAGGCAACACTGTAGATTTTTATGTTATAATAAGAAATTATGATTCCCTGGCAAAACATTTTTGTTTATATAACGAGGTGAAATATCCCCCGCTTCTTTAAGCGGACGGGTTCCTATTAACAAAACAGGCGGCGTGTTCTAATCCCGCGCCTTGTTGTAGTGCTGTGTAAAACTGCTCCGCGGTTTCTTCCGATGCTTAAAAGATGGCGCAAATGCGATGATGTTTGAATGTAGTTTTATAGGACGAGCAGATGATATCGAGGTGCAGGCATGATTGATTTGATTATGGATATTCTATTTCCCCAAACTGCTTGCTATATCTGTAGAGAACCAGGCAGGTATAGCTGCCGATATCCCTGGTGTGATGCCTGTGAAGATGAAATGGATTATCTTAAGAAATGCTTGTCGCTTTGTGATCACTGTGGGAAATACCTGGGGGAGGGAGAAAACCTTTGTGTGGAATGCCGCCAGAACCCTCCGAGTTTCAATATTGCCCGTGCCGTTGGACCCTATGAGGAACCTTTTCGTATAGCGGTCAAGGTTTTTAAATTCTTGGGCAGGAAGCAACTGGCCAAGAAAATGGGGGACATGATGGCGGAAGTGGTGGAAAGAGAGCCGCGTTTCTGGCCACTGGATATTATTGTGCCGGTGCCGATTTCCCAGGGCAACCTGAGACAGAGGGGATTTAACCAGACGGAGCTTTTAGCCCGACAAATTGGCAGGAGGCTTAAAATAGCAGTAGATCCCGGAATTCTAGTGCGAATAAAGGAGACTCCTTCACAACGGGAATTGACCCGGGAAGAGAGGGAGAAAAACCTGCTCTATGCCTTTAAAGTTACACAGCCCCAAAAAGTGCGGGGCAAGAAAATTTTGCTGGTTGATGATGTCTATACTACCGGATCTACTATACGGGAATGTACCCGGGTATTGTTGGAAGCGGGGGCAGAACGGGTATCGGTCATAACCTGGGCTATTGGAAAAGGGTTTTAGTGGAAGGGGCTAAAAAGTTTTTGCTTCTGTATTATTCAGTATTATAAAAAAAATATCGATAATATGGATATGGAAGTATTCTACAGCTCTATAGAGAAAGAGTTAAATTATACCAAGAAAACCATACATAGGGAGGTATTGTGATGTCCAATCTACGAAATTGCTCCAGGTGTGGGAGGGTTTTTCCCTATATGGGCCGGAACATATGTCCCAGGTGTTTGGAAAAAGAGGAAGATGAATATCAGGTGGTACGAAGATATGTTCGCGACCATCCTGGGGCTGGGGTAATTGAGGTAGTAGAAGAAACCGGAGTAGAGGAAGACAAGATCTTACAATTTTTAAGAGATGGCAGGCTGCAGGCCAAGGGACTAACAGCCAGTTTGCACTGTGAAAGATGTGGACAAAGCATAAACTCCGGTCGCTTTTGCGAAAGCTGTATTAATGAGGTTAACGCTGAGATTCAGGGGCATCTGCCCCAAAAAGCCAAGAGTGAAGAGCCGAAAAGACCACCCCGCGGTAGGGCAAAAGATAAGATGCATATCAAAGATAAAGGTTTTTTATAGAATTCAAGATGGAGTCGCTATGATTGGGGAAGACTACTGCTTAATTAAAAACATAGCTTGGTGCAGGAAATTAATAAAAAATGGAGGAAATACTTTATAAACGCACGCAGGGGATATTAAGCCCCTGCTTTATTTTTGCGAAAAGAGAAATAGGCGAATAGATTTAAAAATAGATAAAAAAGAGCTCTGAGGTGACAATTGATGATTATTTCCAAAACCCAATTGCTAAATGTTTTGAAGATTTACAACAAAGGCGATAACAAGGTGGAAAAGGCACAGGCTGCCAGAGGGGCCGCCCGGGCGGACGAACTGGCTATTTCCCGGGAGAGCAAGGTTAAGCAGAAGGCAATGCATGCTGTCCGGCAGGCGGATGATATTCGCTTGGAAAAAGTAGCTGAATTGCAGGAGCAGATTTCCGCAGGAACCTATACGCTATCCGATGATGAAGTGGCGGAGAAGATGATAGAAAGGGTTTTGGTGGACAGGTTAATTTAGAAAAAGTGAGGCGTAAGGGGTAAGGTGTGAGGAGTTAAGGTTATTTCTGCTACATTTTACTCTTACTTTTCATAGGTAGATGTGGCTCCGGCCATGGGGGGTTAATATAGAAAGCGGTGAAACAGGTGGAGAAGCTACTGCAAGATTTTATCGAGACCATCGCTAAACAAAACCAGGTTCTCGAGCGATTGGCTGCACTGGGCCAGGAGAAGCAGGAGCTGATTATAGCGGGCAAGGTCAGAGAACTGGATAGTTTGATTCAGAAAGAGGGCATCACGGTATCCAACCTGGATAAAATGGAAGGTGCCCGCTTTAAATTACAGGAAAATCTGGCTGTTCAACTGGGCTTTAAAGCGGAGGAGTTCAGCGCCAAAAAGCTTTTGGCCTGGGTGCGGGAAGGCTGTCCGGAGCTTTATCCTGCCCTGGAAGAGGTAATAAATCAACTGGACTACTGCTTGATACGGTTGAAAGCGATAAACTCCCATAACCATGAATTAATAGACCAGTCCCTGGTATTTATAGGGGAGATACAGTCCCTGTTCAATGGGGATGTAGCCGGAATTTATTCCGATAAAGGCCTGCAGTCCGATGAATTCGAATCCCGTCCCAGGTTAAACCTGCTGGACAAGAAAATTTAGGAAGGTGCCAGGCACTTAAGTTGTTAAGTTATTGCAATAACTTAACAACTTAAGTGCCTGGCACCGGGGTGGAGGTTACTGAATGAGTAATTTCTTCGGTTTGGAAATCGGCAAGCGCTCGGTTCTCATGCATCAGACAGCGCTTAATATTACCGGGCACAATATTGCTAATGCCAATACTCCAGGGTTTGCCCGGCAGGCGCCCAGCATAGTGACTACCAGTCCTTTCCATGCTCCCATGTTGAACAATGCCAACCGGGTAGGGCAGCTGGGCACCGGGGTGGATATAGCTCAGGTGAAAAGGATACGGGATGAATTCCTGGATTCCCAAATCAGGAATGAGACCCGGGTGTCGGGTTACTGGCAATCCATGCAAGAGACCCTGGATAGGGTGGAGGCCATATTGAACGAACCCTCAGAGGATGGTTTGAGGGGGGTAATGGATATGTTCTGGGAGGCCTGGCAGGATTTATCCCTTAACCCGGAAAGCGAATCGGTGCGCTCGGTGGTTGTGCAGCGGGGTATGGCCCTGGCCGAGGCCTTTAATCATACCTATAGTCAACTGCAGGATCTGCGGGTGGATGTAAATGACCAGATTAAAATAAAGGCCCATGATGTAAACTCCATAGCGCAGCAGATCGCTGCTCTTAACCGGCAGATCGCTGCGGTGTCCTGTGCCGGCAAGCAACCCAACGATTTGAAAGATAAGCGTGACCTGCTCGTAGAGCAGTTGAGTGAGATTGCGGAGGTCAGGATTTACAATGACAAGAACGACATGGTCGCAGTGCAGCTGGCTGACAGGATGCTGGTGCAGGGTGTGGATTACATAGAACTGGCGGAAGAGAAAGATAATCAAGGTATGTATATGCTGGTTTGGGCGGACAGCCGGACCAAGGCTAGGATAAGTGGTGGCCAGCTGGGGGCTTTGCTCGATGCCCGTGGGCAAACCAATCTGCCGGAAGAAAACCAGCCTTCCGAATATAAGGAAATTATTCCTAATATGATTGAAGATCTCAATATGCTGGCCAAAACCATAATGGTGAATACCAATGAGTTGCACCGGGGCGGTTACAGCCTGGCCAAAAAAAGCCAGGTGCCGGATGGAAGCAACTTCTTCAAGATGCCGGAATATGCGGATACTTATGAGAATTGGGCCAAGTTTATGGCGGTGACCCGGGAGATACAGGATGATGTGAAAAAAATTGCTGCGGCCAGCCGCCGCACCTGGGACACAGAGGGCGGCAATAAGGAGAATTTCGGCGATGGGGGCAACGCCCTGAAAATCGCGCAGTTGAAACATAGCCTGAATAGTCCCCAGTTTAAAGTCAAAACGGAAGGTTTAAATATTGACTTTTCTTCACACGATCCCCTGCGCCTTTTAGTAGATGGAGGAGCGGGGATAAAGGAGATTGAGATTCCGCCTCCCTATAGCTATCCTGATATGCAGAGGCTGGCTCAAGCTCTGCAGAAGGAACTGGATAGAAATGACATCGTTGCTAATGTAAGATGTGAGGGCGGGGAAATCGTATTCTATTCCACAACTAATAGAAAACTGGAGATTATTTATCCGGGTTCGGCCATTAGCGACCTTAAAGCAGTCGATTTGCAAAACGGTGAGTACCAGATTAAAACCTGGGTTGGTACTGGTGAAGCCCAAAATGCCAAACTAAGCTTATTACAGAGCTATAATCAAAAGCCGGCCAGCAGTATTTTCGGCGATGGCCGTCTACAGCAACCCAGCGACCCCAACCTGGCTATTAACGCTTCCATTGAAATAACCATAAGCAGTGTTAACAATTTCAGTGGACAGGTTAATTATACTTATGTTTCCCATGAATATGATCTCGATGGAAACTACAATAAAGTGACGGGAAGCTTCACCCTCAACTATGGAGGGGCGGCAGAGCAGAGTATCACTATTGGCTCCCTGACAACAACTATATCGGGATTGGATGGCCTGAGCAGCGAGAAATCAGGTGTGGCCGAATTAAAGGTAGGAGACAAGGGAATCCTGGCGTTGACGGCGGCGAGGGAGGTAGCCATCCCGTACCAGCAAGTGGACATAAACTTTAACTTCAATTCAGATCGCAAAGTGCTGCAGAGCAACTGCTTTGTTTTTAACAACGGGGTGCTGGACCCGCAAGCTCCGGATACTGTAAAAACCAATGAGTTGCATTTCTTTACTATGAATGATAACCGGAATAGTAATCTCTTCGGTAGATCCTATGATGGTTATATTGAAATAACGAACGGGATTCTAGTTACGGCGGAACCAGCGGCTTATCTATCATATTATGAAGGCGATTCCGGTAATAGCGACATGGTAGAAGATGCCACCACTGATGACTTCTGGCGTTCAATAACGGCCAATACCGGAGTGGTGAGCCAGGAAGCGCAGCGCATGGTGAAAAATCAGGAGATACTGTTGAGCGAATTGCAGAACAAGTGGGAGTCCATATCCGGTGTTTCCCTGGATGAGGAAATGACCAATATGATTAAATTCCAGCACGCTTTCAATGCGGCTTCCCGTTTCATAACCGGCATTGACGAAGGTCTGGAAGTGATTATCAACCGCATGGGCCTGGTGGGTCGCTAGGCACAGTTGCTGGATGGAGGAATGATAAGCTATGATGATGCGAGTTACCAATAAGATGCTGGTTAATGAACTTAACCGCAACCTGACCAACAATATGCTGCGTATGGATAAATTCCAGCGCCAGCTTTCCACCACCAGGAAGATCAACACCCCCTCCGACGACCCGGCCGGGCTGGTCAAATCCCTGCGCTTGCGCACCAACCTTATCGAGGGCGAACAGTACCTGACTAATATAAATGAATCACTTGGTTTTCTCGATACCACTGATGCTGCTTTTGGCAATATAAACGAAATTTTGCATGAAGCCCGGGAGATGGCGGTAAAGGCCTCCACCGACAGCAATGTCAAACCCGACTTTGCGGCTATGGCCAAGAAGATTCGGGAGATGAACGAGCAGTTGAAAATGATCGCCAATTCCACCTATGGCAGCAAATATATTTTTGCTGGCAGCAATGTTACAGAAACTCCCTATGAAAACGGAAATTGGCGAGGCAACAGCGAAGCCATGGAAACGGAAATCGGCGTAGGGGTAAAAATTCCTTTCAATATCGATGCTCGCGAATTCTTTGTCGGCCGCCTGGATGAGCTTCAGGTTGATCCAGCCTCGGGAATAAATGCGGAGAAGGTAGTGGGAAAAAACCTGCAGGAAGGGAATTATAAGGTGAATTACAGCCTGGTTAGCAATGCTGCCAGGGGAACCGCCAGAGAAAGCGGCAATATGCTGACTGCAGATAACAATACGGGCATGTTTTTCTTTTACGATAATGCCGGTACCCCAGCAAATGCCAGTATAGCGATAGGAACCGCGGCTGGCTTAACGGCTTCGGTCTATAGTGGCTTTCTTAATATTAAAGTAACAACGGTTGATGAAGCGACGGATACACTGACTGTTGATATCAGCGGCCGGATAGCAATAGAAGGGGAAACGGGATACCAGGATATCAACATTGCGGGCGTAAGCCTGAATATGGCAGCGGCCAATGGCGATGCCATCGGTAGTATCAGCGCTGCCCAACTGCAGGCAGGTGGATTAGCTGGGGCCAGTGAGGATCTGGTTCTATGGAACAACAGCGGTGCGCCTCTGGCAGGTATAACTGATGGTGCTCCGGAGTTTGCAGCGGGGGATAAGTCGCAAATTTCCCTGTCTTTGGAATCGTCTAGTGTGCAGGAAAGTCAGAGCTATCTTTCCGCGGTGCCCAATGCCGGTTCCTTTTTCTACGAAGGCATGGGAACTGCAGCAACACTGGGGGTAGGTGTGGACAACGGCCTGACTATGGCCAACAACAGCCCATACAGCGGCTCTATACTGGTAGAAGCTGCTGAAGTCGCCCCGGATAACACCCAGGTGGCGGTAAGCTTAAAAGGAGGCAGCGTCAAGGGAAGCGCTTCTTTAGTCCTGGATAAGCCCTTGTATCTGGAATCGGGAGGAACTTATACCGCTATTGCCGATGGTTTCGACCTCACAAACTATTTTACTTACCAGCGGGAAGACGGAACCACTGTTTCTGGAGCCATCAGCAGTGCTACTTATAATGCAGCTACGAGGGAAATTGATTTTCAATTTAATATAGAAGATGTTCAGGGTGGAGATATTATAAAATGGAACAACGATTGGGATGCGGTAACTGGAACTACTGTGTCCAGTTCTGGACAGAGCAAATTGTACTACCAGCAGATCAAAGGAAGTATTCCAGTTTATGAAGAATTCAAGCGGGTGGATGAGGACGGTCAAGCCACGGCGCCTCTGGAAATGAGATTTGACAATAGTGTTAGTTCCTGGAAGCACAATGATAATTATTTACCACAACAATTAACCGTAAACATAAAAGCCCATCTCTATACCAATGGAAGTGACGGCAAGCTTCATTACAAATATGTGGAATTGGATAATGTAGTTATCGATCCGGAAACTGCTAGCGGTCAAAAGATATTCAAGATTTCCGCAGCGGATGATATAAAAGATCCGAATTTTACCGAGGATCTGGTGATATGGAATAACGGCCCCAATTCCCTGGGAGGAATCGATCCTGACACCCCCCAGCTTAAGGCCGGAGATAAAACTGTGTTCTCTTTCTCGGCTCAAGGAAGGGCCGATGCGCAAAATGCGAATATAGATTTCTCTTATACCTCAGCCAAGGGTGAAAAGGTTAAAGGCAGCAGCAGCTTCAGATTTGATATTGAAACCTTTGATTATCATACTACAGAATTAAAAATCTTTACCCTTAATGAGGAAACCGGTCTGGCTTACAGTGGAGAAATAGCCCTGGAAACCGGGGTTTTTGCTGCCAGTGACCCAGCTGTTTCCTTTTCCTGGCGCGATGGGCTTTTTGGCTATATGGATGACCTGGCCCGGAAAATTGAGGCGGGCAAGGTTAGTGAAACCAGTTTACAGATCGGCGGCGATGACCGTCGGATGGAGGAATTGCTCCTCTACCGCTCCACGGTCGGAGCCAGAGTCAACCGCCTGGAACTGCAGCAGAGCCGCCTGGAATCCATACAGGAGACCTTTACCAGCCTCTTGTCCAAGACCGAGGATGCTGATATGGCCGAAGTGATAATGCAACTGCAACTGCAGGAGAATGTTTACCGGGCCTCCCTGGCGGCGGGAGCCAGGATTATTCAGCCCAGCCTCCTGGATTTCCTGCGCTAACCAGGGGGAGAGCAAATCCGGTAAACGCTTATTACCTCTCTCTTTCCACTTATAACCGAGTTCCCACGGGCGGGGGCCAAAGATCCTCCCCGCGATATGCACAAGTTTACCGGCTATGGAAGGGGAAACTCAGGAAGGGGTAAGCTATGGATCTCAGAATAAGCCAGCAAGCAGGCCTCATTGGCCTGAATATAGATAAACCAGGGGTGCGCTTGAGCATTAGTCCCCCCCGGCTCAGTGTAAATGCCCAGGTGAGCGAGATAAACATCCACTCCCCCCGGGCGGAACTGGAAATTGATCAGAGCCAGTGTTGGACTGACCTGGGGGCCCGCAAGCCGGTTGAATATGGTAAGGAATGCGCTTCCCAGGCCTACCAGCAAGGCCTGGAAGGCATAGCCCGGAGGGTGGCGGAGGGAGAGAGCCAGGCCGCTATCGAAAAAGGCGGCAGCGTAGTAAATTTAATTGCATCAAGGTTTAAGGCCGAGGCCGAGTGCCCGTATACCATCGCCTTCATACCCGAACACCCCCCGCAGGTTACGGTCAAAGCAGGTGAAATGGAAGCGGAGGCCAGTGAAGGTGGAATAAGTACCAGCCTGCAGCCGGGTCGGGTGGAAAACCATACCCCCTGGGCTAAAGTGGGCGTCTACCTGCAACAAAAGCCAGCAATTGAGGTTAAGTGGGTAGGCAGTTATTTTGATGGGGTAATGTAGAGTAGTCGTCAGTCGTCTGACTTCGGGAGGGGGGTTAGGCTTGATTCCCTTTTTTTCATCGGTGGTTGTGGCCCCGGCCATGGGGAGTTCTATTGACACCCGAAGGTTGGAGAATCAGGCGTACCCGCAACCTTAATAGCGACTGATTCCCTTATTTTCTTCATCGGTGGTTGTGGCCCCTGTGATTGCATTTGCAATAACTTAACAACTTAAGTGCCTGGCACCTGAGAAAGGAAGAGGTTCATGAAGATAGTCAGCACTTTGCTGGGTGAGCTGGAATTTGAGGAAGAAGATATAATTATGTTTCCGGCTGGTATTCCGGCTTTTGAGCAGGAAAAAAGCTTCCTGCTGAT
>Ga0209509_1002887_pt1 | contig 10973 bp, 6 predicted proteins | sample BioC13SIPDNA_FD_185743 | JGI IMG/M metagenome (GOLD analysis project Ga0209509, IMG submission 185743) | Anaerobic biogas reactor microbial communites from Washington, USA - Biogas_R1_A C13 SIP DNA (SPAdes) (version 2) | ecosystem: Engineered > Bioreactor > Anaerobic > Unclassified | place...
CCTGCCCGCCCTGCTCGAAAGAATCCCCGACACGCCGGTGTACTGCACGGCCAACGCCGTCAAAAGCCTGACGGGCCAATACCACCACCCCGAGTGGAATTTCCAAGTCGTCAAAACCGGTGACTCCGTCGAGCTCGGCAACGGGAAGAAACTCGTGTTTGTGGAGATGACCATGCTGCACTGGCCGGACTCCATGGCGGCCTATATGACCGGCGACAACATTCTGTTTTCCAACGATGCGTTCGGCCAGCACCTCGCCGTCGAGGAACTGTTTAACGATAAAGCGGATCAATGCCTGCTGTGGGAGGAAGCGATTAAGTATTACGCCAACATCCTCAATCCGTTCTCACCGCTCGTCAAGAAGAAAATCGACGAAATCCTGTCGCTCGGCCTGCCGATTGACATCATCGCGACGAGCCACGGCGCCATTTGGCGGGACAACCCGGCGCAGATTGTTGAAAAATACTATGAGTGGTCGCAGGCTTACCGGGAAAACCAAATCACCGTCGCCTACGACACCATGTGGGACGGAACAAAGAAACTGGCCCACGCCATCGCGGCGGAAATTTCGGCCCTGTCGCCTGAAACAAAGGTGAAGGTTTTCAACATCTCCTCTGTCAACAAAAACGACATCATGACCGAGGTCTTTAAGTCCAAAGCCATCGCCGTCGGCTCCCCCACCGTCGGCAACAGCATTTTATCCTCCGTCGGCGGGTGGATTGATTTCCTGAAAGAACTGAAGTTTAAGAACAAGAAAGCCGCCGTTTTCGGCTGCTATGGCTGGAGTGGCGAATCCGTAAAGATTCTGCGCGAAAGGCTGGCCGGCGCGGGTTTTGAGGTCGCCGAGCCGGAAATCAAATGCCAATGGAACCCTCGCGAGGAGGACTTCGCGAAGGCGGCCGGCATTGCCAAAGCTCTTTGCGATTAACCTTGACATCGGCCGGCGGCGGGAATAAAATATAAATGTGTACCAAATTATGGGAGGGGTAGAATGAGAATTTATGAGAATAAAAAAATCGTACTGTTCGACGGAACCGGCCTGGACGGCTGGTTCAAATGCGGCGGCGGCGAGGCGGACTGGACCGTCGACGGGGACACGATGACGGTCAACCACGGCAATATCGTCACAAAAGAGACGTTCGGCGACGCGCTGTTGCACGTCGAGTTCCGCGAGCCGGATATGCCCGATGAAAAAGGCCAAGGCAAGGGCAACAGCGGCGTGTATGTCCACGGTTGCTACGAAATCCAGGTGCTCGATTCTTACGGCGTCAAAAACCCCGGCAAGGGCGACTGTGCGGCGATTTACGATATGTACCCGCCGCTGGTCAACGCCTGCAAACCCGCCCTCGAATGGCAGACCTACGACATCCTCATCCGCGCCCCGCGGTTCGGCCTGACAGGGAAGGTCAAGGAGGACGGCCGCATTTCCGTTTTCCACAACGGCTTGCCGGTGCATAACAACGCCGTCCTGCCCCGCGTGACCCCCGGCGGCCTCAGCGACAAGGTCGTCGCCGAGGGCCCGTTGATGCTCCAGGACCACGGCAACCCGGTGAGTTACCGCAACATATGGGTCATCAAGCTGTAATAACCCGTCACATGGCACAAAACCGCCCGCCCGCTTAATGGTTTAAAGGAGGAAACCGCTATGAAATACGCGAGCGAAGCTTTGATGCGCGAACATGAAAGTGTTCTTGTTGGGCTCGAGATCCTTGAAGAATTTGTTAAAACAATGAAGAATACCGGCAGCGCGGACCGTGACGACGCAGACGGAATCATCCGTTACATTCAGTTGTTTGCCGACAAATGCCATCACGGCAAAGAAGAGGGGCTTTTATTTCCCGCTATGGAAAGGGCCGGCATTCCGAACGAAGGCGGCCCCATCGGCCAAATGCTTCGCGAACACGCCGAAGGCAGGCAGTGCATCGCCGAAATGGTCGCTTCAACAGCCGGCGGCGTTGTAGACACGGGCAGGTTCGCGTCAGCCGCGGAGAGTTACATTTCGTTGATACGCGCTCACACCGAGAAGGAGAATACAGTGCTGTTTCCCTTGGGTGACTCAAAGATTCCCGAATGGAAGAACCAGCGGCTGCTTGAACGCTTCGCGGAGTTTGAGGCGCAAGTAATCGGAGAGGGCATCCACGAGGAAATGAATAAGCTTTTCAACAGTATCAGGGCGAGATACATGAAATAGCGGCGTTTTCAAAAAAAAACCGGTTCCGCGATTGTGAAATCAATGGCGGAACCGTTTTTTACTTTTCATATCGCCCCGTGGAATGTCCGCGAGACGACCTCCGCCTGCTGCTCTTTGGAAAGTTTGTTGAAATTGACGGCGTAGCCGGAAACGCGAACGGTCAGGTTCGGGTATTTTTCGGGATGGTCCATCGCGTCGACGAGCGTTTCGCGGTCAAGCACATTAACATTCAAGTGGTGGGCGTTTTGGGCGAAATACCCGTCGAGCAGCGAAACTAAATTGGCGTACCGCTTTTCCTCCCCCCGGCCGAGAGCGGCCGGCACGACGGTGAAGGTGTTCGAGATGCCGTCGCGGCAGCAGCCGTAAGGGAGCTTCGCGACGGAGTTCAGCGACGCGAGAGCACCGTTCTTTTCGCGGTTGTGCATCGGGTTCGCGCCGGGCGCGAACGGTTCGCCGGCCTTGCGGCCGTCGGGCGTCGCGCCGGTCTTTTTACCGTAGACGACGTTCGAGGTGATGGTCAGGACGGAGAGCGTGTGCTCGGCGCCCCGGTAGGTCGGGTTCTTTTTCAGCTCCTCAAAAAACAGCCGCGTCTGTTCGGCCGCGATGGCATCCGCCCGGTCGTCGTCGTTGCCGTATTGCGGGAAGTCCCCCGTCGTTTCAAAGCCGGTGATGAGACCTTCCTCATTGCGCAGGGGCCGCACCGCCGCGTATTGTATCGCGGACAGTGAATCCGCCAAAACGGACAACCCCGCGATTCCGAACGCCATGAAGCGGCGGACATCGGTGTCGTGCAGGGCCATTTGCGTCTTTTCATAGGCGTATTTGTCATGCATATAGTGAATCATGTTCAGCGCGTTGACATAGGTTTTCGCCAGCCACGCCCGGTAAAAATCGAGCGTTTCGGTGACTTTGCCGTAATCAAGAACATCCCCCTCATATGGCGGCCTCGCCGGCCCGAGTTGAACGCCCGTTTTTTCGTCCCGCCCGCCGTTAAGGCTCAGCAGCAGCAGTTTCGGGAGGTTCACGCGCGCGCCGAAAAACTGCATGTCCTTGCCAACACGCATGGCCGACACGCAGCAGGCGATGGCGTAGTCGTCGCCGTAAATCCCGCGCATCAAATCGTCGTTTTCGTATTGGATGGCGTCTGTCTCGCAGCTGACTTTCGCGGCAAACCGCTTGAAGCCCGCCGGCAGGGATTTCGACCAGAGAATCGTTAAATTCGGCTCGGCGGAGGGGCCGAGGTTATACAGCGTATGAAGCATGCGGTAAGTGGTTTTGGTCACGAGCGTGCGCCCGTCCTCCCCCGTGCCGCCGAGCGCCTCCGTAATCCACATCGGGTCGCCTGCGAACAGCTTGTTGTATTCCGGCGTGCGCAGATGGCGGGCCATGCGAAGTTTGATGACGAAGTCGTCCATCATTTCCTGGGCGGCTTCTTCCGTCAGGATGCCGCGGCGGATGTCCCGCTCGAAATAGATATCCAAAAAGGTTGACACGCGGCCGAGGGACATCGCCGCCCCGTTTTGCTCTTTAATCGCCCCGAGGTAGCCGAAATACAGCCACTGCACGGCTTCTTTCGCGTTCCCGGCCGGCCCCGAAATGTCAAAGCCGTAAAGGGCCGCCATCTCCTTGAGTTTGCCCAAGAAGTTGATTTGCTGGTAAAGCTCCTCCAACAAGCGGATATTGTCCTGCAGCATGACCGCCTCGCCGGCGCGGCGCTTATCCTCTTTCTTTTTTTCAATGAGGAAATCAACACCGTAAAGGGCGACGCGGCGGTAGTCGCCGATGATGCGGCCGCGCCCGTAGGCGTCGGGCAGGCCGGTGATAATGCCGCAGTGCCTCGCCTGCTTGATTTCGTCGGTGTAGACGCGGAACACCCCGTCGTTGTGCGCCGTACGGTACAGAAACTCGTCCTCGATTTTTTGCGAGAGGGTATAGCCGTAAGCCTTGCACGCTTTTCGGGTCATGTTGATGCCGCCGAAGGGGTTGACGCCGCGGCGCAAGGGCCGGTCCGTTTGCAGGCCGACGATGATTTCGTTGTCTTTATCGAGGTAACCGGCGTTGTAATTGGTCAGGGACGACACCGTGTTTGTGTCGATGTCGAGCACGCCGCCGAACCGTTTCTCGAGCTCGAGAAGGCTTTCGAGCTTGCTCCTCATCGCTTGCGTCCGACCGGTCGGGCCTCTCAAAAAAGACTCGTCCCCCTCGTAGGGTTCATAGTTTAATTGGATGAAGTCCCGGACATTGATGTCCTCACACCATGGCCCTTCCTGAAAACCGTTCCACTGTTCTTTCAAATTTACACCCTCCCCCACCCGTTCGGGAATAAAAAAGGGCAGCATTTCTTTTATGCTGCCCAGACGGTCGGCTCGTGTCAGCCGCGGCTTCACTGTGGTGCTCCACAATTACCCGTCAGAAACCGCGGCCCTTTTTTTCTTTATTTTATCATCTTTGGCCTGTCCTGTCAACGCCGGGCGAACCGCCACCGAACAGCTTTCGAATAATCTCTTCCACCTTCCGCTCGATGACGTCCGTGTCCGCGTCGACAATGACGCCGGCGTACTTTTCGTACAGGGGAACCCTCTCGGCATACACATCCCGAATTGTCCGGCCGGGTTTCATCACGACACCGCGGGTCATGATGTTGTCAAGGCGCTTCTCAATGTTTTCGCAGCTCGATTTCAGGTAAACAATGCTGCCGATTGTCTGCAGATACGCCATCGCCCGCTCGCCGTAAACTACGCTGCCGCCCGTGGCAATGACGGTTTTTTTAACGTCCACCGACAAAACCGTTTGCTCCTCGATTTGAATAAAGCCTTCGATGCCGTCACTGTCGATAATCTCCTGGAGCGTTCGGCCCGTTTCCTCCTGAATCAGGATGTCGATGTCCAAAAAACCGTAGCCGATGGTTTTGGCGAGGATAACGCCCGCCGTGCTCTTGCCCGACGCGGGCATGCCGATTAAAACAATGTTGTTCATCCCGTTCTCCTTTTTTTGCAACCGGCAGTCTCGGCCGTCCGGCTGCTCCATTATACCATGAGGACGCTGTTTGCTGTCAGATTTTGACAACGATTTCAATATAGTCAATTTGAACGGTCAGAATCCCGGTGTTTTCGCACGATGCGGCAATCACACCGGACAAATCGCTTTCGGTATCGGTGACGATTAAAATCTTGCTGTTCACAAATTCCCCCGTTTTCGTTTCCTGCTGCCATTGTACCACACAATAATTCTCATGACAATTTGAGAAACGGGCAGCGACTCTATGGAATGTCAACGACACCGGCTTGCACCGCCTGTGTTTTGTCCCCGACGACCCGAAAAGCAGACAAACATGGATTGTCAACTGGCGCACCCACTACGGGGGGAACGGCTCAATTGCCCAGGCGAGGCGAATGCCGGTTCGTCTATGAACAATTCATAAATCCATATCGCTTTACGATTTCGAAAGACCGTTATAATCCGGCGGAGTCGTTTCACAAATAATGGCAGCGGTTTGCTGTATTTCCAAAAAGCGGAGAGCCCGGTTTTGTGAATGAAACTCTCAAAACCGGACCCTCCGCCTTTATTCAAACTGTTCGCTTATTTTACAAGATCTTTCTTCTTTCTTGTTACATAGACCGCTGCCGCCGCAAGAGTCAGCACCGTGAACACTGCCGCGCCGTTGAAAGCCGAACCGGTGGATGGAACATCGGGCTGCTTGGTTGTGCTCGGTTCTTCCGGGCGGTGAGTTGTGGTTTCGCCCGGAACGGCGGTCCATTTCGCTTTATACGAAGCGTTTGTTGTGGCGGGGGATAGCGCCGGTTCCCAGCCCGCAAAGACATAGCCTTCTTTCGCGACGACGGGAGGTGCCGGCATAACGCCATGCGCCACTTCTATCGTCTTTCCGCCCGTTCCGCCATTGGCGTCAAATGTGATTTGCCATGTCACCACCGGAACCGTCTTTTCCCATTGGGCGGTATATGTCGCGTCCGCGGCCGCAGGCACTACCGACGGCTCCCAACCCGTGAAGACATAGCCCTCTTTGATAACAACGGGAGGAACCGGCATTGCGCCGTCCTCTACGTCTATGGTTTCGCCGCCCGTTCCGCCGGCGGCGTCAAACGTGATTTGCCATGTCACGGCCGGAGCCGTCTCTTGCCATTGGGCGGTATACGTCGCGTCCTCGGTCGCGGGCACTACCGACGGCTCCCAGCCCGCGAAGTCGTAACCTTCTTTCATAACCGGTGGAGGCATCGGCATTGCGCCGTCCGCCACTTCGATCGTTTCGCCGCCCGTTCCGCCGGCGGCGTCAAACGTGATTTGCCATGTCACTCCCGGAACCGCCTCTTGCCATTGGGCGGTATATGTCGCGTCCGCGGTCGCGGGTACCAACAACGGCTCCCAACCGATGAAGTCGAAGCCTTCTTTCTCGACAGTGGGCGGCACCGGCGTTTCGCCGTCCTCTACGTCTATGGTTTTGCCGCCCGTTCCGCCGGCGGCGTCAAACGTAATTTGCCAAGTCACTCCCGGAACCGCCTCTTGCCATTGGGCGGTGTATGTCGCGTCACCGGTCGCGGGTACCAACAACGGCTCCCAACCGATGAAGTCGAAGCCTTCTTTCTCGACAGCGGGCGGCACCGGCGTTTCGCCGTCCGCCACTTCGATCGTTCCGCCACCCGTTCCGCTGGCGGCGTCAAACGTGATTTGCCATGTCACTCCCGGAACCGCCTCTTTCCATTGGGCGGTATATGTCGCGTCACCGGCCGCGGGCACCAACAACGGCTCCCAACCGATGAAGTCGAAGCCTTCTTTCTCGACAGCGGGCGGCATCGGCGTTTCGCCGTCCGCCACTTCGATCGTTCCGCCGCCCGTTCCGCCGGCGGCGTCAAACGTGATTTGCCATGTCACTCCCGGAACCGTCTCTTGCCATTGGGCGGTATATGTCGCGTCCGCGCCGGCGGGTACCAACAATGGCTCCCAACCGATGAAGTCGAAGCCTTCTTTCTCGACATCAGGCGGTACCGGCATAGCGCCGTCTGCCACTTCGATCGTTTCGCCGCCCGTTCCGCCGGCGGCGTCAAACGTGATTTGCCATGTCACTCCCGGAACCGCCTCTTGCCATTGGGCGGTGTATGTCGCGTCCGCGCTGGCGGGTACCAACAACGGCTCCCAACCGATGAAGTCGAAGCCTTCTTTCATAACAGGTGGAGGCACCGGCGTTTCGCCGTCCGCCACTTCGATCGTCTTGCCGCCCGTCCCGCCGGCGGCGTCAAACGTGATTTGCCATGTCACTCCCGGAACCGTCTCTTGCCATTGGGCGGTGTATGTCGCGTCCGCGGCCGCGGGCACCACTGCCGGCTCCCAACCGATGAAGTCGAAGCCTTCTTTCTCGACAGCGGGCGGCACCGGCGTTTCGCCGTCCGCCACTTCGATCGTTTCGCCGCCCGTTCCGCCGGCGGCGTTAAAAACGATAGTATACATTTCAATGATGTCGTTGCAGGTAATAACGAATTCATAAAGCCCATATTCGACACCGAGGGCGTCCACAGCGTTCATGTGGAAAGTATATATTCCGGCCGGTATGCCGTCGGGCCGTTTGAGTGTAACGGTCAACGGAATATCCACCCCGGTCGGTCCCGAATACGGTTCGGAAAGCCCGGCTATCCAGGGTTCAAAATCCGCTTCCTCTGGCACAAGTGTCAGCCCGCTTACGGTTGGCGCGGTAAGGCTTAAGCTGATGGCGTCTATCACCTGCGTGGGGAGTTTTTCTCCGGTAGCTTCATAGCATTCACCCCCGGTTAACCCGGCCCAATAGACCCAATAATCCCAAAATTCGTTTTCGGTTCCGTACGACAGGCAATTCAACAGCTGTATATTGTTTTCAGCCATGCCGGCCAGTACTGTCTGCAAATCAAGGTCGTCTTCTGTAAACATAACGGCGTCGCGGCCCGGGTCCCCTCCGGTTGAATAGACATCTCCGCCGATGCCTTCGTTCAAATCGTCGTCATGAGGTACACTGTCGCCGAAATGCACCAGTATTTTTCTTGAACCGTCTCTCCATCCTATGGTTTCGTCCGCATAACTTTCATAAAGCATTCTTGTCATGGACTCCGGACCATCTTCACCGTAACCCAGTTCCAAAGAATTCACCGCGGAAGAAACCGCGTCGACAGCGCCGGTCAGTGCGCAATCCATCCTGTACGGATAATCGGAAGTCACATCGCCGTACTGATTTTCATAGTCATAACTCGAATAATAGTCGGTATAATCCATGTAAGTAATAACACCAAAGCGCATATCACTGCCGAGCTCATTGAGTTGCTGCATAATGTTAAGCGCGTTGATTTTCGCGGCGTCCAAAATATCTCCCATGCTCCCCGTAAGATCGAACGCGAACACTACATCGGCCGTGGGCGGCACAACAGGCAACGTCACACTGACCTCGCATTCGCACTCTTCCGATCCGTTGAGCGTGATTTCATAATCCGCCGCGTATACGCCAAACGGCAGAGCGCCTGCCACAAGCAGGCACACCAAAATAATCCCACACAACTTGGTAATATGTTTCTTCATACCGGGCACCTCTTTCTAATCAATTATTTTTTATGTCCTGTGCTGACCGCGTATTTCGAATTCCTATCACCTCTTCTATGTATTTCTATTTCCTATATACACGATAATAAAAGATTGTCCCTGAAAGCTTTGTCGAAATCCGTATTCCCGTATTGATTTTTTCATTAATTCTTCGTTTCGCGTTATTCGACAATATCCCGGCAATAAATTAAAAAATCGCCGAAACATTTCCGTTTCAGCGATTTTTATATTGTACTTCTGTTAACCGGGCCGGAACTTCAGCCGGCCGCTGTCCGCGTTTCTTTTATTTATTTCGCAGTGTGTTTCTTCTTATTTGTTACATAGGCTGCCGCCGCCGCGAGTGTCAGCACCGCGAACACCGCCGCGCCTTTGAAAGCCGAACCGGTGGCGGGAACTTCGGTCTGGTCATTGCTCGGTTCTTCCGGGGCGTTTGTTGTAGTTTCACCATCAACGGCAGTCCATTTCGCTTTATACGACGCGTTCGTTGTGGCGGGGGATAGCGCCGGCTCCCAGCCCGCGAAGACAAAGCCTTCTTTTGTGACAACAGGCGGTATCGGCATAGCGCCATGCGCCACTTCTATCGTCTTGCCGCCCGTTCCGCCGTTGGCGTCATATGTGATTTGCCATGTCACCCCCGGAGCCGTCTTTTCCCATTGAGCGACATATGTCGCGTCCGCGGCTGCCGGCACTACTTCCGGCTTCCAACCCGTAAAGATAAAGCCTTCTTTCGTGGTAAGAGGAGGCATCGGCATAACGCCGTCCGCCACTTCGATCGTTCCGCTGCCCGTCCCACCGTCGGTGTCAAATGTAATTTGCCAAGTCTTCGGCACAACCGCTTTCCATTGAGCGGTATATGTCGCGTCCGCGCCGGCGGGTACCAACGACGGCTCCCAACCGATAAAGTCGAATCCTTCTTTCTCGACAGCGGGCGGCACCGGCGTTTCGCCGTCCGCCACTTCGATCGTTCCGCTGCCCGTTCCGCCGGCGGCGTCAAACGTGATTTGCCATGTCACGGCCGGAGCTGTCTCTTGCCATTGGGCGGTATATGTCGCGTCACCGGCCGCGGGCACCACTTCCGGCTTCCAGCCCGCGAAGTCGTAACCTTCTTTCATAACAGTTGGCGGCACCGGCATCGCGCCATCCGCCACTTCGATCGTTCCGCTGCCCGTCCCGCCGGCCGCGTCAAACGTGATTTTCCAAGTCTTTGGCACAACCGCTTTCCATTGAGCGGTATATGTCGTGTCACCGGCCGCGGGCACCACTGCCGGCTCCCACCTGATGAATTCAAAACCTTCTTTTGCGACATCCGGCGGCACCGGCGTTTCGCCTTGAGCCACATCGATCGTATCGCCGCCCGTCCCGCCGTTGGCGTCAAAAACGATAGTATACATTTCAATGATGTCGTTGCAGGTTAAAACAAATTCATAACTCCCGTACTGGACGTCGTCGGCATCCACAGCGTTCATGTTAAATGTATATGTTCCGGCCGGTATATCGTCGGGTCGTTTGAATGTCACAATTAAGGGAACCTCCTCGCCGAAGGGTCCCGTATACGGTTGAGAGACTTTCGCTATCCAGGGTTCAAATTCCGCTTTCTCAGCCACAAGCGTCAACCCCTCAACGGTCGGCGTGCCCAGGATTGATGTGATTTCCCCTACAACTTGCGCAGGCAGCGCATCTCCGTATTCTTGAAAACCGAAGCATTTGCCGCCTGCCAAGTCGGTCCAATGGACCCAATTAACCCAAAATTCGTTGTCGGTTCCGTGCGACAGGCAATTCAACAGATGGATATTGTTTTCAGCCATGCCGGCCAGCACTGTCTGAAAATCAAGGTCGTCGTCTGTAAACATAACGGCGTCGGGGCCCGGGTCCCCTCCGGTTGAATAGACATCTCCGCCGAGGCCTTCATTGATATTGTCGTCATGAGGTACACTGGCGCCGAAATGCACCAGTATTTTGCTTGAACCGTCTCTCCATCCGATCTCATCATCCGCGTAGCTTTCATAGAACATTCTTGTAACGGATGCCGGAACGTCTCCGCCGTCACCGCCGTCACCCCGTGCCAACGAATCGATCTTGGAAGAAACCACTTCGGTATCGCCGGTCAGCGCGCAATCCATCCTGTACGGATAATCGGAAGTCCCATCGCTGTACTGATATTCATAGTCATAACTCGAATAATAGTCGGTATAATCCATATAGGTTATGA
>Ga0209509_1002926_pt1 | contig 10862 bp, 9 predicted proteins | sample BioC13SIPDNA_FD_185743 | JGI IMG/M metagenome (GOLD analysis project Ga0209509, IMG submission 185743) | Anaerobic biogas reactor microbial communites from Washington, USA - Biogas_R1_A C13 SIP DNA (SPAdes) (version 2) | ecosystem: Engineered > Bioreactor > Anaerobic > Unclassified | place...
CTCGGCCAGATGGCCTGCTATTCCGGCAAGGCAACCACCTGGGACGACGCTCACAAGTCCAACCTGCAATATGGCCCCGCACCGGAAGAAGCCAGTTTCGACATCCAGCCGCCGACAGTACCCGACGAAACCGGCAACTATCCCCTTCCTCGACCGGGGATCACGGAGCTGACCTGAAGCAGCCGGCCGTCAGTAGCTTGGCGTGGGCGGCCGGTAGTCGCCGATGTCGATGGACTGGAACCACTGGATTGTCTTGGCCAAACCGTCGGCAAGGGAAACCGTCGGCTGCCAGCCAAGCTTCTCCCGGGCTAGGCTGATATCGGGACGTCGTCTCTTCGGATCGTCGGCCGGCAAGTCGCGGTAAACGATCTTGCTCTTCGAGCAGGTCAATTCCAGCACGGTTTCGGCCAGTTGGCGAATGGTATACTCGCCTTGATTGCCTAAGTTCACCGGACCGATAAAGCCCTCTTCGTTTTCCATCATGCGAATGAAGCCGTCCACCATATCGTCCCGATAACAGAATGAGCGAGTCTGGCTGCCGTCTCCGAAAAGGGTGATGTCCTCTCGCTGGAGAGCTTGACGGATGAAGTTCGATATCACCCGTCCGTCGAAAGGATGCATTCGGGGCCCGTACGTATTGAAAATCCGTACAATCCGAATATCCACGCGGTTCATGCGGTGGTAGTCCATGAATAACGATTCGGCGGCTCGCTTGCCTTCGTCGTAGCAGGCCCTTGGGCCGATGGGATTGACGGAGCCGCGATACGATTCCGGTTGGGGGTGAACCTCAGGGTCGCCGTAAATCTCACTGGTGGAAGCCTGAAAGACCCGAGCCCGGCAGCGCTTGGCCATTCCCAGGACGTTGATGGCGCCCGCCATCGAGGTCTTGAGGGTCTTGATCGGGTTGTATTGGTAGTGGCCTGGGGCCGCCGGACATGCCAGATTGTAGATTTCGTCCACCTCGAGGTAGATCGGCAGAGTCACGTCGTGGCGGATCAGTTCGAAATTGGGGTAGTCGAGAAGATGTACCACGTTTGATTTCTGGCTGGTGAAGAAGTTGTCCAGGCAGATTACGTCGTGGCCTCGCTCGACCAATCGTTCGCAGAGATGGGAACCCAGAAAGCCGGCACCGCCGGTCACGAGAATTCGCTTGATTTTTGGCACTGGCTGGACCTCTGACAGAGTGTTGGAGAAGCGGGACGATTCGCTTGGCGGTTGCCTCTCACGTCTTCGGCAGGGATGTGGCAACTGTCAGTCAGAAGAAAAAACGGTACTGAACGTGCCGGGAGACACCACGGCTAGCGATTGCGGCGTTCCACCATGATAGGGGAGGTAACTGTGTTGGTCTGTCCATGTGAGTGCCACACCAGGGGGGGAGAAAAATCCCAGCCCAGATTCCACACGCCCACGGCAATTCGGTTCGTTTCGGCCGCAACCCGTTGGAGGTGAATGGTTTACACGCAGCATTCGTCACGGAAAAACGGAAACAAGACTACGCCCGGAGTCGGTTTGCGCGAATTTACTCCAAACGGTTGACGAAGGGAAGGGCGGCTGCTCGATGGGAACCGCACGAAGAGGGAGGGAAGCAGTAATTTCCATAGCCGGTGTTTACGTCCGACGCGTCGATCTGTTATATTCCATCAGGATTTGGGAGAGCCACCGCCCCGTTTGGCTGGGATGATGCCGAGTCAGGCGAGGGCACGTTGGTAGGGCAGGCGATCCTTTGCGTATGGCGACGTGATGCAGAGAGTCTTTTTGGGGCGAGCGAAGCAACAGAGGCGTACCTGTCGGACAGAGGTTGTCCGGGTGTGTCTGTGCGTACCACGTGGTATGGGGCTTTCACGCTCAACGGCGTCTGTGGGTCGCGGTGGTTTGGGCCGACTGGGATCCACCTTTTCACATCATCACGATTGCCCGAAATCGGACACCTTTTCTTCCCAGATGAACGAGTGTGGCGATGCTGCTGCCAAACGAACATGCGCGGATGACCGAGGAGATGACATCCACGGTCTATGTGGTCGATGACGATGCTGCGTCACGACGTTTGATTGCGAGTCTCTTGGAGGCGATTTTTCCTTACGTTCAGGCGTTTGAATCGGCCGCCGAATTCCTGGACGCCTACGAAAATGGTCGCCCGGGTTGCCTGGTCCTGGATGTTGCCATGCCGGGCATGAGTGGACTCGAACTGCAAAGAACGCTTGTCGACAGGGGTATTCAGTTGCCTATCGTTTTTCTCACCGGTCACGCCAACGTGCAGATGGCGGTGGGGGCGATGCAGGCCGGGGCCGTCAATTTCCTGGAAAAGCCGTTCCGTGAACAGGAACTCTGGGAAAGTGTCCGCCACGCCCTGGATCTGGATCGCAAACGGCGAAAAGAACGCGTCGGCCGAACCGACGGTGAGCAGCGAGTATCCAAGCTCGCGCCGGGAGAACGCGAAGTCTTGGCCCTGATCCTGGAAGGGATGTTCAACAAAGAGATCGCCGCTCAACTGAATCTGAGTATCCGGACCGTCGAAGATCGTCGCGCACGGCTCATGCGCAAGCTGGAAGTCAATTCCGTGGTCGAATTGGTCCAGTTGACCATGCCGTTGATCGACATGATCAGGTCCACACAGGAAGCCCCTGCGGCGTCGGCCTGCTAAACGTGTTTCATTGGGACGGCGGGCTCAAACTGACCACACCCGACCTGGCGATCGACTTTCGCCGGCGACAGCCTCGGGCCTTCATCTCCCATGCCCACGCCGACCACATGGCGCGCCATCAATACGCCTTGTGCACGCCCGCTACGGCGGCCCTCTACCATCTGCGGCTGGGGAAACGACCCGTTCGCGAACTGCCGTACCGCGAGCCGGTCGATTGGGGCGGCGTGCGGCTCACCACCTACCCCGCCGGACATTGCCTCGGCTCGGCCATGCTGCTGGCCGAAGACGCGGGCCAGTCGCTGCTCTATTCGGGCGACTTCCAACTCCGGCCCTCCTTGACCGCCGAACCGGCTGAGTTGGTTCCCGCCGACATCTTCGTCCTCGAAAGCACGTTCGGCTCGCCCGAATACCGGCTGCCCGATCGCGATTCGGTCGTCGCCCAGTTCCTCGAACTGGTCGAGAAGACGATCGCCGGCGGCGCCGCCCCCATGGTCGTCGCCTACGCCTTGGGAAAATCCCAAGAGGTCACTCGTATTCTCACCGGCGCCGGCTTCCCCGTCGTCCAACACGGCCTGGTCTACCCGATCAGCCAGGTCTACGAACAGCTTGGCGTGCCCCTGGGCAATTATCGCCGCTGGGCGGGCCAACTCGAACCGGGTGAAGTGGTCGTCGTGCCGCCCGGCCATAGCGTCGATCTAAAAGGCCCGGTAGTACGGTTTGCCCTGACAGGCTGGGCCCAGGATCCGCGAGCCAAGTACCGCCTCAAGGTCGACCACGCCCTGCCCCTCTCCGACCACGCCGATTACGACGATCTGTTCGAAGCCGTCCAACGGGTCGGCGCCAAGAAGGTCTATTGCACCCACGGGCCGGAATCCTTCGTCGATTGCCTCCGCCGGCGCGGCGTCGACGCCTGGCCCCTCGACCGCCCCTGGCAGGCTCGGCTGTTCTAACCTCGACTATTCGTGGGTGGCACGCCCAGAGCTGAGCGATGGGCGTGGATGGTCTGGTCATCACTCGTGGGTGGCACGCCCAGAGCGGAGCGATGGGCGTGGTGACCTGAGTATCCACGCCCATCGCTCCGCTCTGGGCGTGCCACCCGCGCCTCAGTGCTGCAGCTTCCGATAAAGCGTCTTCCGGTCCAGCCCGAGAATGCGTGCCGCAACCGTCTTGTTGCCGTCGACGGCTCGGAGCACGTGATCGATATAACGGCGTTCCACCTCTTCAAGCGGCACCAGTTCGCTCGGATCGTCGCCCCCGATGAAGACCTGCGAACTGCGGTATTCGCGAACCTTCTCGGGCAAATCCTCGACCGCCAGCTTGTTGAACCGAGTCAGGGCGACGGCCCGCTCGACGACGTTTCGCAATTCGCGGACGTTCCCCGGCCACGAGTAGTTGAGCAGCTTCTCGGCCACCGCCCCTGAAAGCCCTTCGACCGCCTTGCCCGCTCGCGCGGCGAACAACTCGAGGTAATGCTGGGCCAGAAGCAGCGTATCGGTCCCTCGCGACCGCAGCGGCGGCATGTCGAGCTGGATGACGTTGATGCGAAAGAACAGATCCTCGCGAAATCGCCCTTCTTCGACGGCCGTCTCCAGGTCCCGATTGGTGGCCGTCACGAGCCGCACGTCGAACGACAACTCCCGATCGCTGCCCACCGGGCGCACCTTGCCCTCCTCCAGGGCCCGCAGAAGTTTCGGCTGCATGGCCAGCGGCATCTCGCCGATCTCGTCGAGCAGCAGCGTTCCGCCTTCCGCCTGGGCAAACAGCCCCTTCCGGTCGCTCCGCGCGTCGGTGAAGGCGCCTTTGGAGTGCCCGAACAGCTCGCTCTCGAGCAACGTGTCGGGGAGTGCAGCGCAATTGACAGCCACGAAAGGCCGGTCCCGCCGCCGCGACCGGGCATGCAGCGAGCGGGCCACCAGTTCCTTGCCCGTCCCGCTCTCGCCGGTAATGAGAATCGACGTCTCAGTGTCCGCCACTCGGGCAAGCTGATCGTAAAGCCTCTGCATGGCCGGGCTGGCTCCGATCAACTCCTCGAACCGGGTCGCTCGCTCCGCCGCCTGGCTGAGAATCTTGACCTTCTCCTGAAGTTCGCGGTGATCGACCGCCCGCTGCAGAGTGAGTGCAAGCAGGTCCATCTCCACCGGTTTGGTGACGAAGTCGTAGGCCCCGGCCCGGATCGCGGCCACGGCCGTGTCCAGACTGCCGAAGGCCGTCATCACGACCACCGGAATGTCGGGCCGGTTCTCGACGATCCGCCGGCAGAACTCCAGCCCGTCAATTCCCGGCATCTTCAGATCGGTCAGCACGGTATCGACCGGCTGTTCGAGCACCGTGCGAATGCCCTCCTCCGCCGACGTGTGCCAGACCACGTCGAACTGGCGCAACTTGAGATCCGTTTCCAGCAGTTCGCACATGCTGCGTTCGTCATCGACAATCAGCACGAGAGGTCTCACGCTCGGGGCTCCTTGGGCAGATAGACGGAGAAGCGGCTCCCTTGGCCGAGTTGACTGCTAACGGCAATCCAGCCGCCGTGCTCTTGCACGATTCCATAAGCGATCGACAATCCCAGCCCGGTGCCTTGGCCCACGTCCTTGGTCGTGAAGAATGGCTCGAAAAGCTGGTCGAGATCCGATTCGGCGATACCCACCCCTCCATCCTCCACATCGATTCGAATGAACTCCCTTGCAGCAACCTCCGAGTCGCCCGGAGGAGCAGCGAGCTCGGTTTCGACGGAGATCCTGACCTCGCCGCCGTCGGGCATGGCCTGGATCCCATTGACGATCAGATTGGTGAGAACTTGCTGGAATTGGGCCGGATCGACCAAGGCCGTCATCGGTTCCCGGTCGCCGGGCAGGCGGACCGCCACATTCTGTTTCTGGGCCAGCGGCCCGAGCAGTTCGACCGTATCGCCCACGATCCGCCATAGGTCGGCCTCGACGCGGTGGGGCGCATTCCGCCGGGCGAAATCGAGAAGCTGGCGAATGATGGCAGTCATCTTGTTGGCCTCGGCCTGGATCGCCGAGGCACTCCGCGCAACCTCGTCCGGCGAGAGTTTCCCCGAAGCGATCAGCCCCGCCCGACCCGACACGACGTTCAGCGGAGTCCCCAACTCGTGGGCCATGCCCGAAGCCAGCCGGCCCACGGTCTTCAGCCGATCGGCATGACGAAGCTGCGTCATGACGGCCGTTCGAGCCTCGGTCTCCTCGCGAACTCTCTGTTTCGACGCACTGAGAGCGTCGCACATCTCGTTAAGACTGTTCCCCAACTGGGCCAGCTCATCGCCCGTGCGCATAACGATCGGTCCGCTCAGATCTCCGGCGGAGATGCGGTGGGTCTTCTCGATCAGCCGGTTCAAGGGGCGGCCGATCATCCGCACCCCCAGCACCACGGCCACCCCGCCCGTCAGCACCAGCATCGAAACCATGAGCCGGATCGTCTGCCAAATGACCTCTCGCTTCTCCTGCTCCAGCTTCGTCATCGGATGGGTCACCTCCAGCCCCCCCTTCCGTTCGGCATCAACGGCGATCGGGCAGTAGGTGAACAGGTGACGCGAACCGTCCGATCCCTGCGCGGGAATCGACACGAACCGTTCCACGACGAAGGCTTGAAGTTGTTCGGGAGGCACCGAAGGGCTGTGAGGAGTACCAGGCTGGGCGTCGAACCAGACCCAGCGGACGCGGGTGGTGACCGAGTAGACCTCTGCGTTGTGAACCAGCTTTGCCAGCCCTTCAGGGCCCTCCTGCTGCAACACCTGCGGAATTCGGCCCTCGAGCGATCCGGCAAGCGCCTCCGCGTCTGCCTCCGCCTCTTGTTCGAAAGCCCGCGATTGCCGCTGGATCACGAAGTAGGCGTGCGCCGAAGTCAGCACGATCGTCGAGACCATGAAGACCGAAACGAGTTTGAATGCGAGTTTCATGGAACATGCCTCCTGTCGGGCAGGCAGACGAAAGAAATCTACCCGTTAGACGCTCTAGGATAGGAAGAAGGCGTAGACATGGACCACTGCTGGTGATGCTCGCTGCGGCTTGACGTTTCGCACTCTCATCGACTGTCCAGCCCCATTTGTGCGTCTAACGGGTAGATTTCTTTCGTCCGCCTGCCTCCATGCCGCGCGCGGCATTCTGCCACACCGTGGAATTATGGGGCGCGCCCGGCCGTTGCCGTCTGGCTCGTCCGTCGCGTTAGTCCGGAGAATTCGGGCGCCGCCGAATTCTCCGCAATCCGATCCAAATAGCCCCGTGGGCTTGCCCCGCGCTCCTTCGCCCGTCATTCCCGCGAAGGCCGGAATTATTGTCGCCTTTCGCTCCGCGAAAGCATCGCCGCTTTCGCAAAGCGAAAGGCGACAGTCATTTCCTCCGCGATCTTTGGCAATGCAAACGGCTCGCCAAACGCCGACCCGGATTGGCACGGCACGTGCATTATCGCCAACGGCAGCAGGGACGCCAACCCGTGCCCTGCATGACATGGTCATGTGCACTAACAGAAGAGGAGAACTGTCGTGAGAAACATGAAGTACTGGAAATCAATGAAGACCTGGGCGGCCTTGGCGGTCGTGCCCCTGGTGCTCGCCGTGGCGGCCGCCGCCACACTGCCCACCGACGCCCCGAAGACCGACCGTAGCGCCGCCGCCAGCTACGCGAAGAACCTGTCGCAGGCATTCCGCGACGCCGCGCAAGACGTTCAGGACTCGGTCGTGCTGATCAAGGCCGATCCGGTCATGCCCGTCCAATGGAACGATCGCGGCAGGATGCCGAAAGGTGAAGCACCCGAGAATCCGTTCGAAGGAACGCCCTTCGGAAACATCCCCGAACTGAGGCGGTTCTTCGAAGACATGCCCCAGATGCCCCAGTCACCCCACGGCGGTCGTAGCGGAATCGGCTCGGGCGTGATTATCGACGCCGGCGGAGTGATCCTCACCAACAACCACGTGGTTGAAGGACGCAACGACATCACGGTCCGCTTGCACGACGGACGCGAGTTCAAAGCCACCGGCGTCCAGACCGATCCCAATACCGATCTGGCCATCCTTCGCATCGAGGGCGCCAAAGACCTCAAACCGGCCCGGCTCGGCGACAGCGACCTGCTCGAGGTCGGCGACTGGGTGCTGGCCCTGGGCCATCCCTTCGGCCTCGAAGGCACGCTCACCTCGGGCATCGTCAGCGCGAAAGGACGCGGAATCGGCATGCCGGCCCGGGCGACCTTCATCCAGACCGATGCCGCCATCAACCCCGGCAATAGCGGCGGCCCCCTGATCAACCTCGACGGCGAGGTCGTCGGCATCAACACAGCCATCTCCTCCAGCAATGGCGGAAACCAGGGCGTCGGGTTCGCCATTCCGGTGAATCTGGCCAAATGGGTAAGCGGAGAGCTGATGAAAGACGGCGTCGTCCAGCGTGCCCAATTGGGCGTCATGATCCAGCCCATGACCCATGAACTGGCCGCCCAGTTCGGCTTGAAGGCCCCCGAGGGCGTCGCCGTGAGCGACGTCATGGACAACACGCCCGCCGCCAAGGCAGGCCTCAAGGCGGGCGACGTGATCCTCGAGTACGGCGGGCAGAAGGTCTCGACCCCCCGCGAACTTCAGGAAATCGTCGAACGCTCCGAGATCGGCGCCAAGCATGAAGTGAAGATTTGGCGCGACGGAAAGCAACAAACCCTGCACGCGGTCCCCCGCGAGTCGAATGACCAACCGGCCCAATCGGGTGAAACCAGATTGGAGCGCTCAAATCCGTCTCGGCTGGAAAACCTCGGGCTGGAAGTCGAAACGCTCACCCCCGAGATTGCCGAGCAGTTGAACGTCAACGCCGATCACGGCGTAGTAATTAGTGACGTCCTCTCCGGCAGCCCAGCCGATCGTGCCGGCCTGGAGAGCGGCATGGTAATCGTCGAGGCGGGCCGGTCCCCCGTCAAGTCGGTCGCCGACCTGAAGAAAGCCGTCGAAGAAGCAAAGGACGGCAGCGTCCTGCTCCTGGTCCGCTCGGAACAGGGATCGCGATTCGTCGTCCTCAAGGCGAGTGAGTGAGCGAGTGAGTGTTGTCCAAGGGAATGGCTCGCCGGAACCGAGCCATTCCCACTTTTCACCGACGATCTCATCTCCGATAACCAGTTGTCCGAAAGGAAGAGGAGGCCGCCGATGGTTGCTGCGCCTTCGGATACAATTCGGGAATACCTGGCCGAAGTCAACAGGATCCCCATGCTCTCGCGAGAGGAAGAACTGGCCACAGCCCGTCGCGTGGAGCGATCCCGCGCGGAACTGTGCCGGCTGATTCTCCACAGCGGGTTCGCCGAGCGGTCTCTGCTCAGGCAATTAAAACGAGTCGAGGAGGGCACGCTGCGGATCGAACACCTACTCGACGTCCCCTTCAACGACGTTGCCGAGAAATGCCGGTTGCGCCGGGCACTCACCAGGAACGTCCAAGAGATCGAACGCGACATGAATCGCAGCCGGACGCAACTGGCTCGATCGGCGACGCCGGGGGCGTCGCTCCCGGTGCGGCGTAATTACCTCCGGAACTCGGCCCGCAACCGCGAAGTTGCGGCGGCCGTCATGGAACGTATCCAGTTCCGCATGGAACACCTGGAACCCCTCCTGACGCGGCTCGCCCGGGGCCTGCGCCGCTTCGAACGGATCGCCCGTCAGCAACAGGCGGCCCGAACCTCGGGCGGCAACTCCCCACGCCTGATCGCTCTGAAACGAAGACGCCGCCGCCTGATCGAGATCCTCCAGGAGTCGCCCGGCTCCCTCCGGCGACGAGTGGACGAAGCCAGGCAATGGCAGGAACGCTACCACGAGGCGAGGCACCACCTGGCGGCCGCCAACCTCCGGCTGGTGATCTCCATCGCCAAACGCTATCGCGAACGAGGCCTGAGCTTCCTCGATCTGATCCAGGAGGGAAACGGCGGCTTGCTGAAGGCCGTCGACAAGTTCGAAAGTGCCCGGGGCCTGAAATTCTCGACCTACGCCACCTGGTGGATCCGCCAGGGGATCAGCCGCGCCATTCGCGAACACTCGCGGACCGTCCACGTCCCCTCGCAGAAAGCCGAAAAGGCAGGCCGGATCCGCTCAACCCTGCACTCGGTCGGCCACGCCAACGGCTACGCGCCGAACCTCGAAGAGGCCGCCGACGCCGTCGGCCTGGCTCCCAAGGAAACGGAACTCCTCCTCCGCATCGACGCCCCGACCTTGTCGCTGAACCATCCCGACATGAACGACGAAGGCGAATTCTCCCGGATTCTCCCCTGCGAGTCGTCCGACGATCTCGAAGCGCAGATGGACCACCAAATCCTCCAGACGCACATCGGCCGGATCATGAGCCACCTCAACACGCAGGAACGCGAGGTCATCCGGCGTCGGTTCGGCCTCGGAATCCGCGAAAGCCAGACCCTCAAAGAAGTGGGCGCCTTCCTCGGCGTCACCCGCGAGCGCGTCCGCCAGGTCGAGCAAGCAGCCCTCGCCAAGATCCGCGGCATGTCCGACGCAGCCGCCCTCAAAGGATTCCTCCCCGCCCGCACGGCACGGGAGCATTGATCCTCCGTTACCCATCCCCCGCCAATCTCTACGCCGAAGACGTACTACATCATTTGGAGTGCGTGCGACTCGTCGCCGCTTTTCGGTTGCCCCCACCCTTTCCTCTCCTCTTTCTCCGTGCCCCCTGTGCCTCTGTGTTGTTCTCTTCCCGCAACCTGTACGCCGAAGGCGTACTACATCGAGGGGCGATTGACACGAATGAGCTGACCCTGAAGGTCGGCAGCCGTTTCGACGGCCGCGTGAATACGGGCCGCTTGGCCCGCGAAGTCCGGGTCGACGATGCACACGATGATCCCCGCATGACCGGGCTGCTCTTGATGAAGACGGATGAAATGCTTGCGGTTCAGGGTCAATACGGCGCGGTCGTCTGCCATGGTGAACTGAAGTACGTCGTCATCGGACGTTCGTTGCTCGGCCTTGCCGGTTTCCTGAATCGTGATCACATCGTGGCCAAACTGCCGCAATCCTTCCACCACGGGCAGTGGGAAGTTCTCGTTGGCATACAGTCTCGCCACCGATCAGGCCTCCTCATTCTCGCGAATCTGCCGATCGATATCCTCGCGGTGGCCACGGACGAACGCCCAGGCCGCCACCAAATCTTCCGCCCGCAGGGTGGGATAGCTTCGCAGAATCTCCGCCTCGTTGACCCCCTGCCGCCGCATCTGCTCCAGAATCCAGACGGGAACCCTGGTCCGT
>Ga0209509_1002938_pt1 | contig 10829 bp, 5 predicted proteins | sample BioC13SIPDNA_FD_185743 | JGI IMG/M metagenome (GOLD analysis project Ga0209509, IMG submission 185743) | Anaerobic biogas reactor microbial communites from Washington, USA - Biogas_R1_A C13 SIP DNA (SPAdes) (version 2) | ecosystem: Engineered > Bioreactor > Anaerobic > Unclassified | place...
TGAACCGCCACGGAAAAGCCTGGCCGGTCACCGGATCGGTGATCGTGAGCGGCGATCCGTCGAGCAGGTTCAGCGCGCCCTGGTTCTCCTTGTAGCTGGTCGAGTTGGTGATGATGGCATCGCCGTGGAGGATGCAGGGGCCGGCGTAGGAGAGCTTCTCTTGCTGCCAAACGAGGTTCCCGTCGGCGGCGCGAAAGACGGCCATGCCGGAACTGACTTCATCGGGGCTGCGATCGGATGCGGCGGCGCCCGCCTGTAGCAACAGGTCGTGTTTTTCGGAGTAACTCAGCCAGGTACCGAAGACGTTCTTGGAAGTCCAGACCATCTGGCCCGACCGGGCGTCGACGGCCAGGACGCGGTAGGTCGCGGCGTCTTCGGCACCACGGCGGCGGTTCTGCTCTTCGACGCGTTTGGGCAGCTTGTCGAGCAGATAGACCCGCCCGCCGCCGGCCACGATGCCGTTGTGGAGGAAGCTGTGGTTGGCCTTGACCTGCCAGCGGATCTGGCCGCTCCGGCGATCGAAGGCGGCCAGTCCCAGGCTGCCCGAGCGGTCCGGCCCAAAGGCGACACCCTTCTTCTTGGCCGGCGTATATTCGTAACCGAGACGTTTGGAATACTCGCCGAACCCGACGCCCGCCAGGAGCAGGTCTTCGTAGACGCCAACGTAACCCCATTCGGGCAAATCGCCGTCCTTACCGGCCGGCAGGATGAATTCGCGGAGAGTCGCGCCGCTGGCCGCATCGAGCAGCAGGCAGCGGCTGCCCACGACCAGATAGACGCCGTCATGGGTGGCAACGAAGTTGGTCCCCCGCATGTTGGCACCCGGAATATGAACCTGCGTGTAGGCGGTGCTCAAGGGAACGTTTTCGTAGGTTTCGTCGAAATAGACCTGGTAGGTTCCCAGATCGGGGAATTCTCGCCGCCAGAGCACTCGTCCGGTGTAGACGTCTCTCGCACTGACGCAGTTCATCCCTTGAATGAACAGGCGACCGCCCACCACCTGCTGGCTGGGCCCGTGGCCGTGTCGCGGGAGAACGTCCGTATTCGCCGGGCCGCCGAACCAGAGGACCCCCAGGGGGAGTCTCACTCGCGAATCGTCGGACTTGACCGTGTTGGCCACGTTGCCGTAGGCGTGCGTCCAGTCGCCCGCCCCGGGCAGGGCGCCCTGGCGAGTGACAACCGTTTGTGAAGAGAACGTATTAACCGCAGCTCCAGGCAGCGTCTCCATCGCGAGATGACCGCCCAGGCCGCCGGTCTCGGTTGCCTTGGCCGGATCGATCCAGAGCTTGCCGCCGTAGGGCCTGACCGATTCGTAGACTCGCCGCAGCCGCTTGGCATCGGCAAGACCGGCAGAGAGAGACTGGCCGACCACAACGAGATTGGCGATGTAGGGCGGTGCGGCAAAACCGTCGATTGTGCCGGGATGGAGATCGATACGGCTTCCGTAGAGGCCCGCGGCGTCGAAACGTTTGCGCAAACGGGCGATCTTCTCCGCGTCGGGATCGACCGCCACGACGTGCAGTTCCGACTGAAGAACGACAGCTTCCAGCAGTTCGGCATCGTCGACACCGAACCAGAGTGCGTAGCCTTCGCGCTGCCCCGTCGAGTCGAGCAGGTGTTTGGCCGCTTCGACCTTGCCCTTCGCCGGATCAAGCTCGATCGGCTGTTGCACGAGAATCCGCGGTTCGGCTTGCCCCTGGCCGAAAGCCATGATGCGCCCGTCCAACGTCACGGCGAACAGCCGATCCGCTGCCGCCAGAAGCCGCACCACTTCACCGTCGACGGGAAGCGACCAGGCAATCTGCGCCGACTGCTCGCCGCGAGGGAGATCGATGGCACTGATCGAGCCGCCTCCGGCCGCGTAGAGCCGGTTGCCGGCCAGGATCAGGTCGCCGCCCGCGTCGGCCTCGACCTCCCAGACCTTCTTGCCGGCCCGATCGAAGGCAGCGACCATCGCCGGGGTCGCCTTCTCTTTGTCGGTGGCCGCCTTGGCGTCGACGGCCGTGTAGAGCAGGTTGCCGGCCAGGACGGGCTCGTTCGTGCGGAACTTGGTGGCCTTGCCCTCAGGCAGGCTCAATTCCATCGTGCCGCGGACGCGGGTGTGCACGAAGGCTCGCTTGTCGTCGGCCACAACCAACGATCCCCCTTCGCCCTTGCCGCCGAAGTTGAAGAACTTCAGTTTGCCCGAGTGGCGATCGAACCCCGCCGGCAGCGATCGTCCGCCCGGCACAAGGAGCAGGTCGCCCGCAACCGTGAGTTGCCCTTGGGGTGCGACGCCTGCGAATGACGGGGCGCTGTGCGGCTGTTTCTGAAACTCAGAACTCGTGTCGTCGTTGAGCCAGCGAACCTTGCCGGTCTCGGCATCGAGGGCATAGATGAAGGTGCCCATGAAGGGCCAGATGCTGGCCGCGAAATAGACGGTGTCGTCGGCGACGACCGGTCCGCCGCGAGCGGGCCACGACGAGATCACTCTCCGATTCCCAATGACCCGCCGCTCGGAAGGCCCGCCGCGGAATCGCCAGCGAAGTGTGGCGTCGGCCGCCGCAAGGCAATAGAGATAGCCGTCGTCGCTGGTAACGTAGACGGAACCCTTGTGGGCAACCGGCGAGAATCGCACGGGCCCGTCGGTGTAGAACGACCAGACCTCGGCCCCGCTGACGACATCAAGGGCCACGACCTTGTCGGCATCGTTGAAATTGACGAACATCAGCCCGCCGGCCACGACCGGTTCGAAGATCCGATCGTAGGGCATCATGTCCTGGTTAAGCGGATCGTCCCAGACCGGCACCCGCGGGGAGTACTGCCTGACCCACTGAAGTCGGAGCGTCGGGGGGAGTTCGTGAAAGGTCTGAGCCGTATGGCCCGCGTCGCATCGCCACGTGGGCCAGTCCGACGCCCGGGAAGGAGCCATGAAGTGTACAAGGAGAACAAAGGCAGCGAGAGCGAGTCGGCTGCGCATGGACGCGTTCCTGGGGATGAATTCGGAGGGCTGGGGGGGGCAGCATCCTGCCGGCAGGGATCGCACGGGGCAATCAACGCAGGGGTGCTGAGGGGTCATGCAACCGTCTTTGCGCCTCGCCTGATCCGTCAATTCTAGCCGCCGGGGCAAGGCCGCTCAAGTTAGCAGGTTGGACTGTTAGGAAAGCGTGAGTTACGCCTCTTCGACAATCTCCAGCCCCAAGCCCCGGCCGAACTCGATCAGAGGTTCCTTGACGTCGCCGTAGACGGTCACCCGGTGCCAGCCGAAGTGGTCCCATTGGTCGAACAGGTTCCCAATGTCGCCGCGGACTTCGCCGACCAGTTGGGTACGGCAGCCGCGGTCGGCGTCCAGGTTTCCGACAGCCTTGGCCTGATGAATAACCATCTTCTTGCGGGCGAAATCGGTGCGGAACGACGTGGTCATGTAGCCTTCGGGAAGAAACGACTGGGCACAGGTCCCCCGCGGATCGCGATCGTGGAGGGTGCGGATACGGAAGCGGTTCGAATCCGTGTCAGGACCGAGCGGCCTGGTTGTCGCCACGCAGTGAGCGTAAACGATCTGGTTCTTCGACGTGTCGAGGGCCGGATCGGAGACAAACCCGGGTCGCCCGGTGAGAATCCGGGCCATGAGCATGCTGAGCGTGTCGTCGGGCATGGCTTCGCACACCCCTTGGCCGCCGCCGTCGAGAATCTCCATGAAGCCGAGGCATGGGTAGGCCGGCAACTTGCCTTGAGCGAAGCCGCCCAGACAGTTCATCGTCACGCTGTCGGTACCGTGCCGCTTGAGCAATTCCTTCGTCGCCAGGTAGACGGCCGCCGCCTTGTGGATCCAATCGGGCGTCGGTTCGACAATATGTTCCGCCTGCCCCGACCAATGCGCGGCCCACTGGGCCGCTTCGTCCTGGTCGACCGCGTCGTAGAGCGACTTGAGTTCGTCGAACCCGATGTAGACGCCCGTGGCGCCGAGGAAATCCTGTTCCTTCCCCTCCTGCCCGCGACCGACGATCAGAAACCGCGATTTCTTGAAGCGATCGATGCACTGACCGATGTCGGTGAGTTTGACCGGGTCGGCGACACACTTCATTTCGCCGACCGGTGCAAACGTCTTGCGATAGACTTCCTCACAACGTGCGGCAAAGGCGGCCTGGGTCGTATCGGGCTTCACTTCTGCGAACGTTTGCGCCGCCAGGACGAGGTCTTGCATCCGCGTGGTCGACACAGCGGCCGCGGGGATGTTCTGACGGCACAGATCGCTGTAACCGCGAAGAAAGACGCCGCAACCGCCAAGGAACTCGTCGGCCAACAGCATGGGTTTGCCCAGCTTGCCGATCTCGGCGACCGTTCGCTGCAGGTTCCAGTGCAGCGTGACCACGTAGACCAGGTAACCGTCCACTTCGTCCTTCAAGGCAGCCGCCGCCTTGACCTGATCGGGAGTGCGGACGGCCACGGGCACCAACTCGACACCTGGGCAGCCCGCCCGGAGCAACTCCAGAATTTCTTCCTCGCGAGGCTCGACGAGGAACTCGGGATGGGGCCAACTCGGCTTGTGGTTCGAGAGAAAGACGAGCCCGACGCGGACCGGCTTCTTGGAATCGTCGCCGGCCTGAGCCGTCCTTGAAGCCGAAGCCCCTATCGACGTCAGCGTGGCGCCACACCCGGCAACGAAACGCCTTCGGTTCAATCCATGGTGACACCCCAGGCACGGTCCCGAAACGTGCGAATGACACATAGCCGAATCTCCCTGAAGAGCGAGAAATCGTGGATTGGACAGTTGACGACGCCGGCAAGTATGACGGGCGAGGGCGGGGGGATCAAGCGCCTTGGGCAATGAAACGGCAATAGGGAGCGTGATTGTTTCACTGTTGCTCGGGAATCTCGTTGCCAGCGTCGGCTAGGAGTTGATCGCGGATGGCAAGGTACTCAGCTTGTTTCTGACGCTGAGGTCGCAGCATGAGCCATAACCCTGGAACACACATGGCCGCCAGGACGCCAAACGCCGCCGCCTGAGGTCGATCTCCGGCCAGAAAACACATGGCGATCACGGTTGCCGCGAGGAGGCAGGCATCTCGCAGTACACGTGTCTCCCTTTGGATCCGGGTCAAGTGATATTCGACTTCCTCCAATGACTGCGGGCGGCCCGTGAGGGAGACCACGAGCGTTTTCTCTTCGGGAATATGCTGTTCCAGGAACCGGGCTACGACGGCGGCCGAAGCCCCTTCCCATACCTTTCTGTTCTTGCTCTCGCGGTGACGACTGAATCCGACGCTGTAGCCTGGGAGATCGAGGGTTGCTTCATAGAAATCGATCCGATCCCGCTCAGGGCGGACGACAGTCCACTTCAGCACGTCGGACCATTCGAAGTTCGTCGCGTGTTTGTCCGAGCCTATTCGAATTCCGTCTCGATCGATGAAGACGGACCTCCCCCGCAACCCATTCACAGAAACGGACAGCACGAGATTTGAAGGCAACGCTTCCGGAGGGGGCGCAACCCACATCTTTCGGCACAAGGCATAGAATTCCTCCTTCTCCTCCGGATCGAGCAATTCCATGGGCAACGAAGCTCCAGGTCCGCGGATCTCAGGCCAGTAGAACGCCCGCAATCCTTCCTTCAACTCGACGCGTCCCTCATAGAATGCGAGCCAAGGCCAGAAGTACTCTCTGAAGAAACGCCGAAAAGTGATCCCGCTCGGGTCAACGCTCAATCGGAAACGGTATTCGAATAAGGGAAGCAGCCAGATTGGCGAGCCAAGAAAGAGGAGGAAGAAGACAAGTGATGGAGCGTCCGACCATTTGGGAGGGGCCGCTCCAAGACGGATCATGAATCGAGCAACGAGAAACATCACAACGACTATCAGAACGATTGCCGCCGCCGCATAGTATTTAGCCCGCCGGAAGGATCGGCTGATGCGATAGCTCTTCGTTTGGATGTTACCCAAAGACTGCCGAAGATGGTCAAGCATCTTACCGCCTGAATCGTGGTGCGAGTCCTTAACCACTACACACCACGATTATTGCACACACACATCCGGTGAAACAAGGCTGGTTACAACATCGCCAGCCGCACGAAATTCAAGGCACGTTTTGCACAGAAGAGCTTGAGGACGGCGGGATGGGCGGCGTAGGGGTAGGACTTGGTGGCGACTCCGTCGGCCGTGGCGAGAGCGAGGTGGAAGGAGGCGGGGGATTTCGCTTGCGGATCGTGCTGCGGAAAGGCGCCGACGGCAAGGCCGTAGTCGGCGCCGAATTGCCGGCGGCAGGAAGTGGCCATCGCGGCAGCGACCTGTTCGCTGATGGAGCCGTGTTGTCCGAAGATCTCGGGCGCGACACCGAGAGTTCGCTGAACGGCTCGTTCGCAGGAGACAAGGAGTCCGCCGACGAACACGTCCGACGCGTCAGGGACTTCATTGAGCCAGTCGGCGATCATCCCGCCGGTGCCCCATTCGGCCGTGGCCAGGGTCTTGCCTCGTTCCTTCAGCAATCGGCAAACGGCGTGCTGGAGTTCGTCGTCGCCCTCGCCGAAGACCAGATCGCCGAGGCACTCGCGGATCGTGGCCACAGTGGGCTCCATGGCGGCATAGCACTCTTCTTCCGTGGCGCCTTCGGCCGTGATCCGCAGGATGATCGTGGTCTTGCTGGCGTTGATGCCGACGCGGGGTTCGCGGCCACGGCGGATCATGTCGGGAAGCATCTCTTCGATCCGGCTTTCACCGGCCCCAAAGCATTTGATCTTCCGGTGGCGAACCACGCGCCGGCCGCCTCCGACCTCCCGCAGAGCCCCCTCCAGCGTGCCGTGCCACATCTCGAACATCTCGGCGGGGACGCCCGGCAGCGCATAAAGGTGACAGCCGTTCCTGCCGCTTCGGGCAATCGCCATTTCCACGCCCGGTGCGGTTCCATTCGGATTGAAGATCATCCGGGCGCCTTCGGGCAGGAGTCCCTGGACTTCGTTGGTGCCAGGCATCGGGTATTTGCGTCGAGCAAAGATACTGCGGACATGAGCCAGGGCTTCTTCGTTCATGACAAGTCTCACTCCGGCAGCTTCGGCAACGGCCTGCCGGGTCAGGTCGTCGGCCGTGGGGCCAAGTCCGCCGGTGGCGATGATTACATCCGCCCGCTCGATCGCCCGGCGGAAGACGTCGGTGATGGCGTCGAGTTCGTCGCCCACCGTCGTGTGGTACAAGACGCGGATTCCCAACTCCTCCAACCGCAGGCTGAGCCATTGGGTGTTGGTATCGAGCAGTTGGCCGGAGGTGATTTCGTCGCCGATGGCTATGATTTCAGCTTGCATGGGAAGACCGAGAGGAGTCGGATTGATGGTCTGAACGTAGATGAAGTGGAGGCGGGGGTAGTCGTTCGAGTCTTTGTTCGCGACTTCTGCGCATGGTGCGCGCATATTTGTGAAGGTTGGGTTGCGGGCTTGCCCCGCTTTGGGGTTCAGGGGTCAGGCTCACAGCTCATGGCTCATAGCTCACCGCTCTTCGAGCAGATTCTGAAGAAACGTGCCGGTGACGGACTGCTCATTGTGGGCGATCATTTCGGGGGTGCCTTTGGCGACGATTCGGCCGCCCTCTTCGGCGGCGCCGGGGCCCATGTCGATGATGTAGTCGGCCGCCCGCATCATTTGCAGATTGTGTTCCACGACGATCAGGGAGTGGCCCACGGCCAGCAGGGCGTCGAAACAGTCGAGAAGCTGCACGACGTCGGAATAGTGCAGGCCGGTGGTCGGTTCGTCGAGGAGGAACAGGCAGCGGCCCCGGCGCGCGCTCGACATGTACCCGGCCAGTTTGAGCCGCTGAGCCTCGCCTCCGGAGAGGGTGGCCGCCGGCTGACCCAGCCGCACGTAGTCGAGCCCCACGTCGATGAGACGCTTGAGCCGTGCCTGGACCTTGGCACGGCCGCGGAAGAAAGTGAAGGCTTCGCGAACGGTCATGTCGAGCACTTCGGCGATATTGCGTCCCCGATAGGTCACTTCGAGGATCTCGTCGCGGTAACGGTTTCCGCCGCACTGGCTGCATTTCATATAAACGTCGGCCAGAAACTGCATGTCGATTTGCACGTAGCCGTCGCCCTGGCAGGCAGAGCAGCGGCCGCCCTCGACGTTGAAACTGAAGTGGCTGGCCGTATAACCGCGAGTGCGAGCCTCAACCGTCTCGGCGAACACGGCACGAATTTCGTCGAAGGCCTTGAGGTAGGTCACCGGGTTCGATCGCGGCGAACGTCCGATCGGGCTCTGATCGACCATGATTACGTCGTCGATCTGGCCGTCGCCGAACACGTCGTCGAACTGGTAGGGTTTCTCGGCGTCTTTTCGGAGCCGACGGCTGAGTGCCGGGTAGAGCGTTCCCTGCACCAGCGTACTCTTTCCGGAACCGCTCACGCCGGTCACCAGGCACAACACGCCGAGCGGGAATTCGATGGTGACGTTCTGCAGGTTGTTGCCCCGCGCGCCGGCAAGGCGGATCCAGCCGTGGTCGGGCGCCCTGCGGCGTCCGGAAACAACCACCCCGCGGCGTCCCGCCAGATAATCGCCCGTCAGGCTGTCGGGGCAGTTCACCATTTCTTCGGGCGTTCCCTGGAAGACGATGCGTCCGCCCCGTTCGCCCGCACCGGGACCGATCTCGACGATCTGGTCCGCCGCCCGGATGACGGCTTCTTCATGTTCGACGACGACCACCGTGTTGCCGCGATCGCGGAGTCCGGCGAGGGCGCCCAGCAGCCTGTGGATATCGCGAGGATGGAGCCCGATCGAAGGCTCGTCGAGAACGTAGAGCATGTTTACGAGGCTCGATCCGAGGGCGGAAGTCAGGGCCACGCGGCGCGTCTCGCCGCCGCTGAGCGTCCGCAGCGTTCGATCGAGAGTCAGATAGCCGAGACCGACCGTCTCGAGGTAGCCCAGTCGCGCCCGGACCTGTTCGAGCATCATCCGGCCTACGTGTTGTTCCCATTCGGGGAGCTGCAGTTCGCGAAAGAAGGCGGCCGCCTCGGAGACTTTCATTGCGGCAATCTCGGCGATGTTCTTGTCGCCGACCCGCGTCGCCAAAGCCTCCGGTCGGAGACGGGCGCCATCGCAACTGGGACAGGGGCGATAACTTCGCCATCGGCTCAGGAAGACGCGGATGTGCATCTTGTACTTCCGCCGGTCCAACCAGGCGAAGAAACCTTTCAGCCCGCCGAACTGGCGCTCGGGCACACCTTCGGTGATCAGTTCCAGGTGCCGTGGTTCGAGCTGCGAATAGGGCACGTCGACAGGCAGGTCGTAGTCGGCGGCAATCGCCATCAGTTCCTCTTGCTCGTGCTGATAAGCCGGGCTGTTCCAGGGAGCGATCGCGCCTTCGGCAATCGACTTGCCCCGGTCCGGCACGACGAGGTCCATATCGATGTCAATGATGTTCCCAAAGCCTTCGCATTGCGGACAGGCGCCCAAGGGGCTGTTGAAACTGTAGAGCCGCGGCTCGGGGTCGGGGTAGTCGAGCGAACAATCGGACGTCCGTCGATCGCCTCGGTCCGGCCGCCCAGATCGAGGTTACTGTTCTCGGTTGCCTCCACCAGCACGAAGCAGCGCCCACCTCCGTGGGAGAAAGCCGTCTCCAGCGAGTCCTGCACCCGCACTGAGTCCGTGCCGGCCGTCAGGCGGTCGATCACCACCTCGACGCCGTCGGCATCCGAAGGCAGAATCGCGTCCTCCGCCAGATGGACGGTCTGCTCGGCTGCGATCAGCCGCACGAACCCCTGTTCCCGCAACGACGCAACCTGGGATTGGGGCTCCACGCCCGGTTCGCCGGCCAACGGAAAGGTAACCATGAAACGGCGCCCGGCAGGGAGCTTCTCCAACTCCTGGACGATGCTTTGTGGAGAATCGCGGTGGACCTCCCGGCCGCACCGGCGGCAGACGACATGTCCGATCTTGGCAAACAGAAGCCGGAGGTAGTCGGCCGTTTCCGTAGCCGTCCCCACCGTAGACCGGCTCGAACGGCTCCCGTTACTCCCCGTGACCGCAATGGCGGGGGGGATGCCGTCGATGTGCTCGGCCTCCGGCTTCTCGAGTCGCTGGAGAAACTGCCGCGTGTAGGCCGAGAAGCTCTCGATGTACCGACGCTGACCTTCTGCATAAAGCGTATCGAGGGCCAGACTGCTCTTGCCGCTGCCGCTCAACCCGCAAAAAACGATCAGCTTCTCACGCGGGATATCCAGATCGATCCCCTGGAGGTTGTGAACTTCGACGCCTCGCAGCGTGATGTGCCCGGGAGAGATCATGGACGACAGGGTTCAGGGTTCAGGGTTCAGGGTTCAGGGTTCAGGGTTCAGGGTTCAGGGTTCAGGGTTCAGCCCTGTGGTCGTTCTTCGGAGAAGCGCAAACTGTTATGGTAACGCGCCCTGAAGGCAACGCCCAGTGGCCGGATACTCTTGTCCGGCGCCTTTCCGATTGACATAACGTGTTGGGAACGCTTTACTTTGGCCATGAATTATCGTGGCTTGCGAGTGACGATCATGGGATTGGGCCTCTTCGGCGGGGGGAGTGCGGCCGCTCGTTGGCTTGCGCGAGCGGGGGCCGTCGTCACCGTCACCGATATCGCGTCGGAGGCCCGCTTGGCCGATTCGCTCGAATCGCTCCGGTCGGTGCCCGTTCACCGCTACGCGCTCGGCGGCCACCAGGAGAGGGATTTCGTTGAAGCCGATCTGATCGTTGTCAACCCGGCGGTTCGGCCGGGCAATCCGTGGCTGGAGTGTGCCCAAAAGTCAGGTGCGCGGCTCACATCCGAGACGGATCTCTTCCTGGAAAACTGTCCGGCCCGCGTGATCGGCGTCACGGGCAGCAACGGAAAGTCGACGACCGCGGCCATGACGGCCGA
>Ga0209509_1002951_pt1 | contig 10761 bp, 13 predicted proteins | sample BioC13SIPDNA_FD_185743 | JGI IMG/M metagenome (GOLD analysis project Ga0209509, IMG submission 185743) | Anaerobic biogas reactor microbial communites from Washington, USA - Biogas_R1_A C13 SIP DNA (SPAdes) (version 2) | ecosystem: Engineered > Bioreactor > Anaerobic > Unclassified | place...
GAGCGACATGATGGACATATTAAGTGCTACTTTATGGAATAATAGTCGCAAGTGAGATGGGAGATACCCCCCTCTCAAAATTAACCTGACGCCAATGGCTGCGATGGGCTACTCCAGCTCGTCGTCCACGAACGCACACGCATCGACGGCCTACAGCCAGTTTGGGTCGGATGCTGTATTCTTCTTCAACGGCCACGGACTCTATTACGACGACTCGCATAAAGGCGGTGGAATAAAGTTCTCTTCGGAGTCCTGGATCCTTGCCGATACTGACGGTCACTACCCGGGAAACGATCAGTACTACATCGCCGATTACGGGACCGATATCAGGGATGTCCTGCTCGCGGTCTACCTCACCTGCTATTCGTCGCACTACAACCCTTACAACGGGGATCTCGTCCAGGAGACGGTCACGAACAAAGGTGCGGACATTTGCATCGGGTTCGACGGCGAGGTCGAGGTCGAAAACGGAAAGTACTGGTCCGGGAGCTTCTGGGACCGGGTGCGAAACGGGGAGACCGTCGCAAGCGCCGCAAGCAACGCAAAAGACGACTGTTACTGGCAGTGGCCGATCGGTTACTGGGGGGTGGACACCTACGAGATCTCCGGCAGTTATAACAGTTGTCTTACTCCCGCTCGCTACGGGGTCTATTAATGGGTGATTCAATCATGAAATGGATACCAATTACTGCAATCATATGCATTGTCATTGCGGTCTCGATCGCGTCAGCGGCCGTCACTCCGATTGGAGTAGATACTGCGAAAGGAAAAGCACAGGACTTTCTCAACGCATCCGACGCAACCGTTCAGTACCAGAAGACAGAACACCTGAACCTGGGGGAGTACTACGTCTTCGACACCGGTGAGGGGCAGGTTTACGTCAACACCCATACCGGGACGGTAGAGCGTGCCTCGTTCGATTCTGCACGGAAAGATTCTCACGAGATTCGTCTGGATTCGGCCGGAGCCGAAGCGGCGGCAAGGGCCTATGCAGAAGAGAAGTATGGCGGCTTTGCGGAGAAGGATATGCGGCTTATCGAGTCGGACCTGATCTCCCACGGCGATGCGGGCAGCGAGTACTCGTACATCTGGAGAGAAGAGGTCAAAGGCGTCCTCACGCCGAACACGGTCGTTGTGAACCTTAACCCGAGCACCGGCGAGATTATCTCATATATCGGGATCCAGCGGGAGATCAACTGTCCACTTGAGCCGAAACTCTCCCGGGACGAGGCGCTGAAGATCGCAGCCGGGCAGTTCCCGGGAATCAAGGTGATCGATGCAACGGCCGACCTCGCCGTCGAGTACACCCGGCCGGACGCGCAAATGCTGACGTGGGTGGTGACGATGAAAGGCGGGCCCGTGGATCACGTCCTCCAGGGAGGGCTCGTTGTCGTCGATGCACAGGCTGGAGACGTGCTGATGGTGAGCCCATACCTCTAAATCACCTCTTTTCCTAACGTGATACAATGTGCTCGAAGACGTGGATATGGGTTGGCCTTGCCGCTGTTCTCCTCCTCGTTGCGGTGAACCTCGCCATACTCGCTGCCTTCCCCCCCGGGCACCAGCATGTGCAGGAACCGCTTAAGCGGGTAAACTGGATGATGCCGTCCGGACCGGGGTTCGAGTACCGCAGCCCCTACGAGAGTCCGGTGATCGTCTACGACGGGACGAACGAGACCTGGCAGCTGCAGAATGCTACCGCCTGGAGCCGGCCCCTCTCCCTTGGTGACCGCTACAGCCTCGACCCGGCCCACCCGGAGGATATCCGGTACACCCCCGATATCGCGATCGAGGGCGACAAGATCAGCCTCGACTTCTTCATCCGGAACCTCGTAGGCGAAGACTGTGCCCGGGCCGATCTTGCCGTGACGACAGGGATTGAGCGCCTGAACGCCACCACCGGATCCCCGGAGGGGAACATCCTCCCCGGCGCCGCGACCACGCTGCCTATCGGCGATCTCGCCGCCGGCCAGTGGCGTGAAGTGCGGGTGACGGTGGGCCTTCCGCGGCCCGGCCCGGATGAGATCCTCTCTCTGACGATCGGTCTTGCCGCTCCATACACCATCACGACCCCGAACGGCACGCCGGTCGACTTCGACTTCCGGCGGGTGACCGTCACCCTGCTGGGCTCCAACATCTCCTGGAAAGAAGAGATCGACCCCGGCTCTACCCCGGACCCCGACTACAACAGGGCCCGCCTCCCTGGAGGATCGGCGACGTTCGTCGTGATGGGTATCGACGCACCGGAACCGGCCCCGCTCCCGACCTTCCCGACTATCCGGGCGGAGTGACAGGGAAACGGCATATCCTTTTTTGGCTTTACCCGAGTCCGGGACTATTTCGGAACTCTTTTCTCTTCCTGCAGAAGAATACCTGATCGGTTAGGGCCAGGCCCGCGAAGGGAAGGGTTCCAAAGCATGGAAGAAGTTACGCTTGACCGGGACGACATTGCCGCTCTCTCCTCCGACGTCCGGATCACCATCCTTAAATTGCTTGATACCCGACCCATGACGATGAGCGAGCTCGCCGAAGGACTCGGTCTTGCAAAGTCGACCGTTCACGAGCACCTCGCCATCCTCGCCGGCGCGGACCTGGTGACACACGAGAACGCCCGAAAATGGCGGGACTACACCCTGACGAAGAGAGGGCGGCGGATCCTCCACCCCGGGAAGAGCCACCGGGTCATCATCATCCTCGGCACATCCCTCATTGCCGTGGCAGTCGGGGTGCTCTGCATGACATCGTATCTCCGCGGTTTTGCCGTGCAGGGAGGGAACATCGTCCGGGATCCCTTCCTCCTCTGCGCGGGCGAGGTGCTCCTCGGCGCGACAATCGTGCTCTGGTACCTTGCGGTGCGGTGCCGGCGGAAAATCTCTCCCATACCGGAGTAGCAGCTCTTTTGTCCGCACAAACGCTCTTTGGCACTAACTCCCTCTTCTACGTCGCCATCTTCAACTTCCTCGTCGTCGTCGAGATCCTCCTTCCCTCGGCACGGTGGAGAAAACGAGCCCATCCATGGGTACAATCGAGCTCCTCAGTGGGATGACTACGCCGCTTGCGATGATCGTCGTCGGGATGGTGCCCGCGACATTCCCGGCACGGGAGATGGTCGACGGCTGGCGGATCCGGGCGGCAAGTGTCACCCCCCTCCTCGCCCAGATCTTTGCCGACGTCTGGAATACCCCTCAGATCGTCTTTGTCTCGATGAACGGGTCGTCTGTTACGGTTCTGCTGATAACGATGGTGTTATTGTAGGGCAGAAGAGGAAGCAACCCGATCACCTACTATCCCGGGTTTAGCTACAAAGGGCTCGATAGCCCCCGGGATTCGCAAGAAGGAGAACCCCCGGTCGGTGCGCCAAGACCTGGTCGCTGGTATAGTGGATGAAGGAATACATCCCAACGGTTAGGAAGAATGGAGAGTCAGTGCTTATGGCCATCAGAGGGGCACTCAGGGGAGAATCCTTCACACCCTCGGCAGCTTAGTGGTATACCTGACCAGTTACAACAAAAAGAGAAGAGGAGATGAACGGCCTCCCGCTGCATCCGGTATCAGCAACCCGAAACTCTGGATTAACCCAGACTATAGAGACACTTGAGAACTTCTCCTGTTTCAGCATCCACCCACACCGCAGCAGGGAACGTCACCTCATGCGATCGATAATAATCGTCGGTGAACCGAACGTGCCATGCTAGACGGATGTCATGTGAGTCCTTGAGAGACGCCGGATAGTTCAGGTCCACCCACTGCATCTCCGACGACAGTATCCGGACCCCCTGGGCACCGTTCTCAGCCATATAGTCTGCTACGATTACAGCGGCTTCGGACTCCGACACCTTCATCCCTACATCGTCCGGCACCTGATCTTCCGGCATCGTCCACGACTTATAGTAACTCATGACACATCCGGTTGCGGGATGAATGGTGACGGTTATGCCATCCGAAAGACAGCGCACCTCGCCGATAACCCGGGAGTAACGTACAAGGTACTCCCCGGGGAGCCCCTCCGCATGAGGATCTATGTACTGAGCCGTTACCAGCGTTAGATCCCGATCGCCATCCCTTTCTTTGATATAATCCAAAGCAATCTGTTTTGCTTGCTCTAGGGAGATTTTAGTATAATCGGGGGCAATTTTTCCAGTTCTACCGAAAAAGAACATAATGTCACCGGACTCTGCATCGACACCCATGAGGATGCTCTTATCCGCTTCCGTCGAGAATGTGAACTGCCACAATTTTCCATAGACACGATCATCGATCAGACCGCCGCTCAGGGTCTCCATGTTCACCCCGGGAATTTCAGCCTTGATTACAGATTTCACATCATCCAGATCGATTCTCGTATATTCCTGCGTTTGGTTCAGATACAAACCCGATTTTAGAGGCGCACTTGAAGTACTCATGTCCTCGTTCGAGAGATTTGCCGCCGATACAAAAGCAACGGTGGCAACCATCGCTGCGCATAGAACAATGAATAATCCTGTTCTCATACAACCACCTACCAATCCGATGGAGCCAAGCATAAGTATTGGCTCCCAAGTATTTCCTTGCTGTCAGTTCCTCCATAGTCGTCCCACTCATTAAGAGTGGTTTGCAACGCGTACGTTGCAGCATTAGAGACGGTTACATCAAGATACCTGCCACGCTCGAAGAAAGCCGAATAAAAACAACTACATGTTACCGACGAGACATCTCCCTCAAATCCCAGATAGCCATCAAACCCTTTATTCAGGAAGGAGTTCCCTAAATCAGAGTATTGCGCAGATTTACATGCCCCTGCGAAGATAAAATACCCTCCAGAATCTAACCAGTTATTTACGTCGGAGTCATAGAGATCACTGTAGCCATCAAGAAACGTCATGAAACTGCTACCGCCAGAAGAACCACCATGCGTGTGTGTTAGCACGATATTGTTGCTAGAATATAAGCCGTTAATATGGTTAATGAAGTCCTGATCGGTGTTGGAATACTGATAGTCTGCAACACCGTTCACCCAATGAATCGAATTAATGGATGTGGCCGTTTCAGTCAATTTAGAATTGACATAAGGCGTTGGATCGGGTGGAGCAAACCCTTGGGCAACCCTGGTTCTATCTACCGTACAGTCGTTCAGGGCGCTTGCACTTGTAATTATAGCTCCGCTAACAAGAACTAATGCAAAAAGCCATGGTAACGATGCTTTCAACGTTTCCATGTTGCCCCCCCCGGGTGGGGAACAACCAAGCAGGGCCCCCGGCTCTGAGTGTTCGCAAGGCGTTTCCCGAGGCCATCACCACGCTCCCAAGCAACGTAGTTAGGGAACATGGAGAATGCCCACATTCCAGTTTTTCCTTTCATGTAATCTACCTCCATAACATTCTAGGAGGCAGACGGGGCATACGTTCAAGTACACAGAATGCGTACGTCTTCCTGCCTCCGGGCTTGCGGGGTTCTTCATCCGGGCGTCAACCGTGGATGGGCGACCCCCGCACACAAACGGGTACCACACGCGGCACCCAATGCGCTTCTGGGTCGTTAGAGCATATAAAATCAGCAGTCATCGTTCGGATGGGACCGAACACATCATAAACCTTCTTATGGCAGGACAATAATCCCTGCCCCTGGAAGCAGGATCCACCCTGGATTCCCGGTAACACCTAACGAGCTCGATCAATCTGCATCATTATCATCCACTAAACCCCAATCACTCTTTAAAATTGACGCAATTAATTTACTCCTCGTTATGTGTAAACGCATAACGAGCCAGTTTGTGCTTATCAACAAAACTCATCCTTTTCGAATTTCAGTTAAAATGCAGCCATTTTGAGCACAACTCGTTATGAGTTCTGGGAATGTAGGATCCACTGTCGGGCACCGGGATAATGACCACGGCCCTGCCACGCTCGTCGAACCTCCCCCCACGGAGTCGGGCACCGTTGCAGTTGTTCCCGGCAAGGACCGCCAAGAGTTATCTCCCCAGGAAGCCGGGTAACTGAAGCTGAGGCGTGGATCGTGTTCTGCCGGTCGGACAGGTCTATTTTGAGCAGAGGAAAATGCGGTTATATGCCGTTGGATTTCCCACGTTGTCAGGAAGCGCAGGATCGGGCAGATGCGGGTCGACCAGGTCCCGGAGTTATCCCCGGTCGCGTGAAGTGTCCCGGACCCCGCAACCGTCCCCCAGCCGCATGATGATCATGTTCTCCTGCTGGTGGTCCTCGAGATCCAGAAAGAAGACCGCTTCGTCTATAGGGATCTCCCGTGGCGACCCATCGATGACATAACTCGTCTCGAATGTCGTTGGAACCGGAAAATACATCGTGACATAGGTGCCGTTCCAGGCCGAGAGGTCGTCAAGCACCCTGCCGCCGCTTTCGGGCGCTTCCAATCTGCCGGAGTGGAACAAGAATCCCGAGGACCGGGAGCAGGACGTCGAGCCCGAGCAGATACGCCCAGACCCCGATAGCCGGGAAGAACGAGCCGTGCACCTGGAGCAGAACGAGGGAGACGGTGCCGAACCAGAATAGAATCAGTAGCGGCAGGCAGAAAACGACCACAGCGAGCCAGGCATATTCCCGAACCAGGATGTTCCCCCGGACGAAGAACGGCCGAAAGAACCAGACGAGGAGAGCGGCGGTGAAGAGGGCCGCAAGGGTAGAGATCCCCCACAGGGAGAGGCTGAGCCAGCGAAGCAGGACCAGCATAAAGAGGAGAACGAGACCGAAGGCAATCAGAGCATACTCTCTGGTCGTGATCCGCCCCCGGTCCCGGCCGGTGAGGCGGGGCCAGGCGTACCAGAGAAAGAGAACAACGGCAAATGTGCCGAGAAGGAAGAGATAGACCGGACCCAGGGAAACTACGGTCTCCAGGGTCATAAGAACCGCCTGAATAAGGCTGAATTCGGTCATGCAGGTGCTCCGAGGTCTTCGTTCATGGGAGGTGCCCGGCTACAAACATCTAAAAATATGAGAGGGGAAGCAGGTTTCACCGTTTCCCCTCATCAGCAAAGACATATTCGATATACAGCTCCTCTACACCGTCTCGGAACGCTGTTCCGGAAAACGCATACACCGGCCGGACCAGATCCTGTACGACACCCCTCGGTTCCATCCAGTAACCGATCGAGACATTCTCGATCGTGATCCGACCGTACTCCCCTCCCACACGGGGGCGGATGGTTCTTGCTGCAAGGAGATCCTCATATGCCTCCCCCGGGGACCGGAGGCTGATATTCCCGTCCGGCGTCACCTCACGCCAGGTCTTCACGAGCCCGACGACCTTGCCGCCGTCCCCCAGGATCACCGTAAATTCGTCGCCGTAGACCGGCAGCCCGTCGAGCGGCCGGCCGAACCGAACCGTTTTCGTCACATCGCAGGACACCTCCGGCTCGCTCTCGCCGGCCTTCCAGACCTCCTGCTTCTGGCCCACCCCAATCTTCACGATCCGGGCACCCGGCGACTGCATGCCGGTCTTCTCAAGGAACGCAAGCGCAATCCTCTCTGCCTCCGCGTCCGTCGGGAGGTCCGGCTGCCGGATTGCTTCGGTCGGCAGTTCCAGGTCGGGGATGTGATAGGCCACGGCGCCGGAATGTGCATACACCGATACCTGCTCCTCCGGGTCCTTCGAGGCATCGATGAGGAGGAACTCCCCGGTCTTTTTGTTCATCGTCCCGGGTTCCCCTGCAAGCCCGAACCGCTCCGCAACCTCCCGGACCTGCTCTTCCGTGACGGTGACGGGGACTGTCCGGTAGAGCGTGTACGAGTCCCGCATCTCCGGGAACTCGGCAGTGAGGGAGAACATAGTTTCACCTGCACCCGCTCTGGCAGGAAGAGGGATTTCCGGAGCCTGGCCCGGACCAAGAACCCATACGCACCCGGCTATGATCGCGAGAGCGAGACAGACGAGTGCAACAATTTTTAATCGCATGTCAAAACCTCTGATTGGATGCCGCGGTAGATTCAGCAGCCCGAGGCGGGAGGGGCATGCCTTCGCACACAGAATGCATAGACCCTGTTGCCGCTTCCCGTGCCGAGCAGGGGGCGAGCGGCCTTGCACCATGAAACGAATAACTCCTGAGCATAAGGTTCTCCAGGGTAGCAGTGTGGTCAGGGAGAATGGCCGGCCCGACCACCCCATAGTAGACAATGAAGTAATCGTCGTGTTTTGGGGACAGCGGCTTCTCAACAACGGCGAGATAACCTGAAGACGTCTTGTTATCGAATTTTGTTACGGCAACGGGACTAAAAACCGGTTCTCCCCGTGATAATTCAGGTTCTCTGGAGAGGAACATCTCAGCAGAAGAGACATTCCCCGATGCTCGGAGGTGGATGCAGAGGACCGTCTCAGCCTGTAAGAGGTCTGTCTTATCGTCGAAATACCAGTTGACGACCAGATACCGATCGCCCGACATGGTGTCGACATACATTGCATGGCTGCAGTGCCGTGAGAGAACCGGAAACAAGGATGGACACCCGTCTTCGATATCGCCGAGCAGGACAACATTCCCATCAATCGTTCTATTTGCGGCGACAGAGCCGTTCTCGGCATATTCGTACCGGGGCTGCGGGATATACCATTTCTGCAGGGCTTTAGGGGGAGGATACCCGGGACCAATGGCGAGGAGATCAACGAGCAGGAGGATGCCGAAAGCACCGACGGCTATCAGGAGGAGAATGAATGCGAATTTGCTGGTTCTGTCGGTTTTCAGAGATTTCATCCGGATCTTCCACCATAAAGAAGGGGTCGGGGCCTCACCCGGGACGCATCCCGGATGCCAGCGGGCTCGCCGGAGCGCCGGCATAGATCGTATCGATCGTACCGGATGCAATTGCAATGGTTCCAGTCCCGGGTGAGGCCACGGGGCGCCGTTTTTCGTTCTCCAGCCTCCCGACCAGGGCTATAAGAACAAGGGGCCACGCAAGGCTGAAAGCGATGGCCGGGAGGACCGGCACGCTCACGGTGCATCCTTCCCGCGTGACCTCCGGACGAGGAAGTACCCCACCAGGAGCACGATCACGGCCCCAAGACCGCACATGAGAAGCACGGGGTTATAGAAGAGGCTGAATGCATCATTAGGTCCCAGATATGCCGTCGTATCTGCAGGTTCCGCGAGCGCGGCCGACACTGCCGCGCCGCCCGTCGGATCGACCCGCACATCGAGTTCCAGGCTGTCAGGGTCGACTATTTCGACCTTGACGGGGATATCCTCTATCCCCAGTTGTTCTGCCTCCTCATTCAGCATCGCGTATATCTCGTCCACCGCAACGCCGGCTTTATCCTGAGGGTATCCCTCCACGATACCGATTCTGACATACCCTTCGATATCGTATCCAAAATTGATCATAGGGCCATCCGGGTAAAGATAGGGTTTTACCGAATCAAACATCCCACCCGTGAGGTTGTCCAGGAAGTTATACCATGAACGGCGATGTTGAGCATCTTTGAACTCCGGCAAATAGCCCCGTGTCTCAACGACGTTTTCTCTCGATTTAAGATCTTCAATGGCCGCAATGTACTCATCATCAGTAAGTTCCACACGCTCGGCGGCCATGGTGTATTCTTCGTCAACCGGACTTGCAGAAGCAAATCCCGGGCAGACCGATGCCGCTAGCAGGAGTACAACGAGTATTGGCAGGAGTTTGGTTTCTTTCATCATCTCTTCGCCTCATTCACGATCGATATCTTTCACCGGCCGGTGCGCCCATGGGATATCGATCCCGGTATCCATGCGGGAGAGGTCAACGTTCTTCTATAAACCTTTTTGTGACGCGCATCTACACGTTGGGGCTTCTGAATTGGTTTCGGGTCGGGAAGCGGACTTAACGCGCTGGAAACCGCAATTACCCGGTAGGGCTTCTAAGCACCCCCCGTTTCTCCTCCAACCGTTCAGTCCCGGTAAATCGTTCCGACCCGGTAGTACCGTCCCTCGTATTCGAAGTACTTCCGCCTGCCGGTCTCGCTATCGAAGATGTAGGCGTCGATCGTTTCCTGGCGGATCTTCTCCGGGTAATCTACGCTCCCCACCAACCGGATGTCCCCGGGAGCATACGGCTCTCCCTCGGTGTTATGCTCCTCATCGCGGAGGAACGCATCCAGAACCGGCAAATTCTGGAACTCCTTCTCATCGAGGCGAATGACGATACCCTTCTGAGTTGTCTCCTCCGTGACCTCGTAGAGCAGGAGTGCGTCGGGTGGAATGGTCGCGGCGATGTAGGAGGAAACGACGACGCAGCAACCGAGCAGGACGAACCCGGCGGCCGCGACCGCGATGAGGTATCGCCTCAACCGGGCGCTCTTCTCGTGGTGCAACGGAGTCACTGATCTTCCTCAAGAATGACCGAACTTTCGTCCATCTGCTCTCCTCCGGGTATTCACCCCCCCGGGTGGATCGCGTGTGCCCGGCTCCACACACGGCACCCAACACGATTCTGAGCCTTCAGATCATATAAATCCGGCACCCACCGTTCGACTCCAGCCGAACACACCATAAACCTTTGTATCCGGTCGACAATCCGGGAAACTCTCATCTTTCTGCTGCCGCACGTAAATCGTAACGCTAAAGGTTTATCCGGTTAGAACCGAACAACCACAGTGGGTTTTATACGACCGCATACCGATTCAGATATGGTTCTGAACCCTCCGGCGTGATACAATGCACCCAAAAACGTGGATATGGCTCGGTATCGGTGTTGTTCTCCTCCTTGCCGCGGCCAACCTCGCCATACTCGCCGCTTTCCCCCCGGGACAGCAGCATGTGCAGGAACCCGTCAAGCGGGTGGACTGGAT